>Ga0209986_10000213_pt1 | contig 53797 bp, 58 predicted proteins | sample BlataG_FD_183168 | JGI IMG/M metagenome (GOLD analysis project Ga0209986, IMG submission 183168) | Deep subsurface microbial communities from Black Sea to uncover new lineages of life (NeLLi) - Black_00105 metaG (SPAdes) (version 2) | ecosystem: Environmental > Aquatic > Marine > Oceanic >... | reverse complement strand
GTCCAAAAGGTTCAGGGCTACACCAAAGCCCCCCACATCCTTTGGATCCAGCATCACCACTTCCAGGGCAAGCTTTTCGATCAACTCTGTGGCCGTATTTAGATAATCTTCCATTTTACCTCACTCATCCCCTCTCTTCCCACTGATCACTGTCCACTGACCACTGCCCACTGATCCCTGACCACTGTTCACTGTTCACTGATCACTAAACACTCCTTTGTCCAGAACGTCTCTGATCGCCCTCAAGGTCTCCTGCCGTGTGAAGGGCTTACAGAGTGTGTGCTGCGCGCCCAGCTTCTTGGCCAAATGCAGATATTCCTTTGGTGAAACATGGCCGCCCCCGGACATGGCAACGATCTTCACGGATGGAAAGTCGCGCCGAAGCTCCATGATGGTTTCAATACCTTCTTTGTCAGGCATAATGATGTCTGTGATGACAAGGTCGGCGGCCTCCTCACGGAAGAGCCTTATGCCCTCCTTGCCATCAGGAGCGTCTACGACCTGAAACTCCTCACGCTGCAAGACCTGCTGAAGCATGGCCCCTATTTGATCATCATCGTCATCTGTTGCCCCATGTTGACCATGGCCTCCTCATCAACTACGAAAAGTATTCGCTCGTTGCCGGTTGGGATCCCGCCAAGGCCGGACTCAGCTTCTAGTAACGCCTCACTTTCGATCCTGGGAAAAAATACCTGGAAGGTCGATCCCTTTGCCGGCTCACTGTCAACGATGATCGCTCCGCCATGGTCCTTGACAATGCCGTGCACAACAGCAAGTCCCATGCCGGTCCCCTGGCCAGGCTCCTTGGTGGTAAAAAACGGATCGAAGATTCGTTTCCTGACAGTGTGATCCATGCCATAGCCCGTATCGCTCACAGTAAGCCTCACGTATGGGCCGGGTTTGAGATCGAAATATTGAGTTGAAGCATCAGCATCAAGATCCATATCCTCAAGACTGACCTCGAGCGTACCGCCTTTTTCTTGCATGGCCTGGGCTGCATTGGTGCAAAGATTCATCATCACCCTGTGGATCTGTGTCGGATCAGCCATCACTGCGCCGGACTCCTTTTTGATGTCCTGGTGAATCTCGATGGCAGTGGGTATCGATGCCCTGAGTAGTTTAAGGGCCTCTTTGACAATGAGGCTGATTTGTAACGGCTTTTGTTCCACTTCACTCTGCCGGCTGAAAGTGAGGATGTGCTTCACCAGCTCCTTTGCACGGTTTGTGGCCTTGAGTACCTCGGCCAGATTAGCGCTGCTTTGGCTCCCGTAAGGAACATCCAACTGCACAAGCTCAGTGTAGCCGGCAATGGCTGAAAGGATATTGTTGAAGTCATGGGCAATACCGCCGGCAAGGGTACCGATGGCCTCCATCTTGTGAGCTTGCTGGAGTTGGGCTTCAAGTTTCCTTTTTTCTTCCTCTGCCTGCTTGCGCTCCGTGATGTCGCTGATCAGGCCATCGTAGGAAAGGAGTTTGCCGCGTGGGTCGTAATTCGGAACGAGTGTATTTTTTACCCAACGCATGACCGCGTCCTTCCGAAAAATTCGATGTTCAAGGGGCTTAACGTCTAGCCCTGAAAGCACTTGACTGGCCTGCTCCCGGACGGCTTCATGATCCTCCTCATGCACCATTTTGAACCATAAGTAGGGGTCGGAAGCAAAGTCTTCGGGCGTGTATCCGGTTACGGCAACACATGCAGGCCTGTGGACGGTTTCGACAGGATGTCCATCCTCAACGCGAACCTCAAAAACATAGTCGGTCACAGCCTCCGTAATGCGCCGGTACCGTTCCTCGCTCTGCCGCAACGTCTTATCAGCCTGCTTGTGCTTGGTGATATCCTGCCCCTGGGCTATCGTGGCAATGAGCGTTGTGTTGTCCTCCGGATAGATGTTCGCTGAGTTCCAAAGCACTATTCGGATGTCTCCATTCTTGCGAAGAATCGGGATTTCCACCGACTCCCAGTATTCACCACTCAACGTGCTTGCGATCATGCTCAATGATTGATCTCGGCTTGCTTTTGGGAAGAGCATGTGCACTTTTTGACCGATAACCTCGTGAGCCGCATAACCCGTCAGACCCTCGAAGGCATGGTTGAAGCGGGTAATCTGACTCTCTCGGTCCCAGACGATGATGGGGGCGTTCGCATAGCTGATCAGGTTTTCCAGGTAGTCACGCGTCTCCCGCAGCCGTTCAATCGCCTGTCGAAGTTCCTGGTTCTGCGTTGCCAGACTTCGTTCCAATTCTTCATAGGTTGGTTTTTCGGCCATAAGAAAGCCCCTTGCTATTTTTAAAAGCGGCGTAGCCGCGTTTTCTAAAATCGTGGAACGACTTTAGTTAGAAATCCTTGAAAGCACCGTCATCCATGGGGATGACCTTTTCGGGATTGACTTCCGTTGCCTTTGCCGGGGCCTCTTTTTTCACAGGAGCCGCAATGGCCTTCCGAATTGCAGCGCCGGCCCCTGTGCCTGCAGCCATTCCTTTTCTGCTTGCTGCATAGTCCTTACTGCCTACTGTCCTTACGCTTCCGCCAACAAGTACTGCAAGCTCATCCACAACACTCTTCATTTCTTCTGCCTGGGCATTAAGCTCTTCAGAGGCCGCGGCGGTCTCCTCGGCATTGGCAGCGCTCTGCTGGGTCACCTTGTCCATCTCGCTCGCAGCCTTATTCACCTGCTCAATCCCCTGGGCCTGCTCATTAGAGGCAGCAGCAATCTCACCGATCAGCTCTCCCACCTTGGCGGCGTTTGTGGCAACCTCGGAAAAGGCATTACTCGTCTCGGTCACCACATCTGATCCATCTTTTACCTTCTTTACAGTGTCTTCGATCAGAACCGCCGTGTTCTTGGCAGCCTCGGCTGACCTCATGGCAAGGTTTCTGACCTCTTCTGCCACCACGGCAAACCCGGCGCCTGCTTCACCGGCCCTTGCCGCCTCAACCGCAGCGTTTAAGGCAAGCAGATTGGTCTGAAAGGCGATCTCATCAATCGTCTTAATAATCTTTGAGGTCTCCTCGCTTGCCTTGGAGATCTCTCCCATGGACGTGGTGAGATGCTCCATGGAGCCTGTGGCCTGGGTCACTGTCTGGTTGGCTTCTTTCATGAGACCATCTGCCTGCCTCGCATTGTCTGCATTTTGTTTGGTCATGGAAGACATCTCCTCCAAAGACGCAGAGGTTTCTTCCAGGGATGCTGCCTGCTCGGTTGAGCCTTCTGCCAGAGACTGGCTGGCAGACGATACCTGGGCGGAGGCGGCGGCCACCTGCTCGGCCCCTTCATTAAGACCTTCGATGATGCGGTTGACCGGTTTTGTAATACCCCTGGTGATGAAAAAGGCGAGTAACGATCCAACTATAATCGCTACCAGGGATCCGATGATCATAACACTGTTGGCCGTAGATATCTGGCCTTCCATCTTGGCTTTTTGTTCGGCACGGGCCTTGTCGCAGACCTCCTGAACGGCTCTTGCTGCCGTTACCATGTCGGCCTCGGCTTCCACTTGCTTTCCTTTCATTGTCACAAACTCATCAAAGGCCGCCTTATAGCCCTGAACCGAGGCAATCATCTGGTCCGACTGCTGTTGGTTTTTGGCCTGGTTGAACCGTGACTTCATGTCCCGGGCCAGATTGACGATATCCTCCACACACTTGTGCACACGATCGACATACATCTTGTCGCCGCGAATAACGAAATTCTTTTCCTGCCGCCGGGATTCTAGAGCCCACTTGATGATGCGGTTGGCGTCATCGGCCTTGGTCAATTTGTCGTCAAGCTGCGCATCCTTAGCGTTTGCCTCACGCAGTGCTCCATATTCTGCTTTTTGCTCCTGGCGCATGGTCTCGGCAACCGCTATAAGCTCTCTGGCGTTTTTTACCATATTTGCATCGGCGACTTCGGATTCTTCTGCAAAGGCCACATATTCGCCAAACGCCTTTTCGTATCTTCCGCTTGCCGCCGTGGCCTCGTCCATCTGCTGCTTGTTAGCCGGGTCTTTGAATTTGATCTTGGTCTCGTTCGCCTGCTTTTTTATGGCCTCTGTTTCCTCTGCAACCATATCAACATATTTTTTGTCTCCGCGAATAATGAAATTCTTTTCCTGCTGGCGCGATGTCAGCATAAGTTTTATCAGCCGGTTCACATCATCGGCCTTATCCACCCTGTCCACAACGCCTGACAGGCCATTGTAGCCCACAAAGGCCACCACAGCGAGGAAAACCAGCACGAGCCCAAACCCGCCGGCTATCTTGGTCCCGAGTTTCATGTTCTTAAACATCGTTCTTACCTCCTTTTGTTAGTTATTCGTTATTAGTTAAATGGTTAAGTAGTTGAGTGGTTAGCAATTTCAGCCTACGCTGCTTTCTCCAGCAGAGCCATGTCTTCGGCGCTGAGCACCCGATCGATGTCAAGAAGGATCTTTACACCCCCTTCCATCTTGGCCATTCCCAGGATGTAATCCGTATTGAACTTTGTGCCGAATGTCGGCGTATCCTCGATGTCTTCAGCCTTGATGTTCAATACCTCGCATACTGAATCGACCACAATCCCGATCAACACAGTTCCCCCCTGGCCTGTGATTTCCACCACGATAATGCAGGTGCGCTCCGTGTATTCCATTTCCTCCATGCCGAACTTGAGCCTCAGGTCCACCACGGGTATCACCTTGCCGCGAAGATTAATGACCCCTTTGACATGTTCCGGTGTCTGCGGAACAGAGGTAATCGGCATCATCCCGATGATCTCCTTCACCTTGAGGATGCCGATGCCATACTCTTCTTCGGCCAGGGCAAAAGTGAGGTATTTTGCCTCTTTGTCTGACACAGCCTTTGCTGCCTGATCCATTGCTTCAGCTAATTCTGCCATTTGTTTTTTCACCTCCTAACGCTGATTAGTAACGCTGATTAGTAACGCTGATTAGTAACGCTGATTAGTAACGCTGATTACTAACGATTACACTGATTGCGCTGATTAGTAACGCTGATTAGTAACGCTGATTAGTAACGCTGATTACTAATGATTACACTGATTCCGCTGATTAGTAACGCTGATTAGTAACGCTGATTAGTAACGCTGATTACTAATGATTACACTGATTCCGCTGATTAGAAACCTGCAAGGAAAAAACCTTCTTCCTTGACGAATCTGTCTAATGAATCGAATCTTCACTTCCCGGCAATTACAACGCTCCTGAACTCCAACCGGGCATCACCTCCTATGTTCGTTGTTGGTTACTGTTTATTGTTCACTGTTCACTGGTCAATCGATCTGTGCATCACCTCGTCCTTTGCTCTGCCCTTCCAGCGATTTGATTGTTTGCAGGAGAGTCTCAGGCGTAAAGGGCTTTTCTATGTATCCACAAGCGCCCAATGCCACGGCCTCTTTTCGCACATCATCGTTGCCAAAGGCAGTCATGAGGACGGACGCCAAACCGGGCCTGGTTTTTCTGACCGACCGGATCAGGTCGAGGCCGTTCGTGCCGGGCATTTTCAGGTCGGTAATTACAAGATCAACCGCGCCAAGTTCCTCATCTGAACCTTGAATTATCTCTAAGGCCTCACTGCCCCTTTGTGCTACGATCACCTGGTGGCCAAAACTGGACAAACCGGCATTGAGGGCATTAAGAGTGCCGGGATCATCATCAACGATCAGAATTTTCACAGACCTGTCTCCCCAACCCAACCCGGATAAACTGGAAATCCGAAGCACAAAACAAATTCAAATATCAAAGTACGTAGGTCCTACAACTACAACACTTCCTGTGGACCGGAAGCCACAAATACACCTTTGGTTACTCAAGAAGCGTGCCATGGTGGGAGTATCTGGCGGCGAGATTTAATTTGCTGTTAAATTACAAATAGTTGGGAATAGCTTTTACGGTGGGATAGTAAAGAAGAGAGCTGGATAACAACATATCCGTTGCGTCAATATGACGTATGATTATAGGGATGTTTTTGTCTATTTTCAAGGTATTTCCAGCAGTTAATCTCTATACGCCAATATGGCGCACCAGGCGTCATTTTGGCACAGCTAGCGGTTTGCCGAATGCCTTCAGTTTTCTCTGGAGCGTCCTCAATCCGATTCCCAGGATCTTTGCGGCCCGCGTGCGGTTTCCGCCTGTCACCTCCAGCGCCCGGTGTATATGCCGCTTTTCAAGTTCCGCCAGGGCAGGTAATTGCTCCTCATGGCGCTGGGCAAGTCCGGAAAAGCCTCTCAGGTCGCGGGCCGAAGCCAAGGTCAGAATCCTTCCCTTTTCCAAGAGCACGGCGGCAGCTACGATGTTTTCGAGTTCCCGGACGTTGCCGGGAAATGGGTATTCTAAGAAACGCTGGGCCAAATCAGAGGCCAGGAAATCGATCTCCTTTTGGTTTTGTGCTGCATGTATCTTCAAGAAATGGCGGGCCAGTGGCAGGATATCGTTCTTCCTCTCTCTGAGCGGCGGTATGCTTATATGACAGGTATCCAGCCGGTAGAAGAGATCGGCCCGAAAATTTTCCTTGCTTATCTGTTCCTGGATATCACGGTTGGTGGCGGCAATAATTCGCACGTCAACATTTCTGATCTCAGTGCTCCCCAGCCGGTAGAGTTCCCTTTCCTCTATGACCCGCAGGAGTTTGCCTTGCAACGAAGGCTCCAGTTCAGTTATTTCGTCCAGAAAAAGGGTGCCCCCTTGAGCTGCCTCAAAAAAACCCTTCTTATCGGTCAAAGCGCCGGTATAGGCGCCCTTGGTGTGGCCAAAGAGATCATCTTCAAACAGGGTCTTACTGAATGCGCCCATATTGAGGGCCATAAAGGGGCCATTTGAGCGATTGCTCATTTTGTGGATGACCCGGGCAAGCATCTCCTTGCCCGTGCCGGATTCACCTGTGATTACCACGCTGTAGTCAGTAGGGGCAGCAGCCTCAGCCTGGTGAAACACCAGGGCCATTTTCTCATCTTCGGCCACCATGTCTTTGAAGGCCGAGGCATTATTTAGATCTGAAAATGATTGACTTTTCTCAAAAAGGGCCAGCCCTTGTCGCAGATTGTGTCTTTCCAGGGCACGATTGATGACTATGATCAGTTTTTCACCATTGAAAGGCTTGGCCAGGTAATCGTAGGCTCCGAATCTCATGGCCTGGACCGCAGAAGAGACTTCGTCCACGGCTGTCACCATCACACATTCTGTGGCAGGGAATTCCTTCTTGAGCTGCCTGAGAATATCCATGCCGCTCAGGTGGGGCATGATTATATCCAACAGGACCAGGTAAAAATGGTGGTTCCTGACCAGTTCCATGACACGCCTGCCGTCAGAAACAAGGGCAGGCTCGGGCATGCCTGCACTTACCAGGGCAGCCTTGATGCTCAAAAGAAGACCGACGTCGTCATCCACAACCAGGATGCGAGTCTTGTTGTCAGGTATGGATTCCATACAACCTTACTCCTGCATGGAGTTCCCTTTCAAAACACTGTTCACAGCCTTACGAAAATCTCTCAAATTGAAAGGCTTGGGATATATGTGGCCAAAACCCAGTTCCACAACCTCTTTCACTTCCGGGCTTTCCGGAAATCCGGTGATTACGATGACCTTCATGTCCCGTAGCTCAGGTTCCGCTCTTATGGTGCGGCAGACTTCAACGCCATCCATCTCGGGCATCAAAATGTCAAGGATAAGAAGGTCCGGGCGATATATCCCCAGCTTGATGCAAGCCTCCGTCCCATTGGACGCCTGATCCACTGACCAAGATCGCTCAATGGCAAGAACCTCCGTCAAAGTGTTGCGGATCGATTCATCATCGTCCACCACAAGGATTTTGGCCGCCTTTTTCTTCAATATGGTGGGGAAAAATACCGTAAAGGTGGTCCCTTTTCCCTTTTGGCTCTGAAATGTAATCTCCCCGTGGTGGGCCTTAACCAGATTGTACGCAATGGAAAGCCCCAGTCCGGTGCCGCCGTCAGCTTGCCTGTTCGTAACAAAGGGGTCAAAAATGTTATCGGAAACGGATGGGTCAATACCACGGCCATTGTCCGATATTGAGATGAATATCTGTCCGGTCCTCTTTTTGAATCCGGTCACGATCTCAACCTTGCCTCTGTCGTGGTCGATAGCCTGAGTGGCGTTTATGATCAGATTTAGAATTATCTGTTCAATATTCTGGAGGTTCCCCTCCATCCGGGGAATATTATCCCCAATGTGAGCCTTTAGCTCAATCCCTGATCTCCTGAGGGTGGTTCTGGCCAGGCGTATGGCATTTTCTACAGCCTCATTTATCTGTATTGGTTTCTTGTCGGAAACAGTTGTCTTTCTGGCAAAAGCCTTCAGGTCGGCCACGATTCTGGCCACCCGGTTTGCGGCCATATTCATGTCTGAAAGAAGCTGGTCCAGATTTTCTTCGAGAAAATCATGGGTCAACCCACCGTATTTCTTATCTGGTGACTCCCTGGACTAACTGGATTTTTTTATCTGGCCGGCTAAGGGATTTGGCAACTGCAGAGGCTGACACACCCGGATGACCGCCTGTTTTAGTTGCATCCATATCAGAATGTGTCTAATTAGTGAAGGATTTTTCCAGGGACACCCCGACGGTTTGCGGCCTATTGCCGAATCCTTAACGCAAGTTGCAGGGTTTGAAGATCGGAGATTATTCTGAAAGGGTGGTAGGTGGTGGGTCTGAACGGTGGAATTCTGCGCTGAAAGGAGACTCGTTTTGCAGCCAGGCGGTATGGACCTGCCTGCCGGCATAGTTCGTTTCCTTGTGAGCGCGATGGATAGTGGTGATATCTTATGGCAACAGTCAGAGCTTGGGGGATATTCCAGTTCTTGCATGCCTCGGATGCTATTTCCGAATGGTCAAACTCCAGAATCTGCTTTTCAGCGGCAAGAAAGCTCTGCAGGCCATCGGCCATGAATTCGTTAAACACTTCTTTTCGTTCCAAAATATGCGGATCAAGGATGAGTTTGCCTGAGTCATGAATGAGACCTGACGCAAAGGCGTCGTTTGATAACGCAGGATTCTTCCTGTTGGGAATTATCCTTGAGCCAAAGGCAACGCCAAGGGAATGACGCCACAGATCCCCTACCTCCAGCCCATATCCCTCTAATGTGTTGCCCAGGATGCTTGCGGTCCCTCCCATGCTGATGAGTTCTCCCAAGGCTTTGTGCCCAAGGACAACAGCGGCGTGCTGAATTGAGGAAACCTTGCCGTTCATGCCATAATATGAAGAGTTGGCCAGCTTCAAAACCTTGGCGGCGATTGCCTGGTCGGTTTCAAGAAGTTCAGCGAGCTTTTTGTAGTCTGAATTTGGGTTTGCCATAATCTCGCGAGCCTTAAGAACCGATTGCGGCATGGGAGGCAGGTTCTTCACAGTTCGCAAAATCTTCCTTTTTAAGGCTTCTCCCTTCGGCAGCTCTCTTTGCTCTGTTTGAGAGGCGGAAGCCGCCGGCCTGCCCAGACTCCGCTCTCAGGTCAAGTTCGATGGTCCCCTGGCAAGCCGGACACGGAAATGCCATCTGCTTTCCCTTTGGAAGGCGCTCGTCAGGGATCTCGAATACCTTATGACAATTTGAACATTCTACTCTCATCGTATGCGTCCTTTTCCCTCATAGTACTTTAGCGTCCCGGCCGGGAGCCTTTGAAGACACTTCCCCTGTGGCAATGTTCAGCTGCGCTGCCCCCTTGTTTTGGTCCATTTCTCCTCTACCGTTTTTTGCGAACAACTCGCCTCCTTACTACTTTTCTCTTTTTCTTGGGTCTTGGGGAAGCAGCAGGCGATTTGAGAGGTTCTTGATGTGTTGAAAGGGCCTGGTCCAAAGGCGCGTCCGGTGTTTCGCCGTGAGGCTTCTGCTGGTACCGGCAGGTGGCCCTCGGGCATTTCAAGATCGTTTGTCCGGCCTTGTCAGTGGATTCAATCAAGAAGGGATTCCTGCACGAGGGACAGGTCAAGTGGTACGGCTTTCCCCAGCTCACAAAAACGCAGTCTCTGTTGGAGCATGCATAGAAGGACTTTCCCTTTGCGGTCTCTTGCTTTTCAATCCTGCCGGTCGAACAGAGCGGACAACTCATGGCCAGGTCTTGTTGAAAGGCCGCAATCCGTTCTTCCAGGGATTCATCGCTTATCAGAGGCTCTTGCTTTTGGGGGGCAGAGCCTGTCTGCGCTTGGGGCTCTTCAGTTCGCAATACCACCTCAACACGATCTCCTTCAGCGCCGGACGGCCCTGGTTCCGGCTCTTGTGTAAATTCCTCTTGTTCAGGGTCCTCTAAAAGAGACGATGGCGTTTCCTGTTCGGAGGGCGTCTCGTCAACCGTTTCAACTGTTTTATCGGCAGGGAGCGCTGCACCAGGCACGTCATCTTGATCAGACACATCATCTTGATCGGAATCGGGCTCCGGAGCAGTCTCTTGGGCTTCTCCGTGCAGTGCTTCAGAAGCGTCGCAGGAGTTTTCGGGTTCAGCAGCAGGTGCTTTAGGTTCACCCTCGGGTGTTTCCGGCGCTTCAAGCTGTTCCTCTTCGATTAGCCCGGCAGTGGTTTCTGAGGGCTGATCTCTCTTTGGGAAGAACTCTTTGATTTCAACCTGTTTTGTTTCTCCTGTTGACGTCAGAACCAGAGGCTGTCCGGCAGTCCCTGCTCGCCTGGCATGAGACCCTTTTTCTGCTCGTCGCTTGCGCAGCGTTTCTGACAGGGCAGACTTGAGCGCCTCTGTGGATTGACGAATCTCTTTCTGTTTTGTTGTTGTTGCTACTGCTTCTTCTTGTTCAGCAAGTCCAGCCCCATGCATTCTTACGGTTTGGTCAAATTGTGTGACGGCAAATTCAAGATCCTTGCGGCCCGACAAGACCTCATCAATGGTCTGAACAAGATAGGCAACGAGGTTTAGCCCCGGCATTCCGGGAAAGGCCTGGTCGAGCAATGCGGCCGTGTCAATAGCAGGTTTTTGGGCCAACAGGCTGCCATCAGGGTCAATGTCGATATGTCCCTTTTCAATCATGCCTTGAATCTGAGTTTCAACGTCTTCGTCCGAATCCAGGCCCACGTCTTCCAAATCCTCAAGGAATGACTCGTATGTATAACGTTCCGGCGGATCGGTTGGAAAGGCTTCGATTTCACCTTCACGCTCTGCCAGGAGGACCAGGCACGATATGGTGGCCAGGTTCAGAGGGAGCCCGCCGATACCGTGGCTGGTCCCAATGCCTTCTTCCATGTGCCGAGCTAACGTCTCATCAAACCGCGCTTTGACATCGTGTGGCGCAGTCTCGTTTTGTTGGATGTCTTTTTCCGTGGTGTGTCTCTTTTCTCTCATCGTGTGTCACTGCACTGACGCCAGGCCCGATTAGGTTCGAAAGAGCCGGTTTTCCCGTCCAGTTGAGAATAGGTGTTCGTCGGATTCATGCCTGCAAAGAACATACCCATGTTAACGACTGGCAAGTAAAAACGAATCGGCTTGACCGGCCGCGCCTGTGTCATTTCGAACCCCGCCGAAGACGGGGTGAGAAATCTTATTTTCTGCAGGGCACGGCCACGACACTACAAGATTTCTCCCGGAGCCTGCCCTGAGCGTAATACCAATCCGCCGGAGGCGGACTCGCTTCGCTCGGAATGACACAAGCGAAGGGGTCGAAATGACAGAAAAAGGACTAGAGGTGCACCATTACGATTTTACAAGGCCCCATTGCCCCGCCCAGCCATAAGGCAATTGGCGCTTGATAGATGGGGAGACCGGGAAAGAGCCCCCATAAGCGCTAAGTTATTTTTGCACCGGATGGACTATGGAAGGTTTACTGAAAAAAATGAACATCGAACATCGAACGTCCAACATCGAATGTTGAATGGGAAAAAAGGAACTTACGGAGACCCAGAGATGGTTAAAACTCATTCAGCGTGTACCATTAATTAAAAAACCTGAACTACTAAATAATATTTTAGAGGAAACAGAAGAACTAATTAAGATTTTCGTTACGAGTATCAAAACGGCTGAAAAGAAACAGAAATAGCCGTTGAATGTGCCGACTTCGCCATAGTAGCTTTAGCTACGACGGCTGAATCGGTATTGGATATTCGTTTTTCATTCGACGTTGGACGTTCGATGTTCGATGTTCGACGTTCATCTTTCAAAACAATTCCGTACGGCATGAATGTAACCTGTGAACGTCTACAAAACAACTTAGCTCTTATGGGCAGAGCCCCTTGGCATGTTTTGTGCTTTTTGTATTCAAAGGCTTTCTTGCTTTTTCCCGGGCCGCAGGCGGTCCTTTGTAACGCCATTTCCGTCCAGACACAGGAGGTTTCTAGTGGCGGCAGCCATATCCATAAAAGGGATAGATGAGGCAATATCAAACCTCAACTATCGAAACCCCCAGGCGTTAAAGAGTAGACTCGTTCATGTCATACGGGGCTTTTATCAAGATGAAAGCTCCGTTGAGTCGCTGCGATGTATTGACGCTGAAGAGATCGTCAGAGCCATTTGGGATACGGGTGACGACCCAGGCATTATCAAGGCGAAACGGAAGAACCTCAGCAGCACCAAATCCTCTGTTAATGCTGATCTAAGAAAACTGTTCAAGGAGGGGAAAAACCCTGAAGGGGTAATCATCGGACGGGACAACCTATTTGTGATGTCCGATGAGGCGAAAGACAAGATTCTTTCGACCGTTGGCGCTGGCGCCGCAGAAGGCGAAGCTGATTCTATGCGGCAAATAGCCGAATCATTGAGCGTCATTAAGGAAGTATTATCAAAGAGGGAGTCTTTGGCTGATGCAAAGAGTCCCGATGGCATGGCCACGCTGGAAGACCTGCGCAACACCATACAGAGGCTGACGGAAAAAATTGGTATAGGTGGACAGGAGAGAGGCCTGCCAGAGGTCACTGAAGCGAAAGAAGCTCCTGAAGAAATCATTGAAGATAATAGGGAGACACCAGACGCTGCTGACATTGTGGAGGAAGCCTTAGCTGAGGAGGAAGAACTTGATGAAGCTGAAGACATAGAAAAGCTTGAGGATGACGAGGTGGAAGAAGTCCTCGAAGAGATTGACGAAGATGATGCTCCTGAGGAGCCTGATCCGGATGAGGACGTGGAAGAGGGTGCATGGGCAGGGAAATCAGACGTTGACGGCTACGGACTCGGTAAGGGCGAGGGCGGAACAGGCGCGAAGAGTTACGGACCCGGTAAGGGGGAGGGTGAGCCGGGCGGCAAAGATGGTATTGCGGCTGAAAGGACTTCATTGGCTGAACATGGTCTTGAGGAAGTGGGGGTAGCAGAGGACCTCGATAACGCTGAGGCCCAGGAAAAGGTTGAGCTTGACGAGGACGTAGAAGAGATTGATGAAAATAAAATCGAAGATATTCTCGAAGAAATTGACATAGCTGATGTCCCCGAAGAAGTTGAGGCGGAAGAAGATCTCGACGATGCTGAAATTGAAGATGGATTTGGGGAAGTTGAAGTCGACGAGGTCCCCGAGGAGACCGAAGAGGTCGAAGAGGTCGAAGAGATTGAGACCGACGATGATTTTGAAGAGATTGAGATAGTTGAGGAGCCAGAGGAAGCAGGCCTTCCCGCCGGAAATCTGGGGGAGGACGATTCGGGTGGCGGAGACGATGACGAAACCGATAAAGACAAGCTGCTAGCCGAAGCCTTTGACGGTTATCTGGGAGCCATGGAGAGGTTCTACAATCAATATATCCTCATCCCGGAAGGAGAATATATCATTGGCAGCAAGGCGCCAAAAGGGGATGAACAACCTGAGCACAAGGTACGACTTGAGCCCTTTTATCTGGGCAAATTCCCTGTCACTAACGCCCTTTTTGAAGTCTTTGTCGAGAAGACCTGGTATCTGACAACCGCAGAAAAGCTGGGCTACGGGACGGTCTACTACGGGCGTTTTTTTGAGGAGGTGGACGAGAGAACCGGTTTGGCTAGATATATCTGTAATGCTACTGTTCGTTCAGGGTCCGTAAAGGGGGCATACTGGTATCAACCATCCGGCCCGGGCAGTACGCTCCATAAGAAGAGGAACCACCCAGTGGTTCAGGTCAGCCTGGAAGATGCCATGGCGTTTGCTGCCTGGACGGGCAAGCGGTTGCCCACGGAAAACGAATGGGAGGCTGCTGCCAGAACTGCGCGCGGACATGTGTTTCCTTGGGGAGACGAGTGGAAGAGTAATGCCTGCAACGTTGAGGAGAACTCTGTGGCTGACGCAACGCCTGTGGATGAATACAAAGACTTGAAGAATGACCTTGGCATCGTCGATACACTGGGAAATGTGCTAGAATGGACCACAGATGCCTACCAGCCGGCCCAAAGCGCCAGGAACAGCCCAAATTGGCGTATCGTCAAAGGTGGAAGCTGGATCTCAGGAAATGACATACGCCTGTTCAGCCGCTTGAAGGTGGACTCCGACGCCCCCTCCAACATACTCGGTTTCAGATGCGTTGCGTATTGAGAGACCCTCTATAGTCCGGTTCTTCGATCGACATTCCTCCAGGAATACCTTTGCTTTTCTCCCTGGCGATGTTATGGAATTGGGAGCATTGAAAATCAAGAAGGCAAGGAAGGTATGTTGATCAATGAACGATATCAATGATGATGGCTCGTCAGATACGGGCCGACGGTTGCCGGAAGAGCTGAAGCGGTGCATCGCCTTTCACGGCCATATATGTCCTGGCCTGGTTTATGGCTACATGGTTGCAAAACAGGCCAAAGAACTGCTTGCTCTTCGTCGCTCCAAGGATGAAGAAGTAGTCGTCATCAGCGAAAACGATACGTGCGCTGTTGACGCCTTGCAGGTTTTGCTTGGCACGACAACGGGGAAAGGCAACCTTATCCTGAAGGATTACGGCAAAAACGCCTTTACGGTCCTTAATCGATCTGACAAGCGGGCATTCCGCTTCTCGCGTCAAGGCCCCTATGAGTACGAAGGAGAGCATAAGGAAGAGTTCGACGAGCTTGAAGAGGCCTTTGCTGCCGGCAGAGCAACGGTCAAACAAAGGATGCGGCAAAAATTGCTCAAGGCCCTGGATCTCCTGGCCAAACACTTTGATGCAGTCTTTGAGACAACAAGGCTGGAGTGTCCTGAGCCGCCGTATGCCCCCCTGGCCCCTTCCAAGGCATGCTCCCGATGTGCAGAGATGACCATGGCTACCAGGATGATTGAAGCAAAGGATGGAAGGTTCCTTTGCATTCCATGTGCAGAGGAAGAGGGGCTTATGGGGGAAACTTTGGGGACATCCTAGACTAAGTGGACTTTTCTTTATTACGCTGCCTGCTAAGGGATTTCGCAACTGCAGTGGGTGAAACACCCGGATGTCTGAAAAATGATGTATCCGTCACCATGACAGCTCGGTACCCATGATGCCAGAAGGAAGAATTCTCTGAGAGGCCAATGCCTCCTAAGACTTTGGATCTAGGAGTCTCTGTTCTGAATCAGTCTTTCAAAGCACGAAAAGGTCTTATGTTGACATTTTAGGGCTCGTGCTTTTTACCTTGATCCACTTGATGTGCTTTTGGTTTTTAAACTGGATCACACCGCCATTTTCCGGCGAATAGTAGAAGGAGACTTCGTCGTCTGTTCCCTCCAGACGATGGAAGTAGACCGTATACAGGGTGTTGCTATCCAGGACTGTCTTTTTCACGTTTGAAACAAAATACACATCCACACTTTCTTTGCTCGTGCCAAAGACAACCGTGACTCTGGACAATTCCAGGGACCGATCTGCATACTTGGGATTTGACGTAGCCCACACGCCAATCAACTCATCCGGGACAAGGGTGGGTCTATCATGCATGAATGCAATCGAGGCCACAAGAACAACGATTCCAACTATGATCCATTTTAGTTTCATCTGTGTTGTTCCACCATTGTGGGCGTATCTGGCGGCCTCACAAACATTGCTTGGGCCTCCGGCGTCTTTTCTTCCTTTCCCATCACCTCCAGGAACGCCTTCACGATTTCGGGATCGAACTGGCTGCCTGCGCCCTCCTTGATAAACTCAATAGCACGTTTTTTCTCCCATCCGGATCGATACGGACGGTCTGAGACCAGGGCGTCGAAGACATCTGCCACGGCAACAATCCTGGCGCCCAAACATATAGTCTCGCCGGCAAGACCGTGAGGATAACCTCTGCCACCAAACTGTTCGTGATGCTGCAACACGATGGGAATAATTTCCGCATAGGCACTGATTGGTTCCAGAATGCGCGCACCCGTAGAGGGATGCCTTTTGACGTTTTCATACTCCTCATCAGTCAGTTTTCCAGGCTTGTCGAGGATGGCGGCGGAGACTCCAATCTTCCCAACATCGTGTAGGAGTGCTCCCCGACGCAGAGTATCCAGCTCTTTTGGGGTGAGTCCGACAGCCGTCCCAATTTCCAAAGTCATATCTGTTACTCGCTCAGAGTGACCGGCTGTCCAGGGCGATTTGGCGTCTACGGCCCTTGCGAGAGCTGTAAGTGTGCCCCAGTTGAGTTGATCCAGTTCCTCTATCAGATGGGCATTTGACAGGGCTACAGCCACCTGATCCGCCAATTGCCTCGCTTGGGCTAAGATCTCATGAACTTCGCTCGAAAAAGACATGGTCTCATCCGGACTCCGTGGAGGCGAATCCGTATACCCCAGGGTCATGATTCCGGACAGTCTTTCTTGTAGAAAAATCGGCAAAACCAGAAATGACTTCATGCCATTGTTGGCCAGATGTTCAAGATAGCCGGGAGGGTGCTCGTCTCTTTCGATGATTAGATGTTCACGATTGTCATTAAGCCTCTGTACCTCATCAGGACTAGGCCCTACGGTCTCCCCCCGCTTTTGACTTTCAGTGTCGTCTTCCACATATGTGTGCGCCATACTCGTTTCCTTGGAATCAATCAGGGTCACGCTGACACCGTCACAGGAAAAGACATCGCGCATTCGCGTCAACACCGTCTCCACAATTTTTTCCGTATGCAAAGCCGACAGGATCGCCCTGTCAATCTCCGCAACCGTGGTCAGTGCCTGAAACTGTCTGCCCAACTGTCTAGACATTGTGTTAAAGGATCCTGCAAGTTCCTCGAATTCATCGGCGCTGGTAATCGCTACCCGGGTATCGAAGTCCCCCTTGGCGATCTGAAGGGTTCCCTCCTTCAGCTTTTTGAGTGGCACAAGATTCCTTCGAATTTGGATGACGCTCAGGAACAGCACCACCCACAGGGACATGAGGACCACAAGGGGAAACATCTTGTTAAAATCGGCCATGGGTGCAAGCACATAGGCTTTCGATTGGCTCAGCACCACGGTCCAATTTGGAGCAACAAATTGGGATTTAAGAAAAATCGTCCACCAGCTTGCCACATATTTCCTGCCATCCTGTTCCCACTCAAACCGGCGCGACGCAGAACCATCAATTCTGGCGCCCACCGCAACCGCAAAGGGCGCGTGCGCTGGGAGGGAGCTGGCGAGCACGTTTCTTGATTGATCCAGAACGCAAAGCTCGGTCATGGGTGGCAACGCACCTGCACTAAGCAAGCCGAACAGGTAACCTGTGTCGATTTCTCCCATGAAAAATCCCACCTTCGGATCCTGCGGCTTCAAGGTCCTCATCATGAATATGCGTGACGGCAAGTCTGAACGCTTCTGGATCGATATTACCGTTTTGCCGGCATTTATCTGTTCCAGTTCTTCCCGGGTTGGCAACGGCGGGTTTTCAATAGCGCCATAGAGAGACATTGGCGGGCCTTGCTCAGTGACAAGCATGATCGCCTTGAAGCGCTTTTCAGTTGGTTGATCAACGGGTTCGACCGACGTTTGCAAGGCGGCTTCCACGCCTGGGTCAACGTTCGATGCAACTATACTCATTTCGGTCTCAAGGAATATGAGACGTTCGTAAATGCCCATGCCCACAGCCTTGGCGGCCTGTTGGAGCCGCCCTTGGCTTTGTTCATTGAGCTGTCTTGTCACATGAGTGAAAGACAGAATGGCCAAGGCTCCGATGGGAAGAAGGGCGCAGCAAACAAAGAGCATAAGGATTCGCCGCCCTACCTTGCTTCCAAGAAATGTTGTGTCAAATTTCATGATCTTGAACCGTGTTAGAAGCCCGAGGCCAACCCCACATATCCCCCGTCAGCGGCCCGCACGATGTCGTCCCGGCTGGCCTTGGCCGTGAAAGGTCCCGCACTTCTTCCGTCTTTACCCCTGCTATAAAGATCATAGTCAGAATTTACAGGCACCATGGAGCGGTCTTTCCGCAGATTGCCTCTTATTGCACCCTCTACCTTGAGGTACTCGTACGGATTCCCCCAGGGATCTAAGAGGCCTCCTTGCCCTGCATCGCTCAGGCTGTTAGGAAGCGTCTCGTTTTCAATCTCAAAGGTTTTGATATCCTTTTCCATCAAACGAATCTCTGCGATGGCCCGTGCGTTTCTGGCCTTGTCGATGTAGCTTGATCCCATAGGAACGGCGATGCCTGCCAGGGTGGCTACGATCGCCATTCCAATGAGTATTTCTACAAGTGTGAAGCCGCGACAAAAGGTATTTCGGCCCCTGTTGCCGGGACAAAACCGTCCTGGGTAGACACCCGTGTGCGGCCAGATATGAATCAGAGAGTCTTTCAAGATTTCTACTCAGATTCCAACAACCCCTTTTCCTTAAGAACGATTCTTAGTCTGTCTAAAGAGGCAGCCAAGTCCTTAAATTCATCGCGCTTGCGAAGGCGAACGGGCGGCATATCTTTACCTTCAACAAGCATATCTACACATCTTCTTATTCTGAAAAGAGGTCCGGCAATTCTGTGAGAAAATACAAGCGACAGAAGTCCTACAAGAACAAGAACGCAGAACAGAACCACGAAAATGGTCCGTTTAGTCTTGTCCCATTCCGTGAGAGTATCTGAATACGCTGTCTCTAGCGTTTTCGTCAAAGATTCTACTTCACTCTTCATTCTTGTCGCCTTTGTTGCTGTATCCCTGGTGTAGCCTTCTTTTTCTAAAGCAAGTATCGTTTTTCTAATGGAGTAAACTGGCACAAGGGGTTTTTCCCTTGCCGCCCGAAGCACCAACTTCCCACTTTCAACAAGAGAATACGTGCAATAAAGGCTCATCAGCAGCGCAGGTATGACACTGAAGGCAATATATTTGAGCTGACTGGAAGGATGAATGAAATACTTTCTTCTTTTGTACCTTTGTCCCATTTTAACTCCCTCCTATGGGTGTTGCACTCGTCAAAGAAGGCTCTTGCGGATTTTCTTGGACCAAATAGCTTTGCCTTGCTATTCTTACGCAAGATTCATGCCGAAATGATTCAGAGGGGGAGGCCTTAACGCTAAGTTATTTTTGCACCGGATGGACTGTGGAAGGTTTGCCGAAAAGAATGAACATCTTTCAAAACAATTCCTTACGGCATAAATGTAACCTGTGAACGGTTACGGGAGTTCAAATGCAAAATCGCCACTTGCAAAACATGTCATCAGGATGGGGGTCTGGCGGGGCAAACAGGCATTCCACCTTTATACGGTCGTCCACCTCCCTGGCAAAGCTCTCGAACTCCCCCCGGTGCATTTCCTTGCACGCAAACTCGCCCAGGCCGCGTCTGAGCCGGGCCTCCTGAGTGGGGCAGGACGGGACGGAGATAATTACCTCATCCGGCTTTTCCAGGATCTCGTATCCCACGAGGATGCACCAGGGAAAGTATCTGAGGGCGCTCACAAACCCCTTCAGGCCCTTTTCCTGGATCTGAAAGCGGGGCGCCAGGTCCTTGGCGGCCATCCCGGCCACCCGCCCCCAGACCTTTTCATTGATACCTTCCGCAGTAGCCTGGTCAAAACGCTCAGCCACATAGATGAACCAGAACGCATCCATCACCCTGTAGTGCCAGAGAAGAAATTCTATGTACTTGCGAAGCTCAGGGGCGTCCATGTTTTCAATAAGTTCCAGGTTCATGAGGCCTTCCTTTCAAAGGTTCTCGGTCCTTACTCAAATGCGACCGAGCCTGGGATACTTGTTCAGAAGTAGTTGATAGATATAGACACCGAAAAGTCCACCCAAAAAGTCAGCGAGAATATCCCCAATATCAGCAAATCTGTACGGGACAAAATACTGATGTAACTCATCGCTTGCCCCGTAGATTCCAGTCAAAAGGATGCTTGCCACCATTATTAGCCCATTGTTGTTCTTTAACGTTGAACTCCGAAAACCCCTCAAAAACAGTATTCCCAGCAAAGCATAGCCGGCAAAATGAAGAAGTTTGTCCATGCAAGGCAGGTCCGGAGTTTTTTCCGGAGCGGGATATGAAGATTGGACGAAAATAATGAGGCAGTAAAAGAGCACAGGAAACCAGTAATAGAAAAAATGACGAGTTGGCGTCTTTGTCATGATATTCCCATAGCCAGTGCCCATCCATGAATGGATCTTTAGATTCTCGGACACTATTTAGTGCTTGACCGAACACCTTGTTTTTTCGGTCAAAAAATTCGAAACCCGAAGCACGAAATACGAAACAATGACAAAAACAAAAATGCTCTAATGACAAAAACATAGGATTCCCAATGTGTTAATTTAGGTCATTTTGTCATTTGGTATTCGAATTTGTTTCGGATTTCGGATTTCGATATTCGGATTTTGCCTGAACATGACTTTCCGTTCAGGCACTATTTAACAGGGTGAACCGTTCAGGGTTACTTTTCTATTGTTAACCTTGAACCTCTGAACCCTGAACCTGTGAACGGTTACTATTAACCATACAATATACCACGTAAGGAAATGGAACACACAAAACCTTTTCATAGGCCCCTTGACGAAAAGTAAATTTAGCGCAAAGATAGAAAAAGTTCAAGAGCAGGAGGTAGAGATGAGGGTCCTTATCACAGGCGGTCTCGGGTTTTTGGGCACACAACTGGCCATCCGATTTCTGCAAATGGGGCACCAGGTCACGGTTGTGGGCCGCTCCCCGCAACCCGAGACCCATATGCCCCGGAAAGTCAAATACGTGCCTGCAGATACCACGGTCAAAGGCTCGTGGCAAGAGGGGGTGGCCCGTCAGGACGCCGTGATCAATCTAGCCGGCGTTTCGGTATTTAGGCGATGGAACGATAAGAGCAAAAAGCTCATCTATGATACGCGGGTTCTGACCACACGAAACGTGGTGGAGGCCTTGTCCGAAGGAAGGGGAACGGTCCTTTGCAGCGCATCAGCAGTGGGATACTACGGTTTCCATGGTGACGAGGAGCTGACAGAGGAAGACCGGCCCGGAGATGATTTCCTGGCCAGGCTCTGTGTGGATTGGGAAGCTGAAGCAACAAAGGCGGCCGGTAAAGATGTTCGAGTAGTTATTACCCGATTAGGTGTTGTCCTGGGGAAAACCGGGGGCGCACTGGGACAAATGATCCCTGCATTCAAGAGATTTGTAGGAGGTCCGCTTGGAAGCGGCAACCAGTGGTTTGCCTGGATTCACATGGAAGACCTTTTGAACGCTTTTCTGTTTGTTCTTGACAATGAGGATATCCACGGCCCGGTTAACTTTTGCTCACCGAATCCTGTCCGCAACAAGGATTTGGCCGAGTCTTTGGGAAAGGTCCTGTCGAGGCCGTCCTTTCTGAAGACGCCTGCATTCACGCTGCGACTCGTGCTTGGAGAATTCGGATCTATGCTTCTTGAGGGCCAGAAGGCCATCCCGGCAAAACTGGCCAGGCATGGCTTCGATTTTCGCTATTCTGACATCATTGAGGCCCTTGAAGAGATTGTGGGCGCTGGTGGGAAAAAGGAACCAAAACATGCCTACACAGGATGATTATGAGGCAGCACGGGCATTGGCCCTCAACGCTCTGGCGCGACTTGACATAGATGTGTGCTGCACGAAAGCCGGGCTTTCACTTGAAAAAGTCTCGGCTGACAAAAAACGAGCGTCCGTCCCATATCTGGGGCACACATATGATCTTACTGTGTGCGGCGAGACGATCTCCTTAGATGAAAATGCCAATCCGCTGAAGATACCGGATCAGGTGCTTATTCTGCACTATCTGATCACAGCTGCCGGCCCATCTGTTCAAGACAGATGGGTTACGTTTCGCGAAGTCCCGTCTGGTTCCTTTTATTACCCGTCCTTTGTAAAACGCGCCATCATACCCCTGAGAGAATTCTTCGGGAAAACACCGGAGGCCCTGGAAAGGGTGTCCGGGCGGATCGGCCACATAGTGACTTCACCCGGAGACAATGCCTTAAAGGTTTTTGCCCTCCCCCGTGTGCCGGTTGTCCTTTCTCTGTGGAAGGGAGACGAGGAGTTTCCGCCTGAAGGCAATATCTATTTTGATACATCCGTCAGTTCCTACCTTCCCACCGAGGATATTGCTTACCTGGCCGGTGCGGTAGTGTACAAGGTGATCGCCCTGGCCAGGGATTTGGCGTAAGGTTGAAGGGGGCGCTTAATGCAACCGTACAGCCCGGACTTTTTGAGAAGTTGGGTTTAAAGGGAGTTCAAAATGAAGATTACTGTACTCGGCTCAGGAACATGTGTTCCGTCTTTAAAGCGAAGCAGTTGTTCGGTATTGATTCAAGTAGACACAACCTTGCTACTCTTTGATTCAGGCGCAGGCACCATGCGGCGGCTTCTTGAGGCCGGCATCACCATTAATGAGATCTCCTACGTCTTTTACAGCCACCTTCATCCGGATCATTCCGGTGAACTGGTGCCCTTCTTGTTTGCCACAAAATACCCGGAAAGCTACAGAAGACGCAAACCCTTTACCATTGTGGCTGCCAAGGGATTTGCGGACTTTTATGAAAGGTTGAAACTAGCCTACGGCCAGTGGATTGAACTGGCGCCAGGCATTATGAACCTTGCTGAGCTTGACAACAATGGCCGTGATCACCTCGATTGCGGCGTGTTCGATGTAGACAGCCTTCCAATGAATCACACGGAACAAAGTCTGGCCTACCGCATTACCGCGCCAAACGGCGCTTCTGTTGTTTACTCGGGTGATACTGATGTATGTGAAAACCTTGCAATCCTGGCCGACGAAGCCGATGTGTTGATTTGTGAGTCCGCTCTTCCGGATGAAATAAAGGTGCCGGGCCATCTTACGCCGTCTCTGGCCGGTCAGATTGCCACCCGGGCAGGTGTGAAAAAGCTCGTCCTCACCCACTTTTACCCTGAATGCGACACGGTGGATATCTTCGCCCAGTGCCGGAGAACGTACGAAGGCCCGCTTGTGCTGGCCGAGGATATGATGGAGATCCGGTTATGAAATCGTTGCACGATTTCATGTGACGCGGCTTCGCCGCTTGAGAAACACGTTTTGCAAATGGAAAAACGCATAAAGGACAAATACCCCCGTGTCACTGAAGTGACGGACTTGGAGCGTATTGAGATGGTGAAGGAGATCTTTGCCACCATTACGCGAAAGTACGATTTCTTGAATCATTTCCTGAGTCTTAGACGGGATATTGCCTGGCGTCGTTTTGCAGTGAGGAAAATGCGCTTTTTTGAGACTTACAGGATGTTAGATGTGGCCACAGGCACGGCCGACCTGGCTATCGATGTGGCCCGCGGACACCCTGGCACAAGAATAATAGGGCTCGATTTTGTCAAGGAGATGATGGATCGTGCCCGCACAAAAATACGTAAGTGGCGTCTGGCAGACAGAGTGGAGATGATGCGTGGCGATGCACTTGACCTTCCCTTTGCTGAAAGCTCTTTTGACGTTGCCGCAATCTCCTTTGGCCTCCGGAATATCCCCGACAAAATCGGTGCACTTGAGGAGATGCTTCGCGTAATTGTCCCTGGCGGCCAGGTAATGGTGCTGGAGATGACGCTTCCTGGGAACAGGCCCTTTCAAAAGGCTTATCGTGTCTATCTGAACCGGATGTTGCCTCGCCTGGCCGCCTTTTCCCCCAACCCGGGCGCCTATTACTATCTGGGAGACTCGATCATGAATTTTCCCACCCCTGACGCCCTGGCCGGATTAATGGAAAAAGCCGGGCTGAAACAAGTGGAAAAATACCGGCTCACCCTTGGAATAACCCATCTGCACGTTGGCGTGAAGCCGTAGGCGCCCTAGGAGGGCAAACGGTTAACCAATCACGGCTGCAGATCCCTTTCAGATTTCACATTATTCCTGCCGGAATACTTTGCCAGATAAAGCGCCTTGTCTGCCCTTTCTACTAAGGAATCAGTGGTGTCTCCTGCTGTTATCTCTGCCACTCCCAGACTTACACTGATGTTGCCCAGGCGTTCTCCGGTCTTAACAAATTTTAGGTTTTTCTGTGATATGAGTTTCCTTATCTGTTCTGCCACAACACATGCATTTTCAAGTGAAGTCGTTGGAAGGAGAACAATAAACTCCTCGCCTCCGTATCGCGCCGGAAAATCCATGCCCTTCAGGTACTCACGCAATAAGGAGCCTACAATTTCCAAGGCCTCATCACCGATTTGATGACCGTATTCGTCATTAAAGCTTTTGAAGAAATCAATATCCAACATTATGACTGAAAAGGGGGCGCCATCTTTTGTATATTTGTCATAAAGCTCCTTTAGCTTGTCATCAAGGGCCTTGCGGTTGTGCAGGCCTGTGAGGGCATCGATTCTTGCCTCTCTTTGCGTCTTTTCGAGCTGTTGCCTCAAGTTTTCAGCTTGCGAGCTTGCCTTTTCCAGCCGTTTTTGCAAACCACGACTTGACTCGGCCATCTTGCTCGTGTTCTTTATCAGATTTCCGATGATGTGTTGGATTTCCGACAGATGCCTGGCATCGGTCAATTGCCGGGAGTATTCTTCCAGCTTGTTTCCGTAATCTGAGGAAAAGGTGTTGGCGACGAGAATGTCGTTGAGAATATTCTTGAGGATCTTTTGCGTTTCCTTATGGACCTGTTCCATCAGTTTTTTATTCTTTGTTTTTCCAAAATACTTGTCGTAGAGGCCCTCATTGATTTCAGGAAGAAAGGAATTTCCGGATGCTATTATGCTGTCCATATCGGCTTTCAACTGTTCATTGCTGCCGATGAAGTATTCAAACCACACGTGATAATTCTCCGGAATCAAAGGGACCTCGCACTCCGTCATTTTCGGAAGGATTTTTCTTGCAATTTCCGTGGTCGTTCTTAAGTCATGGTCAATGTCTGGCATCAACAAACTCCCTCACTCTGTCGCCCCAGGATACCCTGGCGATATTCAGGATAGTATCGGCACGCTGCCTGGCAGAGTTAATTCGTACGAAATGGCATTTCCACGATGACACAGACTGCATCATGGCAGGGAGACTACCCCTGCCTTCATACTAGCAGGAATCGTGCCTTAATGTCGCGGCAGAATCACTATTAATATTATCCATAGTTTCAAGCGATTAGAGCTTGGCTCTGCAGAACTCTGAATGTGAAAATGCCGGCAGAACGGACTTGGCAATCGGCTATGTGTCAGATTTTTGACTCAGCCCTTGGTCTATTGACAACAATTTCATCGTGATCTATATTTTTTCAAGGAAAATGACACCCTAAGCTGCAGGAAAAACAGATACGGCCTTTTGGTTTCTTGACCCTGACAACGAAGCTGAGCTGGAGGCATCCGGCAAGGTGGGTTTGGGGCTGGGGCTCGAGATTCGGAAAAACAACACTTCCATGGACATTAAAGGGAACTACGCCTCAGGTTTTGGCGATCTGTCCGAAGTCGTCTACGAAAGCCTACGGTTGGGAGTGAGTTTTCACTGGTAACTCCAATTTTTTCTCGGTCTCTTTGTGTACAAGGAAATAGAGTGTTCCATTCTGTTTCATGTGACCTGCTGCAACCCGGGCATACGGGCCATTCCCCCAAAAGAGATCTACTCGCCCCGGTCCTCGGATTGCTCCACCCGTATCTTGATTGAAGACAAACCTGCCGAATGTTTCCCAGGACACGATCCTGCCATCTTCGCCCACCAGGGGTTTCTCTGTTTGAATGAAGGCCGGTGCAGCCCGTGGGAAGAGGCGCAGGTCAGTGGCAATAGAACGGCCGGGAGTCAGTAGCGCCTCAATGGCCCCTAGCGGGTCATGCTCAACCAGCCTGAAAAACACATATCTTTCGTTGTGATTTAAGACATGCTCGATCTCTTCGGGGTGATCTCTAAGGTAAGAACATATGCGCTGCATTGACATTTCCTCTTTAGAGATCACCCCTTCGTCGATGAGCAATCTGCCGATACTCCGGTAAGGGCGTCCGTTGTTGCAATCATAATTGACGTGCAACACAGTGCCGTCTTCCAGCGTTACCTGTCCGGCTCCCTGGATGTGAAGAAAAAAAAGGGCGACTTGATCTGAGACCCAAAGGAGTTCATATCCTTTCTTCTGAAGGCGCCCCTTGGAGTCAATATCTTCTCTTGAAAAATAGGGCATGACGGTTTGATTGACATGTCTGCCTATGATGCGTTCACGTTTGTATTTGGGATCAAACAGTCCCAGGTTGATGCTCACCCAATCGTCAGGCTTCCTGTAGATAGGATACGGATAATCAGGGGAGGGTTGGAGGCTGGCCCGAAGAGTGGGCTCATAGTATCCTGTAAACAACACCTCACCCCGCCCGTCGCGTCCAACAGATTTGTAGACGCAAAAAGAGGTTTCAATAGCTTTCTTGAGGTCGTGATCAGAGAGGGGATTTTGAGCCAGTTCGCGAAGGGTTCTTAAGGATTTCACCAGGTGAGAGGCAGTGTATGTGTCTGGCCCAAAACGAAAGGGTGTTGAGGGATCAAGACGCTTGAGATAGTTAAGACTTTGATCAATTGCAACTTCGAGCGAGTCATGGGATATATCGTCAGTGAAATCCGGGAACTCGTGGGGCCGGAGCTTCACCAGGGCCTGGACGGCTGTGACTGGCGGCTTGACCTTTGGGACGCATGCTGCCAAAAGCAACAGCAAACTCAAGAGGATCCGAAACAGATTCTGACGCACGTCAACTCCTTTCACGGGGAATCTATGGCTATCCTCAGACTGCGCAGAAAAACATCACTAAGACGTCTTTTGCTTGCGTTCATGAGCATCTCCAGGTTATTGAGAAGTTAGGTAAGACCTTTACACAGGGTTCGGTTTTTTTCAAGGAACAGATGAAAACACTTTTTGAAAAGGGACGCTATTCAGTTGGAAAAAAACAGAGCCTGGAGTGGATTCGTGTGCGAACTTGTTCCCCCCGAGGCCTCGTATTTGTGCCACCGCTTATTGGTGGAAATCTGTCTCAACAAGTGAGTTCCTTTCGTTGGCTAATTAGAAGAGAATATGATCTTGTCTCTTTCAATTACTCCGGCCACGGGAGTTCCCTGAAAGAATTGCATCTGGAAAAGACGTCGGTCTTGTGCCTTTACGCTCGTAAAGATACGGTTCTGGAGATCTATGACCATGGCGCCAGAGCAAACTATCAGAATGACATTTTGCGAGTATGTCCGCAAACCCTCTTTCACCCTTGGGATGGAGATCATTTCCTCTCTCTACCCATGGCAAAGGGACAAGCAGTGAGATCTATTCTCTCTTTTCTCTAACCCTATGACTAGAGAGGCTATGAAAATGCGCAGAAGAACTTACGGTGGGTACAGAAGGCCAGGGGCAAAAAAAGCAGACAGCAATAGGTCTGTTGCTGATGTTGTTAGGGAGCTAAAAAAAATAAGTTCCCCATCCAGTAATTACAGAGAACGCTCGCTAAAGATTCACGGGCTTGTCTGTGCCAAATGTGCGAGAGAGTTTGATTACAAGGACAGGCATCTCCTTACTGTGCACCACAAGGATGGAAATCACATGAATAATCCGCCTGACGGTTCCAACTGGGAAAATCTGTGTATTTACTGCCACGAGGATGAACACAGCAGGGGACTACTTGGTGATTATTTCAGTGATGAGAAATAGGGGATTTTTTAGTATGTAACTACCGTTCACGTTGCCCTGCAATAAGCCATGGCCTTGTCTGCCAATACCAGGGGATGACAGACCCGGACCTTTCCGGCCAGCCCTTTCCGGCTTACCCCCTCTGCGAACTGGAGAAGGCAGCCTGTGCAACCCGTGACAATGGCATCGGGTTCCACCTTCTGAAAGTCTTCCATTCGCCGATCCAGGATTCTAACAGAGAGATCAAAGTGCGAAAGGTTAAAATCTCCACCATGTCCACAACATTGGCCGGCATGGGGAGCTTCTACAAGTTCCACATTGGGCAAAGCCTCAAGAATTCTTCTGGGGGCCTCTGTGATCCCTTGCCTTATCCTCAGATGGCACGGATCATGGTAGGCCACACGAAGCAACGGACCGCCCTGGAGGACACGATCAAGCGATTGATCCTTTAGGTATGTGTCAAAGTCAAGAGTCTCTACCAAGAAGGCCATTGCATCCCGGTGTTTTTCGGCCAGACCACTTGCAGCATCCTGCCAGAGAGGATCATCGTCAAAGAGGACCGGGAGACCTCTTAGGTGCGACCCGCAGGAAGCGCATACTGTCAGCACGGCGTCAAGCTCCAGAAGCCCAAATACCTCTATGTTCTTCCTGGCCAAGGCTTGAGCGGTCTTTGTGTCACCCGAAACATAGGCAGGCAGTCCGCAGCAGACCTGGTTCTCTGGTATAACGACCGTGGCTCCCATGTGGCGCAGGATTCGCACAAGGACCCTGGCCGCCTCGGGAAAGAGATAATTGGCGCCGCATCCAACAAAGAATCCAACCCGAAGCCCATCCACCGGAGATACTGCCTCAGGCTGAGCGCTCTTGATAAAGGGAGTCCAGGAAATAGCAGGCGCCGTGGCTCTTTGAGTAAAAAACGAAAGTGGAAATCTGAGATGGAGCCCGCTGCTTTCAGGAATTCTTTTGCAAAACAGGGCCTGAAAAAGGGCGCCGCCCTTGCGGACAATTTTTCCCGACAGATCTCCCTGCCTGATGCTTCTGATCAGAGGATTGTCGGCCCTGCCGCTCTTTCCGGCTGCAAACAGGGACTGGCGACCCTGCTGGAAAAGACGGGTTGTCTGAACGTTGTTGGCACAAGCCTGGGCGCAGGCCCCGCACAAAAGACAGCGCGAAAGAATTTCTCCCAGACGCTCGGACCACCCGATGGCGCCGTTTTCCACAGACTCAAGGAGGGCCAACCTTCCCCGCGCCACGTCGGCCTCTCTAAAGGTGGTCTGATATACAGGGCACACGCTCATGCAACGGCCGCACCGCTTGCACTTATTCAAATGGATGTCGCTGTTCATGATTGTCAATAGATCTTCATGATTTCACAAGGATAGATGTTTATGCAAGAATATTCTTTGATGAGATGGCTCGGTCCTGCTAACAGCAGGACTCGCGATTAGGCTCGCATATTATGGCGGAGAAACTAAGAAGCAGGACCGTGAGGAAGATCTTCGGTGTGGTGTTATTGATCTTTGTTATAGAGCTCGCACAAAGAGTTCTTTGATATCAAAGGGGTTACTTCATTTATGACAAGCCTCTTTGATCATTAGCTTCAAAGCCGTATTATCCAAGACAGATACAAGAACTTAGATAATTTCGTCAAAATAGGCCTTCAGCATTTTTTCCGCTGTTTTTTCGTAATCGATCTCATAGGTTCCGTTTTCAATCCTATCCTTGATGGCCTGAACTTTTTCCAAACGAACATCGGGTTCAGATTCCATAGCTCTCTGGGCCATCTGAACCTCTTTTGACGTCTGCGAAAGATTGACAATGGCGCCTTCTTTGGGCTCCGTTGGAACATCGGCTCGTGTAGGGGCTCTCTCACTAGGTCCCTGGGCCCGAGCGCCAGCAGTTTCATTGATATATTTGGCTATTTCGTCACTACCTGAAATCTTCATGAATCAGCACCTCCCTATTGTCAAAACATATTGGCATCAACTTTTCTTTTGGTAATTTCTTCAAGACGGTTCCTGAGGACTTTGGAGTCTTCAATTGAAAGGGTCCTGATCTCCTCTCCTTTTTCTCTGTCAATAACCTTGAAAACAAGCTCAGCGCCGTTATCTTCATCTAGTGCGAGGTTGTCCCCATACTCATTTTCCAATTCTTTCAACACCTGCTGTTCCATGGCGTTATGGGGGCCGGAACGCACAACGCGTTCAACGATATCCGCTGTTACTTTCTCAACTACAGCCCTTCGCCTCGCTTCAGTGGAAATTGTAATGCTATCAGATGGATTCGGGGCCACTACATTCTTGTTCCGTGCCCCACGCCTGCTCAGGCTGAGCTGTCTGCCGTATGCTCTTAAGACATTATGAACCTGATAGTTGCTGACATGCATAACCAGTTCTCCCAGTAAATCTATCGGATCATTGCAAGGAAACTTTAGGAAAAAGGGGCAGGAAGAATATGCCAGGCTTTTGATATTTTTCCCGGACGGGACAGGTTTGATTGAGGCAACTTCGCATAACAAGCTGACATAATAGAATATCGGAACAACTAGCTTTTCAAAAACACGGCCACTTCAACGGTGACCAAAGTTTGGTTTGCGAGCCTAAGATGATACTGATGTCATGGGTTGAAAGCCCAAAGCTCCCTGCAAGGAGATTTCTCTTCCCCTTTGAGCCTTTATCTCCCATCACTCCACCAGAAATCATTGTTTTTTACTGGATCATAGCACTTTTGCCGCCCGTTCACAAAAACCCATGGAGACCGTCCTAACTCGTCTCTGCCACACCGGTAAAGACGATCCCACGTCATGATCCAGCCCATGAGCAAGCCATGTTTACTAAAACATTCAATGCTGTACTGAGAGCAAGAAGGATACATGGGGCACCGCCCCCCGGCAACGGGCGAAAGATACTTCCTATAGAATTTGCCCAGCGAAATCCCTGGATTCGATGCATCTTTTTGCCCCTCGTGGCGTGCAGCGTTTAGCCCTGGGGCTTGCCACGGGCCCTTCATGGCATCATCCTGGGCCATGACCGCTGTGGCAAACATCAACAAGAAAATAGTGAGAATAAACCTAACCTTCTTCATCTTGTGAATGGATGGCAGACCACGTTGTATCCAAAAGCAACTCTTCAAGATGGGGGCTGCCTTGCCGCTGAAAAGCCATGTTAAGAAGACGTCTTCCCAAGTCCCACTTCCAACATCATTTCTTCTGACCCACGATCAGGACACTTTCCTTTTGAAAAAGAGATCCTCGCCCTTCACAGTAAAGAACTGAGATATTTCCTGATCACTTAATCCATCTGTCTGCCGCATCATGATGCGCAGCCATTCCTTCCCAACCATAGCACTGAACGGCCTGATCAACAACCAATAGAGCCCGAAATGGCGTGTCGACTCTCATTGCATAATCAGAAGTCTGCCCAAGGATTTGACAAATCCTGCCGTCTCATGTAACTATCTACCTACCAAGTAACTTATCAAAAAAATCTGAGGTTCGCGTGATCCCCCTCATCCAAACCCTTTCCGCCTGTGGGGGAGAGGGCAGGGCGAGGGGGCAAATCCCAACTTATTGAGAACTTACCCTAACAAGCGTTCAATTGCGTGAAATTTATGGAAAGTCCATGTGCGAGGTTGTGCTCGACCTTTGTCATTCGCGGGGAGATCCGTTATTATGTCGGACAGAGCTAGCGGCGTACTGAAACTAACGAAAAACGGTCGTGGTGTACTGTGTGACCTGTTGCGGCCCTTTGGCCCCGGTTCCAATGAAATTGTGGTATCGGCCAGGCTCGTGAGGGAAAACAATCTCGTCCAAGGCGCCAGTGTCACAGGTTCAGTGAGGAAGGATAAAAAGGCGCCGCAACTGGCCATCGTTGAATCGGTCTGCGGTCTCACCTCTGAACAGTTCAAAAGACGAACCCCTTACACCCATCTTATTGCCATCGATCCATGCGAGAGGTTCCAACTTGCCGCCACAGGGGAGATGAGTATGCGCGTTGTTGATCTCGTGGCGCCCATCGGCAAGGGCACCCGGGGCTTGATTGTCTCACCTCCCAAGGCAGGGAAAACCACTCTGCTGGAGCAAATTGCCAGGGCCATCCACGCCGGTGATCCTCAAACGCGCATTCTCGTACTACTCATCGATGAGCGGCCCGAAGAAGTCACTTACTTCCGTCGCGCCGTAGACGCAGAAGTCATCGCCAGTTCCAGCGATCGCAGCATCGACGAACATGTGGGATTGGCTGAACTGATGCTTGCTCATGTGCGTACCGAGCTTGAGTGTGGCCATGATATAGTGGTGCTTGTTGACAGTCTGACGCGCATGGGCAGGGTCTTCAACCTTAAGGGCAGAGGCAGAGGTCGAACACTGTCCGGCGGTTTGGATGCAGGGGCCCTGGAGATTCCTCGCCACTTCTTCGGGCTTGCGCGCAACATTGAAGACGGCGGATCCGTCACCATCATCGCCACAGCCCTAATCGACACTGGGTCACGCATGGATCAGCTTATCTTCGAGGAATTCAAGGGCACCGGCAACAGCGAAATCGTTCTCGATCGCGGGCTTGCCGAAGCAAGGATTTTTCCGGCCATCAACGTGGCCGCCAGTGGCACCCGAAAGGAGGAAAGATTGTATGACCCTGACGATATTAAGCGCCTTGCCACCATTCGACGGGGCCTTGTGGACCGCAAACCCAAAGACGCGATGACCTCGCTGCTCAATGCCCTTGAGTCATACCGCACCAACGAGGAATTTCTTCAAAGTATCCCCTTGGCAAAGTAGTTCGGATTCTGACAGCTTGAAGACAGCACGGATTTCCCCGTCTCTGATAAGTGGATTAAATGTGACCATTTTGACGTCATTTCGTTTTGCCAATTTGGGATACAGAATTTATGAGACGGGGCACTAGTATGCCTTCCCATCTTTTCCCATCATCGGAACAAATCTCACAGGAATGATGCCTTTTTCCTTTATTTTCCCTTTTTGTTTGGTCAGGAGCACCAATTCCTGTGTGAATTTTTTCCCAACAGGAATGACCATTTTGCCACCTTCTGCCAACTGGTCTTGAAGCGGTTGTGGAATGTGTGAAGGAGCACATGTCACGATGATGGCATCAAAGGGGCCATATTCTTTCCATCCTTGGTATCCGTCACCAATTTTGACGTTAATATTTTTGTACCCCAAATCAGCCAACAGTTTTTTTGCCTTTTCCCCAAGCACACCAATTAGTTCGATCGTACATACGCTTTCGCATATTTCTGCTAATATTGCTGCCTGATAACCGGAACCTGTGCCAATTTCAAGCACCTTTTTGGAGCTGTCCAAATCCAAAACCTCCGTCATGAGAGCAACGATATAGGGCTGGGATATGGTTTGTCCCTCCCCGATTGGCAATGGATAATCTCCATATGCTTGCCATTGATATTCCTTAGGAACGAATTTGTGCCTTTGAACCTTTCTTAATGCCTTCAAGACTTTCTTGTTAGTAATTCCCCTTGCTTCAATTTGAGTTCTTACCATGCGCTCACGTCGCTTTTCAAAGCTTTGAAAAAAGGGGTTTTCTGCCCTACATGTGACACCAAACATAAAAGGGACCATTATGCAGATAAGCAGACATATCAGTGTTTTCTTCGTGTTTGCCATTTTCAGCGTTTTTTCTCAGTAAACCAGACCCGCACGACTTTGGAGTAACGGTCCAGGCGTTCAAGGTAAATCCAGCACATGTCCTGATTGACCTCTGACTTGTTCGTGATGAGTTCCCTTAGCCTCACAACCAGTTCCTGAATTCTCTGGGGTGTAATGTCATAGGGCACATCCAGATCCCATTTGTACATGAATTTGGTTCGGCCGTAGTATGTCTTGACCACACCCTTTACAAAATCTGAGTTGGGAATGGATACCGTGGTCATATCCAAGAAAAGGTCCAGATACGTCCTGAACGTGGCGATCCGTTTGACCGTGCCGGCCCCCAGTTGTTAAATACGATGAAATGGCCTTCATCAAATATTCGGTGATGTCCCCATTTAATTGACATGCCACATTGTTTGCGAGTCTAGTTGTGCCTGTCGCCATTGTTGACATTTTGTGTGTCAATATTGCATTTTTTTCGTCGGTCCGGTGCATGCTGCCAACGTCAAAACATAATTGTCAGCAAAATGGGGACATCACCGTTTAATTGACTTTCGTCCTTTTATAGGACAACGCGGGAGGATGCAAGAAGTTCTGCCGGTGACGCGAAGGCCTGCCCAGACGCCAGGAAGACCTTCTAAGCCCTCTGGGAATGACCTCCAGATAACTGTCTTGAAACAAACTCTAAAGGATTTCATGACAGTACCGATAAGAGAAGTATCGGATAAGGAGGTTTATAGGGTGGATTTTGTAGATGTGGATATAATTGTTGGTGGCACATCAGCCGTCAAGAACAACCCACCAGAAGAACAAGTTGCTCTTCCTGCCGGGAAAAGTGCGGTCCGCAAGGACAGAAGGAAGAACAAGCAGGATCGTCGAAGAAGTGTAAGGGAAGGCGTCATTGTCAGTCTTTCCTCAGAAAATGATCGACGTGTTTTACGAGATCGAAGAAAAGCCAATTCTTGAGACTATCCAACAAATCTACTCAGCTCTCGCCCCCGCTTACGAATTCACGAGACAAAGCTTTCCCAAATACACGAAATTGTGATAACAAAACGGAAAATGCGTTAGAAAGCAGTTTGGTGTGATTCCCGGATAGTGAGACTCGATGAAAGACAAGTTGTTTGTCATATGGGGCAGGCGAAGCCCGGAACGAGACCCGAACGTGGTGAGGCCCACCATGAGACAGAGGGCTGAGCCGAACCTGGATATACTTAAGAAGAGCCCTTGTTTGCACTGTGAGTTGTTTACTGGCGGGATTGCCTGCCCTTATGTCAAGGGGTGCAGCAAGATTGACGAGTTTCAACGGGTGGCAGCAGTTCACTGCACGCTTAGTAGATATCAGGATGTATGCTCCATGGTTTGAATCCAAGGCAACGACAGCGCCACAGTGGAAATCACTTGTTCATTACCCCCCAAAACACTATCTTAAAGCCTATAGGACTGGGCCATGTTCGAGGTAAATGCCCTGACTGATGAGCAGTTGGCCGGCCAGCGCCTTATGGTTGGTTTTAAGGGCACGGTCCTGGATGATGAGTTGCGATCCATGATCAACGACATCCGTGTCGGAGGGCTTGTCTTGTTCAAACGCAACGTGTCTGATCCTTCCCATCTGAGTAGCCTTTGTCAGTCAGTGCAGGCCTTCGCAACGGAAACCGGCAACCCGCCACTTGTGATTGCCATTGATCAGGAAGGTGGCCCGGTAGCTCGGCTAGGCCCTTCTTTTACGGTTTTTCCGGGAAACCGGGCAATTGGGAAGGCCCGGTCAGAGGAAGCTGCCAGGGAATTTGGCACAACAACGGCAAGGGAACTCAAGGGAGTCGGAATCACCATGGATTTGGCGCCAGTACTGGACGTGGTGCCAGAGGATCTCGACTCTGCTGTTATGGCGGAACGTGTGTTCGGAGATAGCCCGGAGTTGGTGGCAGAGCTTGGCACGACTGTTATTGAAAGCCTGCAGGAGAACGGAGTTGCGGCAACCGCCAAGCATTTTCCTGGTATAGGTCGCACTACGGTGGATTCTCACATGGATCTTCCCATTGTCGAAACCGAACGCGATATTCTTGATTCGAGCGATCTGGTCCCATTCAGGGCTGCTATCCGATGCAACGTGGAGGCCGTGATGTTATCACACGTGGTCTATAGGGACATTGACCCGGAATGGCCTGCAAGTCTTTCATCGGTCATTGCAAAGGAGCTGTTGCGCGAGACCATGGGCTTTAAAGGGATTGTCATAACAGACGACCTTGACATGGGGGCTATCGACAAACACTTTGATGTGAATACGTTCGTAGAAAGGATCTCTGACGCTGAGATTGATATCGCACTGATATGTCATGATCAAGTTAAGGCCGAGGCAGCCTATGGGGCGCTGTTGAAGGCCATACGGCGGTCAGAGGATGTGAGGAGAAAGACACTTGCATCTGTGCAACGTATTCTGAATCTAAAGGAAAAATACCCATCATAGATGGTTCTTTTTCCCACAATATCACACAACGAGTTCACCGCATCCTCAGGTGTGTCGGGAGGGTCTTGCCAACAGTCAAGGATTTGACATCCGCGTAGAGCCCGAATCAAATTCATTTTCGGTCATATCCCAAGGCATTTAAACAAATGAGGTGTAACCATTGGCAATGATGGGAAATTATGTGCGTGCGGCGTTGTGGCACGATTCCTGCTGTCTGAGGGAACTGTTACATTTTTTTTATTTTTGAGGAAATCCAAAAGCGAATCCCTGGTTTTCCCATCGTGTTGCACGGATCCAGCTCTGTTCTTCCAAGATACGTTGATCTCATCAACAACAACGGCGGGGCTCTGGAAGCCGCTGTTGGTATTCCCGAAGATCAACTGAGAAAAGCAGCAAAATCCGCTGTGTGCAAAATCAACATTGACTCCGATGGACGGCTCGTCGTTACGGCCATGATCCGGAAGGTATTCAACGAAAAGCCTGCTGAGTTTGATCCGCGCAAGTACCTCGGTCCTGCACGCGACGAGCTTACGAACATGATCATTGAGAAAAACAAGAATGTGCTCGGTAGCGCGGATCAGTATTGACGGTATGTGTCAGCAACATCGATCATCGATTATAGGCAAGAACGGGAGACAATATCATGTCAAGGAATTTGTTTGTCACCGCCACGGAACCGAGAAGCGGAAAATCAGCCATTTCTCTGGGAGTCATGGAATTGCTAGTGAGAAATGCGGAAAGAGTTGGCTTTTTCCGTCCCTTGATCAATGCCGATCTGGACACGAAAAAGAAAGACAATGATATCAATTTGATTTCTTCTCACTACAGACTGGGGATTCCATACGAGGCAATGTACGCTTATACCACTACGCAGGCAAACGACCTTATCACTCAGGGTAAATACGAGGAATTGCTTGAAGGAATTGTCGGCAAATACAAGGAGCTGGAGAAAACAAACGATTTTGTGTTGTGTGAAGGCACTGACTTTGTGGGTTCGACCTCAGCCTTTGAATTGGATATCAATGCTGAAGTCAGCAACAATTTGGGGTGCCCTGTTCTGTTAGTCGCAAATGCCTACCAGAAAACCGTGGATGAAGTCCTCCGATCAATTGAGATGTCCGTTGGGTCCTTATTTGACAAAGGATGCAATGTGGTTGCCACGGTAGTAAATCGAACAGACTCGCAAAACGATGAAGAAATCACGAAACGATTGAAAACAAATGTCTTGAATTCCGAACAACTGGTTTACACCCTACCGGATGAGAAGTTCCTCGGAAGTCCGACCGTGAGAGAAATTGCCAGGCTCATGAATGCAGAAGTCCTTTATGGTGAAGAACAGTTGAACCGGCACGTTTACAGCTTTACCGTGGCAGCAATGCAATTGCGGAACTTCCTTGCAAGAATCAAGGATGGGACCCTGATTATTACTCCTGGAGACAGGGCGGACGTTATTGTCGCCTGCCTTTCCGCTGTGTCGTCAACGTCCATGCCGAACATTGCGGGGATCATGTTAACGGGCGGCTTGAAACCAGAAGAACCGGTCTGCAAATTGATCGGGGGATTTTCCAATATGGTGCCGATCATCAGCGTGAAAGGGGATACGTTCCCGTCGGCTATATCGGTTGACAATGTTCACGCTGTGATCTCGCCGGAGAACCAGCGGAAAATCACCCGGGCTCTGGAGATCTTTGAGAGAAATATCGATGTAGAGGTACTGGGGGGAAAGATCCTTGAAACTCAGGTCTCTATTGTCACGCCGAAGATGTTTGAATACGAACTGATCCAAAAGGCCAGGGCACACAAGCAGCACATTGTCCTGCCTGAAGGCGAAGAAGAAAGGATCTTGCGGGCTGCCGAGATATTACTCCGTCGCGAAGTCGTAGATATAACCCTCCTTGGCAATGAACAGCAGATCCGGAACAAAATCGCCCAACTCAGATTACGGATGGAGGGCGTCAATATCGTTGAGGTGCATGGATTTTCCTCTTTTGATGATTATGTCCAAACCTATTATGATCTACGAAAAGATAAGGGCATCACAATGGAGATCGCCAGGGATAATATAAGCGACGTGATCTTTTTCGGCGCCATGATGGTTTGTAAAGGCCATGCTGACGGCATGGTTTCAGGGGCAGTTCATACGACCCAGGATACTATCCGTCCCGCCTTTGAAATCATAAAAACCAAACCCGGTTTTTCCGTTGTTTCCAGCGTGTTTCTTATGTGCCTCAAAGACAGGGTTCTCGTTTACGGTGACTGTGCGGTGAATCCGGATCCGAATGCGGAAAGGCTTGCTGAAATTGCTCTCAGCTCCGCCCAGACTGCCAGGATCTTTGGTATTGAGCCCAGGGTGGCCATGTTGTCTTATTCAACCGGGGAATCAGGCAAAGGAGAGGACGTTGAGAAAGTCCGTGAAGCGACGAGAATTGCCAAGGAGATGTCCAAGGAATCTGATCCGGATTTGAAACTGGAGGGACCCATGCAGTATGATGCCGCGGTTGATCCGGAGGTGGCAAGAACCAAGATGCCTGAGAGCGAAGTCGCAGGCAATGCCACGGTTTTTGTGTTTCCTGACTTGAACACTGGGAATAACACTTATAAGGCGGTTCAAAGGTCGGCCAATGCTGTGGCGATTGGTCCTGTTCTTCAGGGTCTCAATAAGCCTGTAAATGATCTCAGTCGTGGATGCACGGTTGCGGACATCGTTAACACGGTCGCGATTACAGCGATTCAAGCTCAGGCTGACAAAGGGTTGTTGTAAAAACACTGGTCATCTCCGGGCCCTTGCGAAATCCAGGATGATTAATATCGCCTGGAACAAAAAGCCTTCGTCCCACGGCGATCATGGCAACCGCGCGCACAGTCCGGATTTTTTTGAGCGGTTATGTGGCAGAAAATGTGGTATCCACGTATTATGACCCTTATCGCCAATAAAGAAATAGGAAGGAGATTACCATGAGAAATGAGACTATTGTTTCAGGATTTACACTTAGGGGAAGGGAGATTCTGTCTTCGTATGCAACGTTCACCCTTGAAGGGGCTATGACAGCCCGGGTCCAGCGCGGCAAAGACTCGTGGACAATTTCGGAACGAAACGGGATTGCCAAGGGAACGTCAGACGGCGAAGCCGAAGCTATTTATATCCCCAATAAGAGGGCAATACGGTCTATTGAAAAAAATATTGTTCCTCTCCTTCCAAAGAAAGTCGTGATCAGAAAACCCGGGGATATTCTTAACGCTTGTGCAGCATTCGATCTCAAGTTGGTTGAAGGGGCCGGCCCCAACAAGAAACGGTGGGGTGGCAATGCTTGTCTTGCTGCGTCAACTGTTTTCTTTCAAACATTGCTGAAGGCTTCAGGATACAAGGCCTGGCAGCTTCTCAGGCCAAAAGGCGGGCTTAAGACCTTCTACATGCCGAACATCGGTTTTAACATGGTTTGCGGAGGCGAACATGTCCCTGGCACAAAGCAGGACATTCAAGAAATGTTCTTTTTTGCAATGAATGAAAAGTCGATCAAGGGCGTGTTTGAAACAGCAACGAAGTTTTTCAGGCAGTTTGAAAAAAATCTCGTTCGTGACGGTCTGCCCACCGGCACTGCAAAAGAGCGGGGCTTTGTTTTTCCCGTAAAGGATAACTTCGAAGGTCTTAGTCGCATCAAGGAGTGTGCCGGGCAGCTCAAGCTCAAGAAGACAGACTGGGCAATCGGTACAGACAACGCTTTTTCAGAATTGCAAAAAACCGAAAAATTGCGCAAGGAAGGCAAATACGACATGCGTTTTTCGGGAATGGGCATCAAGACACGCGAAGAGCTGATCAAGTTCAACTGGTCAGTCGTAAAAAGCGCCCCGAACTTCGTTACCATGGAAGATCCTGGAAGTGAATCTGACGCCGAAGCACATCGTCTGATGACTGGGAAATACGGCAACCGTGTCCAGATAGTTGTCGACGACGCAGCCGTGACCCAGATGCGTTTTATCATCCCGTTCCTTGCGGCTCCTGAGCGAAAGAATCGTTGTGGCAACTCAGTCCTCATAAAGCTGAATCAAGCCGGAACATTTACCGAAACGTGTCTGGCAACAGAGATCGTTCTTGGTCTTGCTCGTGTCGACCGGGTTGAGAAGTTCCTGAAGGCACGCAAAGATCTTGAAGGTGTGCTCCGGCAGCTCAAGGAACTTGGTGTGGGCAGCCTGGAAGAGGCCATTAATAACATCAAGAAGGGCGGATTTACGGCATTTTTTTCCCACCGCTCCACAGAGGGCACATCCGAATTCCTGCCTTACATGCCGCTCATATACGGTTCGGTGTCACGCAATCTCTGGTTTAAGGCTGGTGCGCCGAACGGGGAACGCAACCTCCAGAATTACAATCCGTTGATCAGGGCGGAAGAAGAGATGCGCGAGAGGAAAACCAGGACCATTGTGGCAGGATTCAAAGGATTGCCAGATGAGGTGAAGATTGCCGGCCTGAGGTAGGAGGATTTCTCGTGAGAAGAGCAAAATTGCATAGACACGCCAAAGTTGTGGCAACCTTAGGGCCAGCTTCGTCTACTGTTGATATGATTTCTGACCTGATTCTGGCAGGCATGAATGTGGCCCGGTTGAATATGAGTCATGGGACTTACGAAGGACATGCCGAGCTTATTGCCAATGTGCGAAAGGCATCCAGTTTGGTGGGGTTGGAAGTCGCGGTTCTTCTTGACCTTCCAGGGCCAAAGATTCGCGTAGATAACTTACTGCATGGACTTGAGCTGAAGAATGGTGACACTTGGGTCATAGGACCAACAAGCGTGCAAGAGGACTATCCGGAGTATAAGGATTGTTTTATTCCGATCACATATGAACACCTGGTAGATGACTGTGAAAATGGTGTGCGTATACTTTTTGATGATGGATTGATTGTAGCAAAGGCCGTTGAAAAGGATCGAGACGTCTATAAAATCGAAGTTCTAGTGGGTGGCATCCTGAAGTCTAATAAAGGAATAAATCTTCCTGATTCCAGAGTTTCCGCACCGAGTTTTACGGAGAAGGATCGTGAAAGCCTCATGTTTGGCATTGAGCATGACATTGATTATGTTGCCTTGTCTTTTGTGCGGAAAAAAGGCGATGTGGTGAAACTTAAGGATTTTCTTCATGGACTGGATAAGAATATTCCCATTGTTTCAAAGATTGAAAATCGAGAAGCCATTAATAATATAGAAGAAATTCTCGGTGTGTCTGATTTGATCATGGTCGCTCGAGGTGACATGGGGGTTGAGATAGGTAACCATCTTGTTCCTGCTGTCCAAAAGCGGATTATTTCTTCATGCAACTATCGTGGAATACCGGTCATCACTGCCACTCAAATGTTGGAATCCATGGTTGAAAATTCCACTCCCACCAGGGCTGAGGCCTCTGATGTAGCGAATGCTATTTGGGACGGGACGGATGCCGTAATGCTCAGCGCTGAAACAGCCTGCGGAAAGTATCCCCTTGAGGCTGCTCAGATGATGGGAAAAATAATCAGAGAAGCAGAAAAAACGCCAAAAGAAAGACCTTCCTTAAAGTCCATGGATCTGACCAATCTGGATGATGCTACAATGATCGGGGCATCAATAATAGCTGAAAAGATCCAAGCCAAAAGAATTCTCTCAGTGACTCAGTCAGGGAACTCTTGTCTGAAAATGTCCCGGTTCAGACCACAAACGTCAGTTCTGGGAGTTTCCAATTCCTTGCCCATTGTGAGGAGGATGTGTCTCTATTGGGGCGTTAGCCCTTTTTTCTTAGATGAGTATGATGAGGATGACAGTGAACTTGAGAATTATGTTATTGACAAGGTCAGGAATGCCTGTGAATTGGAACGTGGCGACAAAATGGTGATTACAAGAGGCAGTGGGAAGTTTTTCGCACGGGGGAGTTCGAACTCCATTAAAGTAATAGTAATTGAGTAGGGGAAAATATGGAAAAGGATGAACTTCGAGCAAAGATCTATTCAAAGATAGATGAGCTTCCCACGCTTCCCACAGTGATTCCAAATCTCCTGGGTTTGATGGATGGCTCAAAGAGTAATGCCGCAGACGTGACAGAGGCAATTTCCCACGACCCCTCGCTTACGTCAAAGATCTTGAAGGTGTCCAATTCGGCCTATTACGGCTTTCCACTGTAGGACTTTGCCAGAGTCTTGCCGTAAAGGAATTGCAACCGCGCGGATATGCGTTGGAAGGCCTCGTCCGGCACCTTGAGAAGTGGTTTTGAATAATCCGGTTCCTGATTGTGGACGGGTTTGGTGGTTAGGAAGGAATCCTCCAGACTGGAGTCTCTTGCTCTATTTTCAGAAGTCATCCCTTGCATAATATCTTTCCCCAGGCTCGGTTTGTTGGCGGCGAGATTCGTGGCTTTTACGGCAGAAAAAAGAGTAGGGGTGAGCCGTTACAATAATCGATGATCAGACAATCTTCGTCATTCGATGATGACGGAAGCATATGATAGTCACTCTAATCTCCTCAAGTCGCAAGTTTTCTGAGCTTCTTTAGGATTGGTTGCAAGCGCTCACGGTGTTTCGGGGGGATCAAGAGGGCGGGTATAGATCTATTTCGAGCAAGTTCCAGCGAATCATATATGTCACTTGTGTCATCCGTATTATCCGAAGTCATCTGCGTTTCGTAGTGCTTGCGCTGCTTGCCTGGCTCAAGAAACATGAGCACGTCGTTCATGTTGCCAAATAGCCCACCCGTGTCAATGTGCTCGATGAACTGCAAGAAGACGGTATTTACTGTAATCAGGAATGGATCTACCACAGCAGAGGCCTCTTTAGCACACTCTCGGACTGAAAAGAAGCATCTGCATCCGAATGGTCGCTGCCCGTAAATAAGGCACTCATCGTGTAAGAGAAACTTGCAGGCGACTCCGAGAGAATCGTTGTCACTCTCCTCTGGCGGGTCTTCTCCTCGCAGGCAAAAGGCAGCAAAGTCGTTTGTGCTGAGAACCGGTTTGAAGCGTTTGCGGAGCGTGGTGTCCCGGATAACTTGCAGGAGATCCCTTTGTCCGGTTGAAATCAGATACTGCAATATTCGGTATCCCTCCAGAGTAGTCATGGTAACATTTTGGGTGCAGCACAGGGCGCATCCTCGCTTGCAAGCCACGGCGAGGCCTTTTGAGAAGTCATCGTATAGGTGGTATATGTCGTCTAAGACATCCAGCCGTGATTTTTGCAAGATATCTCCTTTTGCAGGCGTCTCCTTGCTATTGCCTTTGGCTATTTTCGAACTCGGAACCTTTGAACACTGAACCCGTGAACGGTCACCCTAAATCAAATGGTTGATCCAGAATGACAACAACCCGGCTGCAGCTATTGCCGCGCAGGGCAGCGCAAGCCTTGGGTATATTCTCGGCATGTCTATCTTGAAATAAGAACAGGTCAAGACCAGGCAGATGTGCAAAGGGGACAACAGAACACCAAGGTAGCCTGCACAGAAGGCCAAGACGGTATAAGCCAGGATTTGATCGGCCATTCCGACATCCGCGAGCAGCGAAAAGATTATGGGAAAGGTTGTCCCTACAAAGGCCACTGTAATTCCGGTAATGCTTCCCACCAGAAATGGCAGCAAAGCGACAACCAAGATTATGGGCACTCTGGCGGATGTCAGGCTTTGACTGATTTCTGAGACTGCCCGGCTGTCTTTCAAGACACCCTGAAAAACCATGACACCTGCAATCATGAAGATCATGGACAGCAAAGACTTATTGAAGAATATGCGCTTCATGTCCCCAAAGGGCATGTGATTCGACCGCCATACCCAGAATATGCTTATTACGAGCGCTACAATGAGGGGGACCTCCGTTCTTGTTGATTTCAATGGCGGCCACACGTTTCCCAAAAGGTGGATCAGAACTCCAAAAAAAAGGGCGCCTCCCACAACCAGGAGTATCGGCGTCAGTTCTATTAGAAACCTACCGCGAGATTGGTTGGAATCGGCGGCAGAGGGATGCTTCTGAATCGGGATGGACCTTAACTGTGTAAGATATCCTATCCAGGCGGCGAAAAGCGTCAAGGGAAACTGGACAAGAACGAAGGCCCACAGATCAATACCGGAAAGGGCGCACGCGAGAATGACGCCAGGATACAGCGGCCAGCAAAACTCCCATATGTGACGGAACCAATAATTGATCAGGGTCTTGTGTCCGGCGCGAAGGGCCTCCTGGTTGCTCATTTCCTGCACCATGGGGGCAGAAAAGATGGCTCCTCCAGGCATGGGAAGAAGCCCGATTATGGCCGGAAAGAGGGCCAGATTCAGGCGAATGTTTTGGCTGGTTCCCCTGAAGGAGTCCAGAAGTCGTGTCATTTGCCCGGTTTTCTCCATTGAGTGGCTTAGGATCAGAATCAGAGTGACCACAACAAAGAGTACAACCGTGCGTTCTGCGATAAGGGAGTCAACAATGGAGGTTCCTATTTGCCAGGCAGAAAGACGAAACCACAGGCCAAGCAGGATCGATGCTGCCACCAAGGCTGTGCCAAGAGAAAGCTTTTGTCTGATCAGGACGATGATGAAGACAAAAACTACCGCAAGTTTGATGAGGGCAGATATGTTAAACAAGACATGCATGGCAGAGCATTCGGGTCAGGCCTCTATTCTTGCAAAAGTTCAGCTGTTAAGTCAAGTTGTCTGGCAAAAGCCTTATTCTTTCGATGGCCGCATCAACTTCTTGATATAAACGGAAGCCTAAACCGGGTAACTGATGGTCGTAATACCTTACCCAAGGTTCACCGGCCGCGGCTTTTTACGGTCTGATGAAACCTTTAGTTATGTGAAGCTTTATCTTTTTTTTTCAAACAGGTACGAGACATATCAAACATGGCAAGACCCACTTATTAGCAAGTGTACTTTTCGTTAGACAGTTTGTTGGTAGGGTCGTCTTCGTTTATCATCTGTTTTAGAAGCTCCCGTTCTTGGTCCAGCGGGACGCGCCCGCTCAGATAAGCATAACAGACCTGATCGCCATCTTGATTAGTAAGAAAAGCCTCGGCCTCGGCGCGCCCACTTTTCTCCATTTTTGTAATTGTAATGGCGCAATGGACAGTATCACCGAAATAGACGGGTTTAATGTATTTGAAATTCATGCCTGTCGCGAGCCAGCCTGCTTGGCCACCAAACTCGCAAATCATGGACCCGACGAGAAGTCCATGGCAAATTAGACTTCTGAAGCCCTTTACTTCTGCCCAACGTGAGTCATAATGAACAGGGTTATAGTCCCTTGTCATGTCGCCAAACAATACAGATTCTTCTTGTGTGAATATACGTTTATAACTAAACGAATCACCCTCCCTTAGCCCATTCATAGCGCTTATGCGAATCGGATGTACCATTCTATCTGCTCCTAACGATTTTTGAAGCCAATAAGAATTCGGTTGTTCTCAAACTAAATCGAGAACAACACATAACGGTGAAGTCACCGGCCTGGTGCACTGACAGGTTGGCCCCTTACCTTGTATTAAAAACGCTATGCAAGTGTTGTTTAAATCGTTTTAAATCATTTTCCACGTCTGCATGTTTCATCACATCGTAACAGGAAAAAGAAGGTAAGATTTCTGCTCCACAAAATTTATAAGCACTTGTATTGGCAATAAATACTTCGTCAACAGATCTACCTTCAAACAGATTTTGATCTTTATTTCCAAAGGCTTCTTTTGGCGCATTCCAGGTTAACGAAAGCATGTATTTTTTACCTTGCATTTTTCCGCCAGTCCCATACTGCTTATTAGGGTCTTTACGTGTTCTTCCATCATCAACTATTAAGCTTTGTTGAACAAGACCTGCAGTAAATACTTCATCGATATATTTTTTATGAATCCATGGAGTGCCGAACCAATAAACTGGGGATTGGGTGATGATAATATCTGCCCAAAGGTGCTTTTCCACTTCTTCGTTAACATCATAGCCTTTTTCAATATATGTCAGTTTTACCTCACAGCCTTTTGTCTCCATCTCTTCTTTCGTGACATCAACCATAGTTTTGTTCAGTTTACCTTCGGCAATACCTTCATAAAATTGATGCGCGTTGATCAATAATACTTTTTTCATAAAAACCTCCCATTAAATTGATTGTTGCCCGAACGGGCGCGAGATAAGCTGCGTGCCTAAAGCATTTCGAACCTGCACGGCTTTTCCGGTAAAATGCTCCGTTTCTTCACGTCAGCTTCATTTGCATTGTCAGAAGTTTTTCTCTTTATTTCTTTCTTTTGTCTTTTAAATAAATTGCCTTTGAGGGTCCGTCGCCAACAGCTCTTTCTTCGATTTGGAATAGCTTTGTTGCTGATGCAAGTTCCCCCAACTTTTTGTAACCATAGTTTCGCGGATCAAACTCTGGTGCCTGCTTGGCAATGTTACTACCCACGGATGCAAGATGAGCCCAACCAGAATCGTCCGAAGATGCCTCAACAGCGTTTCTTAATAAATTAACGAGTTTCGTGTCTTTCTTAAGTTCGCTGGTTGTCTTGCGTCTTATTTTCTCACTATAATCATCTTTGGAGCGCAGCACCTCAGTGAAAATAAACTTATCACACGCAGAAACGAATGCTTTAGGGGTTTTTCTCTCCCCGAATCCATATACAAAAAGACCGGCTTCCCTTATCCTTGACGCCAACTTAGTGAAATCACTATCGCTGGATACGATGCAAAAACCGTCAAATTTGCCTGTATAAAGTAAATCCATTGCATCAATTATCAATGCACTGTCGGTTGCATTTTTCCCCGAAGTATACCCAAATTGCTGTATGGGCTGTATTGAATACTGTAAAAGAACTTCCTTCCACCCTTTAAGGCCTGACAGCGTCCAGTCACCGAAAATCCTTTTTACACTGGCTGTCCCATACTTTGCGATTTCCGATAGTAGCCCGTCAACAATAGAAGGCTGGGCGTTGTCTGCATCTATTAATACGGCCAATTTTTCAATTTTTCCGTCTGACATATTTCCCCCTTTATGATTCTAACGGGCGCGAGATGAGCTGCAGGTTCGTCGTATGAGCATGCCGGAGGCATGATTATACGGCAGTTCTGTCAGCTCCATTGAGGGTTATAAGATATAGATAGTTAAGTTCATTTTTTGTTAACCTCATACTCCGTTACAGACAACAGAATTAAACTGTTTATTAACTACTTGCTCGGCTTCGGAGCCTTCAGGCTGCACGCCACGAGGACTTGGCATTTACCGCAGACATGGGTCGTCTTTTCAAGGCCCGCTAGTTCCTCTGTCTGGTCGCGATTGGATTTCAGGCGCTCCCAGCAAAGCTTGCGGTCGATACCGGATTCGGACACCGCTCCCACCGGACAACGTTTGACGCACACAAGGCATTTATGGCCATTTTTGTGCAGGCATAGTTCTCTCTCTCTGATCAGGGGACTGTCACCAAATTCGGCATCGGTCACCAGACTGCCTAATCGTCCGGCGCATCCGGAGGCTGTGATAAGCTGAGCGTTCACCCCGAAGCGTCCCAGGCCTGTAAGATATCCCAGGTGCTTGTGAGACCATCGGGAGACGAGCTTTACATGGTCGAAATTGTGTGTAGCCGGAGTGAATTCGGCTTTGTATCCCCGGTCTTCAAGATGATGCCGGATATGTCCGCACAGGTTTTTGATGAGCCGATTTGTGGACTCATAGGCAAGCCCCCAGTTCCGGCAGGGGATTTCCGCTTTGTGGTTTTCAACCACCAGCTCTTTTACAAATGGCACGAAAAAAACCACCACCGATTTGGCCGAGGGCAGTAAGTCCCGGGGCAGGGCGTGATCCTCTGCGGCGATGCGGGGCAGTATGTCGAAGCGATCGTCTGCTTTAGCTGTCGCCAGAAGCGGCTTCCGCCAGAGATTTCGTTCTCCGGTTGTTTCGGGGTATGCAGTTACATAATCCTCAATTAGGATTCTGAGATCGTTAGGAGTCACTGATTCATTCATTATTTTCTCCAATAGACTTAAGCCTTCCTCTGCGACTATTTTTTGACCTCGCATAGCCGATTCGCTTACCGTGGGCTGGGATAACTTGAGTTTGTTGGCCAGCTCCACGGTTGTCATTCCCAACTCCCGGTGGCGCCAGTAACACACCAAGCTACGGGCTTTTACCGTCTGCCTGTATTTTCCACGGGCTAAAACATCCGGCGGCTCCATACCCAATAGCTGAGCCACACGCCTCACCACCCAGTCAAAATCATACCCCCCTGCTTCAAACTTGTACTTGCGCTCTAATTTTTCCTCAGCTCCCTTTAATGCCTTTTCAACAAAATGCCCATCACCTAAGATGCGCTCATCACCCTTCATGCGGGCAGAAGCCTTTCTCAAGGCTTTGACCATCGACCAACCACCGGCACTTCTGATCAAACCGCCACCCACCAAGTCGGTTCTTCTGCCTTCAGCGATTCCCTTTTTAACGAACTGCCGGTAACGTCTACGAGCCCCTGCACGCTCGCTGGCATAAAGCCTTAAAACGTAATCTACATCCTGCCAGCTGTTTTTCTTTTTGCCCATCAAAACGCTGTGGCCGCAATACGGGTACTTATCCAATTGTTTTAGATCTGTGACGAGCCCGGCCCTTAGCGGGTTTACCCTGTTAAATAAGGTTCCCTGCGGGAAATTTAACAGGGTGAAGGTGAATATAGCGCACCAGTTCCAATAAATATGTATCCTCCTGGCACAAGATGGATTTGCCATGCCCCGTTAAATCTAAATGGCATAATTTGATAATGTGGAAGGACCCGGAATCAGGACAAAGTTCGGCGTGGTATTCTAAAACAATGATTATTTAACTGGGGTACCGGTTTTGAAAAAGCTGTCCATGGCGGCGATGCCGGCGATTGAAGCTCACCGCGTATCCTGTCAAGAGCCGCAGCATCGTGGTGGCAATGGGTGCCGTTCCGGTACGTAACAACAAATGTGCATGTTATCAGGAATCAATGCCCAAGCAAAGCACTGGGTTTGTGTATCGACGACGATGCCCCCAAGCCGATCCAAAAAGTTGACTCGATCAGCGTCCTCACGGAATATCTTCCTGCGCTCTATACCCCTGATGATGATATGATGGAAAGCCCCGGGTGCGTCTATCCTTGCTTTTCTTGGCATGCCACATCATTATCACCTTCTTCGGCCAACGTAAAGCATAAAATCATAGACGTCCCCAAAATACCCGAACAAAAAGCTCCATCATAGGCTATGAGATCATTGAGCCATCGTCAGCGCAGTGACAACGAAATGAATAATTCAATTCAGTTACTTGATGTGTGGTTAGTCTGCTGCGTCGGGAAGGGCCACAAGATCATTGCCTTCTATCTTGCCCTGGCCGGCGGCAACCAGGGTAGCCTCTGCTGCATCGCGTCCAAACAGCCTCAGGACCTTGACTTTCCCCTTATAGTCGCCTCGTTGAAACCCCATAGAGACCTTGGCCACGGGATGGATGATCTCTCTCCCTGGGCCATATACTGCCAGGATGTCACCTGGCTTCAACCCGGAAGCCTCACCTGCACTGAGGTAAATGCGTTTGCCTTCCACCATGGCCACACGGGAGAGCCACGCATATTTGTCCGCTCTCTTCTCCAAGGAAAGGACGATGTGAGCTACTAGTTCTTCTAATACCTGGCCTTCTCCACCAGGACCGGAAGAAGCCGACCCTATTTCCTCGCCCTTGGTAATGGATCTGCCAGAGAAGCCGTCCACGACGGTGTAATCCAGGCTGCCATCAACCTTCTCACGCTTGCGGTGCAGTGTAAGCTTGTCCACAAAGACAACCAAACGCGCTGCCGGGTAAATTCCCAGGGTCCGGGCAATTTTTGCCATATTCTTTGGACTGACGACCAGACCCTGTTGGATAAGCACCTCTTCAGCTTCTTCGGGCGGGACCAGGAAAACCTGCGAGTGTCCGGCAAACTGACTCCTTACAGCCTCAAGCAGTGCCGCCTTCATGTCCGGAGCTGCCTGGTAAACCTCAGGCAAAATGACAAGGGCCGCTTTGAATCGTGGCGTTTGTGAGAGTCGGGCTTCTGCCGGCGCCGTGGGCGCTGGAGCAAGTTGAGTCGCCACAACCAGAGGACTTGGACCTTTCTCGGGTTCCTGGGATGCCGCCTGTCCCCCTTCTGCAGCCTTTTCCAACTCAGCCAGACGTTTCTGGGTCTCTTCCTGTTTGGCCTTGAGTTCCTTGCGACCCTGCAACCATTCGCCAATGTCAAAACCGCCGCCCTCTTCTTTCTGGCGAAAGTAGTCACTGGAAACCATCCAGGGATTGGCAACGACTTGTTCTTCCCACTCATGGCGAGATTGTTCCTCAGTGGGGAGTTCCTTCTGGGGCTTCTCAGCCTTAGTGGCGCCTTTTTCGGTCCCACAGGCAACAAGAAGCAATAATGACACAATCAGGAGGTTCACTGAAACAGAACGGACTTTTTTCAATTGCATTGGATCCATCTCTTTCTCTTTAAGCACGGGTTTTGAAGACAAGCCACGAAAAAATCCGGTAGAATGCTGTTTTGCGGTGAATCACAATAGGAGAAAATGATTTGTGTGTCAATGGAAAACCTCCGCAACATATAGTGGTTCAAGGTTAGGAACGGGGACGAAATAACTTCCGGTTCCAATAGTCCAGAAAAAAAGGCCCAACCCGGTGATCACCGGGCCGGGCCTTTGGATTTATGAATAGGCTATTGGCCCTAGTCTAGAAGAACCAGACAAACTCGACTGCAAAGCGCATCTGCACATCATCGGAGGACTCTCCCTGGTCGAAGTCGCTGGAACCGCGAGCATAGGCGTTCAGAGCCTGCGTGATGTCCTCTACGCCATCACCCGGGAAGAGGAACGATGCAGCGCCCTTAAGAGTTACCGAATCATAGAGCTTGTACCGGAGTTCGTTGTTCCACTCGACACCCATGAAGTCGTCAATCTCGGTATTTGCAATCCCTAAGACATCCCTATAGTCGGTCTCAATGGGCGCTGAATTATCGAACCACATGGCCATAACATTGGTGATATAGGTCCACTTGTCCCATCCGGCCTTCAGGCCGCCACCGACCATGATCCATCCTGGGTTATCAAAGTTACCGCCCCCGTTGATGCCAGCACCGCTATGCTGTCCATAATAGGCAGGAAACGCACTGTAGAGAATCTGACCCAAAACTGGGTTGCCGTCATAGGCGATGCCTGCGCCATCGCTCCCAAAACGCGGGGTAAACCGATTGATACCCACAACCGGCGCAAAGCCCTCAAGGTCGTTGTCATCGGGATCATCATCGCCCTGCACGTAGTAACCACCCACATGGACCTCAAACTTCTTCATACCGACCGTCTCATGGAGATCGAATGCCACATCGCCGTAAACCGCCAACGAGTCTATATCGAGATCCTGTGAACCCGATTCCCAGTCGCCCGTGGCGTAGGCGAACTCAAAGGTGGGCATCACGATACCGTAGGTCCCCTTTCCCTGGAGACCCGCAATATGGTGATCCACCTCCCGGCCGCTCAGGTGGTTCTGATGGAAAAAGTAGAAGCCTTCCAGATAGGTAGAATCGAAGTCATAGCCCAGCTTGCCGTAATAGAAGGTCCGGTCTGCATCCTTCGCCGGATCCGTCTTTCCCAAGGCATTGTTGTCGTCAGAGCCGTAAGCAGCCTCTTTTTCGTCCTTCTTGATCCACTAGGCCTCCCACTTGAACCCATTTGCGCCGCCCACAAGACCGATACCAGGATCATCATCGCCATACACAAAGCCACCATAGCCGATGTCAATACCTCTTGCGTCCCATCCGCCCTTCAACCGTGAAGCAAGGAATGGAACATTGAAACTCGCCTCCAGGCGCTCTATCCCGAACTGCTGGCTCTGTTTTCCCGCGCCAAAGTCTGTCCGGTCAGCGCTTTGGCGGGAAAGTGGCTCATCAATCTCAAGCATCATGTAGACATCCCAGTCTTTGCCATGGGAGAAGTTAAAGAAAAGGCGATCTTCAGTCCGCACGTAGCTATCCTTGACCGCCCCCGCCGTCTCAGTGAGATGGCTTCTGGTGCTATCCCCAAGAAGACCCAGGCCGAGAAGAGTCCCCATGCCTACCGCAGCCCTGGCTTCTTGTGCACCGGACAGATCATCACTGAGACCAAAATCCTTATCCACTTCAGCCGTAGGAACGAACCGCACCTGGGCCCCCATCTTGATGGTGATATCGCCCACGGTGGTCACCTCCACAGACCCTGGACCGGCCAGGGCCGTGCCGTACAGACATGAGCTAAAGATCAATGTAACGACTAACACTGCGAAGCTTCTTGCTTTATGCATAAAAAGTTCCTCCTGTCTTGACGATAGAGTCATAAAAATATTTTTCCCTCTTTCCCCCTGTTAGTAGTTAAAGACTTCTTGTTGCATGTCCAAGCCTATATCCCCTCAAATAAGGGGACGCACCCTATAACGTCACGCAGGCCCCACCTCCCCTCCCGGCTCTTCTAGGGTAACATCCCATCATTACAGTATTTTTTGAAGAGGATTTCCTGAATCGGGTTCTTGTACATGCTTGTAGACCACTTGTCAAGCATTGATTACCACGGTAAATTGGTTCTAACGCCGTAAGCTGCAGACACATGAGTTTTCAGTCATCCGCAAGTAGTCAAAGACCAAGCGTACATTGCGCGTAAGCTGTCGCATTTTTTGCGCGACGCTGAGTACGCCTTTGGATTTGATGACGCTAATGGCGAATCGCCGCAGTCGAGTGATGTTTTCTGGGCCGTAACCAGTGCGTATGCGGCTGCGGTCTTCGTCATAGTTCCAATCGATAATGTAATGACAGCTGTTCTCGATGCTCCAGTGGCCGCGGTTGGTGGCAAGAACGCGTTGAGGGTCGGCTTGCTCAGGAGTTCGGCTGGTGATGCCATAGGCGATTTCACAGGAGTATTTACCGCTTTTTTTATCTGTGGACCCCCGTTGGATGAGAAAAGCTTGTCCGACGTGAGGACAGTTCAGATAGCCGTTGAGTTCGGTTGTGGTCCAGATTTTGCGGATTTCGATCCGGCCGTGATCAGGCGGCTCGCAATGGACAAAATCGGGGTCCTGCCGGTCTTTAAAATACAACGCAATGTCTTGAAAAAGTCCGGGCTGGTTGTTTTTGACGGTGAAGTGGTAATGAGCTTTACGCTCCCGGACCAAGAAGTCGGCTATTTTGCGCTGGGTCAAAAGGGCATCGGCGGTAATTTCTTTGCCCTGAATATCCATGGCATCAAGTAGCGGGATGGCGGTCTTGATTTCGTTGGTGCGCTTGACATCTTGGTCGGATATGGGCAGGGTCCCTACTTTTTTGGGTGTAGCAGGTCTTGCTCTGATGACCGATTGCGCTCATGATGTGAGTCTGATGGCCTTGATCGTCGATGGCGTTGCACATCGTTTTTCCATCAATGGCCAGACTTTCGTCCTGCTGACCATAGGCTTGGTTCCAGCGCTGTAGTGCACGGTCGAGATGCACGGGGTTCACGCGGATCAGTACATCACGGATGATGGACAGGCTCGGTACGATGTAGCGCTTGTTTTGGTATCGGCAGCCGAAACGCTCCCGGGCCTTTTGTCCAAGGCTTTTGGCCCAGTCCGAGATGGCCAGGTAGCCGCGCATCCCACACAGGGTTGCGCCGGCGGCAATGGCTAAAACAGTGGAGAGTCGATGGCGTCGTCCTTGGGCACGGCGCGGATCTGGGATTTCTTTAAAAAAGTCGGGCAAGGATTGCATCTGTTGTGCACTGAGCATGATTTTGGGTCCTCCTGTACGATAAGCTGGTTCGAGAATAGGCCGGGATAACAGTGCTTGCGCATCGGAAATTAACGGTTTAACAAAAACCATTTTCGGTGAGTGTGCCGTGGCGCTGTAGCCTTGCCGGGTCCGATGAAAGCCCTTGGTGTTGCCCACATATATCCAGTTGGCCGCTTTGTAGATGGTTCCCCGGAACCATTGCGGGTCCACAAAGGTCTCGAGCAGCACAACCGGATGGCCGAAAAC
>Ga0209986_10000212_pt1 | contig 53996 bp, 61 predicted proteins | sample BlataG_FD_183168 | JGI IMG/M metagenome (GOLD analysis project Ga0209986, IMG submission 183168) | Deep subsurface microbial communities from Black Sea to uncover new lineages of life (NeLLi) - Black_00105 metaG (SPAdes) (version 2) | ecosystem: Environmental > Aquatic > Marine > Oceanic >... | reverse complement strand
AGACCGATTGAATGTTCTGCTAGAGGTGAAATCAGCGTAACGAGTTAGATATCAATGAAAATAAATATTGGTGTCGGCATAATTTATGAATAAATCAGGTTAATTGTCTACAGTCAAGACCTGGTCCCTGGCGAGAACACTCAAATTTTAAAAAGTCTGACCCTAAAAGACAAAGGATTATGTATAATAGGTGTCTAAATAAATGAATGGAAATATGGCAGATTTTTCCGATGACCATCTGGTTGAACAGGCAAAACAAGGTGATGTTGAGGCTTTTGCAGAGTTGGTATGTCGCTTCCAGGAAAAGATTTATCATACAATACTTTCTTTGACGAGGAATCAGCAGGATGCTTATGATTTAGCTCAGGAGACTTTCATGCATGCCTATAAATCCTTGAGGAATTTTAAGCAGAGTTCTACTTTCTACACATGGATTTACAGGATTGCTGTGAATTTGACTTTGAATTTTCTAAAAAGAAGGAAAAGGGATGAAAAAAGAGAAGTTCATGTTGAAGATTATTCTCTAGACGTGAAGTCAGCAGCTTCAACCCTATCTCCGGAGAGATGTTCCATGAAGAAAGAACTCTCAGAAAAATTGAAAGAAGCGATAGATTCCTTACCATTAACCTATCGAGCTTCCTTTGTTTTGGCTGTTTCTCAAGAATTAACGCATACCCAGGTAGCAAAGGTCCTTCGTTGTTCGGAGAATACAGTATCTTGGAGGATGCATAAGGCAAGAAAAATGCTCCAGCAAAAATTAAGGCCATATCTGGAAGGAGAATAGAATGAGATGCAGAAAAATCGAAAAATTGCTTTCTAATAATATTGATGGTGAGCTTCCAGAGAAAAAGAACAAGATCCTCGAAACGCATCTCAGAAAGTGTTCATCGTGCAGTTCATATGCAGAAAATATAGAAAGGCTCCATAAACAAGCCAAAAACCTGGAAAAGCTTGAGGTTTCTCCCGTTTATTGGGAAGAATTTACCTCCAGAATCAAAACAGAAATTTCTTATGCTCAACAAGAGAAGATGAGAGGCTCTCCTCTATTCTTGAGACGGAAATGGGCCTGGGCTGGTGCTGCATTGTTATTTGTAATTGTTGTCGGATTATTCTTATACCTTACTCAAAACAAAACGCCTCAGGAAGTATATGTCTTTTCCTTCGAGAGTTCTCTGGCGAAAATCTATCAAGAGATCGGAAGTGACCAAGAATTGGAGATGTTATTCAATTCAGTCATCTTGGCTTCTATAGGTGAGACCCTTGGAGATTCAGGATGGGGCGAGTGCCCTGATTTTTATAAGAATCTTATTCTCTGGGAAAATCTAACAGAAGAGGAGATGAGGTATCTTGAATCTGATATAAAGAAAGACAATAAATTATAGGAGGACTTCTATGAAAACAAGATATATTCTTTCAATTCTACTCTGTTTGCTTCTTCTGAGTTCAATCTTATCAGCTGCTATACAAGATGATCAGCCCCAGAATAGAAGGAGAGCAAGGGAGAATATGAGAACACTGTGGTTATTAAGAATGACCCGTGTCCTTGAGCTTACCGAGGAGCAGACTGCAAAGGTTTTTCCAATTGTATCCCGCATCGAAAAGGAAAAAAGCGAGATATACCAACAGATCGGAAAACAGGTAAGAGAGCTTAGATTGATCTTGAGAGAAGAAGAGCCGGACCAAAACGATCTCAAAAACAAAATTAATAAAATAAAAGAGTTAAGAAATCTAATCAAGAAAAAGGATGAAGAGCTGGAAGCTCGTATGGAGGAGAACCTGACTTTGATCCAGCGGGCAAAATATCTGATGTTTGCCGCCAATTTTTACAGAGATCTGAGGGATAACCTGGATAGGGCAAGAATTCAGAGGGAGCGACAACGACAGAAAATTAAAAAATAAAAAAAGGGGACAGGCTACTTTTTCTAGAGGGAAGAGGACTGTCTTGGGGTCAGGCTCTGTCATAGAGAATAGAAATTCCTCTGCCTCTAGTTATCTTGGCGTCCCTATGATAGGGCCTGATCCCGTTCAGAAAAAGTAGCCTGTCCCCTTTTTAACTGTCCCCTTTTTAGTCTCCAATCATGGAAAAAAAAGATGCATTCCTCTCTTGACAAGAAGCACAAATTGATATAGCATTCATTATGTAGATTTTTACATTTTCTAAGAGAGTTTCAGAGAGAAATCCGAGCAGGTCAAAGAGAGGAAGCATAAGTTTCAAAGGAAGAATCCTTTCTGTTATTCAATTATTCCATATAAAGCAACAATTTAAGAGCCTGCAGAGGGAAGATTGCGCCAGCGTAGCTCAGTTGGTAGAGCAGCTGATTTGTAATCAGCGGGTCGGGGGTTCGAATCCTCTCGCTGGCTTTTAATTGAGTGATAAAGTTATTGGGTAAATATCCAATTTTCAAAAATAGAGATATGTTTATTTTTTATGAACTAGATGATATTGGAACCCGATAGCTTAATCAGCTTTGGGCAGGTACCAAAGTGGCCAAATGGGGCGGGCTGTAAACCCGCTGCGGAAACGCTCCGGAGGTTCGAATCCTTCCCTGCCCACTTGAGCGGGAATAGCTCAGTGGTAGAGCGTCGGCCTTCCAAGCCGATGGTCGCGGGTTCGAGTCCCGTTTCCCGCTATCTTTGCGGAGTCGGTGCCCACGTAGCTCAGTTGGTAGAGCACGTCCTTGGTAAGGACGGGGTCACCAGTTCAACTCTGGTCGTGGGCTTGGCAGATATTAATTCGTTATTAAGCAAAGAATAGGAGGTAAAGGGAATGGCGAAGGCAAAATTTGAGAGGACGAAGCCGCATTTAAACATAGGGACGATAGGGCATGTAGATCATGGCAAGACGACCTTGACGTCGGCGATAACGAAGATACTGCACAAGTCGATGGAGGGGAAGGTAGAGTATATAGAGTTTGATAAGATAGACAATGCGCCTGAGGAGAAGGAGAGGGGATTAACGATACAGATAGCGCATATAGAGTATGAGACGAAGAACCGGCATTATGCGCACATAGATTGTCCTGGTCATGCGGATTACATAAAGAACATGGTGACTGGGGCGGCGCAGATGGATGGGGCGATATTGGTAGTTGCAGCCGATGATGGGCCGATGCCGCAGACGCGTGAGCACATATTGTTGGCGCGTCAGGTGAATGTGCCTGCGGTAGTAGTATTTATGAACAAGGTAGATTTGGTGGATGATGCGGAGATACTGGATTTAGTTGAGTTAGAGGTGAGGGAGTTATTGACGAAGTACGAGTTTCCTGGGGATAAGATACCGATTGTACGGGGTAGTGCGTTGAAGTCGATGGAGTCGGATGGAGATCCGACGGCTGAAGTAAACAAGCCTATAATGGAGTTATTGGAGGCAGTGGACAATCACATACCGGAGCCGGAGAGGTTAGTGAACAAGCCGTTTTTGATGCCGATGGAGGACGTATTTACGATAAGCGGGCGAGGGACGGTAGTGACAGGAAAAGTTGAGCGAGGGATGGTGAAGGTAGGAGAGGAGATAGAGATAGTAGGATTTGGAGAGACGCGTAAGCGGGTAGTGACAGGTGTAGAGATGTTTCGCAAGATACTGGATGAGGGGCAGGCAGGAGACAACGTAGGAGTGTTATTGAGAGGTACGGACAAGGATGAGGTAGAGCGAGGGATGGTGTTGGCGGCGCCTGGGTCGATAACGCCGCATCATCGGTTTAAGGCTGAGATATACGCGTTGAAGAAGGAGGAAGGAGGGCGGCACACGCCGTTTTTCACAGGTTACAGGCCGCAGTTTTATTTTCGGACGACAGATGTGACAGGGTCGGTAAAGTTACCGTCAGGTGTAGAGATGGTGATGCCAGGTGATAATGTGAATTTGGAGGTAGAATTGATAACGGATGTGGCGATGGAGAAGGGATTGAGGTTTGCGATAAGAGAGGGAAGCCGGACAGTTGGAGCAGGCTCGGTTACTGATGTCTTAGAATAGTATGTAGGGGCTTGATTCATCAAACCCACCATGGATGTAGGGGCTTGATTCATCAAGCCCACCTTATAAAAGATGAATAAGAATTATAGAATAAAAAAAAGGAGTTGTTGGTTGTAGGGATTTGATTTATCAAATCCATATTTGAAATATGCTAGAAAAGCAGGAATGCGATGAGAGAAATTGTATCGTTACAGTGTCCTGAATGCAAACGGAGGAATTACACAACTACTCGGAATAAAAAGATACAAAAGGAAAAGATTGAGCAGAAAAAATATTGTAAATTCTGCCAGAAACACACTCTACATAAGGAAATAAGATAACTGTAGAGAATAAGGAGCAAGAAAAAAGTAACTTAAATTATTGAAGCAGAGTCGGTGAGGTGAATGGATCTTAAAGGAGGCGTTAAAGATAGAGGTGAGTAGCTCAACTGGTTAGAGCGTCGGTCTCCAAAACCGAAGGTTGCGGGTTCGAGTCCTGCCTCACCTGCCCATAATAATACAAGCTATAATTTAAAGAAAAATATCGAAACATCGCAAAAGTGTCATCTGTCTGTTTCTAGGATAAAGATTAGAGAATGAATAAAAAAGCAAAATGGTATAGACGCATTTTCTCTTTTTTGAGAGAAGTCAGGGCCGAGTTAAGAAAAGTAACATGGCCTTCTAGAAATGAGGTTTACAGCACAACTATCGTCGTTATTCTTACTACTATTTTCTTTGGACTTTATCTTTATTTTATGGACCTTATTTTTTCTTGGATTCTTAATCAAGTAAGAGGATTATTTGGCTAGATTGAGTGAGAAAATGAGCAAAAATTGGTATGTCGTTCATACTTATTCTGGATTTGAAAAATATGTGGCTGAGTCTATTCACCAGAGGTGTATTGAGCTGAATATAGAGGATCAGATTGGCCAGATCATTATCCCCACAGAGGGCGTTGTTGAAATCAAAGGAGGAAAGAAAGTCGTTTCCACAAAAAGGTCTTATCCTGGTTATATCTTGATCGAAATGTCGATGACAGATGAAAACTGGCATATAATTCGCGAGACGCCAAAAGTGACTGGTTTTGTAGGATCAGGGAAAAGCCCTTCGCCCTTAAGTAAGGAAGAAGTCAGCCAGATAGTGGATCATATGGAGACAACCTCTGAAAAACCGAAACCAAAGCATTCTTTCGAAAAAGGAGAGGCTGTCCGGATCATTGATGGACCTTTTTTCAATTTTAACGGCATAGTTGAAGAAGTGAATAATGAAAGAAACACTCTAAAAGTATTGGTTACAATTTTCGGTCGAGCTACTCCAGTAGAGCTAGAATTCTTACAAGTGGAGAAAATTTAGGAGGAAGCATGTCAAAAGAAGTCGTAGCGACAATTAAGCTGCAGATAGAAGCAGGCCAGGCAAGCCCAGCTCCGCCTGTGGGTCCAGCGCTTGGTCAACATAACGTAAACATCATGGACTTTGTCCGCCAATTCAATGAAAAAACTAACAAGATGGAAGAAGGAACGGTTATTCCTGTAATTATAAGCGTTTTTAAGAATAGAAGTTTCAATTTCATCATGAAAACCCCTCCAGCTTCCTATCTCTTGAAGAGAGCAGCTGGGATAGCAAAAGGATCTGGAGAACCGAACAAAGAAAAAGTCGGTAAAGTTACTGAAAAACAGATTGAGGAGATAGCAAAGGTAAAGATGCCTGATTTGAATGCTTACAGCTTAGATGCCGCAAAAAAAATTATCGAAGGCACAGCAAAAAACATGGGATTGGAGATTATTAGTGGCTAAAAGAGGGAAAAAATATATTAAAGCAAGGGAATTAAAAGAAAAAGAAGAATACTCCCTGGAAGATGCCGTAAGTCTTGTTAAGAAACTCAGTTTTGTCAAGTTTGATGAATCTGTGGACCTCTCCCTTCGTTTGGGAGTTGATCCAAAGCATTCTGATCAGATGGTGAGAGGAACAGTTACCCTTCCCCACGGCACAGGGAAAACGAAGAAGATATGCGTGATTGGCTCCGGAGAAAAAATTAAAGAAGCTGAGGATGCAGGAGCTGATTATGTCGGAGGGGAAGAAATCATTGAAAAGATATCTAAAGGATGGATTGACTTTGATGCTGTTATTGCTACACCGGATGTGATGAGGAATGTCGGAAAATTGGGCCGTGTTCTGGGGACAAAAGGACTCATGCCCAACCCAAAGTCTGGAACCGTGACTTTTGATATCAAGAGGGCTGTTGAAGAAATCAAAACTGGTCGGGTGGAATTCAGAGTGGATAAGACTGCTATTATTCATTCCCCAGTGGGTAAGGTATCTTTCTCTGATTCGAAGCTTGTGGATAATATCAAATCTTTTATCGAGGCTGTTGTTAAGGCAAAACCGCCTGCTGCAAAAGGAAAATATGTAAGAAGCATTCATGTTTCGTCAACCATGGGTCCATCAATCAGGCTCTCAGAGGGAGTTTTAGAATTATAGGAGAGATAAGGTGAAGAGGGAGGATAAAGAAAAACAAGTCAAAGAGTTGAGTGATTCTTTCGAAAAGCACGACTCTTTTTATTTGGTCGATTTTATAAAAATGTCTGTTGCCCAGGCTGTTGAGCTGAGAAGGATTTTTCGAGATAACTCCTACTCCTTTAGGGTTGTTAAAAACCGTCTTGCCCTGAAAGCTTTAAAAGAAGATTTTCCTGAAGATTTGAAAACATTCTTCCAGGGCTCCACAGGCATTGCTTTTGCTTCTCAAAATCCTGTGGGTTTAGCTCGCCTAATCAAGGATTTTTCAGACCGAAACAAGGTTTTGTCTGTAAAGGCAGGCATGCTGGAAGGACAATTTCTCTCTTCTGAGAGATTCACTGAAGTTGCAGCTCTGAGGTCCCGGGAGGATTTAATAGCCAAAGTTGGCAACTTAATGGCATTACCATTAATAAAGTTATTATGGACTTGGCAGGCCCCATTAAATAGTCTAGGCAGGTTGTTGAGTCAATTAAAAACAAAAAAATAAAGTTGGAGGTAAAAATGCCTAAAGCACAAACAAAAGAAACTAGTGAGACGACAAAGGGAAAACAAGAGAAAACAAAATTAACAAAGGAGCAGTTTTTCGGCCACTTGGATAACTTAACGGTTTTGGAACTCGTTGATTATATCAAAGAATTTGAAGAAAGGTATGGAGTGAGCGCAATAGCAGCTGCCGGACCTATGGCAGCTCCAGGTGGAGGCACTCCTCAAGGAGAGGCTGAGGCTGAAGAAGAGAAAACAGAATTTACTGTAATCTTAAAGAGCGTGGGTGACAGAAAGATTAATGTCATTAAAACTGTAAGAGAAGTGACGAGTCTTGGATTGAAAGAAGCCAAAGATTTAGTTGATAACGCTCCCAAGCCTGTGAAAGAGGGCATTTCCAAAGAAGAGGCTGAAGAGATAAAAGCGAAATTTGAAGCAGAGGGAGCAGGGATAGAATTACAGTAAATCAAAATTATGAATTTAATTAAAATCATAGGCATTGTTATAAAGTTGTATTTCTTATTATCATTGCGAGCCCTGCAGGGGCGAAGCAATCCTCCGTTGCGAGTAAAATGAAGCAGTCTCATGAAAATTTGAGATTGCCGCGTCGTTACGCTACTCGCAATGACCTATCTTATGAGATTGCCGTGCTACGCTCGCAACGAAGGATTGCCGCGCTCCCTATGGTTGCTGTCAATGACACAGGGTCGAGAAACTTTGGGGCAATGCCAAATAGTAAAACATATCTTTTGAAAACTTTTCAAAGAGAAGGAACATGAGTAAAGAATTAGAAAACATTTATCGTGAAAGAGTCGATTTCTCGAAACTTAAAACAGCCTTTCCTATACCCGATCTGCTGGCTATCCAGAAACAATCCTATGCAGAATTTCTTCAGATGGAGTTATTGCCTGAAGAGAGAAAAGACAGTGGATTGCAAGCTGCTTTTAAGGATTCCTTTCCTGTTTCTGACTTTAAAGAGACGACTCAATTGGATTTTATCAGCTATTCTATCGGCGACTGGGAATGTAAATGTGGCCGTCTGAAAGGAGTCGAAAACTCTAGAGGTCGATGCAATGGGTGCGGAACTCTTCTCCCTGCAGATGCAGAACTCACTGAAAAGGAGATTTGTCCCTACTGCGGCGCAATGAAGAAAATAGAAATTCAGCTCTGCGATCACTGCGGAGATATGGTTGGCCTGAAAATGAAATACAGGCCTACGGAATGTCTCCAGAAGGGCTATACTTATGCTGTTCCACTCAGGCTGAAAGTAAGATTAATCTCCTGGGATAAAGACCCTGAGACTAAAACAAAAAGGTTGAAGCATATCAAAGAACAGGAAGTCTATTTTGGTGAGATTCCTTTGATGACGGAAAAGGGGACGTTTATTTTTAACGGCATAGAAAGAGTTGTTGTTAGTCAGCTCCAGAGATCTCCTGGAGTTTTTTTCAGGCAGGGAGAGGGAAAAGGCTTTTATGTTGGGAAGATCATTCCTTACAGAGGAGCATGGGTTGAGTTCGAGTATGACAGCAAAAATGTCTTGTTTGTCCGCTTGGATCGAAAAAAGAAGTTCTTGGTGTCAGTTTTTTTGAGAGCTTTGGGATTTGGATCAGATGAGGCAATTCTGCGTCTTTTTTATGAGGTTTATAAAATCTTCCCAGAAGGAGGCAAACTTTATTGGGAGCTTAACGAGAATCTCGTTGGCAAGATAGTTGGAGAAAACGTTGTTGATCCAAAGTCTAAGAAAGCGCTGATTCAGAGCAAAGGAAAGATCAGCAACGAGCAGTACCAAAAGTTAAAAGAACGTAAAATCAAGAAAATTGCCTTGCTCGGAAAAGAATTTAAAGGAGCGTTTTTGCTTTCATCCATAAATGATTTGGTTAAGGCTAAGGAAGAAATCAGTGAGGATCAACTGGAGGAGCTAAAAAGTCTCAAAGAGCCTTTTGAAATATTTTTCCCAGAAAAGGATAAATTCGACGATATCATTGTTAACACATTGAAAAAAGATTCAAACAAAGATACAAATCAGGCCCTAGCTGAGATCTACAGAAAGCTCAGACCTGGCGAACCTCACACGATGGAAAGCGCTCACAATTTGTTCACAAATCTGTTCTTCAACGACAAGAGGTACAATTTCTCTCGGATCGGCCGCCTGAAGATGAATATCAAATTATCTATGGATCGTTCCTTAGAAGAGAAAACTTTGTCTCCCTTAGATTTTGTTGAGGTGATCAAATATCTGCTTCGTCTCCGTAGCGGGGAAGGGAGTTTGGATGATATTGATCATTTAGGAAATCGCCGTGTTCGTTCGGTAGGAGAGCTCGTAGAGAATGCTTTTCGCATCGGGTTGACTCGTATGGAAAGGACCATAAAAGAGAAGATGACCGTGGCTTCAGATTTGCCCTCAGCTATGCCTCAAGATCTTATCAATTCGAAGCCTGTCATTGCTGCTTTGAAAGAATTTTATGGAAGTTCACAGCTTTCTCAATTCATGGATCAGATAAATAGCCTGGCAGAAGTCACCCATAAGAGACGATTGAGTGCTTTGGGGCCAGGAGGATTGAGTCGAGAAAGAGCAGGTTTTGAAGTGAGAGATATTCAGTCCTCTCACTATGGCCGGATCTGTCCCATTGAAACACCAGAGGGACCCAATATTGGTCTGATTTCTTCTTTGAGTTGTTATGCTCGGGTGAATGACTTTGGTTTTCTCGAAACTCCTTACCGAAAAGTCAAAGACGGGAGGATAATAGACTATGTGAAAATTCTTCATCCTGGAGTGAGTTCTCATAAAATCGGAGAAATTGTCGAGAAAGACAAGCTTCTAAGAGATATTGGAAAAACAAAAGATGGAAAAAGAAAGCAATTACCTGTAGTAGAGCCCTGTTGTTTTTATTTGACAGCCTGGGAAGAGGAGCAATACAACATCGCACAAGCCAACGCTCCGGTTGATGAGAAAGGAAATTTTATCGATGAAAATATAAGTGCAAGACAAGCAGGTAATTTTAAACTTATACCACGTAAACAAATAGACTATATGGATGTTTCTCCTAAGCAGCTAGTTTCCCTTTCTACTTCTCTGATTCCCTTTTTAGAACATGATGACGCTAACCGTGCTCTTATGGGATCAAACATGCAGAGACAAGCTGTTCCTCTCCTTAGGCCAGAGGCGCCTTTTGTTGGCACGGGGATGGAACACCTTGTAGCTAAGGGATCAAAAGATGTCATCGTCTGTAAGCGGACGGGAGTTGTTGAGTTTGTTGATGCGGAAAGGATTCTGGTTCGTGTAGATGAAAAGGAAGACGCTAAGGAATACGACTTGGGAACAGACCTTTATCTCCTAATAAAATTTTTAAGAACAAACCAGAATACCTGCGTTAATCATCGACCTATTATCAGAAAAGGAGATAGAGTCATTAAAGGTCAAATCCTTGCGGATAGTTCCTGTACAGATATGGGCGAATTAGCCCTTGGTCGCAATGTTTTATGCGCGTTTATGCCTTGGAGAGGCTATAACTTTGAAGATGCCATCATTGTCAGCGAGAAATTAATTAAAGAAGACATCTTCACTTCTGTTCATATTGTCGAGGAGACAATAGAAGCCCGGGATACGAAATTAGGTCCAGAAGAAATAACTCGTGATATTCCCAATGTTGCCGAAGAGCTTCTTAGTAATTTAAATGAAAATGGAATAGTGAGAACAGGAGCTCTCGTAAAATCTGGAGATATATTAGTCGGGAAAGTTGCGCCTAAAGGAGAAACCCAGTTATCTCCCGAAGAAAAGCTTCTTAAAGCAATATTTGGAGAGAAAGCTCTAGATGTCAAAGATGCTTCGCTTTATTGTTCTCCCGGGATAGAAGGCACAGTCATCGATGTGAGGATTTTTTCTCGACGGGGCATTGAGAAGGGAGCTCGGGCTAAAGCGCTCGAAAAAGAAGAAGTAGCCAAAATGAAGAGAAACTTAGATGATGAAATAAGTATTCTCGAAGGAGAAAGATTAAGGAAGACAAAGGTTGCCATCAAGGGAGAAAAGATTGAGAAGGATCTGGCGGTTGGGGATCTTGTCTTAAAAAAGGGAGGGAAATTAGACGAAAAAATATTGAATAAACTGGAACCCGAAGTCATCTTTAAATTGAAACTCAAAGGGAATCCAGACCGAGATAAAAAAATAAGGGATATTGAGAAAAAGGTTAAGCGCCAGATTGAAGCTCTCAGATCCATATTTAAAGAAAAAGTTGATAGCCTCAAAAAGGGTGATGAGTTAGCTCCGGGAGTGATTCAAGCTATTAAAGTCTATGTAGCAATGAAAAGAAAGCTTTCTGTTGGGGATAAAGTTTCCGGTCGCCACGGAAACAAAGGGATCATTGCCAAAATAGTACCTGATGAAGATATGCCTCGCCTGCCCAATGGAACTCCGGTAGAAATTGTCTTAAATCCCCTGGGAGTGCCATCGAGAATGAATGTTGGACAGATATTAGAAGCTCATCTGGGTTGGGCCGCTAAAGAGCTTGGCCTTTGGATTTCCACACCAGTATTTGATGGAATTTCAGAGCAGGAAATAAAAAGCCTTTTCGAAAAAGCAAATCTGCCTAAATCAGGAAAGGTTCCGCTTTATGATGGCATAACAGGTGAATTGTTTGACCAGGAGGTAACCATAGGTTATATCTACATCATGAAGCTCTATCATCTTGTTGACGACAAAATTCATGCCCGCTCCACTGGCCCATATTCTCTGATTACCCAACAGCCCTTAGGAGGTAAAGCTCAATTCGGCGGACAGCGTTTTGGAGAGATGGAAGTGTGGGCTTTGGAAGCTTATGGGGCGGCTTTCACACTTCAGGAACTTTTAACAGTTAAGTCAGATGATGTGGAAGGAAGAGCCAAGATATACGAAGCTATAGTCAAAGGAGATCTGGACTTTACTCCAGGGCTTCCTGAATCGGTGAACGTTCTCATTCGAGAGCTGCAGAGCCTCTGTCTAAATGTGGAATTGGAGAAAGAAGAAGAAAAAGAAGAGATATTGCCCTGGGGAATTGATGTCCCCCAAATCCTAAAAGGAGATGAATAATGGATGCTAGACAGTCTATTGGAGGAAAGCCCAGGGTCGATTTTGACCGAGTCAGAATCAGTATCGCCTCTCCCGAAAAAATAAAAAGCTGGTCGTGGGGAGAAGTGACCAAGCCTGAGACAATCAATTACAGGACGTTCAAGCCAGAGAAGGACGGACTTTTCTGTGCAAAGATTTTTGGCCCTATAAATGATTACGAATGCCTCTGCGGGAAATACAAGAGGATGAAATACAGAGGCATTATTTGCGAGAGATGCGGAGTGGAGGTCACCAAATCAAAAGTTCGTCGAGAGCGCATGGGCAATATTCAATTGGCTTCTCCAGTGGCCCATATCTGGTTTTTCAAAGGGACACCATCCCGAATCGGTCTTGTGTTAGACCTTACCATTAAAGATTTAGAGAAGGTCCTTTACTTTGAATCCCATATTGTGATTGATCCAGGAGACACTCCCCTCAAAGAAAAGCAACTTCTTACTGAAGAGGAATATAAAGAAGCCAAGGAGAAATACGGAGACGACTTCAAGGTTTCCCTTGGAGCTGAAGCTGTAAAAGAGCTTCTTGATAGAATAAATATCAACAAAGAAGCCGAGGACTTAAGGCAGCTTATGAAAAAAGATGCTTCCCAACAGCGAAAGCTTCGATATGCAAAGAGATTAAGAGTTTTTAAGGCTCTCAAAATGTCAGGTAATCGTCCTGAATGGATGATTCTGGATATCATTCCTGTTATCCCTCCTGATCTGAGGCCTTTAGTCCGGCTGGATGGGGGGCGTTTTGCCACTTCTGATTTGAATGACCTTTACAGAAGGGTCATAAATCGAAACAACCGATTGAAAAAACTGATCGAACTAAAAGCACCAGAACTTATCATTCGGAACGAAAAGAGAATGCTTCAAGAAGCTGTTGATGCACTCTTTGATAACGGGAAAAGAGGCAGAGTGCATCTTGGAGCCAATCGGAGGCCCCTAAAATCTTTAAGCGAAGCCCTGAGAGGAAAGCAGGGAAGATTTCGCCAGAACCTTCTTGGGAAGCGAGTCGATTATTCGGGAAGATCTGTTATCGTTGTTGGGCCAGAACTCAAGTTGAATCAGTGTGGGTTGCCCAAAAAGATGGCGCTGGAATTATTTAAACCTTTCATTTTTCATAAGTTAGAGAAAGAAGGATTGGTTCCAAGTGTAAAGGTTGCTAGAGAATGGCATGAGCAAGAAAAGCCAGAGGTATGGGACTATCTGGAAGAGGTAGTTAAAGAGCATCCTATTCTGTTGAATCGAGCACCCACTCTTCATCGCTTGGGAATCCAGGCGTTTGAACCAATCTTAATCGAAGGAAAAGCTATCCAGATTCATCCTTTAGTCTGTGCTGCATTTAATGCTGATTTTGATGGAGATCAGATGGCTGTTCACATCCCTCTTTCCGTTGAGGCCCAGGTTGAGGCTCAAACACTGATGCTTTCCACACAAAATATTCTCTCTCCATCTCACGGTAGACCTCTTGCCATCCCTAGTCAGGATATGGTTTTAGGCTGTTATTATCTGACCTTAGAAAAAAAGGAAATGGAAGGAGAAGGACGCATTTTTGCTTCTGAGGATGATGTTTTATTAGCCCTTGAAAATAAAAAGATTAGCCTTCATGCACGAATAAAGTTGCGCTTTAATGGCTCCTTCATGAATTTATCAACTTATTATGATGATCAGGCAGTTATGGTTTGTCCTATCACTGAAATGCGTAATGAATTTATCGAGACAACTCCTGGAAGGATAATATTCAACAGTATTCTTCCCAAGGGAATCCCTTTTATTAACGGCATGCTAAAAAAGAAAGGGCTCGAGAGTTTAGTTTTTTACGCCTATTTGAAGGTGGGACTTGAACCTACCATTGATATGTTGGACAAGATTAAGGAATTAGGTTTTAATTATGCGACATTTGCAGGCTTTTCTCTGGGGATAGATGATTTTATCATTCCACGAGAAAAACCTGAATTAGTAGAAAAAGCAGAGAAGGAAATCCAAAAGATCGAGAATCTCTATCGAGAAGGCACAATTTCAGCTGGAGAAAGGTTTAATCGGGCCGTGGAAATATGGGGCGCTGTTACGGACAAAGTATCCAATGCGATGATTGAGAAAATGCGAAAGGTAAGCTTTGAAGGGAAGGATTTGAATTCTCTGTTTGTCATGGCTGATTCTGGGTCAAGAGGAAACAAACAACAGATTCGACAGCTCGCTGGGATGAGAGGTTTGATGAGTAAACCCTCAGGTGAGATTATCGAAACTCCGATTGTTTCAAATTTGCGAGAGGGGCTGAACGTTCTTCAGTATTTTATCTCTACTCATGGAGCGCGTAAGGGTTTGGCTGATACAGCTTTGAAGACTGCGAATTCTGGTTATCTAACCCGAAAGCTGGTGGATGTTTCCCAGGAAGTTATTATTGATGAGCATGATTGCGGCACTCTGAAAGGGATAAATGTCGCCGCCATTGTCGAGAATGGAGAACTTATTGAGCCTTTTGTGGATAGAATCGTTGGCAGAATCTCTTTAGAGAGAGTTCTGCATCCTGATACAAATGAGAAAATTGTAGATATGAATGAAGAGATTACCGAGGAGATTGCGCAGATGTTTCAGGAGCAGGGTATTGAAAAAGTGAAAATCCGCTCTCTCCTGACCTGTGAATCTAAGAAAGGAGTGTGCAAGCTTTGCTATGGTCGCAACATGTCAACTGGCGCACTTGTTGAACTCGGAGAGGCAGCAGGGATTATTGCTGCTCAATCTATCGGAGAGCCAGGCACCCAGCTGACAATGAGAACATTTCATATTGGTGGAATTGCAATGAGAGGGGCGGAGAGGTCCAAACTTGAAGCAAAAAATGATGGGATTATCAGATTTAACAATCTTAAATCCGTAATTACTAAGGAAGAGTCTTTAGTTGTTGTGAACAGAAACGCAAACCTAGCCATCCTTGACCATCGGGGAAGAGAGATTGAGCATTATCAGGTTCCCTACGGTGCTAAGATATTAGTTAATGATGGAGAAGAGGTGAAGGCCCGGCAAGAGTTTGCTGAGTGGGACCCGTTTAGCACTTTCATCCTGACTGAGGACACAGGAGTTGTGCGCTTCCATGATGTAGCTCTTGGAGTTACCATGGAAGAGATACAGGATGAGTTTACAGGGTTGGTCAGCCGAGTTATTACTGAGCCGAAAGATGAAAAAATGCAGCCTCGGATCGAAATCATTGCTGCAAGAAAGAGAGATGAAAAAAACAGACCTATAGTGCTCAAAAAATATTTCCTTCCTTCTGGAGCAAATCTGGAGGTTAAGGACGAGGATAAAATATATGCGGGAGAGGTTCTGGCAAAGATACCCCGAGAAATAGCTCGAACCAAGGATATTACTGGAGGTTTGCCTCGAGCAGAGGAGCTTTTTGAAGCCCGCAAGCCTAAGCAGCCTGCAGTTATTTCCGAAATAGATGGAATTGTGGAATATCGAGGTCTTGTTAGAGGCCAAAGGAAACTGATCGTTAAGAATGAGCGAGTTGGAGAAAAGGAATACTTCATTCCAAAGGGAGCCCATTTGAGCGGGGGTGAGGGAGAGAGGGTTAAAGCAGGAACTCCCTTGATGGATGGTCCTGTGAATCCTCATGATATCTTGAAAGTCCTTGGAGAAAAGGAATTGGCGGAATATCTTGTGCAAGAGATTCAGGCAGTTTACAGGCTCCAAGGAGTGTCCATCAATGATAAGCATATTGAAATCATCATCCGTCAGATGCTGCGGTGGGTAAAGGTTGAGGAATTCGGAGATACAGAGTTTTTAGTCGATGAGCAGGTAGATAAATTTGTTTTTCAGGAAGAGAACGAAAAAGTCATCAAAAAAGGCGGGAAGCCAGCAAAAGCAAGGCCTCTCCTTCTGGGAATTACCAAAAGTGCATTGAGCACAGAAAGTTTCATATCCGCTGCTTCCTTTCAAGAGACAACTCGAGTGCTCACAGAGGCAAGCCTTTATGGTAAAGTGGACCATTTGAGGCGATTGAAAGAGAATATAATAATGGGAAGGCTTATCCCAGCTGGAACAGGTTATAAATTTTATCGAAATGTGGAATTGAAGGCAGAAAAAGAAGAGGAAGTTGAGAAAGAAATAGACCTTCAAATTCAGAGTAAGATTTTGACGTAACTGCCTCAAAAACCTTGACATAGCAACCTGTTTCTGCTATTATCGCCAAGTTCGTTCCGAGGGATTTTTTTCTTTGGAATGAGCAAAATTAACTCATTATAGAGGAGTAAGTATATTGCCAACTGCTAATCAATTGATAAGAAAAGGCAGGACGCCAAAAAAATATAAAAGTAAATCTCCAGCTTTAGAGAGGTGTCCTCAAAAGAGAGGTGTGTGTACTCGAGTTTTTACAACAACACCAAAAAAGCCTAATTCAGCTATGAGAAAAGTGGCTCGAATTAGACTAACCAATAATATAGAGGTAACAGGTTATATTCCAGGAATAGGCCATAATCTTCAAGAACATTCTATCGTTATCATACGAGGAGGACGAGTTAAAGATTTACCTGGAGTCCGCTACCATGTGATTCGTGGATCTTTGGATTGTGAAGGAGTGGAGGACCGGATGAGAGGAAGGTCCAAATACGGAAGTAAAAGGCCTAAAGAAAAGAAGGTTTCTTAATAAAGGAGTCAGGCATGCCCCGAAGAGGTACGGTAAAGAAGAGAAAACCTCAGCCAGACCATTTTTATAACAGTACTATTATCTCCGTATTCGTGAATACTATACTAAAGAAAGGAAAAAAGAATACAGCTCAAAAAATAGTATATACAGCCATGGAGAGAGTGAAGCAGAAGGCTAAGGAAGATCCCCTTAAAATATTCGAGAAAGCTGTGGAGAATGTGAGGCCCGTGCTTGAGACAAAGTCCAGAAGAGTAGGAGGAGCGACTTATCAAGTTCCGATAGAAGTAGCTTTAAACCGATCCACCTCTCTGGCGGTAAGATGGTTGATCAGGTATGCACGAGATAGAGCGGGGAAGAGCATGGAAGAAAAACTTTCAGCTGAAATCATGGATGCCGCGAACAATCGGGGTGGAGCGGTTAAGAAAAAAGAAGATATCCACAAAATGGCTGAATCAAATAGAGCTTTTGCTCATTATAGATGGTAGTCTCCGATATAAAAAAAGAGAATTTACCTAAAATTAAAATGGAGTGTAGAGTTGACACAAAGGTATCCACTCAAAAAGGTCAGGAACATTGGGATCATGGCCCATATAGATGCGGGGAAGACTACCACAACAGAGCGTATCCTTTTCTTTACAGGCATTACTTACAAAATGGGAGAGGTTGATGAAGGCACGGCTGTTATGGATTGGATGGCTCTTGAGCAGGAACGCGGAATAACTATCACGTCAGCTGCCACTACCTGTTACTGGGAAAACCACCGAATCAACATAATTGATACTCCTGGACATGTTGATTTTACGGCCGAAGTCGAGCGTTCACTAAGGGTTCTCGACGGCGCGGTTGTCATCCTTTGCGGAGTGGGTGGAGTAGAACCTCAATCAGAGACGGTGTGGCGTCAAGCTGATAGATACAAGGTGCCTCGACTTGTTTACATTAACAAGATGGACAGAGTTGGTGCTGATCCTGAAAAAGCTGTAGAACAAATGAGAACCAGGATCGCCGTTAATCCTTTAGTCATTCAGATTCCCTTAGGAAGAGAAGAAAAATTCAGAGGAGTGATTGACATCGTCGAGATGAAAGAAATAGACTGGGGGGATGATTTATTGGGAACAAAATTCGAGGTGAAGAACATTTCAGATGAATATAAAGATGAGGCCCAAGAAAAAAGGAATGGAATGATGGAGCAGCTTAGTGATATGGATGATCTCCTGATGGAGAAATACTTGGATGGCTCCGAGATACCCCCCGAAGAGATAAAGCAAGTTATCAGAAAGGCGACAAATTCTCTCCAGCTTGTTCCTGTCATCTTTGGAGCTTCGTTCAAGAATAAGGGCATTCACCTCTTATTGGAGGCTGTTATTGATTACTTGCCTTCACCCCTGGATATTCTTCCTATCCAGGGCCATCATCCTCGTACTAATAATGTTGAAACAAGAAAAGCCTCAGATGATGAGCCTTTTTCAGCTTTAGTGTTTAAAATAATGAATGATCCTCATATCGGCTCTCTTTCTTTTATTAGAGTGTATTCAGGTAAGACAAAGGTAGGTTCTTCAGTATATAATGCGACAAAGGGGGAAGAGGAGCGAATCGCTCGCATTTTAGAAATGCACTCTAATAAAAGAAAGGATATTAAAGAAGTTTATACAGGGGACATAGTTGCCCTGGGCGCTATGAAAAATTTTTCCACCGGGGATAGCCTTTGTTTAAGGAATCATCCCCTTATCCTTGAGCAGATAAGATTTCCGGAGCCGGTTATATCAGCTTATATAGAGCCAAAATCAAAAAGAGAACATTCCAAATTAGCTGAATCCCTGGCGAAACTCAAAAGAGAGGATCCCACATTCAAAATCAAGCAGGATCCCATGACTGGACAAACTCTTGTTTACGGAATGGGGGAGCTCCATTTGGAAGTCCTGATGGACCGGATGGAGAGAGAGTTTGGAGTGAGCGCGAATTTGGGAAGACCTCAAGTTGCCTATAAAGAGACGATTACAGCTCTTTCTGAAGGAGAGGGTAAGTATGTGCGGCAGACAGGTGGAAGAGGGCAGTATGGACACTGCAAGATTATAGTTGAGCCCTTAAGAAGAGGAGTAGGATTGCAATTCGTTGATGATACGAGAAGTGGTGTTATTCCCAGGGAATTCATTCCTTCTGTAATAAAGGGCGTCAAGGAAGCCGTGGAAACCGGGGTTATAGCTGGTCTTCCTGTTACCGATGTTAAAGTCACGATAATCGATGGTTCTTATCATGAAGTTGATTCTTCATCCATTGCTTTTAAAATTGCTGGTTCTCTAGCTTTTAAGGATGCTATGTCTAAAGCGAATCCTATTCTTCTTGAACCCATCATGAGCTTGGAAGTTGTTGCTCCAGATGAGTACCTGGGAGATATAGTTGGAGGCATAAATGCGCGACGAGGCAAAATAGAGGAAATGGAGATGAGAAAGGGTTCAAGAGTGCTGAAGGCTCTTGTTCCCCTTGAAGAGATGTTTGGATATGCGACAATTCTTAGAACCTTGACTCAGGGAAGAGGGGTGTTTTCCATGGAGTTTTTTCGATATGGTACGATTCCTTCCCCGATTATGGAGGAAATAATCGCCAGGATTGAAGGAAGAATTCCGGCTCATAGGTGAAATATTAAATAAATAAAAAGAGAAAAATGAACAAAAAATGTTATAAAATGCATGAAAAAGATATTAGGTTGACAAAACCAAAGAATAGGAGGTAAAGGGAATGGCGAAGGCAAAATTTGAGAGGACGAAGCCGCATTTAAACATAGGGACGATAGGGCATGTAGATCATGGCAAGACGACCTTGACATCGGCGATAACGAAGATACTGCACAAGTCGATGGAGGGGAAGGTAGAGTATATAGAGTTTGATAAGATAGACAATGCGCCTGAGGAGAAGGAGAGGGGATTAACGATACAGATAGCGCATATAGAGTATGAGACGAAGAACCGGCATTATGCGCACATAGATTGTCCTGGTCATGCGGATTACATAAAGAACATGGTGACTGGGGCGGCGCAGATGGATGGGGCGATATTGGTAGTTGCAGCCGATGATGGGCCGATGCCGCAGACGCGTGAGCACATATTGTTGGCGCGTCAGGTGAATGTGCCTGCGGTAGTAGTATTTATGAACAAGGTAGATTTGGTGGATGATGCGGAGATACTGGATTTAGTTGAGTTAGAGGTGAGGGAGTTATTGACGAAGTACGAGTTTCCTGGGGATAAGATACCGATTGTACGGGGTAGTGCGTTGAAGTCGATGGAGTCGGATGGAGATCCGACGGCTGAAGTAAACAAGCCTATAATGGAGTTATTGGAGGCAGTGGACAATCACATACCGGAGCCGGAGAGGTTAGTGAACAAGCCGTTTTTGATGCCGATGGAGGACGTATTTACGATAAGCGGGCGAGGGACGGTAGTGACAGGAAAAGTTGAGCGAGGGATGGTGAAGGTAGGAGAGGAGATAGAGATAGTAGGATTTGGAGAGACGCGTAAGCGGGTAGTGACAGGTGTAGAGATGTTTCGCAAGATACTGGATGAGGGGCAGGCAGGAGACAACGTAGGAGTGTTATTGAGAGGTACGGACAAGGATGAGGTAGAGCGAGGGATGGTGTTGGCGGCGCCTGGGTCGATAACGCCGCATCATCGGTTTAAGGCTGAGATATACGCGTTGAAGAAGGAGGAAGGAGGGCGGCACACGCCGTTTTTCACAGGTTACAGGCCGCAGCTTTATTTTCGGACTACAGATGTGACAGGGTCGGTAAAGTTACCGCCAGGGGTAGAGATGGTGATGCCAGGTGACAATGTGAATTTGGAGGTAGAATTGATAGCGGATGTGGCGATGGAGAAGGGATTGAAGTTTGCGATAAGAGAGGGAGGTCGGACAGTAGGAGCAGGCTCGGTTACTGATGTCTTAGAATAGTATGTAGGGGCTTGATTCATCAAACCCACCATGGATGTAGGGGCTTGATTTATCAAGCCCACCTTTTAGAGAAATAAGAATGCTAAATAAAAAGAAAGGAGTTGTTGTTTGTAGGGGCTTGATTTATCAAGCCCGCACTTTTAGAGAAATGAAGATGAGAAAAATTGAGAATATAATATAAATGAGATATGTAATAATATAAGAGGAGAGCTAGAAAAAAGAAGAAATGGAGAAAATTAGAATAAGACTTAAATCTTTTGATAATCGACTACTGGACCAGTCTGTAAAAGATATCGTTTTCAAGGCCAAGAGAACCGGGGCAAAGATCTCTGGTCCAACACCTCTCCCGACGCGTATTCATAGAATTTGTGTTCTTCGTTCTCCCCATGTGGACAAAAGGTCTAGAGAACACTTTGAGATGAGAATCCACAAGAGGATAATAGACATAAGCGAATACAATAATGAGACCATTGAAGAGCTTCAGAAGTTGGATTTACCAGCCGGGATTGATGTGGAAATCCAAGCCTTTGGAACCGGAGGAGAATAGAAATGATAGAGGGCCTGATCGGGAAAAAGATTGGAATGACCCAGACTTTTGATGAAGAAGGAAACGTGGCTCCTATCACTGTAATAAAGGTTGGGCCTTGCACTGTCATCCAGAAAAAGACCAGAGAAAAAGATGGTTATTCTGCTCTCCAATTAGGCCTTGTAGAAGAGAAGGGCAGGAAAAAGGCGACAAAGCCTTTAGTGGGGCACTACGAAAAGTCTGGTGTTCCTCCGGTGAAAATCCTGAAAGAGTTTCAATTTGCAGAAAAGGGAGAAGTAAAGGAAGGAGATCAGTTTTTTGTGGATATTTTCCAAATAGGAGAGAAAGTTCATGTAGTGGGAACGAGCAAAGGAAAAGGTTTTGCTGGCGTAGTGAAACGTTGGGGCTTTCATGGTGGCAAGGCCACCCATGGATCTATGTTTCATAGGAGACCCGGTTCCACAGGAGCTTCTGCTTATCCTTCCCGGGTTATGAAGGGAAAAAAACTTCCCGGTCATATGGGAAACAAGAGAGTAACGGTGAAGAACCTAAAGGTTATCCAAGCTGATAAAGAAAATAACCTCCTGGTTGTTAAGGGAGCTGTTCCTGGAGCAAAAGGTGGTTATCTTTTGATAAAAAAGGCAAATTTTCATCCTGAGTCCCCAATTCCTGATCAAATCAAGGCAGAGCAACCTATACTCGAGAAACCCAAACCTGAAGAGTCCAAACCAGAGCACCGCAAACCTGAAGAACCTAAGACCGAGCAGGTTGAAGCCAAGAAGCCTGAGGCTGAACAGCCTGGGCCTAAGGAACCTGAAACCCAGAAACCAGAGATCGAGGAACCTGAGAAGCCTCCTACTGATAAAGCTGAGGAACCTAAGGCTGAAGAACCAGAGAGTGGGGAGCCTGACAAATCTGAGCAAGCCAAGCCAGAATTCCCCAAACCTGATTCTTCAGAAAAGGAAAAGAAAGAGTAGAAGATGAGTAAAATTAAAGTTTTAAACCAGAGCGGAAAAGGAATCAGCGAAATTAACGCTCCAAAGGAAATTTTTGCATATCCGGTCAAAGAACATCTACTTTATGAAGCGGTTGTGAACTACCGGGCGAATCAAAGACAAGGTTCAGCTTCTACTAAGACCAGGTCCGAGGTGAGAGGAGGAGGACGTAAACCTTGGAGACAGAAAGGAACAGGAAGGGCGAGAGCGGGGAGTATCCGTTCGCCTATCTGGAGGAAGGGTGGAACAACCTTTGGCCCTAAACCTAGAAGCTATTATTATAGCTTGCCGAAGAAGGCGAAAAGAAATGCCTTGAAATCAGCTTTATCCATGAAGTTTGCCGAAAAGCAAATCCTTGTCCTTAAGGCATTGGACTTTAAAGAACCCAAGACAAAAGAAGGAACAAAGCTCTTGGAGATACTAAAATTGGATTCAGCTTTGATCGTTGATCAGCATGAAAACAAGAATTTGTTTCTATCTTTGCGGAATATCCCAAAAATAAAAGCTGTTGATTACAATCAAGTCAATGTTTATGATGTTTTGAACTATAAATGGCTAGTTTTCACCCAAAATGCCTTCGAATCCTTGATGGAGAAATTTAAGCTATGAAGGACCCCTATAAGATTGTTATTAGACCTGTTATCACGGAGAAGAGCACGTGGCTAAAGGAGAAAAACAGAGAAGTATGTTTTGAAGTGGATCCAAGAGCTAATAAGAGTGAAATTAAAAAAGCTGCTGAGCAGCTCTTTAAAATAAAGGTAGAGAGAGTTCGAATCCAGAACAAAAGAGGCAAGAAGAGAAGAGTTGGCCGCAGTGAAGGCAAAAAGAAAGACTGGAAGAAAGCCTATATAAAGCTTAAAGAAGGCGAAAAAATGATTGAATATTTTGAGGCTGTTTAAATGGGAATAAAGACCTACAGACCGGCAACATCCAGCTTGCGCCAGAAGACCGGGCTCACTTTTGAGGAGTTGACAACACGCAGGCCGCATAAGCCTCTTGTTGAATCTCTTTCTAAATCTGGAGGGAGAAATTCGCGAGGGCGCATATCTGTTCGTCGTCGCGGAGGCGGACATAAAAGATTGTACCGCATTATTGACTTTAAACGAGATAAAATTGGAGTCCCGGGTGTCGTGGATACTATCGAGTATGATCCAAACCGCTCGGCTTTTATATCTCTCGTAAAATATAAAGACGGTGAAAAACGATACATTTTAGCACCCTTGGATTTAAAGGTTGGCCAACCTGTTATCTCTGAGGATAAACAGGTGGATATTTTGCCTGGGAATGCTATGCCTCTGAGCGTCATTCCCTTAGGAACGGTTATTCATAACATCGAATTAAGAAAAAACAAGGGAGGACAATTGGCAAGATCAGCTGGTACAGGGGCTCAGGTTTTAGCCAAAGAGGGAAAATACGCCCAGGTTCGAATGCCTTCAACAGAGATCAGAAAGATTCATTTGGATTGTCGGGCAACTATCGGCCAGATTGGAAATCTGGATTACCAGCACATATCTATTGGAAAAGCAGGGCGGAACCGATGGAAAGGCAAGAGGCCTTCTGTCCGGGGAACAGCCATGAATCCTGTTGATCATCCCCATGGTGGGGGAGAGGGAAAAGCGAAAGGCGGCCGAAATCCAGTGAGTCCAACTGGGCAACCAACAAAGGGATACAAGACAAGGAGAAATAAGAGAACCCAATCCTTTGTTATCAGAAGAAGGAGTAAATAATTATGGGCAGGTCTTTGAAAAAAGGTCCCTATCTAGATGTAAAACTAATAAAAAAAATTCATGTTTTAGAAACTAAGGGAGAAAAAAGAAAAGTAATCAGGACATGGTCTCGCCGTTCAACGATTATACCGGAAATGGTAGGACTGACTATCGCTGTCCATAACGGAAGAAAATTCATTCCAGTCTTCATAAGTGAGAATATGGTTGGGCATAAATTAGGAGAATTTTCTCCGACTAGGACTTTTAAAGGTCATACATCAAAAACAGCACGAACAATAAGGATGAGAAAATAAAGTGGAAGAACAAGATATTATCTCTCGAGCGGTCAGCAAATATATCAGGATTGCCCCGCAGAAGTGTCAGTTGGTGGCTGACTTGATAAGGGAGAGGTATGTTGGGGAAGCTTTAACAATTCTCCGTTTTTCGAAGAAAAGGAAAGCAAGCTCCATAGTTGAAAAAGTTCTCAAGTCTGCAATTGCCAATGCTCAACAAAAAGTTCCCAATATCGATGTGGATAATCTATATATATCAAAAATCTTCGTCAATCAGGGGCCTCAGATGAAGAGGTTCAGAGCTCGTGCTATGGGGAGAGCTGCCAGGATTTTAAAAAGGACAAGCCATGTCCTTATTTCATTAGAAGAGAGAAAAGGGAGAGCGTAAGTGGGACAGAAAACACATCCTTTTGGATTTAGATTGGGATTTAATAAACAATGGAGTTCCCGCTGGTTCTCTAAAGGAACAGAATATAGCCGCTTGATTCATGAAGATTTGAAAATGAAAAAACTTATTAAAGAGAGATACTATCATGCAGGAATCTCTGAAGTGGGCGTAGAACGAGTGGGTCCAAAAGTCAGGATAATCATCCAAACAGCTCGACCGGGCATCGTCATAGGTCGAGGTGGAAAGGAGATTGAAAACCTCAAATCCATTCTCCAGGATATTGTTAAGAAAGAGGTTTACATTGATATCAGAGAAGTGGATAAACTGGAGCTCTCTGCTTTATTGGTTGCCGAAGGAGTGGCTATCCAGCTTGAGAAGCGGATAGCTTATAGAAGGGCCATGAGGAGAGCAGTGGATATGGCGTTGAAAATGGGGGCAAAAGGGATAAAAGTGATGTGTTCAGGCAGGTTGGGAGGAGTTGAGATTGCCCGTTCTGAATGGTATCTAAAAGGTCGGTTGCCCCTTCAGACTTTGAGGGCGGATATTGATTATGGTTTTACCGAGGCTTTCACCAACTATGGTCAGATAGGCGTAAAAGTCTGGATTTATAGAGGAGATGTGGAAAAAGCGAAAATTACGTCCCAAACGGCTGAGATAGAGGAGATTTAGCCATGCTGATGCCAAAAAAGGTCAAATACAGAAAGCACCATAGAGGAAGAAGGAAGGGAAAAGCCCGTCGAGGAGCAGATCTCTCTTTTGGAGAATTTGGTCTTCAAGCTTTAGAACCATGTTGGCTCACAGCGCGCCAGCTTGAAGCTGGTAGAATCGCCATTGCTCGCTATGTCAAGAGGAAAGGGAAACTTTGGATTAGAGCTTTTCCCTGGAAGCCAATCACTAAAAAGCCAACAGAGGTGAGGATGGGAAAAGGCAAGGGAGATCCTGAGTTTTGGGTGGATGTAATTAGACCAGGAAAAATAATATATGAGTTAGAAGGAGTCACTGAAAGCGCGGCCAGAGAAGCTATGAGGCTGGCTGCCCACAAACTTCCAATCAGGACGAGATTTATTTCAAGAGAGGGTAGAGAATTGAGATGAAGGCAAGAGAGTTAAGAGAGTTGTCAGAAGATGAGTTGAGAAGAAAAGAGGATGAATTGAAAGACCAGCTTTTTAAGTTGAAATTCCAACATGCATTAGGACAGTTAGAAAATGCAATGAAGCTCAAAGGTATTAAAAAGGATATCGCCAGGATAAAAACGATATTAGGAGAAAATAAAGAAGGAAAGAAATAAAGAATGGAAAGCATTCAAACAAGAAAAACTACAAAAATTGGCGTTGTTGTAAGTAATAAGGCAAAAAAGACAGTTACTGTTCTTGTCGAGCGACCAATAAGGCATCATTTATACAAAAAAATCATCAAAAAGAGGAAAAAATTCCTTGCTCATGATGAGTATGAGAAGTGCAAGGTTGGAGATATGGTTAGAATCATAGAGACAAGGCCTTTAAGCAAAAGAAAAAGATGGCGAATCCAGGAAATAGTGGGATTATCTCCTAGCGAGACAGAAAAAGAGATTGAGGAAAGGAAAGAATGATCCAAACGGAAACTAGACTCAGGGTTGCTGATAATTCTGGTGCACGGAGTATTTTATGTATTACCCCTTTGGGTGTGGGGAAAACAGCAACTATTGGAGATGTAATCTCAGCTACTGTTAAAGAAGCCGAACCTGAAAGCAAGGTTGAGAAGGGAAACGTCGTCCGAGCTGTCATAGTTCGGACAAGGAAAGAGATTCGACGCAGAGATGGTTCTCATATCCGCTTTGATGATAACGCGGCAGTTATAATTGACCGACAAGGAGAACCTGTTGGGACCAGAGTTTTTGGGCCGGTTGGAAGAGAATTGAGAGAGAAGAGATTTATGAAGATTGTTTCTCTTGCCCCGGAGGTTGTTTAATGAACACGATCACTTTAAAGAAAAATGATGTCGTCGTGGTCATCAAAGGAAAAGACAAGGGAAAAACAGGGAAAATATTAAAAATCATCCCTGGGAAAAGAAGAGCGGTCGTGGAAAAAACCAATTTTGTCAAGGAGTTTATTCGTCCTGACCGGAGTAAAAACATTCAAGGAGGGATCATGGAGAGAGAAGCTCCCATTCAGGTTTCCAATTTAATGCTTTATTGCTCTGAATGCGGTCAAGGCGTGAGAGTAAGGAAAAAAATATTGGAGGATGGGAGTAAAACCAGAGTCTGCAGTAAGTGTGAAACAGACTTAGAAAAGCAAAAATGAGGAAAGATTTATGAGTCGTCTTTTTGATAAATACAAAAAAGAGGTTATGCCAGCGCTTCAGAAGGAGTTTTCTATAAAAAATAAGATGGCTGTACCCCGGCTGGAAAAAATCGTTGTAAATGTTGGCGCAGGGGATGCCATCCAGAATATTAAATTTTTAGATACGGCGAAAAAGGAACTGAGCTTCATCACCGGCCAGTGGGCTGCAACAGGAAGAGCAAAAAAATCTATTTCAACTTTTAAGCTTCGCAAAGGGCATGCCATTGCCTGTTATGTCACTCTGCGAGGGAAAAGAATGTATGAGTTTTTTGACCGTTTAGTCAATATCGTGCTCCCCCGTGTCAGGGATTTCAGGGGTGTTTCTCCCCGGTCTTTTGATGGCAGGGGAAATTACACTCTTGGCATGAAAGATCAACTAGTTTTTCCAGAGATAGATTATACAAAAGTGGAAAGGCAGCGAGGGATGAATATCACTATCGTCACCTCTGCGGGGAGTGATAAGGCAGCAACTGCCTTATTGGAAAAATTAGGAATGCCTTTTGGAGAGGCGTGATAAGGAAGGAAAAATGTCCAAAATATCATCTATGGCGAAATACTTAAAAGAACCGAAGTACCCTACAAGGAGAAAAAAGCGCTGTCGGATATGCGGGCGTTCCAAAGGATATTATAGGAAATTTGATATGTGTCGATTATGCTTTCGGGAGCTGGCTTTAAAAGGCGAAATACCTGGAATTATGAAAGCATCTTGGTAAAATTTTGGAAAGGATGAAATCATGAGTTTAACAGACCCTGTCGCTGATATGCTAACCAGGATAAGGAATGCCCTCCAAGTCAAGAAAAAAGATGTGAATATTCCTTCTTCCCGTATGAAGGTCGAGATAGCGAAAATTTTAAAGGATGAGGGATATATTAAAAACTTTAGGATTACTGAAGATAGCAAGCAAGGGATATTAAATCTTACTCTCAAGTACACAAATGAAAACGAGAGCGTCATAACTGAGATCCGAAGAACCAGCCGACCAGGTTGTCGAATATATTGCAACAAAGGCTCCATCCCCAAGATTCTCGGTGGTATGGGAATAGTGATCCTATCTACATCTGAAGGAGTTGCCACTGGGAAAAAATGTGAGGAACTTGGCGTTGGAGGAGAGATTATATGCCATATCTGGTGAGTCTGGAAAGAGAGGTAATCTAAAAATGTCTCGAGTAGGAAAACTACCCATTGTCTTACCAGATGGAGTTAAGGTTAATGTCTTGCCAGATAAGATCGAATTTGAAGGCCCTAAAGGAAAGCTTTCCTCGCCCTTGTTTGCTGGGATCGAAGCCGAACTCGAGAACAATGAGCTCACCCTGCGGAGATCGAATGATTCCAAGGAGCAGCGATCTTTTCATGGCTTGAGCCGGAGTTTAGCTTTTAATGCTTCTGCAGGTGTCTCTGAGGGTTTTTCAAAGAAGCTGGAAATAGTGGGAGTCGGATACCGAGCTAAACTCGACAAAGGGAAACTTGAATTGAGTTTAGGCTATTCCAAGCCCAAGGTGTACAAGATACCTACGGGTATTGAAATCGTTTTGGAAAAGCCGACTTTAATCACTGTGAGCGGAATAGACAAACAGCAAGTAGGCCAAGTTTCAGAGGAGATTCGCAGTCTTCGCAAACCGGATCCCTATAAACTCAAAGGAATTCGCTATGTTGGTGAGCGCTTGATTAAGAAAGAGCGTAAGGCGGTGGTGGCTGGTGTATAAAGATAAAGTTGCGGTAAAGAAAGTGGCTAAAGAACGGATAAGAAAGAGAATCAGAAAGAAAATCAGAGGCACTTCCGAACGTCCAAGAGTTTACGTTTTCAAGAGTAACCGCTATGTATACACGCAAGTTATAGATGACGAGAATGGTCATATTTTAGCTTCCTCCTCTACTTTAGAGAAGGAGTTTAGAGGAAAGAACAAAAACTATAAGAATATAGAAGCCTGTCAGGTTTTAGGTGGAATGTTGGCGAAGAAATTAAAGCAGAAAAAGATCGAGAGAGTGATTTTTGATAGAGGAATCTATCCTTATCATGGCCGTATCAAAGCCGTTGCTGAAGCCATGAGAAAGGGTGGACTCGTTTTTTAAAGTGATATAGTAGGGAGAAAAAAGAGTGGCTGACCAAGAAGTAAAAAAAGAAGAATTAAAAGAGGAATTTGAGTTAAAGGATCAGGTGATTTCTATACGAAGAGTCACCAAGGTTGTCAAAGGAGGAAAGAATCTCAGTTTTTCGGCCTTAGCAGCTGTTGGAAATGGAAGCGGATTAGTCGGAATTGGCAAAGGGAAAGCCCGAGAAGTTCCCCAAGCTATAAAAAAAGCTGTGGAAGATGCCAAAAAAAAGTTAATTGAAGTGCCTCTGTCTGAGTCTACTATTCCCCACTATATTAGAGGAGAGGCAGGTGGAGGTGTTGTAGTTCTTCGACCAGCATCAAAAGGGACTGGTGTAATAGCAGGTGGCGCTGTAAGAGTGATCATGGAACTGGCTGGAATAAAAGATATTTTGACGAAATCAATTCGTAGTAATAATGCCATAAGTGTGGCCCATGCTACAATGGATGCTTTGAAGAGATTAAAAATTCCTGAAAAAGTTTCAAAAGATAGGGGCAAAGAAAAGGAAATGATATGGCAGTGAAAGAGACAACGTCTAATAAAACTCAAGAAAAAGCAAGAACAAAAGCAGAAGCTCAAAAAGCTAAGTCCCCGGAGAAGCAGTTAAAAGTAAAACTCGTGAGAAGCCTCATCGGGCGCCCAAAACAACAACGGGAAGTAGTGAAAGGATTGGGCTTAAGGAAGATTAGTTCAGAAGCCACTCGCAAAGATTGTCCTGAGATCTGGGGGATGATCAATAAAGTACGTCATTTAGTGGAAGTGGAGGAGTTGGAAAAGAAATGAATTTGAGTGATCTTCATCCGGCCAAGGGATCCAGGAAGAAAAGGCGAAGAGTTGGACGGGGCCCTGGTTCCGGACGAGGTAAAACATCTGGTCGTGGTACAAAGGGTCAAAAGTCTATTTCTGGATACTCAAGTAAGAGAGGATTTGAAGGAGGGCAGATGCCCCTTCACCGCAGGGTTCCCAAGCGAGGCTTCACTAATATATTTAGAAGAGAATACAGGGAAGTCAACCTTGATAAAATTGGAAAAATCACAAAAAAGGAAGTAAAACTAATAGATTTAAAAGCAGCGGGCATTATAAAGAAGGAATCAGAGGCTGTTAAGATTTTGGGAAGAGGAGAAATTTCCTCTTCTAAGACAGTCCATGCCCATAAATTTTCCCGCTCAGCTCTGAAGAAAATTGAGAAAGCGGGAGGAAAGGCAGTTCTTATCAAGAGTTAACAATGTTAGAAAGTATTAAAAACATTTTTAGTATTCCTGATCTTAGAAAAAGGATCATTTTCACCCTACTTATATTGGCCGTTTATCGAGTAGGCTGGCAGGTTCCTAATCCAGGAATCAGCGGAGCTGCCTTACAGGAATTCTGGGAGCAACAGCGGGGAACGATTTTAGGTTTTGTGGATCTTTTCTCAGGGAGAAATATGTCCAAGATGACTATTTTCGCCTTGGGGATAATGCCCTATATCAGTGCCTCTATCATCCTCCAGTTGCTTCAGGTTGTCTGGCCTTACTTGGAAAGGTTATCTAAGGAAGGAGAACTCGGCAGAAAAAAAATCACCCAATTCACGCGATATGGGACCATTATTATCTGCTCCATCCAGGCTTCTGCTATCGCTTTGTGGCTGCAAGCCCAAAGCAGCCCCAGTGGGGTACCTATTGTTCCCAATCCTGGCGCAGGATTTATATTTTTAACAGTCCTGACATTAACCACTGGAACAGTCTTTGTCATGTGGTTAGGAGAGCAGATTTCGGAGCGGGGAATCGGAAATGGGATTTCCCTGATTATATTTGCGGGAATTGTGGTTAATTATCCTCGGGACTTCCAAAACGTTTTAGCTGGTTTGAAAACGGGAAGCATGACTCCCTTAAGGCTCATTTTTCTGCTGATATTGATGTTAGGTGTCATTGCCGGCATTGTTTTTGTGGAGCGTGGCCAGAGGCGGATTCCTGTCTCCTATGCTAAAAGAGTCGTGGGAAGGAAAGTTTATGGAGGTCAGAGTACCCATCTTCCGCTTAGAGTGAATACTGGCGGAGTTATTCCCATAATTTTTGCTGCCTCTGTCATAACTATTCCAGCAACTATAGCCGGGTTCGTAAAACACCCTATTTTCCAACAGATTGCTCAGCAGTTCGGCTTGGGCATGCCTTTATACAATCTCCTCTACGTTGCAGCTATCGTCTTCTTTACATTTTTTTATGTTTCCATCATCTTCAATCCTTCTGATGTTGCGGATAATCTTAGGAAATATGGTGGTTTTATTCCAGGGATAAGACCAGGAAAGAATACTTCCGATTTTATAGATAATGTCCTTTCACGGATTACTCTCGTGGGGGCTATTTATTTAGCAGCTGTAGCCATTCTACCAGAGTTTATGATCACTGGGTTCAAAGTTCACACTCTGCCCTTAGTCGGAGATTTCTTAGAAGCCAACTTGCCCCAGTGGTTTACTCAAGGATTGAATATTCAGTTTTATTTCGGGGGAACATCTATTCTTATTGTAGTCGGAGTAGCCATGGATACAATGCAGCAGATCGAAGCACAACTTATAATGCGCCACTATGATGGATTTATGCGCCGCGGCCGCATAAAAGGAAGGAGAGGATGAGAGTTATTTTACTCGGACCCCCTGGAGGTGGCAAAGGCACTCAAGGAGAGCTTATAGAAAAAAAATATGGATTTCCTAAAATTTCGACAGGAGATCTTCTTCGCCGCGAAGTTCAGGAAAAGACTACTTTAGGAGAAATGGCAAAAGCCAAGATGAATCAAGGCGAATTAGTTAACGATGATATCGTGATTGAGATGATAAAGCACAAAATATTCCAGCCCGACTGCAAACGAGGGTATATTTTGGATGGTTTTCCGCGAAACGTTGGCCAGGCCCGAAGATTGGAAGAAATTGAAGAAAAGCGCCCGGAAATAGTGATCGACATACATCTGAGCGAGCAGGCTCTGATTCAAAGGCTCTCAGCACGAAGAATTTGTTCCAGTTGCGGGGCTATTTATAACCTTTTAGCCCGCAATCCGAGGAAAGAAGGAACATGCGATATTTGCGGATCAGAGCTTATTCAAAGAGAGGACGACGTTCCAGAGGTTATCAAAGAGCGCCTGAAAGTTTACCATGAACAGACAGAAGCCCTTATAGATTATTACTCGAGAAAAAAGGTTTATTTTAGGATAGGCGGTGAAGGAAAGATCGAGACTATCTCTAAGAATGTTTATTCTATTCTGGACAGAGAAATAGCTAAATCAAGAGTGATGGAAGCAGCAAGATGATTATTTACTGCGAGGAAGAAATTAGTACTATTAGGAAAAGTAACCAGATCGTCGCGAAAATTTTAGCCGAGTTAGGGAGAATGATAACACCAGGAGTACAAACTAAAGAATTGGATGAGTATGCTGAGCTTAGGGTTAAAGAGATGAATGCTATTCCGGCGTTCAAGGGTTACCGCGGGTATCCCGCCTCTCTTTGCACATCCATCAATGAGGAAATTGTCCATGGCATTCCTTCTTCCCGGCGCCTGCGAAATGGAGATATCATTAGCCTCGATTTCGGGGTTCTGTATGAAGGCTATTATGGTGATGCAGCCGTGACCTATCCTGTGGGAGAAATCACTCCAAAGGCAAAAAAAATTATAAAGGCGGCTGAGGAGACCTTTTACAAGGGCATGGAACAGATGAAACCGGGAAAACGAATATCAGATATTTCTTTTGCTATTCAGAGTCATGTTGAATCGCAAGGGTTTTCAGTTATTCGGGCTTTTGTCGGTCATGGAATCGGTCTTTCCCTCCATGAAGAACCCCAGGTTCCCAATTTTGGCCCGCCAGGAAGAGGGCCGAAGCTAAAATCAGGGATGGTTTTGGCCATAGAGCCGATGATTGCGATGGGAAATTGGGATGTGGAGATATTAGATGATAACTGGACTGCTATAACCAGGGATAGAAGTCTCTCAGCTCATTATGAACATACAGTGGCAATTACTCAAAAAGGACCTAAAATTTTAAGCCTGTCAGATGAAAAAAAGAAGAACGCTCCTTATTTAAAGGAGAATCAATATGCCTAAGCAGGGCGTCTTTGAGACTGAAGGGACTGTTTTAGAAACACTACCCAATGCCATGTTTCGTGTTGAGTTGGCCAATAAGCATAGAATCTTAGCTCATATTTCTGGAAAAATGAGAAAGCATTTTATCCGCATTCTTCCTGGAGATAGGGTGCTTATTGAGCTTTCACCTTACGATTTAACAAAAGGAAGAATAACTTATCGATTCAAATAAGAAAAAAGCAAATGAAAGTAAGAGCATCCATTAAGAAGATGTGCAGGAATTGTCGAATAATCAAAAGGAAAGGTACGCTTCGGGTTATCTGCTCCAATCCGAAGCATAAACAAAAACAAGGCTAATTGAGGTTAAAATGGCAAGAATAGCAGGAATCACACTTCCTCCTGAAAAAAGGGTTGAGATTGGGCTGACCTATATTTTTGGCATCGGTCGTTCCAGGTCAAATAAAATTCTCCAGGAAGCTAAGATAGATAAGGATAAAAAGGTCAAAGCTTTGAGTGAGGAAGAGATCAGTCAAATACGTCAAATCCTCGAGAAAAAAGAAAAAATAGAAGGTGAATTGAGAAGCGAGACTACCCAGAATATAAAAAGGCTGGTCGATATTGGGTGTTATCGAGGAATGCGGCATAGGAGAAGATTGCCTTTGAGAGGCCAGAGGACAAAAACGAATGCTCGAACGAGAAAAGGTTCTCGAGGTCGTTCGATAAAGAAATAAAAGCCAAATAAGGAGTTTTAAGTGCCAAAAGCGAAGAGAAAGACCAAGAAAAAGAAGGTTAGGAAAGAAATAGGATTTGGTGTGGCTTATGTTCAGTCCACTTTCAACAATACAATCGTTACTATAGCAGACCAACAGGGAAATACAGTTTGCTGGGCTAGCGCCGGATCAGCGGGCTTCAAGGGTGCCCGGAAAGGAACTCCTTTTGCAGCCCAGTTGGCTGCCAAAGAAGTATCGTCTAGAGCAAGAGAATTTGGAGTCAAGTATGTTGATGTTAGGGTTAAGGGCCCAGGTGCTGGAAGAGAATCGGCTATTCGGGCTCTCCAAAATAATGGCTTAGAGATAAAATCAATCAAGGATGTTACCCCAATTCCCCATAATGGCTGTCGCGTCCGAAAGAGAAGAAGGGTTTAGAAGGAGAAGCCGTCAAGGAGAAAGAAGATGCCAAGACACAGAGATTCGGTTTGTCGCCTCTGTCGGGCGGAGAAAACGAAGCTTTTTCTAAAAGGAAGCAAGTGTTTGAACGAAAAATGCCCCGTGGAAAGGAGGCCTTATCCCCCAGGGGAACATGGAAGAGCAAGGAGAAGAATCTTGGGATATGGTCTTCAGCTCAGGGAAAAGCAGAAGCTTAAAAGATATTATGGCATGTCCGAGAAACAGTTTCGGATCTTTTTCCAGCGAGCGGAAAGAAAAAGAGGCATCACAGGAGAAAATCTCCTGGCATCGCTGGAGAGAAGGCTGGATAGCGTTGTTTTTTTAATAGGATTCTCTCATTCTCGAGACCATGCTCGGCAACTGATTACTCACGGCCATTTTCGAGTTAATGGGAGGAAAGTCAACGTCCCATCTTTTCTGGTAAACAAAGGTGATGTCGTATCATTCAGAGAGAAAGCAATGAAGCATGAGGAGCTCAAGGCCATTGTAGAATCAAACAAAAATAAAACTGTCCCGGGGTGGATTGAAGTTTACTGGGAAAAAATGCAGGCAAAAATTAGTTCTTTTCCAGCCCGTGAAGATATTACTTTTCCTGTGGAAGAGCGCATGGTCGTTGAGCTTTACTCGAAATAACTTGTTATCTGAGCCGCGGAAGCTTCAGAGAGTTCAAATCTCTGTTGCCTCCGTGGATTGATTTGATAACAATGGAACCTGAAAAGGAGGAAGTATGTTAGAAACAGGTTTTCAGAGACCGAAATATCTTGAATGTGATTACGAGACTTTAACAGAAAAATATGGCTATTTTTCGGCCCAGCCTTTTGAAAGAGGCTATGGCATCACAATTGGAAACGCCTTGAGGAGGATTCTTCTTTCTTCTGTAACAGGAGCCGCTATTACTGCTGTTCGAATTCAGGGTGTTCTTCATGAGTTCTCTAGTATCTCTGGGGTGGTGGAAGATGTGACAGATGTCATCCTGAATTTAAAAGGTATCCCGTTAAATCTTGAAGGAGATGAGCCAAAAATTATGACTCTGAAAAAAAAGGGGCCGACTGAAGCAAAAGCATCTGATATTGTTCATGATTCTGATATCGAAATTCTTGACAAAGATATTCATATTGCCTCTCTCGATAAAGATGGAAAGTTGGATATGGAGATGATCGTTAAGAATAATAGAGGTTATATTCCGGCCGATCAAAATTTCGATGGAGATTTAAGCGTGGACTATATTCCCCTCGACTCTTCTCACTCTCCGATCAAAAAGGTGAACTACAGGGTCGAGGCAGCAAGAGTAGGCAAGAGAATCGATTACGAAAAGTTAAGCCTGGAAATTTGGACATCAGGCTCTGTTTCTCCACAGGAGGCTTTGGCTCAGGCAGCCAAAATGATGAGAGACCATCTGGTTATCTTCCTTACTATTGTTGATGAGCCAATGGAAAGAGAGCAAATAGCTATAAAAAAAGAGATTCCTCATTACTCTCAGCTGGATATTTTGTCAAAATCTATAGATCATCTTGAACTTTCAGTCAGGTCCAATAATTGTCTCAGGGCAGCTGGGATCGAAAAAATTTATGAATTGGTTCAAAAAACTGAAGATGACCTCTTGAAGACCAAAAATTTTGGCCGCAAATCTTTGACTGAAATAAAAGAGACTCTACAAGAATTGGATCTAGGTCTCAATTTGGACCTTCATCCTAGATTGTTAGAGAAAATAGAAGCAGATAAGAAAGAAGAAAAAGAAGAAGAGGAAGAAGCTGAATGAGGCATCTTGTCAAAAGAAAAAAATTAGGACGAGACACTTCGCACAGACGTGCTTTGCTGCGTAATCTTATGACCTCCTTTCTTGAAAAAGAGCGTATAAGAACGACTTTGGTAAAGGCAAAAGCAACAAGGCCTTTGGCCGAGAAGATGATTACCTTAGCTAAAAAGGATACTCTTCATGCCAAGCGTCAAGCCTTAAGCTTCATATACAAAAAGCCTGTCGTTAAGAAGCTCTTTGAAGAACTCGGTCCTCGTTTTAGCGAAAGACCTGGAGGATACACAAGGATTGTAAAGATCGGGCCAAGGGCAGGAGATGGGGCCGAGATGGCAATCCTTGAGCTCATAGGCTCCGAATTTGAGAAGAAAGCAAAGAAGAAAAAGGGAAAAGGAAAGGCCAAACCTAAAGCTAAGTAGGTGACTAATTGCTTCCTTGTTTTTTGGGGACAACCCAGAGTTCTTGACCAGGATAGATTTTTGATCTGTAGCTGAGGCTGTTTAAACTGAGCAAAATACTGAGGTTCATTCCATATTTGTTGGCGATTCCAGATGGGCTATCACCGCGTCTAACTGTATAAATAGTAGATCCTTGGGGTATCGAGGATTGGATGACGATCTTCTGCCCGACATCCAAGACGTCACTTACAAGGCTGTTATCCTTTTTTATCTTTCCAACCGTGGTGCTAAAGGCGCTGGCGATTTTATAAAGAGAATCTCCTCTTCTTACAATATAAATAAGCTTCTCCCCCTCTTTAACAAGCTTGGGAGGAGGAGATGACGCATAGCTTCTTCCGCGAACCGGAATTTTAAGGCTCTGCCCCGATTTGATGAGATCAACACGACGCAAACGATTCAATCGAGCAATGGCTGAGATAGATGTCCTGTAGCGTTGGGCAATGAGTGAGAGAGATTCTCCCCTTCGCACACGATGGATTCTATAGGTAGCCTCTGGAGGAATCCAGGTCGGAAGAGTATTCAAAGCGATCATTGCTTTTTCGGCAAAGCCTAAGGGGACTCTTAAAACGTATTCATAACCTGGAGTGGCACCGTGACGCAGTTCAGGATTAAGAGAGGATAGTACATCTTCTTTCAATCCCATAGCTTTAGAAAGAGAGGAAAGTCTGATGGGGCTGTTCATAGGAAGCCTTACGAATTCTAAGGGAGTATCGGGAGTCGGAAGATTGAAGCCGTATTTTTCAGGATCGTTGACTATAAGAAGGGTTGCAATAAAACGGGGAACAAAGCTAGCAGTCTCACGAGGGAGCATAAGATAAAGATCCCAGAAGTTGTCGAGGTAGTTAAAGCGCTGGTTACGAATGACCTTTTTGACTTTATACTCACCACAATTATACGCGGCCAGAGCGGTTGTCCAGTCGCCAAAATGAGAATGGAGATCATTCAGATATTTTAAAGCTGCTTTAGTTGATTTTATGGGGTCCATCCTTTCATCGATCCAGCGGTCTCTCTTCAAACCGTAACGGTACCCTGTGGAAGATATGAACTGCCAGGGACCCAGGGCTCTGGCACTGGAGTAAGCTCTTACTTGAAATCCGCTCTCAATAAGGGGAACCCAGGACAGCTCTTCTGGAAGCCCGGCCTTTCTCAATTCCTCAAGAATCATTTGCATGTAGAGTCCTGAGCGTTTGTAGGACTGCTCGAAAAATTTTCTCTCTGCATTTTGGAAAAGTTTTATTTGATTTTCGACATGCTCATTTCCTACAAGAGGAATGGTTTGATGATTATTCCCGACCGCTGTTAGCTGTGAAGCGTAGATTTCTTGAATTCTTCGAGCGATCAGGAGTCTGAGATCGTTTTTTTCCTGGATGAGGGAGGAATCAGGGGGGAGGTTGAGCTTCAAGATCAAGCTGTAAGCATCATCCAGAGCTGCCAGCGCAGTATCGAAATCTCCCTTTTCCCAAGCAAGTTGGCTATCCTGGTAGACATACAGAGCATCTTCGAGGACGGACAGGGGATCATCCTGGAGAGAAACATTCTCTTGAGCAAGGGTTTCACTGTCGTCTAGATTCTTTCCCTTTTTAGATCTCGAAGCCTGCTCTTCGGAATCAGCTTTATTGGTAGTTGATGAAGGATTGGTTTGGATTCTATCCAAGGAAGAAGAACAACTCCATAAAAAGATAAATGACGTGATAAGAATGGTTGTGCAAAGATGTTTCATTTCCATCAGATTTTTGCTTAAAGGTAGAATTTATAACATTTGAAGAGGTCAGAGTCAAATAATTCTTGAGTTTTGGAAAGCTTATTGGCTATTGATGATTTTCTGAATTCTGTCTGTACTGGATTTATGTTCTGAGTCTCTTCCATTTGAATATAAAGGAATTCCTGCATTAAATCCTTAAGCGCATAACGATAAAAATAAAGAGGTGATAAGCTTCCATTGTCTTTCGGCAAGTCGTTGATGTTCATCCTACACTCCATAAAAGAGAACGTTTCTTTCGCGTCTCAGTATTGATGAGAAGCGACATCAGATTATAACTACTACGTCGAGTTGAAAATAATAAAAATTCCCCTATTAGTAAATAACCTTTAGAGATGATTTTTGGAATGATCTTTATAAATATTTTTCTCACCTGGAAAGATGATTTGTTCTCATCATTTTGATTGCCTTTATCGGAGTCAGGCCTTGCCCTTGAGAAGAGAGGCTTTGCTGCCCCTTGATTATCTGAGCTTCCCCACGATAAGGCTTGATCCCAGAGGCCCGACCCCGTTACATGCTTTATGCGCATTTCCTATGCCAGTTCCAGGCCGTTTCAATAATTGTTTCGATGTTTGAATGGTATAGCTTCCAGCCCAGGATTTTCTCTGCCTTTTCTCTTGAGGCTAAGAGCACCGGAACATCCCCTTCGCGCCTCGGGCTTTCTGTGTAGAGAACTTTTTCTCCTGTGATTTCTTCTGTTTTATTTATAATCTCTAATACAGAATAGCCTTTGTTTGTCCCCAGATTGATAAACTCACTCTGGGGTGATTTCAGGAGTTTTTTGAGAGAAAGCACATGGGCTTTTGCCAGATCTGTGACATGGATGTAATCTCTGACCGCTGTTCCATCTTTGGTGGGGAAATCCTTTCCAAAAATTTCAAATTTCCTCTTTTTTCCCAGGAGAAAAAGGAGGATGTTGGGAATAAGGTGGGTTTCAGGGTCGTGCAGCTCGCCTAGGTGCCCTTCTGGATCTGCTCCCGCAGCATTGAAATAGCGGAGAGATATAAATTTTAGTCCGTATGCTCTTTCGTAATCTTGAATGACTTTCTCCACAAAGAACTTTGTCTGCCCATAAGGATTGAAAGGATTTAAGGGATGAGATTCTGGTATCGGATTTTGTAGAGGCTCACCATAAACAGCAGCGCTTGAAGAAAAAACGAAGTATTTAACTCCTGCTTCCAGCATAACATCCAGGAGGTTCAGGCTGGTAATGAGGTTGTGGGTGTAGTATTTTCGAGGGTCCGCATAAGACTCTCCCACCTGGATGAGGGAAGCAAAGTGAAGAACAGCTTCGATATTTTTTGACCCTAAGGCTTTTTTGATGCTCTCTTTATGCATGAGGTCGCCCTCGAAAAGCTCTCCTCCCACAAGAAGCTCTTTTTTGCCTGTAGAAAAATTATCGAAAACAACGACTTCAAATCCTTCCTTGATGAGCTCTTTGGCTGTGTGAGATCCAATATATCCTGCTCCACCAGCCACGAGAATTTTCATTGAAGCGCCTTCTCGATGATTTTTTTAGCAATCTGCAGACCTTCTTTTTTCGTCTCAAACTCATTGTCGAGCTGCAGCTCATACAGTTTTTTAAGGATTTTTCCCATCAAGGGGCCGGGAGCGACCGCCATTTTTATCAGGTCTCTGCCCATGATTAAAGGTTTAATAGTCTCTTTAGTTACGTCGAGTTCCTTGAATTTACGAAGAAGCCAGCGTGCTTCTTCGTCCAACTCTATAATCGGTTTTTCTTTCCTTCCGGCGCGGTCAGCTGCATCAAGATAAACCAGAAGCTCGATTTCACCGCTTATATCTGCCGCGAGGCGGTTGAAGGCCTTTTTGGTCACAACTTCCCTGTTCTGCCATAATTCAGAGGCCCGGTGATGACATTTAATCAGGGAAAGGATTGTTTTTCTCAGTTTATATCCATTCCATGAAAAAATTCTGAACCGGCTAAGAATTTTTTTGGTGATCTTCTCGCTGAGGACATCGTGGCCATTATTGGTGATAACCATCCTTCCCTTCTTGAACTCCCACTGGGCTGTAGATGGTTTTCCTACATCATGATAAAGGGAGGCCAGCAGCAGGGCCAGTTTTTTCTCTTGAGAAAGCTGCGCAAGTTCGGATAGCCTTTTTGCCTGGTCAACTGTGAGCTTGGTGTGATACCAGACAGTATGATTGCCATATTTATCTTTCTCGGGATGAAAGAGGGGGTCCTGGATAGATAGGGTCAGGTTGTAGAGTTCCTGAAAGAGCTGGCGTATGGCGCCGAGCTTGAATAACTCTTCGAGCCCGACTGAAGGAAGGGGAGAAAAAAGAAGAATTTTAAAAATTTCCTCGTTCACCCTCTCTACACTTAAGCCTGATAAATCTATTTCTCTGGAGGTTTCATAAATTTCAGGATCAACCGAAAACTCAAGAACTGAGGCAAATCGAGCCACTCTAAGAATTCGCAGAGGATCATCAGGAAATGACGCAGGATTTGATAGCCTTATTTTTTTTGCTTTGATATCGCTGGCTCCACGGAAAGGGTCGATAACCTTGTTATCAGTCAGCCTTAAAGCAATACTGTTGCATCGAAAATCTCGTCTTTCAAGGTCTTTCTCGATGGGTAGATTTGGATCTGCAGAGATTATAAAATCTTTATGCTTTTTGACTCCTGTTCCTCTCGGAACCTCTTTCCTGGGTAGGGCTAAATCGTACGTTTTTCCGTTTATCGTGAATTTAATGATACCAAAGCTCTTTCCAACAAGATCAACTTTTCCATAAGGTTGGATTATTTTTATGATATCTTCAACGCTATGATGAGTAATGAGAATATCCACTTCCTCGGATGGTATTCCTCTGATAAGGTCGCGCACGTAGCCTCCGACAGCATAGACTTTACCTCCAAAATGATGAATTAAAAATTCTTTTTCTCGAAATTCAGCTTGCAATTTCTTCATAATTTTTTACTCATTATTGTCGGTTTCATGAAGTAATCAGATTCTATATTTTCCATTGGCGCGTTTTATTTTTTTTGTCTGTACTATTATAAAAGCAATTTCGCCTTCTATTCAAACATTTTTCGCAGAAACTTGAAATCTTGTTCTACTTAAATCATTGGTGTATGCTTAAGGATTCAAAAAATATAAAGTGAAAAAATTGAGAAAAACACTGTGTTTCTTCCTGCTTTTCCTCTGGGCTTTTGCCAGTTCAGCCTTGCCTTTGTCTTTGAGAAAAGATCTCAGCATAACTCTTGAAGAGAAAAAAATTAAGGATTTAGGCGTCTCAGGACTTTTCATTATTTTTTATGTCAACATATCGAACTCTTCCTCTTCGCCCTATTTTCTTTCCAGTTATAATTACCGGTTTGTTGTCAATCAGAAGGAATACTTCCGCTTATCAACTCCCTTAGAGGAATACATACGCATCGAGGCAAAGGGAAATACACTTCTTTCTTTTCCGCTAAAAATCACCTATGCTCATCTCTTTCGTGCCGTGGAGGGAATAGAAAAAGAAGATAAAGCCCAATGCTATTTGACAGGTGCTATGACCTTTTCGGATGGCCGGAGGGAGAAGGGGAGGCTTCCTATTGCCTTTTCCGGAGAATTCCCGATCTTCAAAAAACCTGAGATTGAATTCCTTACTCTTCAGGTGAAGGAGATGACGATCGGGGGAGCGGATATAAGCTTTAAGGTGAGCTTTAAAAACAGTAACGCTTTTAAACTCCTGGTAGACAGGATACGCTATGGATTTCATTTGGGAGGGAAGCCCGTTGGCGAAGGGATAATAAGCGGAGATAAAAATATTGAAGGCGGAGAAATAAGAGTTTTTTCAATTCCTTTCCTCATGAGTTTCTTTGAAGTCGGAAAAGAGGCCTACATTCAACTTCGCCAACCGTCAGCTCTTTGTCGTTTCTTCGGGGAAATCGAGGTGAGGACCGCGTGGGGATATATAAAGATTCCTTTTGATAAAAGTGACAAGGTTACTATCTCAAGAAATCCCTGAATAGAGCCTTTTTAGCAATGATTAGTGTAATTATCCCGACATACAACCGAGCCTCTTTTCTTGATGAGGTCATTCAGTCTGTGCTGAATCAGGATTATTTCGTGCAGAACAGCTCTAATTCATTCGAGTTTTTGGTGATTGATGATGGCTCTACGGATAATACGAAAGAAATTGTAAAATCTTTCGGGAATAAAATGAAATACCACTTCCAGGAGCATAAAGGAGTAAGTGCAGCCCGGAATCTGGGGCTTGATCTTGCTCAAGGCGATTATATCGCTTTTTTAGATTCAGATGACCTCTGGAAAAAAGAGAAGATCAGCATCCAGATGAGTTTTATGAATGCCTTTCCCAAAGCAAAGGTTTGTTACACCGAGGAGATATGGATTAGGCGCGGAGTCTTTGTTAATCCCAAGAAAAAGCACAGGAAGTATTCAGGCTGGATCTTTGACCGGGTGTTGCCCCTCTGTCTCATAAGCCTTTCTTCTGCCCTATTCAGGAGAGAGATTTTTGAGGAAACGGGAAAATTCGATGAGGAATTGCTGGTTTGCGAAGATTATGATTTTGCCATTCGGCTTGCCCTCAAATACCCTGTTTATTTTCTGTCCAAACCCCTGATCATCAAACGAGGAGGGCACCCTGACCAGCTCTCACGAAAATACTGGGGTATGGACAGGTTCAGGATTAAAGCTTTGGAAAAGGCGCTGCATCTCGATTTAACGCCTCATCAAGAAATGCTTGTCAGGCAGGAGATAGTGAGGAAGTGTCAGATACTGGGGAGCGGTTTTGAGAAACGAAACAATAAGGATGAAGCCAGAAAGTATTTATCGCTTATAGATAAATACAGGCCAAAAGAGCAAGGTCAAAAGACGGAGGAAAAATGAAAGTTTTGGAAGTTATTCAGAAGAGACGAAGCGTAAGGAAATATAAAAAAGACCCCATTCCTGAAAAGGCTCTTATGCGTGTTCTTGAAGCTGCTCGTCTTGCCCCTTCTGGGAAAAATTTTCAGCCCTGGAAGTTCGTCATAGTCAAAGACAAAGCATTAAAGGAAAAGTTAGCTCAAGCCTCTGCAGGACAGTTTTTTATGGCTGAAGCACCGATTATCATCGTTGGATGCGGTTTTCCTGATAATTGTTATGCTCATATGGGCCGTTACATGAAATCTTGGTCTGTAGATGTCACCATAGCTTTAGAGCATCTTATCCTCCAGGCACAGGAAGAGGGACTTGGGACATGCTGGATAGGTTCTTTTGAGGAGGAAGAGGTCAAAGCAATCCTGAACATTCCTGAGAATGTTAAAGTCTTGGCTTTAACACCCTTAGGCTATCCTGATGAAATTCCCCGATTTCGGAGAAGAAAAAGTCTGGATGAAATCATCTCCTACGATCGATTTTAGAACCAGTAATTCATCCCCAAAGAAATCTGATATGCGCTGAGGTCAAAAGGCTCAAAACCTTCAAAAGCTTCTTTAAGTTCACCTTTTGCAACGTTATACTTAAATTCCACTTCAAAAGTCATTCTTTTAGTAAAGGGCACCATAATTCCGCCAAAGGCATGATACCCGAATGAGATTCTATTACTTTCCCAGGCATCAACAGTTGTAATGGGGTATATATCAATACCATCGGGTACATAAACCCAAACATCATCGAAATCGACCATATCACCATTCAGCCTTACGTTCCAGAGATATAGCCCTACTCCACCCCCTACGTAGGGGATGAATTTCCCTGTTCTGCCCATAGGTGTGAGCTTTAAAGAAAGCTGGATCGGAGTTATAGAGATATTAAAGATATGAGTAGGGAAAAAATCTTCCATATAATCAGTCGGGAAGGCAAAATCTCCATCGACAAGCTCAATGCCAACATAATCTACGTAGGATCCGACTTTATTCTTCGAGTAGCTATCAAGGCCGAGCACTACACTAACTTCCCTAGTGAGGAAGTATTCGTATGCAAAACTGAAGTTTGTTGTAGTGTAGTTGGTCTTGCTGAAACTCATGTTTTCAAATTCTGTTGTCCAGAGGTCGCTTTGAGCTCGTGGGATAAATAATCCTGTTTTAAAAGTAAAAATATTAGAGAAGGCAAAACTTGGAGTCAAAAAAATTAATGCCAAAAGAAGAATCAAGCTTTTTTTCATTTCGTTTCTCCTCTATACAATTCTTATGCAAAAAATATGCCAAGTTAGATAACAGAAGGACGTAAGGCGCCGGTTGTGTCTAAAAAAGGTCAACTGTCCTCTTCTGTATATTTTCTTTATTAAATACATGTTTATAAATCAGATAACAATTATAGTCAAGCCATAATGCATATTTTGAAATGCGAATTATGTTTTATTCTTTACCTTTTCCTCTTTACCTCTTACTATAAATATAGAAATGGATATTAAAACAAGAATCATAAAGATAAATACAGAGCTCGTGGAGTACGATAAAATTAAAATAGTTGCTGCGGTTTTGCAGGAAGAAGGCATAATTGCCTACCCTACAGATACTTTTTACGGCCTGGGCGCAAGCTGCTTTTCTGAAAAAGCCATCCAGAAAATTTATCGTCTAAAGAAGAGAGAACCATCAAAGCCTATCTCTATAATAATCTCTGATATCAATATGGCCCGAGACATTGCCAAGGACATTCCATCCCTTTTCTGGAAAATGGCCGGTGAGTTCTGGCCTGGACCGCTAACCTTGGTTTTAAAAGCCTCCTCAACGTTGCCAACGGGTCTGCTTGGCCCCGGAGACTCAATAGGTGTCCGTCTGCCAGCGCTTTCCTGGGTCAGAGAATTGCTGAACGAGACTGCTTTTCCCATAACAGCCACAAGCGCTAATATTTCAGGAGAAAAGGAGATTACAAATCCTGGGATGATCAGGAGTTCTTTTTTCGGATTAGTTGATCTTATCGTTGATGGAGGGAAAACAAGAGGGGCGTTGCCCTCCACTGTGATCGACCTCACATCTGCGAAGCCAGTAATTCTAAGAGAGGGAGCTGTGCCTCGCTCAGTCCTCGGAAAATATCTTGAATGATAACCTTAATTTAGAGAAAAAACTCCATCCCCTCTGAGGCAATCCCAAAGCCTTTCTCTTCGATCTCTTTCCTGGCTTTCCCTTCTGGATCAAGGGCTAAATTTGTATGGTTTAAATGGGTGAAATAAATTTTTGTTTTTCCCTCTTCTGCTACATTTTTTAGAGTTTCTAAGCTTGTTTTTATGAAAGGATGTCCTATCTTAGAAAGGTCTCGTCCGGGTAGCTCTTCTGAACTGTAAAAGGTCCCATCCAAAAGAGCGACATCTGACTTTCGAGTCTCTTCTACTATCGAACGGCTCCAGGCTTTCCAGCTCTGGATGTCCGACACATAAAGAAGCTTTCTTTTCTCTCCAGAGATTATAAAACCTAAGGTGTCCGTATATTCGTTCCGGTGAGGCACCTGAAAGGGAGTAAAAGAAATGCGCGGCGTTAATAAAAATTCCTTTTCCAAGGAGGGGGTATGGATCGATATATTTTCCAAGCGGACAAGCTGACTCCAGGGACCGTTACTGGATAAAAAACTTTTCATACGGGAAGAACAATGAACAGGCATTTTATGAGTAGACATAGCCTCATAGCCATAAAACATCAAGCCCGTGTAATGACCGATATGGGCATGTGTAAGGAGGACACCATGGGGAGAGTTTTTTCTTCCATGCTTTCGTAGAGCTAATCTATTAAAGGCTATATCCGATTGGATTCTGATATCAGGAGTGGCATCCAGGATGAAGCATTTTTTTTCTCCTAAATCTATGATAGCGAGTGAGGAAATGAGACGAGAAAATCGCTGGTCCTCTCGTGCTCGAAAACAATTCTTGCAGTAACAACCAATCTGAGGAAGACCACCATCCTGGGCAGTCCCCAGAACTTTAACCAGAACATTGGTTTTTTCTCTTTCCTTTTTTGAATCTTTTAGAGATAACCTGTGCTTGCCAGAGGAAAAGAAAATATTCATCCCGGCAAGACCTCCAAGACAAGAATTGAAGAAATCTCTTCTCTTCATTTTCTTCTCCCTAGCGGGGGTCAGGTCTTGCTTTTTGCTTTTAGTTATTTGACTTTGGCGCCTGTTTGGACATCCTTATCAAAGAAAGGTATGGTCGCTTTCCCTTCTACCTCTGCCGCTAAGAGCATTCCCTGGGATTCGATTCCTCGAATAACAGCAGGTTTCAGGTTAACAATGAAAACGAACTTTTTTCCCACCAGCTCCTCAGGGGAGTAGACATCTGCGACACCCGCTACCATAGTCCGCTTCTCGGTTCCGATGTCGACTTCAAGTTTGAGGAGCTTATCGGTGCCTTCCACTCTTTCTGCTTTGAGAACTTCGCCAACTCTGAAATCCATTCTTTTGAATTCATCAAAAGTGACGTGTTCCATTTTTTCCTCCTTTCTTGCCGGGGAAGACTTTTTTTCCTCTTCCTTTAAAAAATCTTTCAGAGCAATTCTCGGGAAAAGGGGTTTGGGCTTTTTAATTTTTTGGCCCAACTTCAAGTTTTCAAATTTCAATTCTGAAAATGATTCTTCCTGTATAGGTTCTTCTTCCCCGAGAAAGCCCCAGATTTTTTCTGATGATCCAGGCATAACAGGGAAAAGGAGATAGCTTATACCTCTAAGCGCCGCTGCTGCCTGGTAAAGAACTCTTCCCAGCCTTTTTCTCTTAGATTGATCCTTTGCTAATTTCCAAGGTTCATTAACTGCCAGATATTTGTTAACTGAGCTGATATACGCCCAGATTTCCTCCAGAGCTTTACTTAAGGCGTAATCCTCGAAGAACTTGAGTACTTTCTTTTTAAGATTATCAAACTCCAGACGGATTTCTTTATCAATTTTCTCCTCTTTATCTGTTTCTTCGATTTTTCCGTTAAAGTAATTTTGGATCATGGTCAGAGTTCGCTGAACGAGGTTTCCCAGATCATTTGCCAGGTCAGAATTAACTCTGTGGACAAAACCTTCGTGGGAGAAGTTTCCATCAAGACCTATAGGAATTTCTCGAAGCAGAAAGTAACGCAAAGGATCAGGGCCAAAGGTATCTAAGATCAAATAGGGATCAAGAACATTGCCTTTTGATTTAGACATTTTTGTCTTGTCTTTGAGCCACCAACCATGGCCGATGACTGTCTGAGGGAGGGGGAAATCTGCTGCCATAAGAAAAGCAGGCCAGAAAATTGCATGGAATCTGAGGATATCTTTGCCGATGAGATGAACTGTTGCCGGCCAGAATTTCTCGAAAAGCTCCATATTCCAATCATACCCGATGCCTGTCAGGTAGTTGTGGAGCGCGTCAAACCAGACATAAATGGTATGGTCAGGATCGTCCGGCACGGGAATTCCCCACTTCACTGTAGTTCGGGTAATACTTAAATCCTTAAGTCCCTGCCGCACGAAGCTTACGACCTCGTTCATCCGGCTTGGAGGCCTGACAAATGCGGGGAATTTGCCGTAGAAATCAAGAAGTGGCTTCTGGTAGGCAGAGAGCTTGAAGAAATAACACTCTTCAGAGACAATGTAGGCTTTTACATCACACTCTGGGCAGATTTTGTAGCCCCCCTTTTCCAGGGGGACATCTTCTGCCAAAAAATGCTCATTAGAAACACAATACCATCCCTTGTAAATTCCTTTGTAAATATCGCCCTTTTCCATTAATTTCCTGAAGATTTTCTGGACGCCTTTTTCGTGGAACGGTTCTGTCGTGCGAATAAAAAAGTCATAGGATATATTCAAATCTTTCCACAAGTCTTTATACCTTTCCACTACCTGGTCTGCGAGTTCTATAGGCTTTAATCCCCTATCTGTTGCAGCCTTTTCCACTTTCTGTCCATGCTCATCGGTGCCGGTGAGAAAGAAGACTTTGTTTCCTGAAAGTTTTTGGAAGCGATTCAGCGCATCTGCAATGATAGTGGTGTAGGTATGTCCGATATGAGGGACATCGTTTACATAGTAGATGGGAGTTGTGACGTAGAAAGCTTTTTTAGACTTCTTTGCCACCCGGCATTCCTCCTTTGATCAAAGTTATGGCCTCTGAACGTGTTGCGCTTTTGGTGCGGAAGGAACCTCTAAGAGCCGAAGTAACAGTTAAAGATTTCGGTTTTTTAGCCCCTCTCATGGACATACACATATGCTCAGCTTCGATGACAACCATTACTCCAAGAGGCTTAAGGTGTTCCATGATGAGGTCAGCTATCTGTTTGGTCAGCCTTTCCTGGATTTGCAGCCGTCTGCAGAGAATATCAACCACGCGGGCAATTTTACTCAGCCCTACGATTCTTCCTCCTTTTGGGATGTAAGCTACATGGGCGACTCCAGCAAAGGGAAGGAGATGATGCTCGCACATCGAATAAAGAGGGATGTTTTTGATGAGAACCATCTCATCATGCTTTTCGCTCTGAATCGCCTGAAGTTGTTTGGCAGGATTCTCCTTTAATCCTCCCAGTATTTCCGAAAACATACGGGCAACCCTTTGAGGAGTATCTTTGAGCCCGGGTCGTTCGGGGTCTTCACCAACGCCCTCTAAGATGAGTTTAACTCCTCTTGCAATCTTCTTTAAGTCCACGTTTTTCTCCTTGTCTTTTACGGGCATTTTCAGGCTTATTCACAAAAATCGAACGGGTTTATTTTTCTCCTTCCTTGAAGGCGCTTTCGCGCTCTTTATAAAATTCTTTAAGAACAAGCTGCATGATTTCTTTGACAGGAAGATCGCTCTTTTTTGCCAACCTCAGGCAGTCTGAAAATTCAGGTTGAATGTTGACTTCTTTTCCCTCTTGGTAGGATATTTTTATCGCTATTTTTTCTCCAAGAATGCCAACCTTCTCGATCTTCCTTTGCAGCACACGCCTTTCTACAGGGAAATACCTAACACCTATTGAGCTTGTTTCTTTAAAAACAGCACTGATTAGGTTATCCATCTTATCAATCTCTGCCAGAACGGTCAATTTTGTAGCCAGCCTGCCTTTTTTCATCAGGACAGGGGTAAGAAACACGTCTTGCGCGCCTAACTTAAAAGCCCTGTCAAAGAAGGCTGCCAGGACCTGAGGGTTGGAATCGTCGATATTGGCTTCGATCATGTAGACTTTTTTCTCTGCATTAAATTCTTTCTTGTTTCCATAGAAAGCTCTCAGGATGTTAGGCAGTTCACGGAAGTTACTAGTTCCGGCTCCGCAGCCGATTTTTTCATAAGATATTTCAGGCAAAGGAATAAATTTTTTGACTAATGTAGAGACAATAGCCGCTCCTGTAGGTGTGACAAGCTCTGCTTTTATCCAGGCTGAATAGACTGGGATGCCTTTCAGCAGCTCAGCCACTGCAGGAGCAGGCACGGGCAGGCGGCCGTGAGATGATTTGACCCATCCCTGACCGAGATTCAAAGGCGAGCAGTAGAATTCACTGATATCGAGGATCTCAGCCAGAAAACAGCAGCCCACGATATCCACGATCGCATCATCTGCTCCAGCTTCATGGAGATGGGCCTCATTGATGCTGTGGCCGTGAACTCGCGCTTCAGCTTCGAAGAGCTTCTTAAAAATGGCTGAGGCGTTCTTTTTTACAGAGGAAGAGAAGCCGCTTCTCTTTATGATATCTTCGATATCAGATCGTCTCCTCTCGACCGTTTTTTTTGCTTTCACCAGAACATCCACCTTTAACCCTCGAAGAGTAGCCCTTTTTGTTTCTTTGAGTTGAATCTCTACAGGAAGCTTTAATTCGGCCATTTTTTCTCTAAAGAGTGAGGAGGACACGCCCAAATCTAACAGAGCTCCTAAGATCATATCTCCGCTCAAGCCGGCTGAAGCATCAAAATAAATATATTTCATCTCAAATTATTCCTTTTATGCCTTGGATATTTTGTTCAATTCTCCATCTATTAACGGCAAGATTTCTCCTGATTTTCCTCTTATGGAAAAATCGGCGTACAGGGAGAGAGGAGTCGGGTCAAGATTGATCTCCACAATCTTAGCCCCAGCTTCAGAGGCCTCAAACGGAAGCGAGGCAGCCGGCTGGACCACTGCCGAGGTGCCGATGACGAACATTACGTCACATTCAGAGCTTAGTTGAAGAGATTTCTGGAGTATGGTTGGCGAGAGAGATTCTCCAAACCAGACAACGTGAGGTCTGAGTAGGGCTCCGCAGTTAGGGCAGAGAGGGGGAATTTCTTTCAAGGGAGTCTCATAGTTTTCCGTTATCGTTCCCTCCTCGGTGCAGCGCAGCTTCCAAATGTTGCCGTGGAGCTCCCAGATGTTTTTTGAGCCTGATTTCTGATGGAGACCGTCGATATTCTGGGTGATTAGGGAAACGGTTGGAAAGGTCTCCTCCCAGCGAGCAATGACTTTATGGCCAGGATTCGGCTCCTTCTGACCGATAATCCCCCGCCGCCAGTCATACCATTCCCAGACAAACTTTGGATCCTGGCTGAAGGCTGCAGGAGTAGCCAGTTCTTCCGGACGATATTTTTTCCACAAGCCTTCTTCTCCCCGGAATGTAGGAATTCCAGATTCGGCTGAGATTCCGGCTCCTGTCAAGACGACGACACGGCTTGCCTCTTGGAGGACTTCGATAAGCGGTCCTGTGTCGAGTTTTTCAGCCATCTGTTTTTCTCCAGTTTCATAGAATAATCCTTTCCTGCTGAAAAATCAAAACATATATGGGGTATACTGGGATCAGGCCTTGCTATTGGGAAGAGATGTTTCTCTCTCTTTGATTGCCCAAATTTCCGTGCGATAAAGTTTTCCCCCACTTAGCTTTACTTGACTTGCTATCTCATAAATTATATATCAATTATCTCATAAGGAAAGAAAGATGGTAGCAGCGAAGAAAGAAAAACTTCCTCGTGTGGAGATCGGCATTCTCGGAGGAACAGGCTTTTATGAAATCGAGGGAATCGAAAGTATCGAAGAGGTCAAGTTCGATACTCCCTTCGGAAAAACATCTGACGCCTTCATCATAGGCTCCTTGGAAGGAAGGAGAGTTGCTTTTCTCAACCGCCACGGAAGAGGTCATAAGATCCTTCCCTCAAAGATAAATTACCGGGCAAACATCTATGGCTTTAAAATGCTCGGTGTAGAAAGGATTATTTCTGTGAACTCTGTGGGATCACTGAAGGAGCAAATAAAGCCAAGAGATATTGTGTTCTCTGATCAGTTCTTCGACAGAACGCACCGGGAAAACTCATTTTTCGGAGAAGGAATTACTGCCCATGTCAGCCTTGCCTACCCCGTCTGTCCTGATCTCTCAAGAGCCCTGTTTAATACAGGAGAGGAGCTTAATTTGAGAGTCCATCAAGGAGGAACATATATTTGTATTGAAGGGCCTGCTTTTTCAAGCAAGGCTGAGTCTAACATCTACCGCTCCTGGGATTGCAGTGTCATCGGTATGACAAGTGCCACTGAGGCAAAGTTATGTCGGGAAGCAGAATTGTGTTATTCCACAATGAATTTAATCTGTGACTATGATGCCTGGCATGAAGTTGAGGAGCCGGTTACAGTCGAGATGGTTTTAGAAAGCATGAATCAAAATATACACAGTACCAAAGCCATCATCAAAAAAGCTGTTGCCTCACTTTCTCCCCAAAGAGAAAGCCAATGCGAATGTGATCAAGCTCTCAAGAATTGTATTGTCACCCAACCCGATTCTATCCCTGAAGAGTCAAAAGAAAAGCTGCGGTATATCATCGAAAAATACATTAAATAAAAACAAACTGTTAAATAGTATAATGAGTTTAGTGATTGTCGGTTCTGTAGCCTTTGATACCCTTGAAACTCCCCATGGCAGGAGAGAGAAAATTGTGGGAGGATCATGCACGTATTGTTCCCTGGCTGCAAGTTTTTTCACCCAGCCAAAGATTGTGGCTGTCGTAGGGGAGGATTTCCCAGAGGAAACGATTGAATTATTCAAGAGAGGAGGGATCGATGTCCGGGGCCTTGAAATTCAGTCAGGTAAAACTTTCCACTGGGAAGCACGTTACGGTGATGACCCCAATCAAAGGACGACGATCAAAACAGAATTGAACGTGTTTGAAGATTTTAGCCCTCAGCTTCCTCCAGACTACACGGAAGCCGAAATTGTTTTTCTGGCAAATATCGACCCTGACCTTCAAGGGGATATTCTTTCCCAGGTTAAGCACCCAAAGCTCGTAGCAATGGATACTATGAACCTATGGATTAAAACCAAGCCTGCCCCTCTTTTAAGGGTTTTAGAGGAAGTCAACGTGTATTTTGCCAACGATGAAGAAATAAAAATGTTGGCCAAAGAGCCGAATCTTATCAAAGCAGGGAAGAAACTTCTTGAGAGAGGACCTTCTATTATCGTAATCAAAAAGGGCGAACATGGTGCCCTGGTTTTAGGGAAGGATTCGATTTTTGGCGTTTTAGCCTATCCCTGCGAAAAGGTAATTGATCCGACAGGCGCGGGGGATAGTTTTGCTGGAGGTTTCTTGGGCTACCTGGATAAAATAAAGGCTTTTGATGATGAGGGAGAAATCCGCAAGGCTTCTGTTTATGGAAGCGTTTTGGCTTCTTTTACTATCGAGGATTTCGGCATCAACCGCTTTAGATCTTTGTCGCTTGAAGATATAGAAAAAAGATTTTCCCAGTTTAAAAAACTTGTTTCTTTCTAAACTTTCCTTATCTTCTACTTAAAAGCAGCTATCTCTAAAAGTTGCTGCCCTATAGTCAACTGGTGCATTTGGGCTGTGCCGCCCAGTATTGTAGCAGTGATTGCATCCTGGTAGTGGTGGCCTACTGGATATTCATCGAAAGTGCCATAAGAACCATGTATCTTAACTGCCTGTGAGGAAACCCAGAGCGCAGTTTCAGAAGCAAAATACTTGGCATAGGACATCTCTTTGATGTGGCGAATACCGCGGCTCTTAAGGTCTGCGGCATGATAGGTAAGCAATCTGGATGCTTCAACCTTTGTGGCCATATCAGCAATTATCTCCTGTATTAGCTGGTGGCCGCCGATAGGCTTTCCAAACTGAACCCGCTCTTTGGCATACTTTATACAGGAGTCAAGGCAGCTCTGTGCTACTCCAACACAACCTGCAGCTAAAAACAAACGGGCAGTATCAATGCCTCGTAAGGCATTTTTTAATGCATGCCCAATCTCTCCTACCTGGTTCTCCAAAGGCAATTCCATATCTGTGAAACTTAAAATGCCTTCGCTGCCACCTCGCCAGCTGATTTTCCCCTTCTGGGGCGTGCTCGAAAACCCTGGAGTGTCTCTCTCTACGATAAAGCTTGCCAGCCCCTTAATGCCCTTTGTTTTATCTGTCTGAGCTATGAATAGGATAACATCAGCTATTTCGCCGTTTGTGATAAAAATTTTAGAGCCATTTATGATCCAATGATTGCCTTTGCGTCGAGCGGCAGTCTCAATCATAGAAGAATCGCTGCCCGCATTAGGCTCAACTACAGCTCCAGACATGATCAATTCACCCCTACATACTGGGGGGAGGTATTTCTTTTTCTGCTCCTCAGTGCCGGCATCGAGAAGGTTGGTCGCCGGCTGGATGGGCCCACTAACCGCTGCCTGTGTTACCGCTAAGCTAGCCCCGCAGAGCTGCTCCCAGATAAGGGTTGACGTAACATAATCAAGACCCATTCCACCATACTCCTCGGGCATATGTGGAGCTAACAGCCCTTGGGAAGCCATCTTTTTTATAATCCCAGGATCAAATTTCTCCTGGCGTTCATTTTCCTTGAGTGTTGGCAAAATTTCCTGCTCAGCAAACTTTCGGGCCATATCCCGGGACATTATCTGTTCATCTGTTAGTTCGAAGTCCATTTTTTATCCTCCCCAAATTCAAATTATAAGGACTTACTATTCATTCTTTCTTTTCCACTAACTCAACCAGGACTCCATGAGTCCCTCGAGGATGGAGGAAGACACTCATTCCCTCAGCACCTGGTTTTACTTCA
>Ga0209986_10000210_pt1 | contig 54030 bp, 39 predicted proteins | sample BlataG_FD_183168 | JGI IMG/M metagenome (GOLD analysis project Ga0209986, IMG submission 183168) | Deep subsurface microbial communities from Black Sea to uncover new lineages of life (NeLLi) - Black_00105 metaG (SPAdes) (version 2) | ecosystem: Environmental > Aquatic > Marine > Oceanic >... | reverse complement strand
TAGGGGCACGAATCCACTATCTGTTTCTGCCCTACTGCTTTCTCCGGGTCTATGATAACTATGCCGTCGGGTCTGCGGTAAACTGCACCATTAAGGGATGCACTGATGCAGGGTGCGTTTTCACACTGCATACACAGTAGCGGAGTATAGGCAACCTTCACCTTGGGGAATTTTCCCCTCTCCCTCTCGATTATCCGCATCCAGAAATGCCCCGTATTGGGCTGTGCCAGGGAGTAAGGGGGGTAGTCATTTCCGCAGAATTCATCCCTGCATGCCAGAAAGCAGTTATAGCAGCCGTTGCACCTGGTTGTATCTACGACTATTCCATATTTAGCCATTATCTATTAAACCTCCCATTTGGATATTTCTATAAGGCATGAGTCATTTGCCATGCCTGGAGCGTTCTTTGACGTCATCCGTGAAGGGGTCAGCAGATTTAGACACCCACCTCTATCTATACTGCCGACTTTTCCCTTCTCCAGTGGGTCGTATTTTGCCGAGGACTCATACGAATGGATCACGCCAGGCCTCAACCGTTCAGTGACCTGGGCAATACCTAGAGATGCTCCTCTATCATTGTACATCTTGATGATGTCCCCTTCTTTGATGCCTCGGGTGCTGGCATCTGATGGATGGATACGTATAGTACGCCAGGGGTAGCCGTCTTTGACCATACGGTGGGCTGGGATATTATTCAGGGAGTGAATACTTATGTCGTGATGGGTATGAAAGGAAAACCTGGGGTGGGGGGAGATAAGCTGGAGAGGGTATTTCTTAGCCAGTTCCGAGGTGTGACCTTCCCAGCTTGGGATATACCTTGGCATTGGAGGTCGTTCCTCATCGCCGGGGAAATGCTCCGTCAGACTTCTAGAGACGAATTCTATCTTACCGCTGTAGGTTCCCAGCTCTTTAGCCTTCTCTGTACCCCTCTTAGGGTTATATTTATCTGGAGTATCGCACTCTCTGCCTTCATAGAACCAGCGCAGCGCAGGGGTAGGCTTGTAATCTTTGGGGAAGGGAACAACGAAGTAGCCCTTTGCCTTGAAATCCTCATAGGATATATATTCCGGGAGGGAGAAGGCATTAAATATTTTTTTGATCCAGTCTTCCCGCGAGTTGCCCTCCGTGTATTCTTCCTTGAAGCCCAGCTTCTCGGCAAGTTCCACGAAGATATCATAGTCAGGTCTTGATTCCCATAAGGGCTCTATACACTTCTTCTGATAAACGACGACCTGGTGGTTACAGCCAGTTTGAAAATCAGCACCATAGCCCCCACAATTTCCCCATTGAGTTATATCGCTCTGCTCGAGGTTGGTGCATGCCGGCAGGATGATATCGGCGAAGCCTGTTTCACTGTGCCACCAGATATCCTGATTGACCACAAACTCGAGCTTGGGACTGTGGTACATCTTCACCCACCTGTTTGTATCGGTCATCGTACCAAAATAAGAGCCTCCATACCTGTACATCATCTTAACTTCGGGGCTTCCAGGCTCGGGGTAAGTATAGGGGATAAACTGTTGTTCTATGGAATTACCGCAGAATCCTTCTCCTATCCAGCTAACAGGGGGGTTTAAGATAGAGTCAGGCAGGAGCAGGCGGTAAAGACGCTGGGAGACCTTGTTGGTAGAGGGCTTCTTAGCCACATGTGAGAATGCGTCCCATCCTGCGTCAGAATACCCAGGAAAGCTAAATGGACGGTTAAAGGGTGATGGGGCTCCCATGCTTGTTCCCCAGATATTGACTCCTGGCTTACCCAATCCCTGCATGGCCTGAAGCAGTACCATCAGCCTTGCCCATTCAGTGCCATAGGCTTGCCTGCAGGCACCTCCGAAGCCGGCTGCGTTAACGCTCAGCATTGTCCGTTTTGATGCCCACTCCCTTGCCAGGGCTCTTATGGTTCGTCCCGGAATACCTGTTATCTCCTCTGCCCATCCGGGAGTCTTGGGCACTCCGTCATCCTCTCCCATGATATGTTTCTGGAACTGCTCAAACCCGACGGTATGGGTGGTAAGGTAGTCCTTATCATAGGTACCATCGTCTATCCAGACATAGGCTATAGCCATGGCCATGGCTGCGTCGGTGCCCGGTCTGGGAGCTATCCATTTATCTCCCAGTATAGCGGCGGTATAGTTACAGAAGGGGTCGATGAATACCTGCTTGATTCCTATATCTCTGAGCCACCAACGCCAGATTGCAGATTCGTTTCCGTTGTATACCCCATGTGTGGTATCGGGGTCATTGGACCAGTGGATTATTAACTCGGTATTTTTCAAAGCATCCTCAAGCAGGTCAAACTGTTCTCCAGCCCCCAGCCTCCAATGGAAGCCCCAGGTATGTACAGATCCCCAGTGCCACCCTTCCCAGCTGTCGGGGTTATCAAACATGGTTGTATACCCAAGCAAGTTGAAGAACCTGCCGAATGCTCCCATTTTGTAAGTCAGGAGACCCCATTTAGTATGAGACGAAGCCATTGCTGTGATAGCGGCTGGGCCATAGGTAGCTCTGATCCTTTTTATTTCAGCGGTGACTATGCCCATAGCCTCATCCCAGCTTATCCTCTCATAACTGGATTTTCCCCTTGTCTCAGAGTGTCTCTCGCCATCAGGGTTGAAGTCTACCCTTTTTAGCGGGTATTTAATCCTGTTCTCAGAGTAAACCCTTTCTTTCTCAGCCGCGGTGAAGGGTGCGATAGCAGCTTTTCTGGGGGGGGAGAATTTTTTCCCGTGGGCTTGAATCGTCCACGACGGTCCATCTTTATCATCGAAGACTATCGGGCGGACACGGGTTATCTTGCCATCTTTCACATGAACGAATATTGGCCCGCCAGTGGTGCAACTGGTGAAAACCTGCTCTGACATAATAAATCCTCCTTTGGTAAATTCGCTAAAGGATAACATATTTAGTCGGTGTTTTTGTACCCTGCACTTCAGAGCAGCCTATTCCCACATTTTGGTGTACTGCCGTTCAATTTAAAAGTTGCCAATGTAGAAGCTCAGGGTCTATACTAAAGGATTGGAATTCAGTAAATATGGCGACAAATCGAGATTATTATAAAGTGCTGGGGATACCTCGGAGTGCCAGTGAAGAGGAAATAAAGAGAGCATTCCGTAAACTGGCTTTCCAGTACCACCCCGACCGTAATAGGGGATCAGGCGCTGAAGATAAGTTTAAGGAGATAAACGAGGCTTATCAGGTGCTTTCTGACCCTGAGAAGAGGAACAGTTATGACCGCTATGGTCGGGTTGATGTCAGGGGGCTGGATGGGTTTGCTGATTTTGGCTTTGGTGGGCTGGGTGAGATTTTTGAATCCTTCTTCGGAGGGTTTGGAGGAACACCGTTTGGTGGGGCTTCACAGCGCAATCCGCAGCAGGGAGAAAGTCTTCAGGCGCATATTACTCTTTCTTTTGAGGAAGCGGTTTTTGGTTGCCAGAAGGAAATTGAAATTCAGCGTATAGAAATTTGTCCTTCATGCAATGGCATTGGCTGCCAGCCAGGGACAAATCCTCAGACCTGCCCCGAATGTCGTGGTACGGGACAGGTAAGAAAAGTTCAACAAAGCGTTTTTGGCCGCTTTAGCCACATAACTGCCTGTTCCCGCTGTAAAGGCAGTGGCACTATAATAACTCACCCCTGTTCTCAATGTCATGGAAAAGCAAGAATTAAGGCAAAGCGCAGACTGGCAGTAGATATTCCTGCAGGGGTGGATGATGGGTACCGAATGCGCCTTAATGGTGAGGGAGATGCCGGTATATATGGTGGGTTGCATGGTGATCTGTACGTTAATCTATCAGTCAGACCACACAGGATATTCCGTAGAGAAGGAGTTGATGTTTTCTGTAAATTACCCATTAATTTTACCCAGGCTGCCCTTGGCGATGAAATGGAGGTGCCATCCTTAGATGGAAAAGTAACTCTTAGAATACCACCGTATACCCAGGACGGGGAAGTTTTTCGCATCAAAGGCAAAGGTGTGCCACAAATTAGCAGGAGGGGGAAAGGGGATCTGCTCGTTGAAGTTGTGGTGGTTACTCCTAAGCATCTAAGCAAGGAGCAGCAGCAGATTCTCGAGGAATTGGCTAAAACATTACCTCAAGCAGAGCTACCCTGAAAACCTCATCCATTCTGCTGGCCTAAGTCGGAAGCTCTGGGTGTGGCGAAGGGAAAAGATAACAGTTATGAGGTATTTAACGGGGTTAGCTTGCTAAAATGAGACAGTGCCTTATTTACCGGCAAGTTTTCAAAAAGAACTTGATAAATAAGATTGATAATAGGTGTTTCCACGTTCAACTTCTGAATTAGTTGACGAACTGCTCTGGCGGTACTAACCCCTTCAGTAACCTGTGACATGGAAGCGGTTATTTCTTTAAGTTGTCGCCCCTTAGCCAATTGGTAACCAACATAGTGATTTCGGCTCAAGTTGCCGGCGCAGGTAGCTATCAAGTCACCTAAACCAGACAAGCCGTAAAATGTGCTAGCTTTAGCCCCCAGTGTCACTCCCAGCGAAACTACCTCGGACCAGCTCCAGGTTATAAATGCTGCTTTGGCATTGTCGCCCAGGTTCAAGCCATCTATCATTCCTGCCCCCAAAGCTATAATATTCTTTAAAGCTCCACCCAGTTCAGTGCCGATGATATCGTCAGTGGCGAATACCAGAAATTCAGGTGAGCTAATTAAATCTCGTGCATTCTCAGCGATAGCTATATCATGTGCAGCGACTATTGAAGCAGCAGGCAGTCCCTGGGTAATTTCCTTGGCTAAATTTGGGCCAGAGAGCACACAAATCTGCTGTCTTAAAGTGGGAGCGATTTCCTGTTCCATAACCTGGGACATCCTCTTGCCACTGGCTATCTCCAACCCCTTGGCAGCACTTACCAGCAGCATGGAATTGGTCAGGTATTCTTTAGTTAGATTGACGTTTTGCCTCAGTTTCTGTGAAGGAACTACCCAGATTGCAATGTCGGCCTCTTCCAGGGCCTGCTCAATATGGCTGGTGGAGGAATAGCTATTTTGTTTCTTATTCAGCTCCTCAGCCTCAGCCTGGTTGCGTGTCCACAGTTTTACCGCCATTCCCTTACGGCTCAGCAAGGAGGCTAAGGTGTTACCCCAGGTGGTATTACCTATGATAGTAACTTTAGACATGCTCTAAGTGTAGCATGCCTTTCTCGTCTTTCACCATAGTTTGCGTTCTGTACCCTGTTTTAAACGCTTTACATTATCACGGTGCAGGTATATTAGCAAGCCTGCGGCTATTGAGCCGTAGATTAGGTAAACTGGTGGAGAATTATTGACGATAGTCAAGGTTAATAGCAAGCACCACGCAGCCATAGTTCCGAGCATGGAGCCTAAAGACATATGTCTGCTGAGCAATGCCGATACAGCGAGTACTTCAATCCCAAATATTGCAGCTGGGGGGGATATGACAAACAATGTACCAAAGTAAGCCGCTACCCCTCTTCCACCTTTGAATTTAGCAAATAAAGGCCAGTTATGTCCTACCAGTGCTACTATGCCAGCTATAATCTGGGCCATCTGCCAGTCCAGTGGTATGCTGCCAATGGTCAAGATGCCGTTGCCTATGATCACCTTGGCTAGCTGGACTGCTAGACCAGCCTTGAATCCATCAAGACCTATAGTTAAGAAGCCGAGCTTGGTCCCTACAGTTCGCATTACATTAGTGGCGCCAGTCTTACCGCTTCCGTATTTTCTGACATCAATGCCGCTCCTGAGTTTGCTTACAATCAAGCCAAAGGGAATGGAGCCCAGAAGATAAGCAATGACTACTACAGCAACGAACTTGGCAATTATCATGTCTTAAGCACCTTTGTCATCCTGCCGTTTTTACGCCTGGCTTTGGTGAACACCAACCTCAGGGGGGAGCCAAGGAAGCCAAAGCTCTGGCGGAGTTTGTTCTCCAGGTAACGTTGATAGGAAAAATGCACCAGGTGGGGGTCATTGACCCGTAGCACAAAGACTGAATGCCTGGATTCATCTTGATAAGCTTGTGCAATGCGCAGTTGTCGGGAGCCCATGCGAGGTGGAGGATGGCTACTCACCGCTTGTTTGATGACCGTATCAACTACTGCGTTCGGTAAACGCTTCTGTCTCTCCTGCCATACTTGTAGGGCTTGGGGTAGAACCGCTGTTATTCCCTGCTGCAGCTTGGCTGATATGTAAACAACAGGCACATACGGCATGAATTTGAGTCTCTGCGTCATGTGCCATATAAAAGCCTGTCTCTGATCCTGGGGAATAAGGTCCCACTTATTAACTACCAGAACCATGCCCTTGCCGGCTTCTATGATATAGCCAGCGACATGCAGGTCCTGAGCGGTGATAAACTCACTGGCGTCAATCAATAGTAAGGCGACATTACTCCGGTTAATAGCATGAAGAGCACGAAGCAAACTGTAGTAGTTAATACCAGCAGTAACCTTACCGCGTCGCTTGATGCCAGCGGTGTCAATGAGTAATAGCCTCTTATCATGCCAGTGAACCAGAGCGTCAAGAGCATCACGGGTTGTTCCTGGGGTCTCATCAACGATGGCTCTCTCATCACCCAGTAAGGCATTCAATAATGTTGACTTGCCTGTATTGGGGCGTCCCACAATAGCCAATTTAGCCTCCTCTGCTTTAACAGAGCTGGTGGTTGTAGGGGGGAGAGAGGCCAGCACTGCGTCTAGCAGTTCACTTATTCCTCGATTGTGGTAGGCACTGATCGCTAAAGGTGTGCCCAAACCCAGATGGTAAAAATCGGCTAGCTGGTTTTCCTGGATGTCGGAATCCACCTTGTTTGATGCTAAGATCACAGGTTTGGTGGCAGCGCGTAGTATATTAGCTATTTCCTCATCACCGGCGATAACCCCATCCCTGGCATCCGTTAAGAATATGATGGCATCTGCTTGAGCGGTGGCTGCTTCTACCTGCTGCTTAACCTTTTGCTCCAGGGCTGATTGTGGTTTTGTTTGCCAGCCGCCAGTGTCAACCAGGGTCAGCTCTCGCTCCTGCCATGAGGCAAGGGCAAAGACTCTGTCTCTGGTGACTCCCGGCAGATCGCCAACAATGGTCAGGCGTTTACCTGCCAGGCGGTTGAACAAAGTGGACTTGCCAACATTGGTTCTCCCCACAATTGCTACAATAGGGCTTGTCATTGTTTTGCTATTTCAGACTTGATTATAGAAGCATCTTGGCTAGCAATGCTTTTTGCAGGTGAAGCCTGTTCTCTGCCTGGTCGAAAACTACGGACTGAAGGCTGTCTGTTAACCCTGCTGAAATTTCTTCACCGTGATGGGCTGGCAAAGGGTGCATGAATAAAGCATTCCCCTTAGCCAGAGATAATAATCTGTCGTTCACCTGATAGCCAGAAAAAACAAGGCGTCGCCTCTCTGCATCGGCTTCCTGCCCCATACTGGTCCATACATCCGTATATACTATATCGGCATTTTTAACCGCCTCACCAGGTTTATTGGTTGGCATGATTTTGCTGCCGCTGAGAGCAGCGAATTCGCTACTTTGCTTTAATATCTCTTTCTTAATTTCATAGCCCGGTGGCGAGGCAATGTGGAAGTTCATGCCAGTGAGCGAGGCAGCTATAAGCAAGCTATTGGCTACATTGTTGGCGTCACCGATGAATGCTAGAGTTAAACCAGCCAACTTTCCTTTCTTCTCGTATATGGTAAGGAAGTCGGCTAGTGCCTGGCAGGGGTGCTCCAGGTCGGAGAGGGCATTAATTAGCGGGAGTGAAGAATACTCAGCCAGTGTGAGTAAAGTCTGATGAGAAAATGTGCGAGCGGCAATCCCGTCGACATAGCGACTGAGCACCTGTGCTACGTCGGGTATCGATTCCCGTTTGCCCAGCCCTACCTCGTCTGGGGATAAATAAACAGCATGCCCGCCAAGCTCTTGCATGGCGATGTCAAAGCTGACCCTGGTTCGCAGGGAAGGCTTCTCAAAGAGAAGAGCCAGGTTTTTCCCTGGGAGCAGGCACGGTGTATTCCCCTGCTTCATAACTAAAGCTTGCTCCAGGAGTTGCTGTATATCCTCGGGGCTAAGGTCGCCTACCGAAAGTAAGTCCTTCTTCATGGCGAAAAAGCATATCATGCCAATTATGTAATATACAAGAATTTATGCTTGTTCATAGCTCGGCGATACTGGGCTCCTATTTTATCGTCACTCTGTGGTACCCCGTTTGTAGTTGCCGGTGGTCTTCTTGCTTGTCGTTACCAATAGAATGTTTTAATCTAACCACCAGTTTGAGCATTGGTATAGCGAAGACTACCATATCCTAGAAACTACTTAGCTAAAAAAAGTCTCGCAATCAATGATAAAAAGAGATTGTCATTGCCAGCCTGAATTCCTCTCCTTTGTTGAGGGATGGTGAGGCTAGCTTTGCAATGGTGAGGGGAGAAGTCTGTGAAGAGTGGAGATGATATAATTACGAAGAATGACCAGAAGCAATAAGGGAAAGTTGCTGCTTTTTGATGGTAATGCGCTGGTGCATCGTGCCTTTCATGCGCTGCCTCCACTGTCGGTGCCCGGAACGGGAGAGATGGTAAACGCTGTTTATGGGTTTGCCAGTACCCTGCTAAAGGTGCTTGCTGAAATCAAGCCTGCTTACTGGGCAGTGGCTTTCGACCGCCCTGCACCAACTTTCAGGCATAAGATATTCCCAGAGTATAAGGCGCAGCGCCCTACGGCGCCACAGGAACTAAAAAGTCAGATAGGGAGAGTTCATCAACTGGTAGAGGTGTTTCATATCCCTATCTTTGAAATCGATGGGTTTGAGGCTGACGATATTCTGGGTACCTTGAGCAAGCAGGCAGGTGGACATGGAATTGAGACTATTATCGTTACCGGCGATAATGACATGCTGCAGCTAGTAATGCCTGGAGTAACGGTTATGGCTCCGAGGCGAACCTTTGGCGATACTGTCTTCTATGATGAGGAGGCAGTTAAGCAGAAGTACGGTATTAAGTCGGAACAGGTCACCGATTTTAAAGCGCTGGTTGGCGATGTTTCGGATAATATCCCAGGCGTGCCAGGCGTCGGTGAGAAGACGGCTATCAGGTTGATTCAACAATATGGTGGGCTGGAGGAAATCTATGAACATATTGAAGACGTAACGCCAGATAAACTACGAAAAGAACTGTACCAGTATAAAACGCGGGCTTTCCAGGGTAAGGAGTTAGTTACCATAGTTATGGATGTCCCAATTGAGTTAGGCCTGGAAAGCTGTAGGGTGGGTCATTATGATAGGGATGAGGTAGTGGAGCTTTTCAGGGAGCTTGGATTTATTAAATTAGTCCCCAGGTTGCCACAGGAGATTGGGGGGACAAGCCCCTCTCCTGCAGCTTTGCATGGAGGTGGTTATCAAGTGGTAGACACGGAAGAATCCCTGAATGGACTTGTGAGCCGTCTTGAGCGAGCGAGTGAAATAGTCATGGATATTGAAACCACGGGCAAAGGGGCTCAGGCAGCAGAGATGGGAGGGATGGCATTATCACCTGCCGAGGGGGAAGTCTTTTATATACCTATGAGGTTGCCTCTCGGAGTTTATCCTGAGCAGCAGGTGATATTTCGTTGCGCTCCGAATGAGGCCGAGTTTCATAAACCTGAACGAAGTGAGGGGTATGAAAATGATATCCGCAAGCGACTGTCGCTGACTCGAGTTGCAGCAGAGTTGAAACCCATCCTGGAAAGTGTGGGCATAGGGAAAATCGCTTATGACGGCAAGCGTAATATGACTGTACTGGCTAACTGCGGCGTTACTTTGGAAGGAGTGGATTTCGATGTCCTGATTGCCGCTTATCTCCTGGGTGAGAAAAACCTGAGCCTTAAGGCTCTTGCCTTTAAAGAACTGGGCGTTGAAATAAAGTCTCTTGGTGATTTGCTTGGCACAGGGAAAAAACAGGTTTCTTTGGCTATGCTGAAGGTAAAGCAGGTTGCCGACTATGCCAGCTCCAATATCAGCAGTATCCGGGGCTTAAAGGATAGTCTGGAAAGAGAACTGCACGGGCAGGGACTGTGGCAACTCTTCAGTGAAATGGAGATGCCGCTAATCCCTGTGCTGGCTGACATGGAGAGCAACGGTATTGCCCTGGATACCGGTTTGCTTCGTAAGATGTCCCTGGAATTAGGTAAGGAAATGATTAAGCTGGAACTGGAAATATACAATAGTGTGGGGCATCAATTTAATGTCAATTCACCCAGGCAATTGGGCAACGTTTTGTTCGAGGAATTGGGGCTGCCTCGATCGCATAAAACGAAGAGTGGCTACTCCACAGGAGCCCCGGTATTGGAGGCACTGAGGGGTGTTCATCCTGTAATTGAGCCTGTACTGGAATATCGCCAGCTTGCCAAGCTCAAGTCAACGTATGTTGATGCTCTGCCAGCACTTATCAATCCTAGAACAGGAAGGGTGCATACTACTTTTAACCAGGCAGGCACGACCACCGGGCGACTTTCCTCCAGCGAACCCAACTTGCAAAATATACCTATAAGGGGAAAGCTGGGGAATAAGATAAGGCAAGCTATCATCGCTCCGCCTGGAGCATATCTATTGAGCGCTGATTACTCACAGATTGACCTCAGGGCTCTGGCTCATCTCTCCCAGGACGTCGGACTTATCTCTGCCTTTGCCAGAGACGAGGATGTCCACGCTACAACAGCCTCCAATCTCTTTGGTGTTCCAGCGGTGGAGGTAACTCCTGAAATGCGCCGGATCGCCAAAACAGTTAATTTTGGTGTTATCTACGGTATGAGTGACTATGGATTGGAGCAAGCCACCGAACTCAGTCGGGAGGAAGCGGCCCAATTTATTGCACTGTATTTTGAGAGATATCCTGAAGTAAAGGAGTATATTGAAACAACCAAAGAACAGGCTCGAAAGCTGGGCTACGTGCAAACAGTGCTGGGGAGGCGGAGGCTCATATCCGAAATCAATTCTTACAACAAACAGGTGAGGGAGGCTGCCGAGAGAATGGCTATAAATGCCCCGGTACAGGGTACGTCAGCCGATATCATCAAAATCGCTATGCTAGATGTTTATCGGGAAATGAAGAAACGAGACCTGGAAAGCAAAATGCTGCTGCAAATTCACGATGAACTACTTTTCGAGGTCCCCGAGGAGGAAATAGAAGAGATGAGGTCACTGGTTAGCGAGATGATGCCCGGGGCCATGAAGCTTTCTGTGCCCTTAAAAATAGATATCAAGTTAGGCAAAAACTGGGGAGAGATGACATTCATAAATATAAAATACTGAATTCTGTGATCTGAACATTTAGATTTGGTGCTTTTATCCATACAGCTCTTCATTGTAGCCGGAGCCATCACTATTTTCTCTTTCCATATATAAAAAATGGGTTTATGTACAATGAAGATTCTGGGCAATTGTGCAACATGTTTCTGTTGCACTTCAATTTCACCTAGGTATTATTACCTAGAGGCATTGTTTCAGGCAGGGATGTATCTCTAGACAATCCAGGGGAGTAACTTCATCCTGTAGCTGGATAAGGACACAGGTATTAATACCTATTTTTTCGCTTTCCCTCCATTGCTGAGATACTCATTTATTGATTTGGCGGCTTTCCTTCCATCCCCCAGAGCTAGAATGACGGTTGCACCGCCGCTTACAGCGTCTCCACCTGCAGCCGTACCATCGATATTAGTCATCAAGTTCTCATCAACCTTAAGCCCACCCCATGTCGCAAGCTCGAGTTCAGGGGTTTTATCTAGGAATAACCTGTTGGGCCTGGTACCAAGAGCGTTTATTATTGTATTCAACTCCATAGTGAATTCACTGCCTTTGATCTTTACAGGTCTGGGTCGACCACTACTATCGGGTTCACCAAGCTCCATTTTAACTAACTCTATTCCCGTAACCCATCCTTCATCGTTGCCAAGTATTCTTGTGGGGCTAACCAGCTCCTTAAAGACTACACCCTCTTCAAGTGCATGCTGCAACTCCTCAGCCCTTGCCGGGGAATATTCTTTAGTTCTTCGGTAAAGAATATATACTTCTTTAGCGCCGAGTCTAATGGCACACCTGGCGGCATCCATGGCCACATTTCCGGCTCCGATAACCCCGACCTTATCCCTCACTATTATGGGAGTATCGAATTCGGGAAATCTATAGGCCTTCATCAGGTTTACCCGGATTAGGAATTCGTTGGCCGAGTAAACTGCCTTGAGTTTCTCACCTTCAATGTTTAAAAATATCGGAGCACCTGCTCCTGTTCCGAGAAAGATTGCGTCGAACTCTTTTTTTAGCTCGCTGAACGATACATTTTGCCCGACGATCCTGTTAAGATGAACATCGACGCCAATTTTTTTAAGATTGGAGAGCTCGTAGTCTACGACATCCTTCGGCAAACGAAATGCAGGAATGCCATATTGCAGAACGCCACCTGCTATGTGAAGTGCCTCAAACATGGTCACTTGGTAGCCGAATTTACGTAAGTCAGCCGCACAGGCAATACCCGCAGGCCCTGAGCCGACCACAGCCACTTTTCCTGGCACATCTTCGATATGGAGTTCTTCCTCAATTCCGTTTTCTCTAGCCCAATCAGCAACAAATGCCTCCAGCTTGCCTATGTTTATGGCATCAAACTTCTTTCCCATCACGCAAGCGCCCTCGCATTGGTCCTCTTGAGGGCATACTCGCCCAGCGATTGCAGGAATTGGGTTATCTCTTTTAGCTATAAGAAAAGCATCCTTGAAATTCCCCTCAGCGATTTCCTTTATAATCGCTTCAATATTCATATTGACAGGGCAGTTCTGTTCACAGGTAGCTTCCTTACATTGGAGGCAGCGCTGTGCTTCTGCTATTGCCTCCTCTTTAGTATAGCCAAGCGGAACAGAATGAAAATTCTTGATCCGCTCCTCTGCAGGCTGCTCCTGCATAGGTACTCGGGTTTTGTTTATCTTTGCCATTAATTAATACCTCCCCTTCCTCTGTAATACTCCATAGCCTTTGCTTCCTGTTCCTTGAACATCGCCAATCTGCTTAGTAAATCTTCAAAGTTTAACTTGTGAGCATCAAACATGGGGCCATCGATGCAAGTAAGTTTCATCTCGCCATCAACAAAGACACGACAGGAACCACACATACCAGTAGCATCAACCATAATCTGGCGCACCGTAACGATTGTAGGTATGCCATATGGCCTGGTGAGTTTCGCCAGGTCGCGCATCCAGGGAACGTCTCCCCCGGCAAAAACAATGTCAACCCTTTTTTCATCGAGTAATTCTTTTAGAACCTCTGTGTAATGGCCCTTTATCCCATAGGAGCCATCTACAGTAGTAAGATAATATTCGTCACACAATGCCCTGCTCAGTTCCTCCTCTGGATAAATATCCTCTTTGGTAGGGAAAGTTTGTATGGAGATCATATGATTACCATCAATTTTAGCCAGTGCTTCGCAAAAGGCGTAATTTTCAGCATGCCCACAGACAAGGTCAGAAGCAAAAACCACATTGCCATATTTCTTAAGCTCTGGTGGATTTCCCATGGGTCCTATAACATTCTCTAACGAGTCGCCTACTTTGAATGTGTCTAATTCATTGGATGTTTTGCCTAGCTTTTTAAAAAACATTGTTATATTACCATCTCTAGCCTTCTGAATAGACATGGGAATCCTCTCACCTTGTGGAACGGTGATCACGACTGCAAAATTACCAGGCTGGAATCTCTCGGCTACATGAGCTGCCTCAACCTCGATTAAATAATCAGAAGCGTTCAGGACTTTTTTGCGGGTGATTTGATTAGGCTTTACGACTACACTTGGTTCGGTTCTATCTCCAAATGGCACTTGCTCACCTCCTTCTAACTTTTTTCAGCGCAATATTCGACTTTATCGATTTTCAGTGGGGCTTACGGGGAACTTCCTGGGAAATTAGTAAATCCCTGGCATGATTTCAGCCGATAATTATAATCCATCCTCAGAAAAAAAAGCAAGCGTTTGTACTCGTTCAGTTGATTGGTGTAACAAGCGATTAGTAACTTATCTCTGGCCTGACTTTTAATCAGGGTGTCGCAGGTTAGAAGCCTGTACGGCTTGCCTAGTCCCAGCTATTTATAGCTAAACAAAAACACCCTCAACCAGGGTGGTTTTTCTTTTTAGGTAAAAATAACATACTGATTCGTCCCGCAATTTTTCCGCTCATCACCCCCTCCTACTTGACCGCTGGACAATTTTCAGAAAAGACAGACAAGTATACAATGAAAAGTGGAAGGTGAAATCTGAGATGAGTGGATAGCGATATAGCAGAACTGAAGCTGGGCAAATTAATACTGCACTTTGCCCAATCCAACAAGGCTGAGGGTAAGTCACCGAGGGCTATAGCCTGATACTTGGAAATGCTAGCTAGTTTTACCAGGTTTCTTACAGGCACTAACAGAGGTGCGGTACTTCAGGAATTAAATACAGTAATCAGTAACATTTGACATGCCTATATCTATCAAGTACTTGTAATCATTGATTTACCCTCTTTGAAGATTTAGATGGCTAAGGGCTATAATGCTCAACATCGAGCAGTAAGAAAATGAACCACTTTAATGACATTTTAAGACAAGTTTCCAAACCTGCTCGTTACACAGGAGGTGAGTGGAATAGCATTATTAAAGAATGGGAAACAGCGTCTGTCCGGATTGCTTTATGCTATCCCGATGTTTATGAAATTGGTATGTCGAATCTGGCACTGCCCATTCTATATGAGATATTAAATCATCAGCCAGATGTACTGGCTGAGAGAGTATATGCCCCATGGGTAGACATGGAGGCAACTCTGCGAAAGCATAATATTCCGCTCTTTACCTTGGAATCCAAACGCGAAGTAAAGGAATTCGATATCGTGGGGTTTTCTTTGGGTTACGAGCTTACCTACACCAACGTGTTAAACATACTTAATCTGGCTCAGATTCCCTTGCTAAGTTTGCAGAGAGATAATTCTCATCCTTTGGTGATAGCTGGTGGTAGTTGTGCCCTCAATCCAGAACCGATGGCTGACTTCATTGACCTCTTTGTGATTGGTGAAGGAGAAGAAATAATACTTGAGTTACTTGAAATTTTTCGAGTGTATAGGGGCAACAGGCAAGAACTGCTGTTACAAGCTGCCAGGCTCGATGGCACATATATCCCCAGTTTCTACAAAGTCAGCTATGGAAGGGATGGCATTTTAAAGGATATTAAGCCCAGGATATCTGAAGCTAAACCGAAGGTTCAGCGGAGAATTGTAACTGAGCTGCCATTTCCGGTTGTTAAGCCTGTTATCCCTTATATTGAAGCGGTACACGACCACGGCAGTGTGGAAATTCAGAGAGGTTGCACACAAGGTTGCCGTTTCTGTCAGGCAGGAATGATCTATAGGCCGGTGCGAGAACGTACGCAGGAAGAAATAATAGACGCTGTAGGTAAGATATTAAAATACTGTGGTTATGGCGAAATGTCCTTGCTCTCACTCAGTACAGGGGATTATTCCAATATTGAGGGACTCATTACCAAACTATCTCAGCAGCATTACGGCGATAACCTGACGTTTTTCCTTCCCAGCTTACGCTTGAATACAACTGCGGTAAAGCTAATGGATTTGTTTCCCTCACAACGGAAGATAAGTCTGACTTTTGCTCCTGAGGCGGGAAATGCAAGATTACGCCGTGTTATTAATAAGGACATACCGGAAGAAGTTATTCTAGAGACGATAACGGCTGCTTTAAGCAGGGATTGGACAAACATCAAGTTATATTTCATGCTGGGGTTGCCCACCGAAACTGTTGACGATGTTCATAGCATCGTTGAGCTGGTGGCTAGAGTACGCCGATTAAGGCAAAATTTTAAATTGCGCATCAGCACTTCCACTCTTATTCCAAAGCCACATACTCCCTTTCAGTGGTTAGCCCAGGAGACAGAGGAGCAGTTACTCCTTAAATATGACGTGCTAAAGAGAGGATTAAGTCGATTAAGGGTGGGATTCTCATGGACAGCCCCCAAAGTAAGCCTGGTTGAAGCGGCTTTATCCCGCGGAGACCGCCGCCTGGGCAAAGTTATCTATCAAGCTTGGCAGTCAGGCTGTAAATTTGACGCCTGGACTGATCACTTCAATTACCAAAAATGGATTGAGGCTTTCAACTGTTGTGGGCTTGACCCCTTTTTTTATGCCAACCGAGAAAGAAGCTTGGTTGAGATACTGCCCTGGGGGCACATTGATGTTGGGGTAACTCCTGAATTTCTTAAGAGCGAGTATCACAAACTCTGGCAGGAGGAGGAAACTATGGATTGCCGTTGTGGGAAGTGTAATGCCTGTGGATTACAGCGCTGGCAAACTGACTGTCTGGATAAATACAAAGAGACTAAAAGACGTGTAAGAACTTCTCAACAAGAATGAGAAGGACAAAGGTTAAGTCTGTCTCCAGTACTAAATAACCATATCCGTCAGTGAATTTCACAATAGCAAGTGATCCTGTACGGTAATGGAAACTAGGCTATCACCTTCAGCCAGTGCCATTATATGTACGCCCCGGCCCTTCCTGGTTTGAATTGAGACTTGCTCTATAGGAATACATACGACATTACCTGCAGTTGATAGCATTACCAAGTCCCCTTCGTCTTTAGTTACAATTCTGGCCGCTGCAATTTTACCTGTTTTATCGCTCACTCTATGACTTCGTATTCCTTTTCCACCCCTCTGTTGGGCGGGATAAGCCGTTGTTAAAGTTAGCTTACCAAAGCCTTTTTCGGTCACTGTGAGCAGGGAAGAGCCAGGGAAAACAGTGTTCATGCTGACAACGCAATCGTCTGTCAGGCGAATACCCCGAACTCCGCCACTGCTCCGTGATGCGGTTCTTAAGATTCCAACCTTAAATTTAATAGCCCTTCCGTTTTGACTTACTAAAATAACCTCATTTGAATCGGTAACCCTTCTGGCTGACACCAACTCATCATTATTTTTAAGTCTTATTGCAACAAGTCCACTTCTCCTCATGGAAGCGAACTTTTTCAGAGGGGTTTTCTTTATCTCGCCAGTCTTAGTTGCCATTAGCAAAAATTCATCGGAAGGGAAATCTGCCGCAGCCAGCAACGCAGTTACTTTATCATTTAAGTTGATGGGCAATAAATTAACCAGCGATATACCTTTAGCAGTCCGGGATGAATCCTCTGGAAGCTCATAGCATTTAAGGCAATAAACTCTGCCGTGGTCAGTAAAAAGGAGTAAATTATCATGCGTATCGGCCACCAGGATATGTTTTACCGAATCACCCTCGCGGGTTACCATTCCCATGACGCCTCTCCCACCACGGTGCTGCAGTCGGTAAGTAGCTGCAGGAAGTCTCTTAATAAACCCTTGGCTGCTAAGCGTAACTATCACGCTTTGATGAGGAACAAGGTCTTCCCGGGAGAACCCAGTTATTTCTTCCTCGGTGATTAGCGTACGACGCTTGTCACCATATTTTGATTTCAACTGAGCAGCATCTTGCTTGACCAGGAATAGCACCTTTTTAGGATTGGCCAGCAGATCCTCCAGATAGGAGATATCCTTCACCAAGCTGGCGTACTCCTCAGCTATTTTTTCTTGCTCCATATGAGCCAGTCGCCGGAGAGGCATATCGAGGATAGCTTGTGCTTGAATCTGTGAAAAATTAAATACTGTCATCAAACTGTCACGAGCCGAGTCAACGGTCTCTGACTGCCGAATCACTTTTATTACCTGCTCCAGGTTATCAAGAGCAGTCCTGAACCCTTCAAGTATGTGAGCTCTATTACGCGCCTTCTCAAGTTCAAATTGAGACCGCTTGGTAATAACGTCGTTGCGGAAGTCAATGTAGCAGGTTAGGGCTTCTTTAAGATTAATTACCTTTGGTTGCCCATTTACCAAAGCGACCATGTTGATAAAGAAGGTGGATTGCATAGGGGTATACTTGTATAGGGTGTTAAGCACTTGCAGGGACTGGGCTCCCTTCCTGAGTTCAATAACCAGGCGCATGCCCTCCCTGTCCGATTCGTCACGCACCTCGCCTATTCCCACAATTTTTTTATCTTTTATCAAGTCAGCGATTCTCTCTACCAAAGCTGCTTTGTTGACTTGATAGGGAAGCTCAGAAATGATTATCTGTTTTTTACCCCCCTTGGCGTCCACCTCTTTAACCTTGGCTCGAATTACCGCTCTCCCACGACCTGTAGCATAAGCGCTCTTTATTCCTTCTTCGCCCAAAATTACAGCTGCAGTGGGGAAATCAGGACCTTTGATGAATTCCATTAACTCATCTGTGGTAGCTTGAGGGTTGTCAATTAGATAGGTAATAGCATCGCATACCTCTACTAAGTTATGGGGTGGGATATTGGTTGCCATGCCTACAGCTATTCCTGAGGAGCCGTTAACCAGTAAGTTGGGCAACTTGGCAGGCAGGACAGTGGGCTCTTTGAGGGAATCATCGAAATTGGGAGCAAAGGTGACAGTATTTTTATCGATGTCGACCAGCATTTCCTCAGCAATATTGCCGAGTCTGGCCTCGGTGTAACGCATCGCTGCTGGTGGGTCGTTATCGATACTGCCAAAATTACCCTGCCCATCAATTAATGTATATCTCAATGAGAAATCCTGAGCCATGCGCACCATGGCATCGTATACTGAGGCATCACCGTGCGGGTGATATTTCCCCAGAACTTCACCTACAATTCGGGCGCTCTTTTTATATGGACTGTTGTGATGCATCCCTAGATCATCCATAGCATATAGAATACGCCGTTGTACCGGTTTCAAACCATCGCGCACGTCGGGTAATGCTCGGGAGACTATAACGCTCATGGCATAGTCGAGGTAAGATCTTTTCATCTCCTCTTCAATATTAATAGGCTGTACTGCGCTAGTTTCCATCACTCGTTGAGTTATTCTCCTTCGTTAATTTATTCTATTACAGAGAATCCTTCTGGCAGGGTCTCATTTTCCTCTGTTATTTCAACTTGCTCATTAGCAATGACGTAGGAATTAGGGGGTGGTTCTTTAGCGTAATCGGGTAAGTGAATAGAAGGTCTGACTGGGAAGGAAGATTGCCCTGCTTGACTTGGATGTTGATATTCCTCCCTGATAATTGCCTGGACTTTATTATTTCCCACGCTGAGGATAGCCGCAACGTATTTATTCCCCCCTTTTATTAGTCTAGTGAGGCGTAATCCATATTTTTTTTCGACTTCTCCCAGATATTCGTGATGTTCATTCTCTACAATTAAGTGCTGTCCTTCTGCTTTCAGATAGACTTGGTCACCGATACCTAGCTTGGCTAGCACTGTGGCAGGAGCCAGATTGTAGAGGTTTATCACACCGGTTTTGCCCATCTCAGTAATGAAAAGAGCCGGAGTAATCTTGCGATGACTGATACTATAAGCTGCTTTGGGTTCAGGCAGACTATACAGGCGGGCCAAGTTTTTAGTAGCAATAACATTATTAGGAGCAAGCTCCAAAACCCTGTTGTATGCTTCCTTGGCTTGGACAAATTCTCCTAATTCTATCAAAGCTCTACCCAGGCGATTGTGAGCTCCGATATCAGTGGGAAGTCTCTCAATTATACTTCTATTTACTGCTACTGCCTCCTCCCAGCGCCCCTGGACAGCCAGGGCTATAGCTTCCGCGCTTAATTGCCGCCCTAGCTTGGTTTGTTCCTCTTCTTGCTGGTAAGCCATATTCTACCCAATCAAGCAATTTCAAGTTCAAAGGCTTTGTGTAAGGCTTGGACAGCGTCCTTAACCTTATTCTCCGATATTATACATGTTATCCTTATATCTGAAGTGGTGATTAACTGGATGTTGATGTCCTGTTCATAGAGTGTGCGAAACATTATGGCGGCATAGCCTGGCGTATTTTGCATACCCGTGCCTATAATGCTAACCTTGGCTAATGTAGAATCGGTAACACATCGCTTACCACCTATAGATTTAGCCACGGGCTCAACAATAGACATCGCTTTAATCAAATCGTTTCGTGCTACTGTGAAAGTGAGGTCGGTAATATTCTCAACGCTGGCATTTTGTACGATGGTATCTACACTTATATTTGTTTTAGCCAGGGGCTCAAAGATTGCTGCAGAAATACCTGGATGGTCAGGAACACCAATAATCGTGATTTTAGCTACATTGACATCGTGGGCAATACTTCTGACTTTATTTCTTACTTCCATGGATGCCTCCTTGCAAATGAGAGTTCCTGGGCTATCGTTGAAGCTGGAAGCTACCAATATAGGCATATTATACAACTCGCCTAATTCCACTGCTCTGGGGTGCATTATCTTTGCCCCGTAACTGGCCATCTCCAGCATCTCTTCATAACTGATGTCTTTCAATTTAGCCGATTCAGGCACTAATCGTGGGTCAGCAGTATAGACCCCTTCAACGTCAGTGTAAATCTGGCATACCTCAGCATTTAAGCTGGCAGCCAGAGCAACTGCCGTAGTATCGGAACCACCTCGACCCAAGGTGGTAATATCCATATTAGGATTAACGCCCTGAAAGCCAGCTACAATAACGATGTTATTCTTCATCAGTTCATCGGTGATTCGTTTGGGGCTGACACGAAGAATTCGTGCCCGACTGTAGTTATAATCGGTCTGAATGCCTGCCTGGGCACCAGTGAGGCTGACTGCCTTATAACCTAAATTTCCTAGAGCCATGGCTAAAAGGGTGCTGGAAATTAGCTCACCAGTGGAAAGCAGAACATCAAGTTCTCGCTCATCTGGATGTTCACTAATTTGATGAGCTAATTTTATTAATTCATCAGTGGTGTCTCCCATTGCAGAGACAACCACTACTATCTTGTTGCCTTTATCTTTAGCCCTAGCTATGCGATGGGCTACACCTTTGATTTTCTCGCTATCGGCAACTGAGCTACCACCATACTTTTGAACTATTAGTGCCATGAGATTTCCCTTCACCTTATTAATTTAGCCATAATTCTGTGTCCTTCCCTTAAGAAAATACCGGTTTTCCTGGCTTCAGCCTCGGTAAATCTGTTAGACTCGTTAGCCACAAATCCCGGACCCCACAGCATAAACGGTACCGGTTCTCCGGTGTGGGTCTGAGTCTTAATTGGTGTGGGGTGATCAGGCAAGATAAGCACCCGAAAAGCATCTTTATCCCACCTTAGAAGCTGGCTCACAATTTCTGAATCTATCCTCTGGATGGTGTCTATTTTACCATTAATAGAGCCTGCATGAGCTGCTTCGTCGGGTGCTTCTACGTGGATAACTACTAGGTTATGTTCCTTAAGTGATTCCAGAGCTCCTGTTGCTTGAGCAGTATGGTCATTGCTCTGATCACCTGTCACGCAGGGAATATTCAGTACATCTATCTCTATCATTTTAGCCAGGCCCCGTAAGAGGTCAACTCCAGATGTCATAGCAGCATTAAGGCCGTAGGTCATCTTAAAAGCAGGCATGTCAGGTATTTGACCACTACCCCAGAAAAGCCAAATCATTGTAGCTGGTATTTCGCCACGAGCGCTCCGTTCTACATTTATAGGGTGGTTCCGCAACACGGCTTCCGAACGCACCATGAGGTCTCGTAAAAACTCACTACCCGGACCTTGAGGCATAAATTCTTTGATGGGTTTGCCTGGGATGTCATGTGGTGGCGTGCAGGTGGCTGAAAGCATGTCCTCTTGACTCTTTATTTTGCATATATGTCTATAGCTAACTCCTGGATAAAAATGTATCTTGTCATTACCGAGCCTGCTATTTAAAGCGGCAATTAGAGGTTCAGCTTCGTTAGTGCTGATGTTTTCGCAGCTATAGCTCTGCATCTTCCCGTCATAGACAGCAACTAAGTTACAGCGAAAAACAACTTCTCCATCTTTGATTGGGACATCCATGCTTTTGGCTTCAATTGTACTCCTACCTCGGTAATAGACTTTGGGGTCATAACCAAGAATTGACATACATGCACACCCGCTGCTGGGTTCCATATCTGGAGGAACAGTTTGAACCAATCCTAACATTCCTTTTTGTGCCATGGCATCCAAATTTGGAGTATGCGCTAACTCCAGGCAGGTCTTTTCACCATGGTCAACTAGGGGCCAACCTGCCGCCCCATCCATTATTAAAACGCAGTATTTCATCTCTATACAGAACTTGTATTGGTAATTAAACCATCTTATAATGACATAGACAAACGGGGCGTAGCGCAGTCTGGTAGCGCGCAGCGTTCGGGACGCTGAGGTCGGAGGTTCAAATCCTCTCGCCCCGATTAGATGTAACCTGCTTCAAATTTCTCTTGGATTGGGCTGATAGGATGTTACGATTCTTTAATAACAAGTCAGTGGTTTGAGCATTCATGGTGTTTATAGGAAGAAATACGTCCCTCCTCCGGATCATCCCTGGAGAAGATACAGCCCCCAAACTCAACGCATCAGCCAGGCATTACCGGTGTGAGGTCACCAGAGGACATTTCTAATGAGTTAAAAGAGAGGACATTTCTAAAGAGTCTTGACACATGAAGAGACTTTTGTTTGACAAAAAATCTGTTTAGAATTATAATTTAAGGTCACGTTATGTTTATTATTTCCCCCGTTTTTGAACGATTCTAACTTTCCTTCTAATAAGCAGCACCCATTTTGTATGCTTTAGAACACTAAGTATAATTTATTTTTTCTAGGAGAAGTAATTATGGCTGTATCAATGATGTCCAAGTATAATTTGGCGAAATCATTTGCCAAGTTCCCCGAGGTTATAGAAATACCTGACCTGATTCGGGTACAACTTGATTCATTTCGCTGGTTTCAGGAAGAGGGCTTGAGGAAATTGTTTGAGGAGATCTCACCTATTCGGGATTATACTGGTAATAGATTAGAATTGTACTTTGTAGATTACGGGTTTGGCGACTCTTACCATTCTGTTGCCGAATGCCTCGAGCGAGGTATGACTTATTCCGCACCTCTCCATGTTTTAGTTCGGCTATTGATTAAAGAAACGGGTGAGATCAAAGAAGAGAAGTTATTTTTTGGTGACCTTCCTTTAATGACAGACAAGGGCACCTTCGTTATTTCTGGAGCAGAACGAGTAGTAGTTAATCAGCTAACTCGGTTTCCCGGCGTTTACTTTACTTTAGAGAAAGAAGCTACAAGTGGGCGAGAGTTGGGTTTTGCCAAGCTAATCGCTGAAAGAGGAGCATGGCTTGATTTTGATACTTCCAGTCGTGATGTAATTTCGGTCAAGTTAAATGGAAAACGAAAAATACCTGTTACCACATTATTGCGCGCTATAGGCTTTGAGGGTGATGATGTCTTACTAAACCTTTTTCAAGATGTAGACAACTCTCCAGAGCATGCCTTTATTCGATCGACGATGGAGCGAGACTCTCTGGTTAGAAACGAAGCTGAGGCATTGGTTGATATTTATCACAAATTGTCCTCCAGTGGACCCTCTAGCTTGGATAGTGCCAGGACATTATTAAACAATTTCCTGTTTAATCCTCGACGATACAGTTTGGGTGAGGTTGGTCGCTATAAACTTAATAAGAAGCTTGGGGTAAATGTTCCTGAGGATTACCTTGGCTTAACACCTGAGGACTTAGTGCAAATAGTGCGTCATCTTATTTCAATCAACACAGGCCAAGAGGAGAGCGATGACATAGACCATTTAGGTAATCGACGGGCTCACACGGTAGGGTTTCTATTACAGAATCAATTTCGTATTGGACTATTCCGACTGGAGAGAGCTATAAAGGAGCGAATGAGTATCCTGGGTACTGAAGTGGCAACTCCCTCTGCTTTAATCAACGTACGCCCGGTGGTGGCTGCGGTAAGAGAGTTTTTAAGCAGGTCTCAATTGTCTCAGTTCATGGATCAGATCAATCCACTGGCTGAACTTACTCATAAGCGCCGCCTTTCTGCTATGGGTCCTGGAGGGCTATCTAGAGAGCGGGCTGGCTTTGAAGTTCGTGATGTGCATCACTCTCACTATGGAAGGATTTGCCCTATAGAGACACCCGAAGGTCCTAATATCGGTCTAATCGGGTCCCTGGCAACGTATGCTTCAATAAATAAATATGGCTTTGTACAAACCCCGTATCGTAAGGTTATTCGTGAAGTACCTAACACTGACTCAGAATTATTAGGAAGAACGATTCGAGAAGACATAGTAGATACTGAAGGTCGTGTAATAGTTCAGTCCAGCACGCTGGTTACACAGGAGATTGCGGAAAAGCTTGCTGCGCTTCCTGTGTTGGCTATCAAGGTCGTTCCTTTCGTTTCCAACCAGATTGCTCATTTAACAGCGGATGAAGAGGATCAATATGTCATCGCTCAAGCTGAGGTTCCCCTCAATGAGAAGAATGAGTTTATTGATGACAAGGTCGAGGTCAAGAGAGGCAGTAAGTATTTCAAGGAAACGGGGGGTAAGGTGGACTTCATGGATATCTCCCCGAAGCAGATTTTCAGTATTTCTGCTTGTCTTATTCCATTTCTGGAGCATGATGATGCTAACCGAGCTTTAATGGGTTGCAATATGCAGCGTCAAGCCGTACCTTTACTACGCCCTGAAGCCTCTCTGGTAGCTACCGGTATGGAAAATGAGGTGGCTAAATATAGCGGCCAGCTCATATTTTCGCCTGTCGATGGTGTAGTAACCTCAGTGACCAGTTCGCAAATTGAAATTACAGATGAGCAAGGAGTGAATCAGACTTATAGTCTAACTAAGTTTAACAGGACTAACCAGGGAACATGTATTGACCAATATCCTGTGATAGACAAGGGAGATATAGTCAAAAAAGGCCAGGTATTAGCAAATAGCTCATCGATAGACAATGGGGAACTTGCCCTAGGGAAAAATGTTATATGCGCCTTCATGAGTTGGCAGGGGTATAACTTCGAGGATGCCATTATTATCAGTAAAAGGCTGGTTAAAGATGATATCTATACATCTATACATATTGAGAAGCACGAGATTAAGGAGTGCGATACTAAACTCGGGCCAGAGGAAATTACCAGGGATATACCTGGTGTAAGTGAGGAAAGTCTGAATGATCTTGATGAGCAAGGTATCATACGTATTGGTGCTGAAGTGCGGGCTGGCGATATTCTGGTAGGGAAGATCACCCCGAAAGGCGAGGCTGAACTGTCAGCAGAGGAAAAATTGTTGCGGGCTATTTTTGGTGAGAAAACGCGTGATGTAAAGGACAACTCTCTCAGAGTACCGCCAGGAGAGTGGGGAAGAGTGATTAGTGTTGGAATTTTTTCCCGTGATAAGCGTGATGAATTGCCAGCAGGGGTTAATAAGATGGTACGTGTATGGGTTGCCCAAAAGCGCAAGATTTCAATTGGTGATAAGATGTCAGGCAGGCATGGCAATAAAGGCGTTGTCTCAATAATAGTACCTGAGGAAGACATGCCATTTCTACCTGATGGCACACCTGTGGATATTGTTCTCAATCCACTGGGGGTTCCGTCCCGTATGAATATTGGGCAAGTTTTTGAGGCTCATTTAGGTTGGGCAGCTCGCATATTAGGTTTTAGAGCAATTAATCCAATCTTTGATGGAGCTAATATTGTGACAATTGAAGACGCTTTAGCTAGGGTTTGGATGGCCTGGAGAGCGGGTGCTGTTAGTCTTGATCCTGAGGATACAAACGCAGCGGTCAATCATGGGAAAATCAAGGCATGGCTCACTGGCCAGGGTTTTAGTGATAAGGAAATAGAAGAAATAACGGATGAAGGAATCCTTGGTAAGGCTAGGAGGGTTTCCCTTTGTTTATGGCTTGAGGAATTGGGTATAGATACGCAAGGTTTAACTGATGAGGAACTGGAGCAGGTAGTAAAAAGAGTTTACAAAGAACGAAGGCTTTACCCACCTACTTTTGGTAAGATTGAGCTTCGTGATGGAAGAACTGGTGAACCCTTTGATCAGCCGATAACTGTAGGTAGCGTCTATATAATGAAACTAATACATCTGGTAGAAGATAAAGTGCATGCTCGTTCAACAGGTCCATACTCTCTTATCACACAACAGCCACTGGGAGGCAAGGCTCAATTTGGTGGTCAGCGTTTTGGTGAGATGGAAGTATGGGCTTTGGAGGGTTATGGTGCAGCGCACACGCTTCAAGAAATGCTTACCATCAAGTCAGATGATGTGGTAGGGAGAGCTAAAGCCTACGAGGCTATTCTTAAAGGTGAAGACATACGTCAACATGGTGTTCCTGAAGCATGTAGGGTGTTATTTATGGAAATGCGGAGTTTGGGGCTTGCTGTGGAATTGCTTACGGAAGATGAGGAGAAAATAAATTTCTTTTCTGATGTCAAACCAAAATTGAAAGCTAGACTATAGAGTGAGGTGACAAGCTAAGATGGCTCAGTTTGATGATCTAAATGCTATTCGAATAAGCCTCGCGTCACCAGAGCAAATAAGGAGCTGGTCTCATGGTGAGGTGATTAAAGCGGAGACTATTAATTATCGTACTTTAAAACCAGAAAGAGATGGGCTCTTCTGTGAAAGGATTTTTGGACCAACCAAGGACTTTGAGTGTCATTGTGGCAAATATAAGAAGGTGCGTTACAAAGGTGTAGTTTGTGATAAGTGCGGGGTTGAGGTAGCTCATTCTAGTGTACGTAGAGAGCGCATGGGAAATATTGAGCTGGCTGCCCCGGTTACTCATATCTGGTTTACTAAATCAGTGCCCAGCCGACTCGGGCTGCTTCTCAATCTTGCTCCACGGAGGCTGGAAGCGGTCATTTATTTTGCTAGATACATCATTATCTCAGTAGATAAAGAGGCTCGACAGAAAAGAGTTCAGCAGGTTGAAGAAGAGATAGCTCGAAGAATTATTGAAGAGGAGGAACGTGTAAATAAGGAGGTCGAGGGATTACAAGGCGAAGCTGAAGGTGAGGGCGGTGAGGAGTCTGTAATGAAGCAGGTGAATCAGTTACGTGCAGGATTTGTAGAGAAAAAGGCAGAACTTGAAGAAGAGCTAAAGACAAGAAGGGGGGAACTGGAAGACATCGCGCCATTGAAGACACTCAATGAGGAAGAATACAAAGAGCTTAAGGGCAGATATGGGGAAGTTTTTGAAGCTGGCATGGGAGCTGAAGCCATCTTGGAAATTTTAAAGAGTATTGATATAGAGGAGTTATATCAGGGTCTCCTGGGAAATATGCGCACTGCCTCCGGCCAACAACGTGAGAAAAACAGTAAAAGACTACAAGTGGTTGAGGCTTTCAGGCTTAGCGGGAATAAACCTGAATGGATGATTTTGACTGTGCTTCCTGTATTACCTCCAGCACTTCGCCCTGTAGTTCAGTTAAATGGTGGCCGTTTTGTTATTAGTGACCTTAACGACCTTTATAGGCGTGTCATTAATCGTAACAACCGCCTCCGCCGCCTTATAAGTCTAGGTGCACCACAGGCCATTATTCATAACGAAAAGCGTATGTTACAGGAGGCTGTTGATGCTCTGATTGATAATGGACGGAGGGGGCATGCAGTTACCACGGGCAGTAACCATGCTTTGAAATCTCTTTCAGCTATGTTAAGGGGGAAGCAGGGGAGATTCAGGCAAAATCTTTTAGGCAAGCGGGTAGATTATAGCGGACGCTCGGTCATTGTTGTCGGTCCCAAATTAAAACTTCACCAATGTGGTTTACCCAGGCATGTAGCTTTGGAGTTATTTAAGCCTTTTGTTATGCATAAGCTAATTAAAATGGGCTATACCACTAATGTGAAGATAGCACGGCGGCAAGTAGAGAAAGCCAGACCTGAGGTTTGGGATTTACTCAGTGAGGTGGTGAAAGAACGGGTAGTACTGCTGAATCGTGCTCCAACGCTACATCGCCTGAGTGTTCAGGCTTTTGAGCCTGTTTTAATTGATGGGGATGCTTTCCAGATTCATCCTCTGGTTTGTGCTGCCTTTAACGCTGATTTTGATGGTGATCAGATGGCAGTTCATGTGCCATTGTCTAAATTGGCGGTGAGGGAAACCAGGGAGCACATGCTTAGTGTTTATAATATGCTGCTACCAAGCTGTGGTGACCCGGTAATGGTGCCTAGCTTGGATATGGTTCTTGGTTGCTATTATCTAACCATAGCTAGAGCTGGAGCTAAGGGAGAGGGCAAGACATTTAGCAATTTCGATGAGGCCAGGCTGGCTTATGTATTGGGTGTAATTGAACTTGGTGCAGAGATTGAGGTGCGGGATGTAGATGATCATAACAGTCGGCTAAGGACTACTGTGGGACGGATTCTGTTTAACGATGTTCTGCCTCCACAACTTCGCTTTTATAATGATGTAGTAGGCAGAGCTAACTTAAGGTCACTGGTATCTGATTGTATTCGCTTGTTGGGCAATGAAGCTACTGCTGCTGTGCTTGATAACCTTAAGGACTTAGGTTTCGAGTATGCTACTAAGTCAGGGATTTCTATTGCATTGAATGATATTGAGGAACCCCCGGGGAAAACTAAGTTACTTGAAGATGCTGAGAAGCGTGTTCGAATTGCTGAAGACCAGTTTAACCGTGGATTTATTACTGAAGATGAGCGCTACGAGAATACAGTTCAAATTTGGATGGAGACCACAGATGAAGTTACTGAGGACATGTCCCGGTCATTGGATCGTAATGGTGGGATTTATATGATGGCTACATCTGGGGCTAAGGGTAATATCTCCCAGATCGGGCAGATGGCGGGAATGCGGGGTTTGATGACTGACCCATCTGGAAAGATAATAGAGTTCCCTATTAAGGCAAGTTTCCGGGATGGGCTATCACCAATGGAGTACTTCATCTCTACTCATGGTGCTCGCAAAGGGTTAGCTGATACTGCCTTGAGGACATCAGATAGTGGCTACCTTACTCGGCGTCTTGCGGATGTGGCTCAAGATGCTATTATAAATGAGAGAGATTGTGAAACCACTGAAGGAGTCTGGGTATCAGGAGAGGGTCAGAGTAGCGCCTTGCCTCCGTTTCGCGAGCGGATTATTGGCTATTTTGCGACAAATGAAATTACTGATCCGCGTACGAGCGAGGTCATTGTTTCGCGCAATGAAGAAATTGATGACGAAAAAGCGGAACGAATTATTGAGGCCGGTATCAACCAGGTATATGTAAGATCACCACTTAGCTGTCACGCTCGGCTCGGTATTTGTCAATATTGCTATGGCAGGGATTTAGCTAGAAGACAACTGGTTAACCTTCGTACTGCTGTGGGTATTATTGCTGCTCAGAGTATTGGCGAACCAGGCACTCAGCTTACTTTACGTACTTTCCATACAGGAGGCGTAGTCGGTACTGATATCACCAGCGGGTTACCACGTGTTGAAGAGCTTTTTGAGGCTAGACTACCGAAGGGAAATGCTACTATTTCTGAGATCGATGGCAACGTTGAGGTGCTGGATGCTGATGAAGGTAAATTAATCAGGGTTACCAGTTCCGAGTTTTATCTGGATGAATATGTACTACCAAGAGGGGCGAAGGCAGTTGTAAGCGATGGGCAAGTGGTTGATGCCGGCACCGTTCTGTTTCAGACCGCCTCTTCTTCAGGGAAATCTAAGAGGCAATTACCAGCGACGACTGAGGGATCATCTATAGTAGCCAGGCTTGCCGGCCAGGTTGTTATTGAAAAGAGACATTTGTATATTAAATATGAAGAGAGGGATGAGAGGGAATACATTATTCCACATGGTACACACGTACTCGTGAAGCCGGGAGATGTGGTTAAAGCTGGTGATCAACTCACTGAGGGAGTCATTAACCCACACAATATGTTACGAATTGTAGGGAAAGAGATGGTACAGCAATACTTACTTGATGAAATACAAAAGGTATATCGCTCTCAGGGGGTTAACATACATGATAAACATATCGCTGTTATTGTACGTCAGATGCTGAGAAAAGTGGGGGTTCTCTCGTCGGGCGACACGGAGCTTTTGCCTGGTGAACTAATCGACTGCCTTGCTTATGAAGATGTAAATGCCAGGGTATTGGCTGAGGGGGGTGAACCAGCAACAGCTCAGGCCGTTCTTTTGGGAATAACCAGGGCTAGCTTAAGCAAGGATAGCTGGTTAGCTTCTGCTTCTTTTCAGGAGACTAGCCGTGTTCTAACCGATGCGGCAACAAAAGGTAAAATAGATAAGCTTCGTGGGCTCAAAGAGAATATTATTCTTGGCAGGCTCATTCCTGCTCAAGTACTGACTGATGAGGCAACTCCGCCTGTAAGTCCTAAACTAGATACCTCGTTTACTTCGCTATTAATAGAGGAGGGATAATATGCGAGATGCTAAAGAGGGGGTCTCCACCTTACAAGCTAAATGGGGGTAGGAGTGTGAGTGATATCCCATTATCGGTCAATGAGCGTGTGATTTCAGGCAAACTAGCTGTTGAAGATTTGGCCGGTGATCTAAGCCTTCGCCCAAGGCGTCTTGGTGAGTTTGTAGGTCAAGAGAAGGTTAAGGAGAACCTGAAAATAGCTATTGCGGCTGCTAAGGGAAGACAGGAGACTCTGGACCATATACTTCTTTATGGTTCTCCAGGTTTAGGAAAGACAACCCTTGCTTATATCATTGCTGCTGAGATGGGCGTAAATATTAAAGTTAGCTCAGGGCCAGCTATAGAGCGCCCCGGAGATTTGGCAGCTGTTCTTACGAACCTTCGTGAGGGAACTGTGTTTTTTATTGATGAGATTCATCGGCTTAGTCGCACAGTAGAAGAAAAACTCTATCCGGCAATGGAGGATTTTAAATTTGATATTTTTCTGGGTAAAGGACCAGCAGCAAAAGGACTGCGCTTAAATTTACCACACTTCACCTTAATCGGAGCTACCACGCGCGTTGCTTTATTGAGCCCCCCGCTTCGCGATAGATTCGGAGCAACATTTCACCTTGACTTCTATGATGAATCAGCCATAAAGATGATCGTAAAGCGCTCTTCAGCTATTATCAATATAGCAGTGGAAGGGGGTGGGCTTACACATATTGCTCAACGTGCCCGGGGTACCCCTCGAGTAGCTAATCGCCTGTTGAAACGACTACGTGATTATGCACAGGTCATGGCAGAAGGGGTAATCACTGAGGAAGTAGCTTTACAGGGGCTTTCAAAACTTGAAATAGACTCGGTGGGTTTGGATGATGTAGACCGCAAGATGCTTCATACGATTATTAGTAAATTTGATGGTGGACCTGTTGGCTTGGATACTATCGCAGCCTCCATTAGCGAGGATGCTGATACCATTATGGATGTTTATGAGCCTTATCTTCTGCAGTTAGGCTTTCTGGAGCGCACCCCCCGTGGTAGAGCAGCTACGAGGCTCGCTTATGAGCATTTAGGGTTGCCTTATAGAAAATCCGGTCAACCTCAGGTAGGGCTATGGAACCACGAGGGTGGTTCAACTTCTTAGCTTGAGAAGGTTACTGTTTTTTGTATGTTGCTGTGACCTGGTTTGCAGCCAGGCTGGGCCAAGAACAGCGAATAAAGAGAGACCCAGTATCATCCAGCCCCAGAAGCCAATATTTCCTCTATTTACTACGGCAACTAAGAACAGAATTACACTTGGTGGAACTAGTAAGAAAGCGACTTTGCACCAACGCTGCTTCACGCGGGCGAATGCCAGAGTTGCTACAGCCAGAACAAGGAAACTGACAACTATCCAGGGTGTAGCCGGTTGTGACCGCGCTAACAGCATGTTACTTGGCAAGAACCCGTTTATGCCTAGGGCTACTGACCAACTGAATACCACGGGAAGCGGGGCTAACATTAGCGACACATAAAGCCAGTCGCGACTTGCAGTTTGTTTCATTATGTAGGCAAGCGCAAATAGAGCTAGAGGGAGGTAAGCAATTATTGCCATCCAGGCCCAACCACCAGGCAAGTAAATCAATAGGAAGCCAGTAATTATTACCGGGAGCAGATAGTATCCCAACCAGGGGAAGAACCAGGCAGGCTTGTTTTTATACCAGCCATAAATTACAGTACAGGTAACTGCCGCCAATATGATTGATAAGCAGATAATATTTTGCCAGCGGTATGAAGCGAAAAGTAGAGCAACTAACAAATGAGGCAAGGCAGAGAAGAATGCCTCTTGCCATGTACTTTGGCTGTGGATTTCATAAACTTGCTGGGCGATTAATTTTGGTGGGCCTAGAGCTTCCGTAGAAATTCTGACCGCTTCCTCCTCACTGAGCCCACTTTCCTTCAGTTCTTGACGCTTGTCCTCCAGGTGTGTGTGAATTTCATGAAGCACATTTGCCTTAACTTCCGAATCACCCTTGAGGTGGGCTTCAATGCTATCCAGATAGTTGCTCAGTTTGTCTGGCATGGCAGCACTAAGCCATTTCCGGCTGAGTTATCAATCTGACTGCTGTTAGGAAATCCTGCCAGTCAACTAATCTTCCAGCTAAAACTTGTTGCCCCTTTTCGGTTATGTAGTAATACCGTCTTTGCTGCCCACTGGGTAGAGTCTGCCATCTGCCCTTAATAAGTTTGTCTTTCTCCAACCGGTGGAGGGCAGGGTATAAAGTCCCTTCTCTGAAGCGGAAATATCCGTTACTCTGTCTCTCAAGTTCCTTGATGATTTGGTAACCATATGTAGGTTGTCGATTGATTAAGCAAAGAAGCAAGCAATCGGTGTTACCTTTGAGTAACTCACGTGCGTGTTCCGTTTCTCGATTCCTATATGGATATTGTATTATGTCCTACGGCTTATATCTTACGGTAGCATAGGGCATCTACTCTGTCAATTATGCCAGCCCTCTACTGGAGCTGTGTTATTCCTGTGCATTCCCATTTCTTCTTTTGAGAAGCGTTGATACAGGTGTTAAAATTGAAGTTATCATGGCGGACACTATATTTATCAGGGGTGCACGGGAACATAATCTCAAGGATATAGATGTCGTTATCCCCAGAGACAAACTGGTTGTTATTACCGGTGTTTCTGGTTCGGGTAAAAGTTCTCTGGCCTTCGATACCATATATGCTGAAGGCCAACGTCGCTATGTAGAATCTCTCTCTGCCTATGCCCGTCAATTCCTGGGGCAGATGCAAAAGCCGGATGTTGATTGTATTGAAGGTCTGAGCCCAGCCATTTCCATTGATCAAAAAGGGCCGTCTCATAATCCCCGTTCTACAGTGGGCACTGTAACCGAAATCTATGATTACTTGCGCCTTCTCTTTGCTCGTATTGGTCATCCGCATTGCCCCAAATGTGGGCGAGAGATCTCGCGCCAGACGGTACAGCAAATTGTAGATGCCGTTCAGGAAATACCCGATGGAAGGCGAATCATGATTCTGGCACCTCTGGTTAAGGACCGTAAAGGCGAGCATCAAGCGATATTCGAAGACTTACGGATGGCAGGGTTTGTCAGAGTTCGAGTTGATGGTGGAACCTATGATATATCGGAGGAATTTCACCTGGATAAGAATAAAAAGCACGCTATTGAGGCGGTGGTTGACCGACTGCAAATGAAGAGAGGAGAAAACATCACCAGGCTTGCCGACTCTATTGAAACTGCATTGAAACTGGGATCGGGTGTGGTGCTCATTTCCATAGCTGGTAATCATTCTGACCAAAGCGAAGAATCCCGGAGCGAAGAGTTGCTTTTCTCCGAGCATTTTGCCTGTGTCTATTGTGGCATTAGTCTGGGAGAAATTGCCCCCAGGACCTTTAGTTTCAACAGCCCTCACGGCGCCTGTCCTTCCTGTACCGGGCTGGGATATAAATTCGAAATCGACCCCAATATAATTATTCCTGATAGAGAAATCAGCCTGTCCGAGGGGGCTATCAAGCCATGGGCAAGGAATGGTGTTATGAGCACGTGGTACAGCAGCATACTTCGGTCTCTGGCTAACCGCTATGGGTTTTCCCAGTCCGTACCGGTCGGGAAACTGACGGAAGACCAGCTTCATTTAATCCTCTATGGTAATGGTGGCGAGATGATTCAAGCTACGTATGAGGACCGCCACGGTGGCATACGCCAGTATTACACTAACTTCGAGGGTGTAATACCGCGCATGGAGCGCCTTTATAGAGAAACGGATTCCGACAGGGCTAGAGTTGATATTGAGCGTTATATGTCCTCCCATCCTTGCCCTGTGTGTCAGGGGAAAAGGCTCAAACCAGAGTCTCTGGCTATCACCATTAAGGGTAAAAGCATTATGGATATCACCGCTCTATCTGTTGTGGAAGCTCTGCAGTGGGTGGAAGGGATAAGCAGCCAGATTAGCTCACGTGAGCTTACCATAGCTAACCAGGTTATCAGAGAGATTCAGGCCCGCTTAGGCTTTCTCAGGGATATAGGTCTGAGCTACTTAACTATAGACCGCCCTTCATCGACCTTGAGTGGTGGTGAGGCGCAGAGAATACATCTGGCTACTCAAATTGGCAGTGGGCTCACTGGAGTACTTTATATTTGCGATGAACCAACAGTGGGTTTGCACGCCGCTGATGGCTTTCGCCTTATAACCACGCTAAAACACCTCAGGGATTTAGGTAATACCATAATCATTGTGGAGCATGACGAAGCCATGATGAGAGCTGCGGATTATATCGTTGATATGGGTCCCGGGGCTGGCAGGCAAGGGGGAGAAGTCGTGGCTAGCGGGACACTGCAGAGTATTATGAATTGTCCTGAGTCAATAACCGGGCAGTATCTCAATAGGGTAAAGCAAATACCCTTGCCAAAGCAGCGTCGTTCTGGCCTGGGGGAGGAGCTAGTTATTATGGGAGCCAGGGAAAACAATTTGAAGGGCATTGACGTTCACATTCCTCTGGGCAAGTTTGTTTGCATTACTGGTGTTTCCGGTAGTGGTAAAAGCTCTCTAATTAACGAAGTTTTATACAAAAATATGGCCAGGCTTTTCTACCGAGCAAAAGAGAGACCTGGTAAATGTGAGAGTATTATTGGCACCGAGCATATAGATAAGGTGGTTAATATTGACCAGTCGCCAATTGGCCGTACCCCACGAAGTAATCCTGCTACTTACACGGGAACATTTACCCCCATTCGTGAGCTTTTCGCTCAGGTTCCTGAAGCAAGGATGCGTGGCTACACTCCGGGGCGTTTTTCTTTCAATGTAAGGGGGGGGCGCTGTGAAGCCTGTCAGGGGGCAGGTTATGTTCAGATTGAGATGCAATTTTTACCCAATGTTACCGTTCCTTGTGAGGTGTGTAGCGGAAAACGTTACAATCGTGAGGCATTAGAAATTAGTTTTAAAGGGAAAAATATCGCCGAAATTCTGGGTATGACAGTGGATGAAGCTTTAGTTTTCTTTGACCATTTTCCCAGGGTCAGGGTTAAGCTGGCAACGATTCAAGATGTTGGACTGGGATATATCTGCCTGGGACAGCCAGCGCCTACTCTTTCCGGAGGAGAGGCGCAGCGAGTGAAGCTGGCCACTGAGTTGTCCCGCCGCCCTACAGGCAAAACCCTTTATATACTTGACGAGCCAACTACCGGCCTTTCCTTCCCGGATATTGCCTGCCTGTTGCGGGTGTTGCAGCGGCTGGTAGATTGTGGGAATACCGTAATCGTTATAGAGCATCACCTTGATGTGATAAAAAACGCCGATTGGGTTATTGACCTTGGTCCCGGGGCTGGTGAGGAAGGTGGCTACATCATAGCTGAGAACTCTCCAGAAGAGATAGCAAAAAACGATGGCTCTTCCACTGGGCGGTATTTATGTAGTATATTATCAAATGGGGAAACCTTGTGACTTTTACCAAATGAATTACGATAATGGTGTGGATCTTCTTTTCTTATTTCTCTCCTTATATGGAGATGAATAGAGGGGAGGGAATGGAAGCAGGAAATATGTTACCATGAGTGAGATGCTGAATAGGAAGGAAATAATGGATTCTATCCAGGCCAATATCCAGGATAAGGATATGGTGGAGCACATGCTAGCTGTTGAGGCCATCATGCGTTCTATGGCTAAGAGATTGGGAGAGGACGAAGATGAATGGGGGTTTACCGGGCTGATTCATGATATAGATGTGGAGTTAGTTGAGGATGATCCCGATAGCCACAGCAAGCTGGGAGCTGATATAGCACAGGACCTTGGTGCCAGTGAAGAGATGGCCTGTGCCATTCTGTGTCACAATGTGGCCCACGGTATTCCCCGAAAGACAAAGCTGGATAAGGCTCTTTTTTGTGCTGATGCTCTAGCTGGGATTATCACTGCTTCCGCCCTGGCTCGTCCCGACGGGTTAACTGGATTGGCTGCCAGATCGGTGATGAAACACTTTCATGAAGAAGGATTTGCCGACGGTGTTAACCGCGAACAGGTAGCTGAATGCCAGGAAATCGGATTAGAACTGGAAGAACTCATTGTCCTGGGTCTCATAGCGATGAAAGGCGTCGCTTCAAGACTGGAGCTGTAATACAGTGTGTCAGGCTCCTTTTTTCGGCCTTTGTTTTTAAGCAGGCATCCTGCCCATGACTAATTTCCTAGTATTTTCAAGACTAAATTCCTATTGCATTTAGAAATGTCTCGATGTACATTAATGGTGACAGATTGTGTAAAGAAGAGCACAATGTATACAAAAGATGACGGTAATAGAATACCTGAGAGAATGCTGACTGTAAAGGAAGTCGCCTCCATCCTCAATGTTCATCCTAACACCATCAGAAGGTGGGAAAAGAGGGGATTGCTGAAGTCATATAGCATTGGCCCTCGCCGTAGCATAAGGTTGAAACAGGAGGACATCATCGATTTCCTGGATTCATCCAGGAATGAAGTACATCATGAAGGGTATGTTAAATAATGGTATGAACTACTTCTTGAATACAATAGGGGGTATGTGGACATGAACGATAGAATGAAAGAGGAACTTATCGAAGAAATAGAACTGCTGCGCAGCGAGGTGGATGAGCTAAGACAGAAAAAAGATGAGCGGAAGCAGGTTGAGGAAGTGCTGCGGGAAAATGAGGAGAAATACAGAAATCTGTTTGAGAACGCTACGGACGGAATATTTGAGCTGGATTTGGTAGGTAGATTTGCCTCGGGCTACAGGAAGGCTGAACAGATATGTGGTTGCAGCAGGGAACAGGCCTGGGCCTGAGCGTCTGTCACGGGATAATGGCCGAACATAACGGGCGGATATATGCCGAGAGTGAGCCTGGCAAGGGCGCCACCTTCATTGTAGAGTTGCCGGTAATCTGTGAGGAGAAGCAGGTTAAGATGGTAGAGCCAGCCGCAGAGGAACCTGAAAAGGTGGCTAAAGCCAGGATACTGGTGGTGGATGATGAGCCAACAAATCTGCAATACTTGAGCGATGTATTTACCGGGGAGGGGCATGAGGTGGAGACCGTGGACAATGGTGGTGATGCGCTGGAAATGATTGAGAAGGGGAGCTATGACCTTATACTGGCGGATATCAAGATGCCCGGCATGAGCGGCATGGAGTTATATAAACGTGTTAAGAAGGCATTTCCGTCTTTGGCTGGTAGAGTGGTGTTTATCACTGGAGATGTGATGGGCGCGGATACCATGGATTTCCTTACCCGGGCCAAAGCTAATTATATTACCAAACCCTTTGATGTTAAGCAGTTAAAAAAGGATATAGGTCGTATATTGAGCGAATCTCTGTAGCTTGCTCAGGCTACAGAGATTCCAGTTCCCTGACAACGGCAGTCAGGTCATCGAAGGAATTGCAATTGAGGTTGTTCTTTCTGCAGTATGCCAGCAGTTCGCCCGTGGCGAAGATATGGTGAGCATGTTTTGCCGGTATGATGTCGGAGTCACCGTTGCCAATATATATCACCCTGTAGCCCTGTTTCAGGAAAAGCCTGACGTATGATTCCTTCAGGCCATCATTTAAACGATTACCATCCGGCCCAAAATATTGTACTCTCACCCCTTCAGGATGGAACTGAGTATGCGCTGCATGTGCCTCGATATTTTCCAGTCCAGTTTTCTTTAATATTGCCTTTATGTAGAAATCTAGCCCGTTGCTCACGATAACCAGCCTGAAGTTTCTCCTGGAGCAACAGGCTACCATCTCATGGAATCCTGGACGTATTTTAACTCTTCGGGCGGGAACCTTGGAGGAAGAGGGTTTTCCTGTTATAGCCTCGAGCAGTGTGGGCTTGTCCGCCTTGACCATGGCAAAGGCTCTGGTATTGAACTCCCCCACGGATATCAGGTGCTCCCGGTATTCTCTCAGTAATTGACGCCAGTCTCCCCGGGCGAACAGGTCTAACAGAAGAAAGCTGGCATCGTCTTCGGTGATGGTGCCATCAAAATCGCATTGAACCAGAGTTTTCATTGGCTGCGCAAAGAGATTAGCATCTTTTGCCTTATGCTCGCAATTACAGAAGTTAGGCTTGCAAGCATGGACTGGCTTAAGGTAGGCTTATAATACGGAACATGAGGATATAATATAGCTGTGTTTTCTAAGGAGGACGTAATATGAGTGGCTTTTACATAATCGTATTGCTCTGGTTGGTGCGAGTTGTAATCTGGACGTTTATCTGTGCCTTTCTGGCCTGGCTTGGAATCAGGGTGCTGGATGCGCTTACACCGGGTATTCAGGAGCGTCAGAGAATAGGGGAAAGTCCAGTCTCAGTGGGCCTGTTTATGGCAGGCTTTCTCATCCTGGTGGGTTTGGTTATACATGGAGTGGTAACCGGTCCTGTAATAATTGGTGCTGGATTTCTGGAGAGCCTTATTGATCCCAGAAGGCTGGGACTGATAGCCATTACTTTCTTTGTCAGCCTTCTTTTAGGCATAGCCTTGCTTCGAATCATGGACAGATTAACGCCCAAAATACCTTTTGGCAGTGTTGAGCGGAACCCGGTTGCGGTAGGTGTATATGTTTTTGGTTACCTGGTCTTCTTTGGCCTGATAATCCATGCTGCTTTGATCATGCCTTTGTAAAGGTGAGCTATGCCCAGATATCTGCGGGTCATTTTATTTTCTGTAGCGATCTTCCTGGTGATGATGCCTTCCTATGCTCTGGCAGTGTCATCAACAAATTTCTATAAGCAGGGCAGAGATGTTTATGATGATTGGGACCTGTGCCGCACCAACGCTGCTGGTGAGGATGGTTTTTTTCAGGTCTATTCTGAAACTGAATTCTATCCTATCATTGTTAGCGAGAGCCTGGGGGAAAATGCCGACAGGGCTTATCGAATTGGTCAGCAATTTGCCAGGGATTATCCTGATGTTCACCAGAGAGCGGAGAGGATTTTTACCTATGGCCGTGACAAGGTAAGATATGCCTCCGATGACGACCAGTTTGGCTTTCAGGAGTTTGCCCAGAACGCCGATGAGATGGCGGCCACTATTGAGGATGAAGGTCTGGCCCAGGGTGATTGTGAGGATTATGCTATTCTGCTTGCCGTTATGTACAAGGGAGCCGGTTTTCGTTCAGCTATAGTGCTGACATCTGACCATGCTGCTATGCTGGTATATTTGCCAGAGTATGAGAAGGCTAACCAGTTCCTGTCTGTCAATGGTGAGCCTGGTTGGGTGTGGGCTGAGGCCACTGGTGGTAATAACCCTCTGGGTTGGATGCCAGAGAGATATATAGGGAAGAAGATTGGAGCCTATGAAGCTAAAGATGAGGCTATAACCGCGGTAGAGCCGCCGGATAAAACCCCCATTACCGTAACCAAAGCGGGAAGCAGCACAGGGATTCATATATCTCCCTTCTTCGGTATCGTTGCAATTATGTGGCTTATTTCCCTATTTAGAAGACGGCGCTGAAGCAGGTTTGGGGCTTTCCGTGACACTTATTCTGCTTCAAGCCCAGCAGTGGAAAAAATTGTAAAAAAAGAAAAGAAATCGAAATTGGTATTGCAAGGGCTTAATGTTTCTGATATTGTTTTCAAATTAAGCTGATTACCCAGGGTAACTAGGCAAATTTAAAGGTGAAGCATTCCTGGGGTGTTTGGAAATGAACGGGAAAACAAAGTTAAACAGCTTAATAATGATGAAGGAGGTGGAATTCTGATGTGAAGAAATTAATAAGGGAGAAGAGTGAGGAAGGTCAGGAATTAGTAATAATAAGGAGGCAGATTGATGAAAAATAGAATATTGTTAGTTTCTATAATTGCCATGTTAGTGATTGGTTTAGTTGTTGGTGGCTGCGCTAAACCAGCACCGACCAAAGTAATCGAGTGGAAGTGTCAATCTCTTTACCCTGCGGAGGACCTGTGCCATAAAGTCCAGGCCACAACGATTGTGAACACCATCAATGAGAGGCTAGCCGGGAGACTACACATTGAGCTGTTTCTCCCTGACATGCTTGTCCCGGTACCGGAGCAGTTCGAGGCCTGTGGCAAGGGAGTGTTTGAGCTGAATATGACAGCCTGTGCCTTTGACGCTCAATGGATACCCGAGGCGATGGTAGCATTCTCTTTGCCTGCCAGCTGGGAGAATTTGGAGCAGAGTCAGAAATTCTTTCATGAGTATGGGGGGTTGGACTTTTTCCGCGAAAGTTACGCTCTGCATAATCACTACTTTCTTCGACAACTACCTTACGGACACAATAGCCTGATGACTAAAGAGCGTATTAATGAGCTGTCAGATATAGAGGGCATGAAAATATGGGTAGAACCACCACAGTCATATCCGATTAGGGACCTGGGAGGCGCGCCCACCTTCATGCCACTGGAAGACCTGTACATGGCTCTGAAGCTGGGTACACTGGATGGGTGCGTATATAGTGAACCTGAGCTTAAATATCTAAGTCTTTATGAGGTAGTAAACTATGTCTATCACCCGTCTATACAGGAATGCCTCAATGTTGACATTACAGCTAACCTTGATGCCTGGAATAGCCTGCCGCCTGACATACAGGATGAAATTGAGGCCATTATGGACGAAATCAATCCTCAGATGTGTAAAGCCATTATGGCAGAAGAAGCGGTAGGACTTGAATTCTTTAAGGAGCATGGTGGTACGGTGGTTGACTTTACCCCGACTCAGGCAGCAGAACTGAGAAGAATTTCCCGTGGTTCTTGGGATGAGATAGGGGCTACGAGCCCAAGGGCTGCCCAGGCTGTCGAGATGCTGAGGAATTTCCTGAAAGCGGAAGGCATTGATTAACAGGCGTTACTAAATTAAAAAAAGAATATCGGGAAGGTAGTAGGAGTCAGGTGAAACTGAACAAGCTGCTTGACATTATAGATAAGGTTAATGAGCGCGTTGGTACGGTTATAGCCTTTGGTCTTATCGTTATGATGTTTATCATGCTTTACGAAGTGGTGTTAAGATACATATTTGACTCCCCAACAATCTGGGCCTGGGCCGTGAACGGACTGCTGTTCTCTGCCGTCCTGGTTCTTGGCGGAGGATACGTGCTTTTGCATAAGGGTCACGTCAGGCTCGATATACTATTTGAGCGTCTCAGCCCCAGAGGACGGTTAATAGCTGATATGGCTACCTTTCCGGTATTCCTTATTTTTCTTTCGGTAGTAGTATGGCAGGGAGGGAGGATGGCTTATTCATCCCTGGTTATGGGACAGCATACCCTGGGATTTTTTAATGCTCCTATATATCCAACCAAGATAGCTTTTTGCGTAGCCGCGGCACTTTTACTCCTCCAGGGTATAGCTATTTTCACCCGTAATGTTATCGCCCTCAAGGGGAAAACGAACGGAAGGTATGATGCTTCCAATACCTAGTGCGGGCATCGCCACGGTATTACTCCTTGGTTGCGTATTTGCCCTTTTTGCTGCCGGTCTACCTATCACCTTTTGCCTGGGTGGGACAGCTACCATTTTTGCCCTCCTTTTCTTTTCACCAGCGCAGTGGTATTCAATTGCCAGCTCCATGTATGGTGCTACCACCAATCAGATACTGATCGCTATTCCTCTATTTATATTTATGGGTAGTGTGATGGTGTACACCGGCATAGCGGAAGCCCTGTTTCAGACTCTCTATAAGTGGGCCGGTCCGGTAAGGGGTGCTCTTGCTATGGGTACCGAGCTTATCGGAGCCGCTTTTGGTGCCATGTGTGGTTCAAGTGAAGCCACCACTCTTACTATGGGTGCTATTGCCCTGCCCCAGATGTTAAAACGGGGGTATAATAAACACCTGGCAATAGGTGCTGTAACTACCGGCGGGTTGCTGGGTATCCTTGTTCCTCCGACCGTACTGGGGATTATCTATTGCGTTGTTTCTGGAGTTTCCGTAGGTTTGCTCTATTTTGGCTTGTTCTTACCTGGCTTCTTACTGGCCGCTTTGTACATGGTGTATATCGGGATAAGGTGCTACTTACAACCTCACCTGGCACCAGCAATACCTGAAGAGGAAAGAGTTACCTTGAAGGAAAAATTGATTTCACTGAAAGGTATCATTGCTCCTATACTGATTATGCTGGCTGTTCTTGGCGGAATTTATAGTGGTATAGTCACTCCAACTGAGGCTTCGGGAGTGGGTGCCTTCTGTATGCTTCTAGCGGCTCTGGTCAGGAGGGGGCTTACCTGGAAGACTTTCAAAGATTCGTGCATCAATACGCTTAAACTGGCATCCATGGTTATGTGGATAATTATGTCGATTACTGTGTTCTCCAATATTTATCATGCTTCAGGTGCGGCGACGCTAATAAAGGACATGGCTCTTGGCTTACCCATATCAGGGTTCGGTGTTATTGTCTTGATGGTATTGTCGGTCTTCTTTTTAGGGATGATTATGGATGATGTAGTGGTTATGATGCTGGTTGTCCCGATATACCTGCCTATTGTTACCAGCCTGGGTTTTGACACATTGTGGTTTGGTGTTCTGTTCCTGATTTTAATAAATATTGCCTGGTTGACGCCACCCTATGGTTTCAATTTGTTTATTATGAGGGCGATTACTCCCAAGGAGATAAGCATGATGGATATATACCGCTCAGTCTTACCTTTTATTGGGATGCAGCTAGTTTGCCTGTTATTGGTCATGTTCTTCCCGCCTATAGCTCTCTGGCTGCCATCAATAATAATAGCCCGTTGAGCAGTGAGCTTTGGGGTGGTAAAATGGGAATAGCTTGACTTGTGAGTTTTGAACTTTAGCAAGGAGGTTGAAAATTTGATTATCGGTGTCCCCAGGGAGATTAAGAATAATGAATATCGGGTGGCAATGGTTCCGGCTGGAGTGCGGGCCCTGATTGAAAATGGCCATAGGGTGCTGGTAGAGAGGTCTGCCGGTGAGGGCAGCAGCATATCAGATGATGAATATCTCCAGGTTGGAGCAGAGATAAAGCAGTCTGCTGAAGCTGTATTTGAAGAAGCCGAAATGATTGTGAAGGTAAAAGAGCCGCTTCCTCAGGAATATAATTTACTGCGTGAAGGGCAGATACTATTCACCTATTTACATCTTGCCTCTGCGTTGGAACTGACAAAGGCACTGCTGGCACAGAAGGTGATTGGTATCGCTTATGAGACGGTTCAGTTAGCAGATGGTTCTCTCCCACTGCTAACCCCCATGAGTGAAATCGCCGGGAAGCTATCTATTCAGGTGGGTGCTTATCATCTACAAAGGGATAATGGTGGTAGTGGAGTTTTGCTGGGGGGAGTGCCAGGAGTTAGAGCCGGTAACGTCGTTATTATTGGAGGGGGAACTGTTGGCACCAATGCAGCCAGGATTGCACTGGGTATGGGTGCCACTGTGACTATAATAGATATAAACGTAGATAGGTTAAGATACCTGGGTGATATTCTCGGTGGAAAACTTGTCACTCTGGCTTCAAATAGGAGCAACATTGAAGCAGCCATAGCTGATGCAGATTTGGTTGTGGGAGCTATATTGATACCAGGAGCCAGAGCAAGGAAATTGGTAACGAAGGATATGATTGCCAAGATGAGGAAGGGTTCGGTAATAGTAGATGTGGCGATTGACCAGGGAGGGTGCTGTGAGACCTCTACACCTACGACTCACGACAGTCCGACTTTCACGGTTGACGGCGTGAACCATTACTGTGTGCCTAACATGCCGGCTACTGTTTCACGAACTTCAACCTTCGCTTTGACCAACGCAACCCTCCCCTATGTTTTAAAACTGGCGGACCTGGGTTATGAGGGAGCATTGCAGGCGGATGGTAATTTAAAGAAAGGTCTCAATGTGTTTAAGGGTAAGCTGGTCTATAAGCCCGTGGCTGAATCTCTGGGATTGCAGTATACTGTCCTGGAGGCTTTTTAATGTCTCATAGTAACAATTATGGTAGATTGTTTCTAAGAGCAGATGGCTCAGCAAAGGCATTTGATTAAATAGTAATAAGGAGGAGATGAGAAAATGATTTCAGAAGAAGAACTGGCGAAGTTGTCGTATCCAGGCGCGCCGAAGATTGTAACTGATAAAATTCCCGGTCCAAAGAGCGAAAAGATAATTAAGGATGTGCCCCAATATGAGTCCTTAACTCGGCCTGGAGGTGCGGCTCCTCCCGTTTGGGATGAGGGCATGGGCGTCACGGTAAAAGACCCCGATGGTAATATTTACATTGATATATCGGCTGGGGTAGGGGTAAATTCTGTTGGACGCAGACACCCCAGGGTGGTTAAAGCTATAGAGGAGCAAGTAACAAGGTTAATGCATACCACCGAGGGAGTTAATACTCGCCGTGCTGAACTTGCCAGGAAAGTTTCCAGCATTATGCCCGACGGTCTGCGTGGCAATTGCGTTAGTTACTTTGCCCAGAGTGGGAGTGGGGCAGTGGAGACAGCCATAAAATTTGCCCGTCATATAACCGGGAGGTCGCAAATTGTAGCTTTTCATGGGGCTTACCATGGTGTCTGGTGTGGATCAGGAGCCTTAACTACTGGTGAGCGTTACCATTACGGTTTCGGGCCTTTAATACCAGGAGTAATACATGTGCCCTACGCCTATTGCTATCGCTGCTGTTTCGGTTTAGAGTATCCAAGCTGTGGTGTTCAGTGTGGCAAGTATCTCGATTATGTGCTGAATACACCTTATACCGCTGCTGATGATGTGGCGGCGGTAATAATTGAAGCGCAGCAAGGAGAAGGTGGCTATTTAGTCCCTCCACCAGAATTCCTTAAGATGGTTAAAAAAGCCGCTGAAAAACATGGCGCTTTATTCATTGCGGATGAAGTTCAGGCTGGTGCCGGGCGCAGTGGGAAAATGTGGGCTATTGAGCATAGTGGAGTGGTGCCTGATATGCTGGTCTGGGGTAAAGGTATGGGTGGTGACCTTCCTATGGCTGGCGTTACTTTTAGAGCTGATTTGGCTGATAAGCTTGTGGAAGCTTCCCAGCCAGGCACCTTTGCTGGCAACGCTCTTTCTTGTGCAGTCTGCATGACGAATATCGACATCTTGACCGATAAGAGCTACGATTTGATAGCCAGGGCTGCTCAGTTAGGCGAAGAGACAAAAGCTAGACTTCAACAAGAGGCAAAAAGCATCAGAATTATCGGTGATGTCCGTGGTAGGGGTTTATTTATTGGCGTTGAGTTAGTTAAAGATAAAGAAAGCAAGGAACCTGTTGATGGAAATGTGATGGGGCAGATTGTATCCGGGTTTCTTAATCGTGGTGTGATAGCAGTTCCCTGTGGGCGTTATGGCAATGTTGTGCGGCTTATGCCCTCTTTAACCATAACCAGAGAGTATCTGGAAAAGGCAACAGATATTATATTGGGCGTTATTAAGGACACTGAATCCGCTGCGGTGAAATAATTCTAGGGCTTAAGAAATATACTGAGCGAGAGGAGGTTAGTATGCCAGGTGGTTATACGGGCAAAATATTATTCGTTGACCTGACAGCAGGGGCTATAAAAGAGGAATCGCCGTCCGAGAGTGTTTACCGTGATTTTATCGGGGGTATCGGATTGGGTGTTAGAATCCTCTACGAGCGTATGAAGCCCAAGGCAAATCCCATGGGGCCGGATAATATGCTGGGTTTTGTTACCGGACCATTGACTGCCACGCCAACACCAGGGAGTGGAAGAATCACGGTAGTTGCCAAATCTCCTCTGACAGGTACCTGGGCTGAGTCAAATGCAGGTGGCTCATTAGGTCCTGAATTGAAAGCGGCCGGCTATGATGCTATTTTCTTTTCGGGAATTGCCACCAAGCCAGTTTATCTATTGTTGGCCGGAGGTAAAGCCGAGCTTAAGGATGCTTCATATCTATGGGGCAAAAATACCAGCGAAACGGAAGATATACTTAAACAGGAACTGGGTGAATCTAAAGCAGTAATCGCCTGTATAGGTCCAGCGGGCGAATTGGGTTCTTTGATATCGGGAATAGTGACCGATAAGGGGAGAATTGCCGCTCGCTCGGGTGTGGGTGCGGTGATGGGCTCCAAGCGGTTAAAAGCGGTTGTAGTGAGAGGACGGGGGAAGGTATCTGTAGCTCAACCGGAAAAACTGAAATCTGCAAGGAACGATTTTATTAAAAATATAAAGGCGAGTGGTTTTCAGCGGGGACTGTCCACCGTAGGGACAGGTGGAGATCTGAGTTTTCTGGTGAGTATAGGTGAATCTCCCATTAGGAACTGGCAGACAAGTGGGCTGGAAGCAATGCCGACCTGCACAAATCTGGACGGTGCCAATATGGACAAGTATAAGCTTAGAGACTATGGCTGCCATTCCTGTCCGGTACGGTGTGGCGCAATCGTTGAGGTAAAAGAAGGTCCATTTGCTACTGAGGGTGAGACACACAGACCTGAATATGAAACCCTGGCTGCCCTCGGCTCGTTTTGCCTGACCGATAATCTAGAGTCGGTAATTCGAGCTAATGAGATATGCAATCTCTATGGTCTGGATACCATTGCTGCCGGTGCGGTTGTTGCTTTTGCCATGGAATGCTACGAGAATGGTCTGATTGGCAAGAAGGAAACCGATGGTATTGAGCTTACCTGGGGCAACGCTGAAGCAATGATTGCTGTGTTGGAGAAGCTGGCTCGGCGAGAAGGGTTTGGCGCTATACTGGCTGACGGGGTGGAGAAAGCCGCCGAACGCATAGGTAAAGGTTCTGAAGAATATGCCATGCATGTACATGGTCAGGGATTACCCTATCATGACACGCGAAATAACCCCTGCCGGGGCACCAGCTATTTTGCGGATGCCAATCCTGGCCGCCATATGGATAGTGACGGTACGACTGTACTTGAACATGGTGGTTCTTTGGGAGCTGACCCCGCACTGCAGGTGCCCAAGCTGGATGTCTATGGTGATTATCAAAGTAAAGGTCCTATGTATGCCATAGGGGCTGAATTCTATCAACTGCTTAGTTCCAGTGGGCTGTGTGCCCTGCTGGGTATAAATAATACTGTGCCGGTAGCTGAGTTAATCGCCGCAGTAACGGGATGGGATTTCAGCTGGACAGAGGGACTTGAGGTCGGGCGGAGGATTCTAACTTTACGGCAGGCTTTTAATGCGCGGGAAGGTCTGTTACCTGCTGATTTCAAGCTACCCAGTAGGGTAATGAAACCAGCGTCAGTTGGAGAGGCTGCTGGAGTTGAAATTGATTTTGACTCTTTGAAAAGCAGCTATTTTACCGCTATGGGATGGGACCTTGAGAGTGGTAAACCCTCCCCTCAGACACTTATTGACTCAGGTCTGGATAAATTGGCTGCTGACCTGTGGAAGTAGCAGGGAATAATTGTCCAGATACGCGGGAATTAAGCTGAGTTGAATAAGGGTACAGTTAACCCTAGAGTAGGAGGATATAACATGTCGATGTTCAGGGATGACCTAGATGAGTTTGCCAGGCTTTCGCGGGCGTATTCCAGCGAAGTCCGGAAGCGGAAAGGTGAAGGTAAAAAGGTTGTTTGCTACTACGGAAGCCGTGTTCCAGTAGAAATTATCCATGCATCGGGGGCAGTACAATATCCGTTGTTTGACGGAGGAGATACCGGTCCTACAGAAGCGGCACTGCCATACCTGCTGCCTTTTATCAACGTGCAGGCTCGGTATCAGGTTGGCCAGCACGTGCTGGGATTAAATCCGATTACTCCCATAGCCGACCTTATTATCATAGACTGTAAGGAGGCTGATGGTGTGAGGGTGGGAGACGCTTTCGAATTCCTGGAGCTACCGGTATGGAAGCTCGGAGTTCCCCAGGATTGGGAGAAGGAAATCGCTTTTAACTATTACAAGCGGCAGCTAGGCAAGTTGAAGGAAGAGCTAGAAAAGCTTACCGGAGAAGTGACTACAAATGACAAGCTGGCGCAGTCTATCAACAAGTATAACCGAATAAGGCAGCTCTTGAGTCGGATAGGAGCCCTCAGGAAAAAGCACCCCCCGGTTATAGGGGGGGAGGAGTTCATCAAACTGAACCACTATGCACTTAGAAGTAATCCGGATACTGCCATCCAGAGCCTGGACAAGATTTATAAGGCTTTAAATCAAGAAAAAGGCAGGTTTCCTGAACAGGCACCGAGAATAATGGTGGCCGGGCGTGGGTTTGCCTTCGGTGACTACACACCGCTCAGGATAATTGAGGAGTCGGAGGGTGTGGTAGTTACTGAGTTATTAGACGATGCAATAGTACAGCCCGGGGAAGCAAAAGTTGACGGAGACCCAATAGAAAATATAGCTCAGTTATACTATAGAGATATGGTTCCATCGTGCTTATTCACCCCATCATGGGGTAAAAGGTGGCAGCAGGTTGAACGTCTAATAGATGAATACCAGGTAAGCGGCCTGCTGTATTACATGCTAAGTTTTGATGTGATATACGACTATGAGTACCCTATATTTTCTAAGAGAGCTGATGAGAAGGGAATTCCATTTGAGATGATAGAATCGTCATATGACTTCTCCAGAGAAGCTACAGAAACACTGAGAACGAGGGTAGAAAGCTTCATAAGAATATGCGGGAGGCAACTTTAAGATGGAGAAAAAGGACTGGCATAAGGAATATCTGGTAAAGTGCGCTGGCTTTGGTGACCCTCCCTGGGATAGAGAACTTGACAGCATGCTGGAAAAGTGGAGAAGGGCTGCCAACAACCTTAAATTAACAGAAGACGACCTGAAGTATGTGGTAACCGAGTGGATTCCCAGAAACTTTGATATAGAACTGGAAGGGACGAGGAAGGTAATAGGTGTCATGACCGCAGAAGCGGTTGATATGATGCTGGCCAATGAGCGCAAGGCAAGAGGCGAAAAAATGGTCTACGGGGTTCTCCCGGCACATACCACCTTCTACCGGGCGTTGAAGTTTACTGACCCCAAGATAAACGTTTATTTTATAGATGCCAACTTCGTAAGTTTTATACAACCCTTGTTCCACAAAATCGCTCCCTTTTTAGATTATGCTGAAGAGCGTGGAGTGCGGTATGGTTGCCGTCACTGTGCTTTGAACAAGACCAGATACACTTTGCTTAGACAGGGAATAGTGCCACTCCCGGATGTTAGCTGGATTTGGGGCTTCATTTGCGACCAGGCGCCCAAAAGCGATGAGTTTATCAATGAGTACTGGAATAAGGAGTATCCCATTATCTACTCAAGATGGTCCCATCACGGTCGGGCACATGAAAAAGAGTACCAGAACGAAGAGATGGTGAGGTATCTGGCGAGTGTTATGAGAGAGGGATACCAACAGGTTTGTCAGGTGCTGGGCATAAAAGTTGACGAGAAGGCTATTATGAAAGCGCTGGAGGAAAGAATGGCATATTTAACAAAATATGCTGAGCTCTCCCAGTTCATGGCGGCAGACCCGGCTCCATTCAGCGGGGAAATCCCCTTAATGCTGTCTCACGGCCTGTGGGCGGCGTTTAATACCGGCTATAAATATTATAGCGATGCTTTGGATGCTGTAATCAAGGATGCCAAAGCAAAAGTAGCCAAGGGTGAGGGGATAGTGCCCAAGGGGTCCCCATCGGGAATGATGTGGTTCATGCCTTACTGTAACCCATTTATAATGAGGATGTTTGAGGAAAATGGGGTAGTAATTGCCTTCTGTGACGCTTTATTACCGTCAAAGGCGGATCTTGAACCGCCGAAATTTGATGACCCGTTTGAAGCTAATGCCGAAGCCTTCCTGAAGGAAGCCATGATGACCAACTGGGGGACCAAAGCTGATTTAACCATCGAGAAAATGGCTAACTATAATGTAGATTTCATGATATGGGGATTTGAGGACTTTGACCGGTGGTTGGGAAGCGACCAGAAGCTGTGCCGGGCATATGTAGAAAAGAGGACGGGTAAGCCATGCTTCTATATTGAAGGTGACGAATGGGAGGACAGAGACTACAGCGAGGAATCGATGAGAACCAGGATTGAGACTATATGTGAAATTGTGAAGGCGCGCCTGGCGACTAATACCTGAAACTCTCCTTTTCTATATGGGTCAGTTAATGGAGGTTCAAGAAATGGCTTATTATGCAGGCATTGACATCGGGTCAACCACGTCAAAAGCAGTAGTTATAGGCGATGATGGAGGTGTAGAAGCATACTCCCTCCTGAGAAACAGCTATAACCTGGCTGAAAGCGGGAAGAAGGCATTTCAGATGGCACTAGACCACAAAGGGCTTCCTGAGGGGGAGATAGCTTACATCGTTGCCACCGGCTATGGGCGGAGGACAATTGACTTTCAACATGGAGTAGAGCCCGAGATAATTTGCCATGCTAGAGGCACAACGGAGCTTATCCCTGCCTGCCGGACAATAATAGACATTGGAGGGCAAGATAGCAAGGTAATAGAACTTGACGAAAAGGGAGTTAGGAAATTCCAGATGAATGACAAATGTGCCGCTGGAACTGGGCGGTATCTAGATAAACTGGCTAAGGGCATTCTGGAGATTGAGGTCGAGCAGCTTGGCGAGTTGTCCTTAAAGAGCAGAAATCCAGTTTCTCTATCCACTCAATGTACTGTGTTCGCTGAGTCCGAGATAATTACTTATTTAAGCCACAGTGAGCCAATAGAAAATATAGCTGCTGGAATGCACTACACCCTGGTCAAGAGGGTTATCCAGATGGGGAAAACGGCTAGCATCAAGTTTACAAGGGATATAGTCTTTAGCGGTGGGGTTGCCAGGAACGCCGGAATGGTTAAAGCCTTAGAAGACTTGCTGGGTGAGCCAGTAATCGTTCCTAAAGACCCTCAATTAACGGCGGCACTCGGAGGAGCACTGATGGCTAGGGAGAGATTTAGAAATGGGCGTCCTGGTAAAAATCTTTAAACTGGCTGGATTACCCGCCAATTGTCGGCTTGATATTACTATCTTACACTTTTATAATTTGCTGTTTGAAGTAGAGAGATTCGGGAGAGGTGTGGCTATTAAGTATCCAGGTGGAGCTGGTTTGACTGGCACCCCGGTATAAACAGACAAGTAGCTAAGGGCTCTGCCAGGGGAAACTGGAAAAGATAAGGATGGAAAGATGGCTCTTGTTTTAGCAATTACAGGCAAATCTGATGCGGGCAAAACATTCCTGATTAACAGGCTTGTACCTGAGATGAAAAAGAGGGGATATAGAATTGCTGCTGTTAAGTACTGCCCGCATGGCTTCGACCTGGATATGGAAGGAAAGGATTCATGGAATTTTACTGAAGCTGGAGCTGAAGGCATCCTTCTTGAATCACCGTCGGGACTTGGACTCATTCGCCCGAAAAGTAATACTACTGGCAGCTTGAATGAGGTAGCGGAGTATTACCTGGCAGACTTTGACCTTGTGCTGGCTGAAGGTTTTATCCAGGATACGAGTACCAGGAGAATAGAGATACTTCGCAAAGGGATAAGCGAAGAGCTTGAATCTCCCCCGGGAAAACTGATTGCGGTTATAACCGATTTTGCTTTTCCTGTAGATAAGCTAACCTTTAACCCCTATGATCTCTCTGATATTGCAGATTTTATTGAGAAGGCCATAAAGGAGAATCAAGAAAGCAAATAAGGGAAGGTGACAAAAGGGAAGTCGAAGTGATAACATACTATTTTCAGGAGGTGAGAAAAGGTGAGTAATTCCTTAGAAGCAAAAATGAACAAGCGAAATGTTCTAATCATTATTTTGATTGCTGGTACGGTTTGGGGATGCGTGGAAGCGGGTATGGGGTTACTGCCTAAGTATCCCTTCTCCTCTGTTTTACCAACGTTGATAGGCCTTATGGTTTTGGCTTTAGCCCGTGCTTATTTACCCCGATCTGGCTCATCAACGGCTATTGGTGCTATTGCCATGCTTTATAGAGCGGGAACTGCACATGGTTTTCCCTGCCACTTATGGGCAGTGCTCCTGGTTGGGATTTCGTTCGATATAGTGGCTACCCTGGTCACCAAAAGAAGTGAAAAACTTGCGTGGAGGGTTATTAGTGGACCGGTCACTGCATATCTGGCTTACGCTCTTTTTAGCTTTACTATGACTTATGTGATGCTTCATATACCACCTATGAAACATTGTGCTCATTGGTGGGTAATAGGAGGATTACCCAAGATTCTAAGTTATATTGGCCAAAGTGGCAGCATCGCAGCTGCGGGTTCTTTAATTGCTGTGCCCCTGGGTTACTGGCTGGGCAACTTAATGCCCCGCATGAGAGTAAAGAACCGATGGGTGCTGGTCGGAGAAGGACTCGCGCTCACTGCCTTATGGGTTGTCGGGCTTGCCATTTTCCCCTGAACACGTTGAGGAATAAGCCTGTAGGACAGATAGGGGTTATTTCCTTTCGAGTGTAAGGTGGATTTTTAAAAGAATTTTAAAAAAACTACGCCTTACGTATAAAAAAATTTGCGCCTGATAAGGATATTATGCTAGTATTTCACCTTCATTATTCAGCAAGGGGCTGGATGTAAGTGTAGGGGGTAACCGGCGGGAAACGACACCTGGTCTTACTTTTTCAGCCAGATTACTCCTCCTTGTCCCGTGTGGTGTGTCGCTGTAATCGGGGTCCTGGTTACTCCCTATACTTATATCTGTCAAGCAGTCACTAATTTTTAACCTCGAACCTTCTCCTTTAAACAATGCCCCAGTCTTTATAACCTTCTTGGATGCTTGCTAAATACTCTGGTGCAGGTGGTGTCTCTAGTGATTGTTCTAACTTAGTGTATGTTATGGCCTCTACCGGGTCACCCAGGTCTGTGAATACAAATATATTCATGCGCTGGTAAACAGTGGGATAACCTTCATGCTTGTCCAGAGCTGCCAGACATTTATTCGATATTTCATACACGCTGCCAATAACTTTCTCTCCTTTGGAAGGCTTGATGCTGGCAACTCCACCATGCCACCTTCTTGACCATCCTGTAAATATCAGCTTGTAATTAGGTAGGCTAGCTGTAAATTTAGGTTGGGCATCGGGGCATCGTTCCAGCATTTGTTTTCGGTTGAGATTAGAACCATAGGCGAAATAATACATCTTTAGCTGCTTCCATTCTTCACTGGATAAAATACATACAAGAATGGTAATTTTAACTTCTGCACAGGAACTGCTTGTTTTATCTTGATTGCTAACCTGCTCCTTATCGGGATATTATTAATATTGTACTCTTATGCCGCGCTGGATTCTATATCTTTAGTCCACTATCATCCTGTAAATTATTCACTGGCTTGGTACTGGACCCCACTATTGATAAACACCTGACAGACACCGTCACCACAATAGCAATCGTCATCGCCAGGGGTGCTGACATAGTACGGGTCCATGGAGTGCAACAGATGGTAAGGGTCTGCTGTGATAGTGATGCTATTGTTCGCTGGTAACAGTAGCATGCACTAATTTCTTGTAGTCTGTCATAAGTCTCCGTGTGACAGGTCCTGCTTTGCCAGACCCGACAGGTTTCCCATCAATCTCGGTGAGTGGCATGATTTCAATAAGCGAGTTGGTCAGGAAAGCTTCCTGAGCCTGAAAAAGCTCGTCCGGCATGATATCCCCTTCAAAGGTATTGATGTCTAGCTGTGAAGCCAGTTCTAAGACCACCTCACGCGTGATGCCGGGCAAGATACCACTGTCCTCCCCCGGGGTCTGCATTATGCCGTCATTTACCAGAAAAATATTACTCATACTAGCCTCAGCAAGAAGCCCTTTCTCATTGAGGCAGATGGCTTCGTCAACCCCAACCGCCCTTGCCTCCTGTCTGGCGAGTATATTCTCCAGGTAATTGGCTGACTTGAGTCTGGATAGGGGTGATTGACTGTTGCGACGGATGGAGCAGACCTCTGCACTAAATCCTTTCTGGTAAATCTGTTCGGGGTAGGGATGGTATTC
>Ga0209986_10000209_pt1 | contig 54184 bp, 44 predicted proteins | sample BlataG_FD_183168 | JGI IMG/M metagenome (GOLD analysis project Ga0209986, IMG submission 183168) | Deep subsurface microbial communities from Black Sea to uncover new lineages of life (NeLLi) - Black_00105 metaG (SPAdes) (version 2) | ecosystem: Environmental > Aquatic > Marine > Oceanic >... | reverse complement strand
GGAGCTTAAACCGAAAGCGGAGGTGGCCCCGGAAGGGGCGATACCGGCCCCCATGCCGGGTAAGATCGTCTCCGTCAAGGTGGGGGTCGGCGATCGAGTGGGGTATCGGGACGTGCTCTGCATCCTGGAGGCCATGAAGATGGAGAACGAGATCATGGCCCCTGGCGGAGGCGTCGTCGAAGAGGTTAAAGTCGCCGAGGGACAGGATGTCTCATACGGCGACGTTTTGTTCGTCATGGGATGAGGTGCGAGAGGTTTGGATGAGACTGCAAATCGGGGTTATCTTCACCCCAGGTCCAGTTGGCTCCTTGCTGCGTAATGAATGGCCTTTTCTTTCGAAGGCGCGTAGACCTTGCTCTGCTGCTGGTTGTCCTCGTGGTGGCGCTTCTTCTGCGGGTCTACGGGCTGGATGACATTCCCCCTGGCCTGCACTACGACGAGGCCGCCAATGCCATCCTGGCCGCCAACATCGCTGAGGGCGACGCCCACCCCCTCTTCATCGAAGCCTACACCGGCAAGGAAGTGCTCTTTTTCTACTTGGCTGCTGCCTCCATGCGCCTCCTCGGTGCTTCTGTTTTCTCCCTGCGCTTAACTTCAGCCCTGATCGGCGTGTGCTCACTGTGCTGATCACTTACCAACTGGCCAGGGAGATGTTCGCTCATCAGGGAGCCAGAGCCTCGCGCTGGCTGGCCCTCTTCAGTGCCGCCCTGCTAGCTACTTCGTAATGGCACGTCACCCTGAGCAGGTACGGCTTCAGGGCCATACCGCCTCGATCGGGACAGCCGTATCTGGGGCCAGAAGGACAGTGCCCCTCAGGCTGGCGCTTACCCCACCACCCTCTGGGTCGAAAGGGAGGTAGTAGCTGACCAGTACGAAATCGTCGTCAAGCCCGATGCTCCGCCAGGGCAATACGTCATTGAGGTCGGGATGTACCTTCCCCGGTCAGGCCAGCGCCTGTTGGTGTTGGACAAGTTAGGACAGGTGCAGGGCGATAGGGTTCTGTTGGAGACGGTAGAGATTCGGTAGTTGAAGCTGGAGGGAAAAACGAAGAAAATGGTTTATTGGTGGGCAAGGCTCTCCCCATTGATGAAATCAGCACTTCTGGCGGGCGTCCTCTGGCTGTTGATAGTGGCTGGAAGTGTGGTCATCTTCGATTTCTGGTCGCGGGGCTGGCAGACGTGGGCGAGGCTCATTGCTGCCGCCTTCCTGGCAAGTCTTACTATCGTGCTTGCTCTCCTTGCAATACGCCAGAAACTCCCTGGACCCAAGATACGCCCTGCCAAGGAGGGTGAACTCCTGATAGTAGTGACCAAGTTCAGAGGGCCTGAGCGCCCTGACCCGCAGATGTACATTGCCGGGCGATTGGAGGCTGACCTCTTGATGCATCCTGCTCTGGCTGACAGGGTGCGCGTCTCCCGGTTTCCGGAGGTGATCGAAGAGGAAAGTCAGGAGGCTGAAATCGAGAGAGCCCGCGCCCTTGGCGGGACTTACGGAGCGACGCTCGTGATCTGGGGAGAGCACGACGGGCACAGTGCTGTGCCTCATTACCTCGTGACTCGGGAAAGGGAGAGGGTGGAGACGGTGGTGGAGCTGGAGCCTAGAGCGGCCACCGCTGATCTTGATCAGTTCGTGATGTATGTCTCCGAGGAGCTCCCTGAGGCCATGACGTATCTATCTCTTTTTACTATCGGGCAGATGTACTGTTTTGCCAAAGGGTATTCTAAATCCATTTCCCTCTTCTCTGCCGCCCTCGATCATCTCCCCTTGGAAGAAGCATGCCAGGAAAGTGCAATGGCTCTTCACTTCTATCGAGGAGAAGCTCACTATGAGCTCGGGGAGCACCAGGGGGCTATAGCCGACCTCAGCAGGGCCATCAAGCTGCGGCCGGATTTGGCCGAGGCCTATGCCAACCGCGGGAATGTCTATTACGACAAGGGCGAGTACGACCCGGCCATCACTGACTACGGGAGGGCCATTAGGCTGAAACCTGACTATTCCCTCCCCTATCATGGCCGTGGGTTTGTCTACAAGAAGAGCGGTAAGAAGCAAAAGGCTATTGGGGACTTCGAGCGGTTTTTGGAGCTAAGTGCGGATGAGTATTGGAGAGATGAGTATTGGAGAAAAGAGGCGGAGAAGCAACTCAGGGAGTTGAGGGGGCAGTGATGAAGAAGGCCATCGTTGTCGTTGCTGGGGTCATGGTTCTGATCACGGCTTGGGTTGGGTTTAACCCCATTGGCAGGTTCGGGTTCTGCCGCTTTGGGTTGCTGGTCTACAGCGCTATCCCCTTTCCTGCCGTGGACCTCGTTATCCATGCCAATGGTTTGCCCTCGGTGAGAGGGAGCACTGTCCTGGACTGGACAGTACAGGGCAAGGCGCATTTTGTTGCCTTAGCTGAGATTGAGGGACTGCTCAAGGAAGAGCCGGACGTGCTGATCATCGGCACCGGCTACGACAACATGGTGCAGGTTGAGGAGGAGATCGCGGTGATGCCCATTGTCGAAATCCTACCCACGCCCCAGGGGGTGAGGCGCTACAACGAGCTGAGGGACGAGGGGAAAAGGGTAGCCGCAATCATCCACTCGACTTGCTAGTCGTATCCCATTGGTAAGCGCTCAGGCTGTCACTGCGAGGAACGTAGTGACGAAGCAAACAAGGTTCAAATCTCATAAAAACCACCAAGACACCAAGACACTAAATTCTTCAATTTTTTCTTTGTGCCTTTGTATCTTTGTGGTTAGATCCTTGCCGTTTGTGCAAGAATTTGACTGGTAATATACTAATGCATACTCTACCTTTCAAAGTTCTCTACTGGCTTTTGGCGCTATCGCCGATCATCGTGGTGCTGATCCTTATGATCGGCTTTCGCTGGGGCGGATCCAAAGCCGGGCCTGTGGGCTGGCTCACGGCTATCGTAGTGTCCTTAGCCTTTTTCGGCGCTGCACCTGCGCTCCTCGCCTATTCCCAGCTCAAGGGTTTGCTGCTCACCATCTACGTCCTGTACATCATCTGGATGGCGCTGGTGCTCTACAACGTAGTCAACGAGGCGGGAGCCATCGCCGTCATTGGCCGTGCCATCTCCCGCCTCACCAGCGATCGGGTGATGCAGCTCTTGATCCTGAGCTGGGTTTTCAGTGCTTTCCTGCAGGGAGTGGCTGGATTCGGTGTCCCCGTCGCCGTGGTGGCTCCCCTGCTCATCGGCATGGGCTTCGAGCCGACGACTGCAGTGGTGGCTACCGCCATTGGCCATTCCTGGTCGGTTACTTTCGGCGACATCGCATCGTCTTTTCAGGCTCTCATCGCTGCTACTGGACTCAATGGCCAGGAGTTGGCTCCCTGGTCGGCCCTCTTCCTGGGCCTGGCCTGTTTCAGTTGTGGCCTGGCCTCCGCCCATGCTCACAGTGGTCTCAAAGGTCTTCGGCACGGCCTGCCGGCCATCCTGATCATTGGCTCCCTGATGAGCGGGACCCAGTATCTGCTGGCGACCAACGGTCTCTGGAATCTGGCCGGTTTCGCGGCGGGCCTGGTTGGCCTCCTGGTAGGAGCAGTGGTGGCTCGCTTGCCCCGCTACCGCTCAGCTTCGGCAAGCTCTACAGCAACTCACGCCGAAGGGCGCCTGGGGTTGCCCTTAGCCCTGGTACCCTATCTGCTCCTCATCGTGCTGGTCGCGGCGGCGGAGCTTTACGCCCCCCTTCACGAGCTTCTCAACAGCCTGGTGATCAGGATTCGATTTCCAGAGCTCCGCACGGCCTACGGCTGGATAACAGAGGCCGGAACAGGGCGAACCATCAGCATCTTCGGCCACGCTGGGGCCTTGCTGGCCTACACTTCTATCATAGGCTACCTTCTCTATCGGCGCAGCGGCCACTACGGTGCAGGAGTCCTGCGAAGGATCACGGCCAACACCTTGAGGAGCGCTGTGCCCTCTAGCATCGGCATCGCCTCCCTGGTTGGCATGGCCCTGAGCATGGATCACAGCGGCATGACCTATTTTCTGGCCGAGGGCATCAGCAGAAGCGTTGGAGCGGCCTTCCCCTTCTTCTCACCCCTCATCGGGGTGCTAGGCGCGTTCATGACCGGTTCCAACACCAACTCCAACGTCATCTTCGCCCCCTTGCAGAAGCAGGCCGCCGAGCTCGTCGGGATCAGCGTTTTCATCATCCTTGCTGCTCAGACCACGGGCGGCTCTTTGGGTAGCATGCTGGCCCCGGCCAAGATCATCGTGGGCTGCAGCACCGCCGGGCTGGCCGGACGCGAGGGGGAGGTTCTTAAGAGGACGCTTCTCCCCGGCCTCTTGATTGCCGCTTGTGTCGGGGTGGTGGCCTGGCTGGCTATCTATTTGACGTGATTCGTGAAGAGCCAACACACAACACGCATCAAAGTACATAAGGAGCTATCAATGAACACTCAAGACATCCTGAAGAGGCACGAGCAGTACGTTTTCCCCAGCGTGATCACTTATTACGAGGAGCCGTTGCCCTTCGAGCGAGGGGAGGGACAGCATCTCTACGGTGTGGACGGCCAGAGGTATCTGGATTTCTTCGGCGGCATCCTCACCGTCAGTGTGGGCCACTGCCATCCCAAGGTCACAGAACGAGTTTGCCAGCAGGTGCGCACCCTTCAACACACCTCCACCCTCTACCCTCACGCCAACATGGTGAACCTGGCCGAGAAATTAGCTCAGATCGCGCCGGGAAGGTTGCAGAAAAGCTTCTTCACCAACAGCGGCACGGAAGGTAACGAGACGGCCATTATGCTGGCCAAGGTTCACACCGACGCCCAGGAGGTCATCGCCCTGCGCCACGGCTACAGTGGGCGCTCAGCTCTGAGCATGACTCTGACCGGGCACGGCAGTTGGCGCGTCGGCGGCACCCAAATCCTGGGCATCAAGCACGCCCACAACGCCTACTGCTACCGCTGCCCCTTCAACCGGGAGTATCCCGACTGCGACCTGGAGTGCGCCTACGATGTCGAAGAACTGGTCCAAACCACGACCTCCGGTCGGGTGGCGGCCTTCATCGCTGAGCCCATCCAGGGCGTGGGTGGTTTCATCACTCCGCCGCCTGAATACTTTCCCATCGTGGTAGATATTGTGCGCAGGTATGGAGGGATCTTTATTAGCGACGAGGTGCAGACAGGCTTCGGGCGGACGGGTACAAAGTGGTTCGGCATCGAGCACTGGGGCGTGGCGCCGGACATCATCACCTGCGCCAAGGGGATAGCCAACGGTGCGCCGATGGGGGCTACCGTCGCTACGGCCGAGGTGGCCGATAGCTTTGAGGGGTTGTCCATTTCCACTTTTGGCGGGAATCCCGTTTCCTGTGCCGCTGCCCTGGCTACGATAGAGGTGATCGAGGAGGAGAACCTGGCCAGCAACGCCCATGTGGTGGGCAACTACCTGCGAGAGAAGTTAGAGGAGCTGAGGGAGAAGTATCCACTGGTCGGCGATGTGCGGGGGATGGGCCTGATGCAGGGCGTGGAGCTGGTCCGCGAGCAGAAGGAGCCGGCCGGCGAAGAGATCCTCCAGGTGTTCGAAGCCACCAAGCGTCGGGGTCTGCTCATCGGAAAGGGGGGGCTGTATGGAAACGTCATCCGCATTGCTCCGCCGCTCAACATCACCAAGGCCGACGTGGACGAAGCAGTTCACATTCTTGATGAGGCGTTTGCGGAAACGGGGTGCTGATTCAGAATCTCCCTTGGGTGACGTCGTCGTAGATGTCTTCGCCCGTCTGATCGGTGATCCAGCTTACGGCCAGGCGAAGGTCCCGCTTGAAGCCATCCTCCAGCGAAATGCGCGTGGCCTCTTTAACCAGGTGGATAGCTTTGGCCGCGTAGGCGATGAGGTAGCGAGGCTCTAGGCGGCTTAAGTCCTCGAAGAAGAAGCCGCAGCTAGTGTACATGGCCTGTCGGTAGTATTGGGCTTCCAGCAAAGTCAATGTCCGCCTCGCTTCTCCCTCGGTAAGCTTTCCGGCGGCCTGCTGAGCCAGGAAGGCCCTCCCTTTCATTTCCCCCAGCACCACCCGGATGTAGCCATCTCGCAGCCTCCAGGGGTCAACCACCCACCTCTCGACCTCGTCCCGATAGAGCGCGTCCATCTCCTGGGCCAGCCGGTCCAGAGCCCCTCGCAGAGGGCGCTTCCACCTGCTCTCGCCCGGCGTGCAGGTGCACCCCTCCCGCCAACGAGCCACACCATGCCCGCAGCTCCACGAGGTGCCATCCATGATTTCAACCTCTGCCACAGGTGGGTGCTCCTGCAAATAGCGGGCCAGGAAGGTCATCTCGTAACCCACCCTGGGAGCTTCTTCGTACAGCAAATTGTGAAGGAAGCGCTCCCTTCCCCTATGGTGATGGCCAAAGGTTTCGCCATCTGTAGCTACCAGACGCAGCCCCTCGCCGCCGGGGCCATGAGCGCCTGACAAGCAGTTCTCAACAAAGTCCTTAGCACTATTGGTCAACGCTGGATCAAAAGCCAGGATATTGGAGAGAGCCTCATCTCTGAAAAAGACAGCTATCTCTCGGCCACGCCGCAGTCGCACCCGGTAGGGTCCGGCATCATCGAGCTGGCCTCTTGCCTGGTGAGGAGAAAGGAGGGTGAAAGCGACACCTTGGCTGGCCAATACCTCGAGAGTCTCTTGATCCACAGCCATCTCCGGCAGCCACATCCCCAGTGGCTCGCGGCCGAAGCGATGGCGGAAGTCGGCCATGCCCCAGATGATTTGGGTCTCTTTGTCGCGTCGGGTGGCCAGGGGGAGGATGGTGTGGTTATGGGCCTGGGCGAGGGCGTTGCCTATGCCGTGGGCAGCCCTGTTGTGCCGGTCGGCCTCGACGATGCGCTGGTAGGTGGGTGGATCGTGGCCCTCCAGCCAGGCTGCCAGAGTGGGGCCGAGGTTGAAGCTCAGTACCTCGAAGTTACCTAGCTCCGCGTTGGGCCGGTAGCACTCGGTGTTGATCTTCTCGTTGAAGTTAGCGAAAGGTTTGGCCCCCTCCTCGGAGGGAATAACCCCTGCGAAAGGGTCCTCCCGAGGGGGCTGGTAGAAGTGTGCGTGAACGCAGAAGCTCCTCATGATAAGTTCAAAGCTCAGAGTTCAGAATTGGACTTTGGACTCTGGATTTTGGGCTTTCAACATGCCCACAAGATCAAGCCGGGCTCGTAGGGGTTGCTCAGATCCTCGTGGTGGGGGAGTATCCGAAGGGCGTAGCCGTGCCGGCCGCTGGTTCGGCAGGGAATGGAGCCGACGAATACGTGGCACGCATTCTCATGGGACTCCACACATTTCATGGCCATAACTTCACCCTTCGGGATTTTCCCCCTCGTATCGAGGGGACCATAATAGAGCTGCACCGTCACATCCTTGGGCTCAAGGGCGCCCAGATTTACCTGGGCCCGTACCTGTAGATCAGCGCCCACTTTGAGCTTGGCTGGTACCTCCGCCTCCACGTTTTCTACCCGGATCTCCGGCCAGTGTTGGTGGAGAAGGGATTTCCACTGCGCAAGGGCCTTCGCCCGGGCCATCTCGCCCTCGGTCAGGCGCTTATACCGCTGGGCCGAAGGCAGATAGAAACGCTCGGCATACTCACGAATCATCCGGTCGGTATTGAAGACTGGACATATAGCTCGCATGGCAGCTTTCATCCGAGCAGTCCATTTGTGCGGAAGCCCGTTGGAGCTGCGATCGTAAAACAGGGGAATGATCTCTTTCTCCAGGATCTCATAGATAGCCCTGGATTCGATATCGTCCTGGTAATTGAGATCTTCGTACACCTCGCCTCTGCCGACGGCCCACCCGGTGTCAGGCTGATAGGCCTCATCCCACCAGCCATCGAGGGTGCTCATGTTGATGACGCCGTTGGCGGTGGCCTTCATCCCGCTGGTGCCGCTGGCCTCACGGAGGCGAAGCGGGGTATTGAGCCAGATGTCTGCCCCCTGAACCAGGTAGCGGGCGATGGACATATCGTAGTCCTCGATGAAGACTATCCGCCGCCGAAACTCCTCCTGCCGGGACAGATGGACGACCTGCTGGATCAGCTCCTTGCCCGGGTTGTCCTGAGGATGCGCCTTCCCCGCGAAGATGATCTGAACGGGGAGGTCTTTGTCGTTCAGGATCCTGGCCAGCCGGTCCGGATCGCGCAGGATCAGGGTGGCGCGCTTGTAAGTGGCAAACCGGCGGGCGAATCCGATGGTCAGAGCTTCGGGATCCAGCACTTCGCCCGCCCTCTCTATCTCGGACGGGGGAGCACCCCGCTTCTCGAGCTGCTCGCGCAGCCGCCGCCGGACGACAGCCACCAGGCGCTCCCGCCGCCTCTCGTGGGTCCGCCAAAGCTCCTCGTCGGGGATCTCATCCACCCGCTCCCAGATGGTCTGGTCGGCTGGGTGTACCAACCAGCGGGGTCCCAGGTAGCGGTCATAAAGGCCAGCCAGATCGAAGGAGATCCAGGAGGGGATATGGATACCGTTGGTGATCGAGGTGATGGGCACCTCGTCCTCAGGCACCCCCGGCCAGACCCCGTGCCACATGCGGCGCGATACCTGGCCGTGCAGCCGGCTCACTCCGTTGGTGTGGGCTGCCAGGTGTAAGGCAAGGACTGCCATACTGAAGGGCTCTCGATCGTCCGCTGGATTCTCGCGTCCCAAGGCCAGGAACTCCTCCTGCGAGAGGCCAAGCAATCTGTAGTAATCGGAGAAGTACTTGTCCACGAGCTGAGGCGGAAAGCTATCAATCCCAGCCGGGACGGGAGTGTGGGTGGTGAAAACGTTGCTGGCCGAAGCGGCCTCCCGGCCCTCTGCAAGAGAGAGCCCTTGCTCCTCCATGAGGATGCGGATCCGCTCCAGAGCCAGGAAGGCGGAGTGGCCCTCGTTCATATGGCAGATGGTGGGGCGGATCCCCAGGGCCTCAAGGGCGCGGATGCCGCCGATGCCCAACATGATTTCCTGCTGGATACGCATCTCCAGATCCCCGCCATATAGCTCGTCGGTGATGTCCTGATCCTGGCGACTATTGGCTGGGATGTTGGTATCCAACAGGAAGAGGGGCACCCGGCCGACCTGGGCGCGCCACACCTGGGCAGTGACCTTACGGCCAGGGTAATCAACCTGGACAGTCACCGGCGTTCCGTCCTCCTCCTGCTCCAGTTGTACGGGCATGTTGTAGAAATCATTCTTCGGGTACAGCTCCTGTTGCCACCCATCGGCGTTCAGATACTGACGGAAGTACCCCTTCTGATAGAGGAGGCCCACTCCCACCAGGGGCAGGCCCAGGTCACCGGCCGATTTGAGGTGATCGCCGGCCAGTACCCCCATGCCCCCGGCATAGTTGGGCAGACAGTCGGTAAGCCCGAACTCGGCTGAGAAGTAGGCGATGCACAGCTCTCCCGACCCTTCGGCTAGGACTTCGGCGAGCTCAGTCGAGCCGCTCAGGGCAGGTGCGGCGTGGGCTTTCTTATACCAGGTGTTTTGACTCTTCATGTAGCGGTCGAACTGCTGATAGACCCGCTCCAGATGGGCCAGGAACCCATCGTCCTCGGCTGCCTCTTCTAGCCGCTCCTGCCTGATAGACCCCAGCATCAGCACAGGATTGTGGCCGGACTCCTCCCAGAGCGCGCGGTCCAGCCGGCGGAAGAGATCTATAGCCTCCAGGTTCCAGCACCACCAGAGGTTGTAGGCCAGCTCCAGGAGGCGCTCCAGCTTGGTCGGCAAAGAGGGAAGGATGGTAAAGGTGCACATAGGTCGCATGATCTCTTATCTCCTTTGCTTCGACAGCCCTTCGGCAAGCTCAGGACAAGGCGCAGTACAAGTCTAAACCTCTCGCAATTTCAACCACAACTCTACTTGCCAGCCTCGCTCTGAGGCCAGGTTAATTCTCCAGTGGGGTAGCAGACAAGACCCCTGGTACCCCCGCTCGAAGCCGGCCTCCGAGTTGGAGATGGTTTCGATGGGGAAACGCCAGAGGGTGGCCGGCTGACCGAAGACCAGCTCGATGTCCATCCCCAGCATTTTGCTGATCACCCTCAGGTTATTGACGTCTTCCCACTGGCCCTTGGAAGCGAGAGAAGTGTTGTCCTGACTGGGGAGGGCATAATGTGCATCGGGGCCATCCCCACCCAGGATAGCGAAATTGAATTCCACTCCAAAGCAAACACTCACCGCTTGCTGGCCGGTGTTAGTCAAGACGTAGGTTACTTTCAGATCTGTGCAGTTGGCAGCGACTTCGATTCTTTTGTCCACCCGCAGGGGTGAATAGCGCTCGTCATACCAGACGTGGCCGTCACGGGTGAGCTTCAGGGTCAAGTGCCCATTGCCTTCTTCCACTTCATAACTATAGGGCTGATCCACGAAGTCGCCGACCTCGCCGTACTGGCAGCGCTGGAAATCATCTAGAGTCGTATCGGGATGAAGGAAGTGATCAATGAAGGTAGAGCGGCGGTACCAGTCGTAGAAGAGCTTCTCGTGCAGGTCCTTCTCCTTGACCCGCACCTTGGCCGTGTGGATTGTCTCCAGCCTCTCTTCCTCTCCAGCCACCACTGTCTCCCCCTTATGTCCCGCTTCCACCAGATCCTGATGATAGCCCTCGGGGCGGCGACTCAGGGTATTGAGCAGGTTGTAGCGCAGGGAGCGCCAATCCCACTCAAAGAGGCTGCCCCCGTCGGCGGGGTCAAAGTAGAGGTTCATGGCATCGCTGGAGAGAAGGACCTCGGGGCTGACATCGCGGTCGAGGTCGAACTCCCGCCACTCAACCCAAGGACAATCGCGATGCCGTTGGGCATCGGCCAGGTTCTCGGCAGTGATGAGGTGATTGTAGGTAGCAACGCGGATGTGGAAGAGGTAGATGCCACCGAAGATGCCGTGCCAGTAGGGGCAATTGCATTGGCCGGCCCAGAGGTGATCGAGGGCGGAATGACCAAATCCCAATGACCAATGACCAATATCTGACCTGTGCAACTCATTGGGATTCGGGATTTGGTCATTGGTCATTTGATGCACCTTCTCACTAACCAACAGCATCTTCTTGTGCATGGTGTTGATCTCGGGATACTTGACCATGAAGTTGCGCCAGAAGCCGCCCTTGATGAAACGCAGGACGTCCTTCCGCCCCTCGTCCTCCAAGCGATGCTTCAGGTGGACGATCTTCCCAGAGAACTTGGCGGGCAGCGCCCATTCGGTCATCTCGTCGTAGGAAGCTGTGGGGAGATAGATGCGGCCCAGGGCAGGAAAGTTTTCGGCGTACTCGCCAGGAGTGATCGTCGTGAGCCAATCGGAATTTCGTTCGAGGGCCTGGAAGAACTCCTCTATCCAACCCTGCTGACCACGTTGACCGAGCCAGCAGTGCTCATAGGTATCGGGCCATAAGCCGAACTTCTCTCCATCGTCGCCCATCACGGCAACCTTCGGGCCAACACGGGGTCCGGCCCCTACATCCTCTGCCTCGCCTCGCAGCCAGGCCATGACCTCCTCCACCGGGGCCCAGGGGATGGTGTAGCGCAGGTGCTTAGAGGTGCCAAAGATCTTGAGGGCGGCCCCTTGCTCCTCGGTGACGTAGTAGCCAAAGAGGTCCTTGTCCTCCAGCCCTACGTACTTGAAATGGGTGTCATCTACGATAGTGTACTGGACTCCCGCCTCGGCCATGGGCTTGGCCAGGTGGGGCTCCCAGACCCGCTCAGCCAGCCAGGCCCCCGTGGGCTCGTAGCCGAAGTCATTTCGCACCGCCTGGGTGAGCTTCTCGATTTGGCCTCGCTTGTCGGCATCATAGAGGGCCACCAGGATGGGCTCGTAGTAGCCGCCGGTCATCATCTCCACTTGGCCGCGAGCCACCAGGGCACGGATACGCTCGATCAACTCCGGCCGGTTCTCGGCGATCCAGTCGCGCAGGGGCCCCGAATAGTGCAAAGCCATCCTGATGGTCGGGTGGCGCTCCAGGGCTTCGATCATCGGCTCGTAAGCCTCAGCGCAGCCCTTCTCGAAGACCCACTCGAAGTTACCCACGGGCTGGTGGTTGTGGATAGCCAGAGCAAGGTAGATGTGTTTAGTCATGGCGCACACCTTTCTTAAAGGCAAGCAAGTAGACAGGTAATAAAGTTACCGCCTACTTGCTCCCTGTTGCTTATCTACTTTTCCTCTGGATGCCCAACTGTACTGCCGCTCGCGATAAGGTCGGTATCAAAGTCGCTCTCTTCCAAGTCACAGGCAATGAAGCAGTTGCGGCCTATTTTGATCCCAGCAGGGATGATAGTGTTCTTGCCTACAACCGTGATCCCCGTGCAGAGGTCTGGCTGAGCCTCGTTAGCTGTGCAATCGTCGCCGAAGCCAACGTGGCTCCGAGCGCCCACCACGATGTTCTTGTCCAAGATAGCGTGATCAACGATGGCCTTCTTGCCGATGAGGGTATCGGTCATGATGATGGAATGGCGCACCAAGGCCCCCGGGCCAACCTGCACGCCTGGCGAGAGCACGGAATGCTCTACTGTCCCACCAACAAAACAGCCGTTAGAGACCAGGCTCCTGTCTATGGTCGCCTCCGTGTTCACCCTGACCGGAGGCCGCTCCTCGCTGCGGGTGTGGAAGACCCAATCTGGATCATACAGGTCAAAGGGAGGATTGTCTGACAGGAGGTCCATGTGGGCCTCCCAGTAAGCCTGGACGGTCCCCACATCCACCCAGTAGCCGCTGAAGGGGTAGGCGTAGACCTTGTCGTGCAGCTCGATCATGCGCGGGATAACATCTTTGCCGAAGTCGTGGCTTGTCCTCCTTCGCGCATCGTCCCCCAGCCTCTGGCCCAAAATGCTGGGATTGAAGACGTAGACTCCCATGGAGGCCAAGCTGAGGATTGGACCTTGAGTTCGCAGCTCAGTTGGCTTTTCCTCGAAGCCCACGACCCTGCCCCCCTCGTCTACAGACAGAATGCCAAAGCGATGGGCCTCCTCGGGCTTCACCGTGATAGCGGCCACCGTTGAGTCAGCGCCCCTCTCCTCGTGGAAGCGCAGCATGGGCCCATAATCCATGTTGTAGATATGGTCTCCGGAGAGGATCAGCACATGATCCACCTTGCGCCTGTGAACGAAGTTGAGGTTCTGGTAGACAGCGTCCGCTGTGCCCTTGTACCAATCCATGTCGTTTCTTCCCAAGTAGGGCTGGAGTAGTCGAACACCTCCGTGCATACGGTCCAGGTCCCAAGGCCGCCCGATGCGGATGTGCTCGTTAAGCGAACGGGGCCGGTATTGGGTGAGGATGCCCAGGTTGTAGATACCGGAGTTTACACAATTGGACAGGGTGAAGTCTATAATCCGGTACTTGCCCGCGAAGGGGACAGCCGGCTTGGTCCTCTTAGCTGTCAGGATGCTTAGCCTACTGCCCTCGCCACCGGCCAGGATGAGAGCCAAAACTTTCATCTCGAACACCTCCAACTAAAGTATGCAGGTTTGCAAGTTCAGTTACCCGCTTGCCACTTGCCTACCTGCTTGAACTCCAAAGCCTTATGATACAACTCTACATACTTCCTGGCCGAGACCTCCCAGGAGAAGTCGGCCCTCATCCCCCGCTCCATCAAGGTTCGCCAGGTGTCTTTACGGCGATAGGTCTCCAGGGTCCTCTTCACGGCAGCCACGAGGGCCTCTTCACTGTAGTCTGAGAAGGCGAAGCCATTGCCCTGGCCCGCGGTTGGGTCGAAGCTCTGAACGGTGTCGGCCAAACCGCCGATGCTGCGCACGATGGGCACGCTGCCGTAGCGCATGGCGATGAGTTGCCCGAGGCCGCAGGGCTCGAAGCGCGAGGGCATGAGAAAGGCATCGCTCCCAGCGTAGATGAGCCGCGCCAGAGCACCGTCGAATTTGAGGAAGACTGCGGCCTGGCCTTGATACTTCCCGGCCACTTTGGCAAAGGTCCTGTGGTAACGCTCCTGACCAGTGCCCAAGAGGACGAACTGAAGATCCAGCTCCAGGAGCGAATCTATGGCTTCAGCTAGAATATCGAAGCCCTTCTGATCAGCCAGGCGGGAGATCATCCCGACTAGCAAGATGTCAGGGTCCAGAGGGAGCCCTGCTTCCCGTTGCAGAGCCAGCTTGTTCTCCACCCGTCGGTCCAGGGAAGCGGCGTCGTAGTTGACAGCGATCTCTCGGTCGGTGGCTGGGTTCCAGACCTCGTAGTCCAGGCCGTTGAGGATGCCGAAGAGGCGATCCTGGCGCAGGGCCAAAATGGGGTCCAGCCTCTCTCCATATTCAGGGGTGAGGATCTCCTGGGCATACTTCTCGCTCACAGCGTTGACGACGTCGGCGAAGAGAATGCCCCGGGCCATCAGGACGACCACCCGGCTCAGCTCACCGTCTTTGGGATGGGGGATGAGGCCGTAATCGGCCAAATCGGCGAACTCCAGAAGCTTGGGACCGAACATGCCCTGGTAAGACAGGTTGTGGATGGTGAACACGGTCGCTGTGTCCGCGAAAAAAGGATCGTCCTTGTAAATTGTCTCCAACCAATTAGGGATGATTCCGGCGTGCCAGTCGTTACAGTGCATGACGTCCGGCTGCCAGTCGAGCGCCTTGAGCATCTCCAAGGCAGCCCGGCAGAAGAAGACGAAGCGCTCCCCGTCGTCATCGTAGCCATAGACCTCCTCCCGGCCGAAGTATTTGTTGCTACTAACCAAGTAGATGGGCATCCCCTCAACGACGCTCCCAAAGATAGAGGCTAACTCATGATCGGAGCCTACAGGCACAAGCAGTGACCCCAAAACCTTGGTCAGCCCGAACTTGGCCCCGTGAATCTGTCTGTATTTTGGCAACGCCAGCCTGGCATCGTGGCCTAACCGACGCAGCGCCTTGGGAAGCGATCCGGCCACATCGGCCAGCCCTCCTACCTTGGCGAAGGGCACTGCCTCGGAAGAAACCAACAGTATCTTCAGTGGCTTGTCCATCGTCTGTCTCCGCTGAGATTTGCTCTGACATTATACAACAGATCTCTGAGGTTGGGAAGAGCGGGATTGTAGCAACAAAAACCCTTCTCATGAAGAGAAGGGGCCATGTCGTGAGAGGTTCAAAGCTGACCAATTTACGTAGAGCTTTCTTTCTATCATTGCGCCATGTGTTAGCCGGCGCTTTACTGGTGATAAGCATAGACACGATACGTTGGTTCACTTCTCAGATGGAGCGGCGCACCGAGGTGAGGGGGCGGACGCAGATGCTGCTGATCCTTGACCAAACTTTGTCAGATCATGCCCTCTGATCGCCCTGTCCCGAACGGAGTGGCTGACCTGCGAGGTCAAGGCATCAGATCCGCGTTCTTGGATCGAGGGCGTCTCGCAGCCCATCGCCGAGGAAGTTGATGCTGAGGACGGTGAGCAGGATGAAAAGACCGGGAAAGATCCACATCCACGGCTCCGATTCGAGATGGTGGTAAGCCTGGTCCAGCATGTTGCCCCAGGTGGCGGTGGGGGCCTGAACGCCTACCCCGAGGAAGCTGACGTAGGCCTCGTTCAGGATGGCAGCGGCCACCCCCAGCGTGGCCGAGACGATGACGGAGGCCATGCTGTTGGGCAGGATGTGGCGGAAGATGATGAAGGTGTTCGGCGTGCCGATGCAGTGGGCCGCAGTAACGAATTCCTGTTCTTTAAGCGAGAGGTAAGTGGCGCGCACGATGCGGGCCAGATACATCCAACTCGTGAGACCAATGACCACGATGATGACGATCACGCTGCCGCTGAACGTCCGGCCCAGCAGTTTGAAGGTCGGCACCTTGCCGCTGAGGAGCTTGGCCAGCAGTATGAGCAGGAACAGTTGGGGAATGTTGAACATAGCCTCGGTGAAGCGCATGAGGATGGCGTCAATAGGGCCTCCGTAGTACCCGGAGATGGACCCAACCAGCACGCCTACGGTCACAGAGACTATAACCGCGCAGATGCCGATGAGAATAGAGATCTGACCACCATAGATGGTACGGGCCAGGATGTCACGGCCCGTGCCGTCGGTGCCGAAGGGATGCTCCCTCGAAGGCGAGGAGAGTGTGATGGACAGATCGTTACGGTTGGCATACTTCTCACTATACACCAACGACCCTCCGATGACGTACAGCACGATCAGGATCAGCAGGCAGGCGCCAAACATGGCCATCTTGTGACGGCGGAAGCGCCGCCAGGCCATCTGGGTGGGAGTCCAGGCTGGTCGTTCAGCAACGGCAACTTGCCCCTCCGCTGTCGCTTCAGCTACAGCCATAGCTCCATCCTCCCTTCGACAGGCCGTCGTGGTGAGCTTGTCGAACCGTCAGGGCACCTCAATCGTAGCGAATGCGCGGGTCGAGAAAGGTGTAGGTGATGTCGGTGATGATCTGGAACACAACTACGGCGACGGAGATGAGGGTGAGCACACCCATGAGGACGGGGATGTCGGTATCTTGGGCGGAGTTCCAGAAGAGCCGTCCCATCCCCGGCCAGGCGAAGATGGACTCGGTGACGACCGCGCCTCCCAGAAGTATGGGCAGGTCCATGCCCACGATGGTCACCAGGGGCAGGGATGCGTTCTTGAGGGCGTGGCCCAGGAGTATCACCCTCTCGGAAAGCCCCTTGGAGCGGGCAGTGCGGATATAGTCCTGGCTGATCACCTCCAGCATGTTGGCACGGACGAAGCGGCCGTAGCCAGCGATACTCATGATGGACATGGTGACCACGGGCAGCACCATGTGCCACAGCACCTGAGGTACCGTTTTCCCCACGGTGAGGTCGTACATACCCACGGTGGGGAAATAGGGAAGCCCCCATTTCTTGAAGTAGACGGCGAAGATGAACATCATTATCAACGCCAACCAGAAGATGGGCATAGAGTATCCTATAAACGACAGCCCGGTGAAGATGTGATCGAAGAGTGAGTACTGGCGGATGGCCGAATAGATGCCAATGAAGAGCGAAAGGACCAGGATGACCACCTCAGTGGTTAGCATCAGTATCAGGGTATTGGGCAGACGCTCAGCGATGATCTCGCTCACCGGCCGCTTCTCCATAAAGGACTTGCCCCAATCTCCGCGCAGGATGCCCCGCCGGGAACCCTTTGCGTCGGGCACGCCGTCGCCGTCCAGGTCTACGTCCATCCAGTCATTGCCTACCAGCCAGATGGCATACTGCACCAGGATAGGCTTGTCGAGACCCAGTGCGCGAGTCAGTCGCTCGCGATCCTGCGACCGTATCCGCCTGCGGCCGCCAAACGAGGCCAGCGGGTCTCCCATAGCATTCGTGAGCGTGAACAAAATGGCGCTGATGATCAAAAGCAGCGGGATGGCCTGAAGAAGACGGCGGATAACATATCGGCCCATATGCCCCTCCCAAAGAAAGATTAAGGGAGCGTCCGAAGATTAAAGAGTTCTGTCATAGGGAGCTGCTCCATAGCGCGTTCGCGTTACTCGTTGTGTAAGAAACCCGTCAGCGCCGGCCGAGTAGGAGCGAAGCGACGTATCGAGGCCAAGCGGGTTACCCCGTGAGCCGCTCGCTTGATTTCGATACGCTCTGCTACTCAATCGGCGCTCGCTGTCGTTTGTTTCTTAGTAGGAGCGAAGCGACGAAGCAATCCCCAAACGAGGGGGAGATTGCTTCGTCCCCTTCGGGGGCTCGCAATGACACTCCAATAGCACGATCGATGGCCTAACCTGCCTCTTTCAGACACGCTCTAAGCGAGGAGAGGAGGGAGAGAGTTCTCCCCTCCTCTCCTCTGGTGCTTGGCCTGAGCTTGACTTCGGCGAACTCAGTCGAGCCGTCGAAGGGCTTCAGGCTGAGATGCTTAGAAGACGTCCCACTCCCAGCAGTTCCAGAAGGGGTTTGCCCCGGAGACTTTGATGTTCCCCGTGTGCCTGTTGATGGACCACACGTCGTTGTCGTGCCAGACACCTACCCAGTATACCTTCTCGGTTATTATCCGACCGATCTCGTGGAAAAGCTCGAGGCGCTTGTCGGGATCCATCTCGAGCGCCTGCGCCTGGACCAGGGCATCCAGTTCCTCGTCACAGATGCCATACCAGTTCGCGCCGGCAGGGGAGTCGTCTGACGGGATCTCGGAGCAGAGCCACTGATCTTCGTTCGGGTCGGGGAAATCGGAGGTGTCAGACCACTGGGCGATATCGAAGTTGCCGGTGGCAATCGGCCCGCCCTCACCGTAGGAGTTCCACATGGTGTCGTAGGAGTTGTTCGCGATCTCGATCCCGATGCCCACGTCGGCCAGATTCTGCATAGCCACGACCTGGGTCTGTTCCCGCACCTCGCGGCCAGCGGTGGTGGAATAGACGAGAACGAGCTCCACGCCATCCTTGTTGCGGGTGCCATCGCCATTGGTGTCTATCCAGCCGGCCTCGTCTAGAAGCTCATTGGCTTTGGCCGGATCGTACTTGTAGAGGTTGGCGTCTGGGTAGCTGTAGGGGGTTTCCTCCCACTTGGTGGCAGGTGGGTAGGTGCCGCCGAACAACAGTTCCTGACAGATGGCGTCGAAGTCCACGGCATAGGCAATGGCCTGGCGCACCCGCACATCTTGCAGGGCCACGTGGCCATTCTTGGCTGCGGTCTCATCGGTGTTGAGGTTGAAGAACCAGCTCTCGTTGTAGCCAGAGAGCACCGTGACTATGTCTACGTCAGGCAGTGCTTCAATCTCGGGAATGTCGGCATAGGAGAGGAAGATGCCGATGTCGGTATCGCCGGTCTTGATGGCCGCCATCTGGGCCTCGTCGTCGGGCACGATCAGGATGTTGATCTGATTGAGCTTGGGACGGCCGCGCCAGTAGTTGGGGTTGGCTTCGAGGATCAAGTGGCTGGCTGCCTTCCATTCCTTGACGAGGAAGGCGCCGTTGGAGACAGTGGGATTGCGGTTCCAGTCAGCGCCGTCAAGCGTCCCTTCGGCCTCAAAGACCGGCCTCAGCACGTGCTCTGGTAAGACGAAGTCAAAGATGGTGGTGGACCAGGGGGCAAAGGCTTCGGTGAATTTGAGCACCAGCGTATGGTCGTCCTCCGCTGTGACACTCTCCAGGTACGGGTCATAGGGCCAGGTGCTCTGCACCTCAACATTCGCGGGGTCCACGATCATCTCATAGGTGAAGACAAAATCGTGGGCGGTCACCGGCTCGCCGTCCGACCACTTGGCCTTATTGTTCAGCGGAATGGTGATCGTCGAACCGTCCGCGGACATGAGGCCATTCTCCTTGGTGGGGAACTCGGCGGCCATCTCCAGCGAGGGCTCCAGGTTGTTGTCCCAGAGCCACAGCCCGGGGTTGAAGATGTTGTACACCAGCAAGCCGTACCACATCCCGGAGTACATGCTGTTCAAGCTGTCGGGCTCCTCGAAGAAGGTCATAGTGACGACGCGGGGCTTGGCCAACAGCACTTCCGCCTCCGCGGCCGAAGGGATAGCGAGCTTCCAGCCTGGATGGATGAGGTCGGGCCTCGCGACGTAGGCAAAGGTCTCATCCTCATTGTGCTTGGCGTTGGTGGCCATCACAATGGCTGGATAGGCCGCACCACTGCCCAGATACTTCTCGGCCAGAGCCCACAGGGTGTCGCCCAGCTTCACGGTGTAGGTCACCTCCTCCTGCTGCGGCGGGGCAGCGCTGACCACGCTGGCCGCCAGCAGGTTGACCACCATCACCACCGCTAAGGCAACGTAAGCTACTTTCTTAGTAGACATTTCTCCTCCTTGTAGTTGTATTCAAGGTGTTTCCAAGATTTCAACCAACTTAGCGTACAGGCTTATTGATCTTGATTCGTCACCCCCTTTCGGAATCACTACGATTGCCCTTCCCCACTTTGGACGCCAGCAAGTTATGGCATCCACCCTTCAAGCAGGGATGAGCAAACACGGCAACCTCTCCTGGTTGGAATCCCCCAGGAATGTCTCAGCCTGTTCTCTCTTAATATACCAAAAACTCAACAGCAAGGTTCATTCTCAGTGCCAAGATAAGTATAGCAGAGGAAAGGGAGAAAGTCAAGGAAGCGCCCTTGATAATCGCCTGGCTTGTCCCTCGCCCACCAGATAGCGACGGGCCGTCTCGGCCAGGATGGCTGCGCCTATGGGGAGGGCACGCTCGTCAATGTCGAAGGTGGGGCTGTGGGCCTCCCTCCGTCCGCCTTCTCCCTTCGCGCCCAGGCCGAACATCGCCCCGGGCGCCAAGCCGGCCAGCAGCCCAAAGTCCTCCGCCCCCATCCCCGGCTCAGGTGGATGCAGACAATCCTCTCCCAGCAAATCAATGGCTACTCGTCGGATGAGCGAGGCAACCTGGGGATCGTTCAGGGAGGCCGGGTACCCCTCCTCGATCCTGAGTTCAAAGTCGCCACCCAGTGCCCGAGCCACGCTCAGGGCCCTTCCCAGCTCACCGAAGAGCTCTCGCCGCACCTTTTCGTCTACGCTCCGAATCGTGCCCGAGATTTCCACTCTGTCTGGGATGACATTGTGAGCCTGGCCGCCATGAACACTGCCGATAGAGATGACAGCAGGTTGCACGGGGTCAATGCGGCGCGAGACGATGCCATGGATGGCGTTGATGACCTGGCCCAAAATGAAGATGGTGTCAACGCCACGGTGTGGGTGGGCACCATGACATCCTTTGCCCGTGAGGGTAGCATAGAAGGTATCTACACCCGCCGAGATGTAAGGGTCATCAATGTCAATGGTTCCCACCGGCAGGTCCGATTTTACATGAAGGCCCAGAACAACATCAACTCCCTCCATGGCCCCATCCTCGATCATGCAGACGGCTCCGCTCTTGCCTTCCTCGTCTGCCACCTCCTCGGCTGGCTGGAAGAGGAAGCGTGCCTGGCCTGGCGGCTCCTCCTCGCGCAGCAGCACGGCGACGCCGAGGAGGATAGCAGTGTGGGCATCGTGGCCGCAGGCATGCATCACACCCGGCACCTGGGATGCATAGGGCACGTCGTTGGCCTCCTGGACGGGCAGAGCATCCATGTCGGCGCGAAGGGCCACCACCGGCTTGCCCTCCCCCAAATAACCGACCACCCCCGTTTTGCCCACATGGGTCCTCACCCTCAGACCCAGTGAGCGTAAGGTTTCGGTCACGAGCTCAGAGGTCTTGAACTCCTGGAAGCCCAGCTCAGGATGCCGGTGAATCACCCTTCTCCAACGGATCAGATCTTCCTGCAATGCTTTGGCGCGTTCTAACATCGGACTTTTCCTCCTTGATTCTGCTGTCATTGCGAGGCACGGTTTATGTGCCGAATCAATCCCCTACTCGCGCATTGGAGATTGCTTCGCTGCGCTCGCAATGACATCATCTGTTCACCCATCGTCGCCTCGGAAGCTGTAGCCGATGCCCGGAGCTGTGAGGATATATTGCGGAGTGTGTGGATCCACTTCCACCTTGGCTCGCAGCCGGCTGATCAGGCCGCGCACCAGATCCCGGTCGCCCTCTCCACTGTAGCCCCAAACACGCTCCACAATGGTGTCCGTTGGAAGCACCTGGCCCCGGTGGATCATCAACGTGTAGAGGAGGCGAAACTCTAGGTGGGTCAGCCGCCGCGGTGACCGACCCTCGACCTGAACCATCCGGGTCGCTGGGTCCAGAGTCAGCCCCCCCAGGCTCAGCGTGGGCAAGCTGAAAATGGGCACGCCACCAGTGCGGCGCAGCAGAGCACGCACCTGGGCGATAAGCAGCCGGGAACTGAAAGGACGGATGACCACCAGGTCAGCGCCGTTCTCCAGGAGGGCATAGTGCTCGTTCTCCTCGATGGGCTCAGCGATCAACACCAGTGCTGCTTCGGTCTCTGCACGTACACGCCGCACCTGTGCGAAGGGCTCAGTGTCGTGGAGCGCCATCAGGATTATGTCCGCTGGTCGCTCCGCCCAGCTCTGCATGGCACGCTCCAGGCTGCTGCTGGAGGTCACAGCGAGCCCAGCACGTTGCAGAACCAGCGACAGGACTGCGGCTTCATCGGGATCTTCGGCAATGAGCAAAGCGTACATGATCAGGAAACCGACTCACAAGCGAGGGTAGGTCATACGAATAGGCAACGCATAGTATAGCAGCTTATGACCTATTTGCCAAGTTAGTGGGAGGGAGGGGCCTGTATTCGGGGGGGAGGAGGATAGACCAGGTCTCAAACAGAGACGGCATCCAAGATTTCCAGACGCGGTCTCTGTATTTCGCCTCGTGGATTGCGAGTCAATTAGCACACGCTCAGGTGACCAGTACGCACTCCTGCTCGTGGTTGTGAAGCGTGGGTAGGTGCGGGGGGGGCTGTCCAATGGGTTTGCCGAAGACGATGAGGTCATCGCCAGGGGCATAGAAGTCGTGGACCACCGCTTCATAGCGGTAGCCACAGGACTCATACAACCGACGGGCTGGGGCATAGGCCGGTGTGCCTGATGTCTCTACGACTAGCATCCGGCCTCCTCGGGCACACACCTCGTCTTCCACCCGCGCCAGTAGGGCGTGTCCAACACCTTGTCCCCGCGCCTCCGAATCTACGGCAATCCAGTACAGGTCGAAGGTTCCTTCGGTCAGTGGATGAGGTCCGAAGCAGGCGTAGCCCAGTGGACGATTCCCATTCTTATAAACCAGAAAAACGTAGCCACTGGCTTCGCCCTGTCGCAGGTAAGCGTCCCACAACTCCCGGACGCAGGCCACTTCGCCTGGCTTGAAAACGCCAGCGGCGCCGGTTAGATGCAGAATCTGTGAGCCGTCTTGCTCTTTCGCTTCCGTAATCATAGGTGTTACACTGTCTCAAGGCAAGTTTTAGGATATGAGTCACCATTCCCACATAGTCGTACCCGGCGGCCCGAGTGGCGCGGAAGAAGCCGGCATCTGGCGAGATGTCGGGGTTGCAGTTCACCTCTACGACGTAGGGCGTGTCATCGGCGGCCACACGCATGTCTACCCGGGCGTAGCCCCGGCAGCCAATGGCTCTCCAGGCCCGTTTGGCAGTGGCAATAATGCGGTCACGGAGAACTGGTACTACACTAGCAGGGCAGACTACAGGGGTATGGTTATAGGCAAAAGAATCCTCCTCCCACTTCGCAGCGAAGGAAACGATACACTGGAAAGGGTCGGCAAAGGCGCTGAAATCTATCTCCGCCAGGGGCAAAACTTCTGGTGGATCGCCCCACAGCGAGACGTTGAACTCCCGGCCGACGATGAACTGTTCCGCCAGCGCTCCCTGCCGGTAACGCTCTACCACGTAGGCGACCCGTGCTTGCAAGGCTGCTGGGTTGTGTACGACAGCTTCCGTGCTCACTCCTAGACTGGCGTCCTCAGCCACCGGCTTGACGATGAGGGGGAAGGACAGCGCAGCTACGGTGACCTCTTCTACCTCAGCCGGATCGAAAAAGATCTGCCAAGGTGGGGTTGGCACGCCTGCTGCGGCCAGTAACGCCTTAGCCCGCCCTTTGTGGGTCGAGCAGGCGATGGCGTCCCCTCCCGAACCGGTAAAGGAGTAGCCCATGGCCTCCAAAGCCCAGGCAATACGTGCCTCCTCGAAGAGTCGCCCCTCCAACCCTTCCCCTAGATTGAAAACCACCCAGTCCAGAGGGGGATACGATGCCAGCGCCAACTCTACATCGGTGTAGATGGGCACCAACTCCACCCGCTGACCGGCCATTTGGAGCGCTTCCGCCACGGCGTGGGCACAGGCGATGACCCCCTGTTCCGCCAACAGGTCGCAGAGCTCGCCCTTCACCAGCCCTTGGCTGTGGTTGTACAATACGAGCACCCCAGGAGGCTTCTCGTCTGAGTGCATCGTTACCTCATTTCAGTCAGTCTCTCCATTCTTAGCCACCTTCACATGAAAGGCCGACGCAATCGGGAAGAAAAGCCAAGGTCCCACACCAGCCCGTAGCGATCTATCGCTAGGTTCAGGATCTCGTTGATCAGGTCAGTGTAGTGGATCCCTTCAGCACGGGCCATGATACACAGGTCGGAGACCGTCGGATTTAGGCCCGGCAGGGTGTTGATCTCCATGAGGTAAGGCTGTCCGTCAGCCCCCAGTCGGAAGTCCACCCGCGCCAGGTCCAGGGCGCCGATGGCCTCGAAGGCAGCTACGGCCAAACGTTTCAGTTCGGCCTCCAGGTCCGTGGGAATATCCGCCGGGCAGAGGTAGAGAGGTGCCCCTTCCTCGCCAGGGTGGTAGGACTTGGCCTCCGCGTTGTACAGCCCCTGACCGACACCCACCTTGGAGTCAATCTCCAGCACCGGGAAGAGATGGAAGCCCCGGTCGTCGTACAGTCGGGATCCTGAGCCCTGCCCTGAGCTCTGTCGAAGGGTTGTCAGAGAGCCGTTCCATGGCCGCTCCCCCGGTGCCAGGGCGTTGCCGATGAGGCCCACAGTGAACTCTCGCCCTGGTAGATAGCCTTCCACCAGAGCCGGCTGGCGGTAGGTTCGGAGCACCCAGCGCACTTGCTCCCGCAGTTCGGCCTCGTCGTGGACAACGGAGTGGCCGTTGATCCCCATCCCCGAGCCCTCACGCGCTGGCTTGACAAACAGGGGAAAGGCCAGTCGCCCATCCAGCGGCTCGTGCTCATGGTAGAAGACCTGGAAAGGAGCAATAGGCAGACCGCAGTCCCGCCACACCCGCTTGGCCATGACCTTGTCCAAAGAGATGGCGTGGGCCAGGATCTTGGAGCCGGTGTAGGGGATGCCCAGCATCTCCAGCAGGGCTGGCACCTGAGATTCCCGGGCATCGCCTCGATGCCCCTCACAGATATTGAAGGCGACGTCAGGATCAGCCTGGCGAATGGTGTCCAACAGCGTCTCGTCCCCCTCCAGGGGGATCACCTGGTGACCGCCAGCCCGCAGGGCGTCCTCGAGGGCCTGGACCGTCTCTATAGAATCGTACTCGGCCAGGGCATCAGGCGGAGCACCAGGCCCCAGGGGGGCGTTGTGCTTCAGGTTATAGAGCAGGGCGACTCTAAAACTGGGCATCAGACTACCTCCTTGACTACTGTTGGCACCCGCCAGACCGGCTGCCAAGGGATACAGGCCTGGCGCTGGTGCACGCTATCAAAGCCCTCAGGGGCGATGGTCATAGCATGGCCAGCCAGCAGGCCGTTCACTCCCTCCTGACCCGGCTCCGGCCGCGCTGCCTGACAGTAGGGACAAGTGGCCGAGTCGTGGGGCCGGTAGCCCGCAGGCTGGATGTAGGTGCTGATGAAGCCCTCGAAGTTGCGCACCACCACCCGCGAGTCCGACTGGCTGATGAGGTAGTGAGGCATGATGGGTACCTTGCCCCCACCTCCCGGCGCGTCAATGACGTAGGTGGGGACGCAGAAGCCGCTGGTGTGACCCCGTATCGCCTCGACGATCTCGATGCCCTTGGCCACCGGAGTGCGGAAGTGGCCGGCGCCGTGTACCAGGTCGCACTGGTAGATGTAGTAGGGTCGGACGCGGATCTTGACCAACTCGTGTACCAGGGCCTTGATGACGTTGGGGCAGTCGTTGATCCCGGCCAGGAGCACCGTCTGCGATCCCAACGGGATGCCAGCGTCAGCCAGCATCTCGCACGCCTGGCGCACCTGTGGCGTGATTTCCTTAGGGTGATTGAAATGGATGTTCATCCACAAGGGGTGGAACTGCCGCAGCATGGCCGTCAGTTCCTGGTCAATCCGCATGGGTAGAAAGACGGGGACCCGGGTGCCGATGCGGATGACCTCCACGTGGGGGATGGCCCGCAGGCGGCTGAGTAAACTCTCCAGCACCTTGGGGTGCAGCACCAGGGGATCGCCACCTGAGAGGAGCACGTCCCGCACCTGTGGCGTGCGGGCAATGTACTCGAGCTGCTGATCGTAGTCAGCAGCGCTGAACTGGGCCGTGGGGTCGCCCACCACCCGGCTGCGGGTGCAGTAGCGGCAGTAGCTGGCGCACTGGGTGGTGACCAGCATAAGCACCCGGTCGGGGTACCGGTGGACCAGGCCGGGGACTGGCGAATGGGCCTCCTCAGCCAGGGAGTCGGCCATTTCGGCCTCGAAGGGAACCAGCTCGTGGACGGTGGGGACGATCTGCCGCCGGATGGGGCAATTGGGATCGTCTGGGTCCATCAAGCTGGCAAAGTATGGAGTTACATCCACGCGAAAACGCCCGGGAGCTGATAAACCCGCCTCCTCTTCCGGAGTGAGGCGGATCACCCGGGCAAAATCCTCCGCTGTGTTCAAGCGGTGGGTCAATTGCCAGCGCCAGTCGTTCCATTTCGCCTCACCCACGTCTTGCCAAATCAGAGGGCGATTTTGGCTAGACGGGGGAGGCTCGTCTCCAAGAGATTCCTTGCCATCAATTCCTTCCATGTCAGATCTCTTCTTCCTTCCAGATCTTGATGGCATGGTCCAGATCGATGGGGTAGATACTGATCACTTCTAAGGGCATGCCGCATTTTGGACAGTCAATGGGCTGTCCAAGCTCCATTTCTTTGGTGTCCAAGACGATTCCGGCGCCGCATTCGGGGCAAAAAGTCGTTGACGTAGGTAATACTTCCCTTTTTGACATTGGTTTAATAAATAGCACTAATGGCCTATCTTGTTCGCCTATGCCTTGCATGACCTCGTCGAATAGACCTTCTGCCACGGAGATATGCCAAGGGTATTCGTCGCCCACACTTACGCCTTTGCAATTGCACCCATAACCGCATTGGGTGTGCTCCTTCTAACAAGGTTGCCCCATATGTCGCCTCCAACTGGTCTATCCAAAGGGATTTGTCAAAGCAGTTGCTAATCCCACCCTTCCACCTCTTCGATGCCGACCTCGTCCGGAGCGATGCCTAAATCAATCAATCGTCTCTTGGCGCTCTCGCCGTCGCCTTCCCAGATGAACTCCAGATCATAGACGGCGCCGTATCCGGACACCATAAGCCAGCCGTCGCTTTGCAGCTTGTCTACGATTTCCGCCGCGGCGTGCAAGCCCTCGCGCAACTCAGCGCCCTTTTTAGAATTTCGGGATCGATGTAGTCTATACCCTCAATGTCCATCTCCCAAGAAGGCTTGGGAAAGAGGTGGATGGAGACAACGGTCCTCATCATCTTAGCTCTCCTCTCGCTCGACCTTGTGGCCTTTCGATGGGTGGGGAGAGGTGAGCCCTAAGTCACTCAGCAGGTTAGGGCTCACCTCCCTGTGTGCTTTTGACGTGGAATGTCCTGCCCGTGGAGGAAGCTAGACCTCTTCCTCCCAGTCCTCATCTTCAAGAGCGTAGTCGAACTCGAGAGGGTTCAGACTGATGACCTCCAGCTTCACTCCACATTCTGGGCATTTGATGGACCCTCCCACTTTCATCTTTGTGCCGAACACAATCGTACCATCACACTCAGGGCAGCGGGCCATTTTGACACCTCCTTCTTTGATTTACGCAATAGTATAACATAAATTCGCCAGGATGTCAGTAACAAGTTGGCTAATCTTTGGTGACAAAACGGTTACACTTTGGTTAAGAACCGGAAAAAGAAAGCGAACAGGGGATCTCTCATTGAAAAAGAGATCTCCGGTTTGGTCAAGGTGCCGAGCACTTCTGGCCGTTCTGCAAGTGCCTGGCACCTGGAAAACGTTTGGTCAAGGGCTTATTGTCTTTATTCGTCTGGGGGCGACAACCTATAGCCAAAGCCCCGCACCGATTGGATGTAACTCTCTTCGGCTATCGCCTTCATCTTCAGTCTCATGCGCTTGATGTGGGCCTTGAGTAATTCCCGCGCCTCGCTGTCTTCCCCGCAGCCCGGGCAGGATGCCATAGCCATGTCCTTCTCTCCGTCTCTGTTCCCCAGCCCTCTTTCCAGTCTTCCTCGGGATTGTGATGGGGCTTAAGAGCTGTTCAGAAATCACTTCCAACTTTTCCCCGAGAAAAGGCGGCCCGAACTCCGAAGTTATCCTTGAACAACTCCTCATCATACACCCAGTCGAGTTCTAGAGGTTTCAGGCTGATCACCTCGAGACGGGCCCCGCACTCCGTGCAGATGAGCCGTTGACCCTCACGGGGCCGGGCGCCCAGGTTGAGGCTATGTTCACACTCCGGGCAGAATGCCGTGGTCATGCTTGTCTCTCCTTTGTTTTCGCTCTGAGTTGCTTGAACCCAATTGTTCACCACACAAGATTGTAGCTCATTTGTGCGCAAAATATGTCGTAAAAAGCTACGAATAGTGTTACAAAACGCGGTTCTGTATGACATTTTTGCGACAGCTCATCACTTGCCGTGCGTCCATCATCAGGTAATAGACCAAACGCCGACCATCTGCGGTCGGCATTCTGGGGGGGAAAGGCGGCCCCGGCTGAAGCTGCGCACCATCCCTACTTCACCATTGGGCAGAATGTAGGCAGGCCGCCTTCAGGCAGATGGCCTCCACGAATATGTTGTCAGTGTTGATGGGCAGGTGGTGATCGTGGTCCTCGATAGTGTCGTCGGGGAGAAGCACTGCCTTCTGCCGGGCGACGGCTTCTCTCATCCCCGGCCAGATGAGTTCGTCGCAACGATACTTTTCACCTCATAGCCAACTCATTGCTCAGACAAACTACTGAAAAGCTGTAGATAGTCCCTCAAGTGGCGGGTGGTCAAGAAATTCTCCCGCACGTGCTGCCGTGCCCTCTCCCCCATGCGTACGGACTCCTCTGGGTGCTGCAAGAGATAAAGGGCCTTCTCAGCGCACTCCTCCACGCTGCCCACCAGGAAGCCCGTCTCACCATCAATGACCTGCAGAGGGATGCCGCCAACATTGCCCCCAACCACTGGCTTACCCTTCCACAAGGCCTCGGTGACCACCAAGCCGAACCCCTCCCGGGTGGACTTTTGGACGATAACGTCGCTAACCGTCTGGAAGGCTCCTACTTCCAGCGCGCCAACGCCGTGGAAGTTGTGCAAGATGTGGATATCGTCGTCCTCTCCGGCATGGCGACTCGTCTTGTCCAGATAGTACCACCCCTCAGGGTCGTCCGAGGCCATCGAGCCAACAAGAGCTAACTGTGCACCTGGCACTCCCTTCTTGACGATCCTGTAAGCGTCAATCACACCCAAAGGATCCTTCCAAGGATCGAACCGGCTCACCTGGGTGATCAGCGGCCGGCTGACATCAATGCCGAAGCTGGCAACGATCTGGCGAGCTTCATCCAATGAAAGGGGGGCATTCTTAGGCGACAAGGGGTCAATCGTCGGGGTGATGATGGCCAGGCAGTCGAATTCCACACCGGGGCCAACGTACTGCTCCATGGTGAAGATCGCCGCTTCATGGGCGTTGATATACGGGGCAATGAACTCCCAGTAGGTCATGTTAGGGTGCGAAGTATCAATGTGGCAGCGCCAGACCCAATGACTGTCACCCGACCCGCCATGATAGTGCAGTGTGCCGGCCGGCTGAGGGTCGTGAATGACAACGTAGTCGTACTGGCCCTCAAACTTCTCGGCGTTCAACTGATTATATCGCTGCCAGATGGCTTTCATCTCATCGGTCAGCGGAATATCCATCCCTTGTAATCCGTTATGGAAGGCCTTGGTGACGTTGAAGAATTCATCGCTCCCCTCGATCACCTGCCATTCAGCATCCAGGCCGACGTCGCGCATAAGGGGGATAAGGGTGTAGAGTATCTCGGCTACGCCGCCGCCGAAGGCCGTGGCATTGACGTGCACCACCCGCGCCCCCTGCAAGCTCTCGGCCAGTTCGCGGATCTCGGCGATGACCTCATCGCCTACCAGGGGCCGGTAGTCCTCCAGGGATTTGCCCGCTACCTCGACTTTCTGTAACATTATGTCCTCCTTAACCAAAACGCTCATATCAGGTGGATCTACCCGGGAAGGGGACGCATGAGCACCTCCTGCCGAGGGTAGGGCATCTCGATTCCCTCCCGCTCGAAGGACTCCTTGATGCGGCGGCGTAGCTCCCGGGCCACATCCCATTGCTTGCCCGGCATCGTCTTAACCATGATACGCACCGTCACCGCCCAGTCGCCCAGGGCCTCCACCCCGCTGACCGTCGGCTCCTCCAGAAGCAGGGGCGCGCACACCTCGTCCTGGTAGAGGTCGTGGCCGATCTCTCCCAGAGCGGCCACCACCCTCCCGATGTCCTCCTCGTAGGCCACGCCCACGTTCACTACAGCCCGCGACCAATCTTTGGTGCGATTGGAGACGATGCGCATCTCGCCGTTGGGGATGACGTGCAGCGTCCCCTCCAGGTCCCTGAGGAAGGTAGCCCGCAGGGTCATCTTCTCCACGCCCCCGGCGATGAGGGGTGCGATGTCCAGGCCCAGCTCCCGCAGGATCATCAGTCCGGCAATGATGGCCATAGTCACCAGAGTGGTGCTCTGGATCACCCCGCCCAGAGTGCGGGCCCGCTGCGCCTCGTCTTCAGTGGGAGCTGTCCCAGCGATCAGCCTTTCGAGGCGTGCTCTCAGCACCCTCAACCAGCGAGAAGCTATCAGGCTCACCACGAGGATGAAAGCGATGCGAAGGCCGCTTGTCAAAAGCCAATCCCGAACCGCTTGCCAGACGTTCTCTGCCAGTAGCATTTCTCTACCCCCTAGCGTTTAGTTGGCTAGCGCTTCCAGGCCACGCTTAACGTGACATCCTCGACATCGTTCATCTCGATCACCACCGTTCCATAGGGCTGGCGCTCCCGGCGATAGTCACAGGGGACGCCGTTCAGTGTCACCGTTGGCATCTCAGCGGGAAAGTAATCGCGTACCCGCACTTCTATAACCGGAATCGCGTGCTCTGCAGCAACACATATCTCCACACGCCGTAAATCCGGCTCACTGGAGAACCGCAGGGCCAGATCACTAACAAGGTAGCGATGAAAGTGGGCGGCGAACTCCTGGCCGGCGAAAACGGGGCAGAGCAATGGTTCGAGGATCACCACCTGTCGCGCCAGGTCGAAATCGAGACCACTGATGACCTTGCCCAACAGAGCCGAATAGACACCGTTGGTCCAGCCGAAACCATGCTGATGCGGGTACGAAGTGACCACTGCGAGGTTGCGCTCGACCACGTTGTACTTCTCCCACATCTTGCCCGTTTGGGCGAACGTCTCCGCACCCAGGGTCAGCCACTTGACCGCCAGGCGGGCCGCCTCCTCGAAATAGCCGTAGCGTTTGAGGCCATTCAGGGCCACCCAATGCAGAGGCGCCCACCCATTGGGGTAGTCCCATTGATAGGGCCCCTTCGCCCGGTGTTGGCGGCTTGTGGTGGCTAAGCCACCAGCCCGCTCGAACAGGTCCAACTTGTCTACCACTCCGGCGGCCTCCTGAGGCGTGACCAGGCCCACGAACAGGGGGTGGAAGGTGGCCAAAGAGTACCTGTCGCTCAACCGATGGCCAGCCAGGTAGTCGTAGTCGAAGAAGAGGCCCTGGAGGGGGTCATAGAGGTAGAGCATAATGCGCTCTCGGCGTTCGTCGGCTTTGGCCAGCCAGCGGTTCGCTTCTTCGCGATCCCCCAACAACCAGGCGAATTCGGCCAAATCGCGCTCGTACTGATAGAGGTTACAGTTGAGATCAATGGCCGCCAGATGACGGCAGCGCCTTTTCCAGCGGGAGCTGAAGTCCCAGCCCGATTCGTATTGGGCCCTCTTCTCGCTGTTGGGCGCACCTTGATCGCAATAGCGGCTCAACCCCAAAGGAGTGTTGTGGCTCCCCACCCACACCTCTTCGTATTCGGCCTCGGCCAGGGTGAACGCCTCCCGCAGCCAATCATAGTCCGGGTCGTACTTGAGAACTTCCTTGATCATCAAGGTCAAGTAAGGCGGCTGCGAACGGGTGAGGGAATCCGGATGCGAATAGTTAAGGACCAAGCCGAATTCGCGCATCTCATAGAGGAAGTTATCCATGATCCAGCGCATCAATTCCTCTTGCCCATCCACCGCCAATCCCACCAGGGTAAAATAGCTATCCCAGTAGAAGAGATACGGGAATTTGTCCGTGCTAGGCACCACGTAAGGGTAAGGTAGGGGGATGCGCTCCTCGTCATCGGGATCGTCTGCCCACGTCAGCTCGGGCCAGAAGTCGCTTATGTGCCGATGTGCAGCCACAACCTTCTCATCTACAGCTTTCAGAAATCGAGTTTTAGACGCTGAAAAGACCAGAGTCTCACCCTTTCTCTAGCTCGCCAGGCTTCGAATCGAATCCAGCAAAGCAGTGCTGACGGTCTCGATGTCCCCAGCACCATCTATCTCCACCAGCAGGCTCACTCGACAATAGTAGTCTATGAGAGGTGCCGTCTGTTTGTGGTAAACCCTCAGACGAGCCCGCACCGTCTCCGGTCTGTCATCGTCTCGCTGGTAGAGTTTCCCACCACATTCATCGCATATGCCCTCTTTGGCAGGGGGGCTGAACACCACGTGATGCGGTGTCTGGCATTGCCCACAAATCCACCGGCCCGACAATCGCCGTACCAACTCTTCATCGGGGACGTTGATGTACAACACGCCGGCCAGTGTGCGGGGTCTGCTGGCCAGGATCTTGTCCAGGGCCTCAGCTTGGGCCAAGGTACGGGGGAAGCCATCGAGGATAACGCCGTCGTCGCAATCGGGCTGCCGCAATCGCTCACGCACCATGGCGATAGTCACATCGTCAGGCACAAGTTGGCCCCGATCCATGTATCCCTTGGCCAGTAGCCCCAGCTCCGTCTCGTTCCTGATATTCTCGCGGAAGAGATCGCCGCTGCCCACGTGAGGCAAACCCAATTGTTCCTCCAGTCGTTCCGCCTGGGTGCCCTTTCCGGAACCAGGTGGGCCTAGCAGGACGAGGTACATTGAAATCCTCCCCATGATACCAAGTGCACGTGAAAACTGGGTGTAAAGCTAAGCCGCTCCCCGCACCACGTCTCTCCCACGCTCCGTCAGCGGTCGCTTTGGATCCTCCGCCTTACTCTTGGCTTCGCCGTGTTGAACAAGATAGAGTTTCACGTTATTGTACTCTCCTCCAATTCTGACCCGTGATGTCGCCTGACAGGCTCAAGTGGTCTGCTGGCAGTTACCACGACCGGACTCTTGCCGGCTAGCAGACGACAGCTTCAGGGCACGACCAGCGAGATGCTAGGCGGCCTGACATTCGGCAAAGAGGGTGGTACACCTAACTTGACATTTCTCTTTCTGTAGCTCTAATCTTGCGCAGGCAGCAGTATTTAAACTTCTTTCCGCTTCCGCATATGCAAGGCTCATTCCTGCCCGGTAACTTCTGTCCTGGAGCAGGCACGAAAGGAGGGGCAGCTTGTAATGCTTTCTCCAATTCCTCATCGTACTCCCATGGACCCTCCACCCAAACAGCGTATTCAAATGGCCTGTGAGGATTCAAGACCATCACACCGAGTCCTATACTTCTGAGAGCTTTGCGCCGATACTTCTCTAACACAGCCCATATCTCAGTCCTCTTTGAAAGCAATTCTGGAGGCAGGCCAAGTGACGCTACGATTGACAAGACAGTGTCGCCATCCTGGTACACCATCCGACGGAACATGCCAGGGGTGAGTTTGGCGGTTTGCAGGTCCTGAAAAGTTCGCGCTATTGCACCAAGAACTTCATCGGACAAATCTAGCAAGGCAAACGAGATCCACTTGCCAGCATCGTCGTCTCGCCTGCGTAGTTCGCCCAGAACCCTATGAATTTCGTCGGGTACGTCAAGCTTGATTTCAGGAGACTCTTCGAGGTCCCCCCTCTTGAACATGAACCACCTGTCAAACCGGTCAGACCAACCACCTAGCCAAATCGCGTCGAAATCCTCTCCTTCTCTCTCCCATATTCTTGAAGGTTGAAGCCGTGTGTCTAAATATGCGCCGAAGAAGTCGAGCTCGTCTGCTAGTGTATTCGGATACCGGTACTGAGTCTCTAGTCTCCTCTCAACGTAATGCAGAAACACTGCAGGGTTACCACAGAATTCTAAGACTGTTTCCAAATCAGCAACACTTATGGATAGAGGGTATTCGCCATCTTTGAACAGCCCCAGGTCCTGCAGTGTTGCCAAGCGAGTCGCCAATCCCGCCAGATGATGCTGGGATACGGTAATCAAGTAAACTCGGTGAAGGTTTGCTTTATCTACCGAGAGCTTCCGCCCCGTTGAAACCTCAGTGAATTCTGGCTCTGATGCACTGGAGACATATATCGCTGCCCGCCTAGCTTGTTCGAATGCATCTTCAACATTTGCCTTCAAGTCTGTAAACAGACGGCCAGCGTCACCCAGCTGTCCTTCCATCCGAAATTGGCGGGCCTTGGCCTCGACGAGTATGAGAAAAGGATCCCAGTAGACAGCAATGTCAAGTTGTGCCGTCGCCTTACTGTGCTGGGGCTTGTCGGGATCAGGATATGTTAAGCCCTGAAAGACATTTTCGGCCTCGAACACTCTGGCCAAGAGGTTCGTCACCCTTTCTTCAAGCCACTTGGCTTTGGCCTTCTGATACCTCTGTAAGAATCTTTCGTCCTCCTTGGCGCACTTGTCAAACACCTCCCAGAGCACGTCCAAAGCATTTGCGATATCCACCAGGATAACTCGGCGATCCGGCATGACGTAGAGTGGTCTCGCTTTTACTTCCAACGGGTCCGACATTGTCTGCCTGAGAGTAGGAGTCATTCCAACAAGGTCAATGAGTCTATTCCACTCTTCCAGAGTCAGGGGGGGCTCAAGCGATTGCAGACCGCTAAAGGCTACAGGCAGATAAACGGGAGCTGCTGAGTTCAAAGCTTCTACATACCCAAACATACCAGCGGCATCATTGTCAGCAAGAATGCGCGTAAGGACTTTCTCTCGATCTGTCCTCTTGTCTGGAGATTTACTGTTAACTTCGCGCCAGCTTTGCTCAAGTTCTTTGGCACGCTGCAACACATCTGGCATAAAAGCATCCAATGATGTTTCCTGCGCTTCAAGGATGGCCCACAGAATCGCCTGCGCCCTATTAGGACCGATCCCCAGTCTCGCGGAAAACCAGTTCTCGAACCTTCCCTGAACAGAAGTGATCTCATAGGACGTTTGCTCAGGATAAGCGGAACCTCTAACGATCTCTGCCTGCGCTCTAACACCATCTAGTACTTCTCTCACTGGTTCGAGATCATCCTCTGTTACACCCGACAACCTACTAACCAGTGCTCGAAGCCTGAATAACTCTTCAAGAGCTTCTAGACAGTGATTCGTATCCCAAGGGGTGATGTCTTGAACATCGGACGCTCCGAAGAGAGGGTACAGAAGGTAGGCTAGGAGCTCCATCTTGGCAGATACAGTTCCATGTGTAGCTTCCTTGATTTGGTCGACTGGAGCTATTGCCAGATTTGCGTGCACAGCCACAAACAGCCTCGCTGCATCAACCGATTGACCAAGTTCTTCGATGTTGGCAGTGCATTCTGTTATCTGGGCCTCAGCGCTATCCAGCGTTTTTTCTAAGTCGAAGGCTTTGTCTACAAGGTTCCGATCTCTCATTGTGTCGATTCCTGGATTGCTCTAATTATGTACTCTAGTTGTTTTCCTTTGGCCGCATAACGGCTCGCGGTTCAGCCGCGCGGCTGCTTTCTCGCGGATCCCATCAATTCAACGTGCCTCACAAAGCCAAATTGAGCGCCGATACAACCGCTTGTTGGGCGCCCGCTTGATTACTCGACCCCAGAGATTAGAAGTTAGCGCTTGCAGTATCTGCATACTTGATCGTGAAAGATCTTGGTGTTTTGCCACTTTTCGCAGACGCTTGGTCTCGCCTCCCATTCTTCTTTTGGGGGCGTGGCGTGACTCTCTGACCACCGAAGTTCGAGACGAGGATGTATACCAATTGTCCAATCGATAGCGAGTGTATCCATTTTTTTGCCGTCTTTCAACGGAACTGAATACGGTACGAGGAACCAATCCGCAGACTTGCTAATATGTGCATCTGCCGGGAGTCGCCCAACGGCTTCGCGCGTCAGAGATCCTCCTGACCAAGCCTGAGCTTGCTCAAGTCGATATGCTTGGATCAACGGCTTGCCGACGTAGATCGAGTTTTCAACGTCTATGAAAGCCTCACCATACGACACTCCACAGCGAAGCCGAGTCCCTACCGCGAAGATCGTTTCGAAGAGAAGCCAACCAAGGGTGTTGATCAAAGACCTGATGTTTTCGTCCCTGTCCTCTGGAGTGTAGAGAAGTACCGTGTCAGAAAACCAAGCTATGCCGAGCTTGCTCTGATCTTGTAGTGACTCTAGAGACGGAGGCTCCGACGGAAACTCGTCTCTGTGAATAGAATGATGTAGTGCCTTCCGCAGTCGACCTAGGTGCACCTCGACAATTTCGCTGAGTGGATTCTCTTGGACAAGATTGCAGAATCCAAGGATGTCACAAATCGCGATTGTATATTTGGCCATCACTCTTGCCTCCGGGCGCCCAATTATGTTGAAATATCTCCGCCTAATCCCCTTATACCGTCATTCTTCCGTTCAGAGGCTACGCCGTGGCACGTGGCGCAAGTCCTCGGCACAGGCACCTAACAAGTGGGCCTCGCACTATTCTTTGGCGACCACATTCACATCTGGCAGGAGAATGTAGGGCAAGTTGAAGATGCGGTAGACCCACTCTGTCTCCTGGCTGACGGCGGCCACGTCTTGGAGCAGGTCGTAGACGTTGCCAGCGATGGACACGTCCTTTACCCGTCCCGCGATCTCACCCTTTTCGATCTTGAAAGCCAGGCTCAACGAGTTAGAGAAAGCGCCCGCGATGACGTTGCCCTGCCCTAGGCCTAACGCGTTCTCGACCAGCAATCCTTCATCTATGCCGGCGATGATGTCTGCCACGGGCGTTTCACCCGCCTTGAAAATCAAGTTGGTCGGAGAAGGGCCTGGAGGGCTGAACAGGCTACGTGAGCCGTTGCCCGTTGACTCGACGCCCGACTGAGCGGCAGTCTTGAGATCATACAGAAACCCTTTCAACACGCCCTGCTCCACGAGCACGTTTCGCCGGTGGGCCACACCCTCGTCGTCGTAAGAAGCACTGCCGAACTTGCCGTCCAGGGTTGGGTCGTCAACGATGGTGACCTTGTCGTCGAACAACTTCTCGCCGATTTTGCCGACCATCGGCGAGATGTGCGTGTAGACGTTTTTTCCGTTGAGCCCCAGCATGAGCGGAAGGCCCAGCACCAGGGCCCCGGTCGGCGCGAAAAGAACAGGCATCCGCCCGGATTTGATGGTCGCGCTTCTCTTAGCCAGCTCTAGCTTCTCGCCCAGGTAGCGCGCACGAGCCAGGTAATCGTCCTCCCAAACGGTCGTGCCCGTGATGTCGAACATCCGCACTACATCATCCCCCCTGATGCGAGATATCTTGAAAAACATAGTCAAGGGAGAACGTTTGAACGAAACCTCCGTTCCTGCCTGGTTGCGCAGAGAGAGGTGCTGCACACCACGTTCCAGCTCGACATTGACGAGCGCATCGGGCTCGGCCTGACAGATGATGTCAACGATCTCCTGGCCGATCTCGACCATGCGCGGGATGGGCAGTTCGGTGATGGCCTGGTCAAAGGTCGTCACCTTTGGGGCGGATTGCGGAGCTGGAAAGGCAATCGGTATCTCGTCGCCGTAAACGGCCGACTCCAGCGCGTTGGTCATGAGCTTTTCTGCCGCCGCCTCGTCGCTCGACGCGGCAAAGCCCAGGCGCCCGTTCTTGACCACACGCACGGCAACGCCCTTGGTTTCCTCCACCTGGCTGGTCTTGAGCCGGTTGGACTCAAAGCCAACCGTGGTGGACTCACTTTGTACATTCACGACCTCGACCTGCTCGGCCTCAATCCTCAATTGCTTCAGAATATCCATAGTCTAACTGTCTCCTTATCCAGCCTGTGGCTACTGAGCCTACCCTCCCGCAGGTTGCTTTTATCGGTCGGGTATCCGAACTCTTGCCCGTAGTGAGCGTCTTGCCCAATATTGCCGACCAAACCTGCGGGAGGGTGAGTGGTTTGTCCAGCCGCTACTTTCCGCCGATGACGACATCCCGGACGCGGATGTGGGGCGCGCCAAAGGTAACGGGCAAGCCACTCTGTCCCTTGCCACACATGCCCCCTGACTGCAACCACTCGAAATCGTTGCCGATGGCGTCAACGTTCATCAGCGTGGTGAACAGATTGCCGGCCAGGATCACGTCTTTGACCATCTCGGCGATCTTACCGTCGCGAATCATATAGGCGTAGGCCGAACTGAAGGAGAAATTCTCCATCGCTGTCTGCCCGCCGTACATGTCGCAAGCATAGACACCCAGCTTGATATCCTTGATCATGTCCTCAAAAGATGTTTCGCCACCTTCGATGGCCGTGTTGGTCATGCGCACGATGGGAGGGTAGCGATAGCCCGTTGCCCGCGCGTTGCCGGTGGGTTTCTCTCCCATCTTGGCCGCCGTCTCGCGAGAGTGGAGTCTGCCGACCAGGATGCCGTTTTTTATCAAATCGGTGCGTCCCGTTGGCGTTCCTTCATCGTCGTACTTGTGCGTGCCACGAAGTCCGGGGAGCGACCCATCGTCAAACACGGTGAGAATGTCTTGGCCGAATCGCCGCCCCAGAACCATCATCTCCTGCGCTTTGGGGTTTTCGTAGACAAAGTCCGACTCGGAGAGATGCCCAAAGGCTTCGTGCATAAAGACGCCTGCCAGCATCTGGTTGAGCACGACGGGGTATTGGCCACCGATAACCGTCTCTGCGCTCAACAGGTCCACGGCGCGCTGGGCAACAGCTTGGGCCAGCTCCTCGCGCCTCTGCACAAAGTCAAACCCTTTCTGCCCGGAGCGAGCTTCTATAGCGGTCTGCACGTTATCACCGTCGCGTGCAATGGCCATAACCCGCAAAGCGATCATCGGACGCTCTTCTTCGATGAACGTGCCTTCCGAGTTGGCTAAGAAGACGCGGCTGAAGGTGTCGTCGTAGCCACACTGCGTGTCCACGATCTTGTCGCTGTGGCCTAGCAAGATGTTGTTGTATTCCTCGGCCAGGGCCTTTTTATCGGCCATCGTCATGCCTCGAAAGTCGCGCGCCAGCGCCACCGCGATTCGATCCTCGGAGACGGGAATGGGCGCCAGTTCAATTGGCTCCTCGCTTTGAGCGACCCTGGCGCATTGGTATGCCTGCTCGACCTTGGTCAGCAGATCGTCACGGTCGTTGAATGTGGCGATGCCCCAGCCGCCATCTTTGCACAGGCAGCGCACGATGCCCCCCGCGTCAATCACTGCACTGGCCGTCTCCAGGTCTTTACCTCGATAAGCAACGGTTGTGGCCTCTCGTTCTTCTATTCGGATTTCGGTATAGTCGGCTTTGCTACTTTTTAGAGCTGCTTCAATTTTGTCTCGCATACGTTCTCCTCCTTTAGAAGCTATCAACTGTATTGTAGCCGCTCAAGATGCGCTCCCTCGCCTGCATCAGGTCATGAGCACCTATAGGTGTCCCGTCCGAAGGTTTGGTCTAGCCTTTCACTCAACTTTTTTGTCCCCAAATCAAGAAAGGCTGTTGGAGGCCATCCTCATCACTCCAACAGCCTTTCTCAGCCCTTCGACAAGCTCAGGACGTTGCTTCAAAGACTACAGATGACCAGAAGCCAACACCGATTTACTTTTGGGTCCAACCTATCAAGCCCTTGATGTAATACTTTTGCAGGAGCACGAAGACGAGAACAGGCACCGCCGTTATCAGCATTGAGGCAGCCGATAGGATGCCCCAGTCAATGTGATACTGGCCTCTTAACAAGGGGATGCGCTGGGTAGCGACCTGCATACTCGGTTCGTAAAGAAGAATCAGGGCCATAAAGAAATCGTTCCACACCCACGTGAGCTGGAGAGCGGCTACGGAGGCCAGGGCCGGCAAGGTCAAGGGCAGGGTCACTTTGTAGAAAATCTGGAAGCGGTTGGCACCATCCAAGCTGGCTGCTTCTTCCACTTCCAACGGCAATGTAGTCATATAATTCCGCATGAACATTGTGATCCAGGGAAGCCCCCAGGCGGTATGGGTTAGGATCAGTCCGGCAAAAGTGTTCAAGAGACCTATGTCCAGCAAGGTTTGAAAGAGGGGAACAGCGACCATCTGCTGAGGGATAGATAAGAGGAGCACGATGCCGAGAAAGAGAAAATTGCGGCCGGGGAAGCGGAGCCGCAGGAATCCGTAGGCGGCAAGAGTACCGATTAGCAAAGGAAGGAGCGTGGCCGGGATTGTGACGATCAGAGAGTTTTTCAAGCCTTCCCCGATAGGGGCAGTAGCGTGGCTCCAGGCCTTCAGGTAGTTATCAAAAGAGAGGTGAACTTCGGAGAGCTGCCACCACCCATGGAGAAGCTCCCTGTGTGGTCGGATCGAAGCCATAAAGATCCCCATGAAGGGGATGATCCAGATCAGGCCAACAGCCCACGCAATCAAGTGGACAGCCAAATGTCCCCATCTTACACGCATCGCTCACCCCTCCACTCTTCGGGCAGACCGTACAAACCAGATTCCGATGATCAGCGTTAAAGCCGTCAGGAAAGTGGCGATGACGGCTGAACGATTGGGATCGAGGCCACGGAAGGCCAGGAAATACATCTGCAAGGCCAGGACCATGGAGGACCCCCCTGGCCCGCCCAGAGTCGCGGTATAAACCAGATCGAAGATTTTCAGCTCCCAGAGGATGGTCATGGCCACTACGGTGATGGTAACCGGGCGCAGGGAGGGAATGGTGATGTAGAAGAATCTCTGCAATGCGCTGGCCCCGTCCACCTCGGCTGCCTCGTACAACTCCTCCGGTATCGTCGCCAAACCGGCTGAATAGAGTACCATGCTGAAGCCTGTCCATAACCAGATGGATCCCAGGATCAGAGCCAGCAGGGCGGTATCGGGATAAGCCGTCCACGACCTCTCGAGTTGGCTCAATCCAATCAGCCGGAAAAGGGCATTGACCACTCCGGTGTTCTCATCGAACAGAAAACGAATAACCCCCCCACCGATGACCATAGGAGTAACCATCCCCAGGAAGATGGCGGATTTGATGAACGAGGCACCCGTCACATCCTTCAGCAGCACGGCCAGAATCATCCCCAGCATAACGACAAGCGGCAGATGAAGCAGAACCCAAACGGCGTTGTGAGGTATGGCTCCCCACGGCGGAGAGCGACGAGGGAACCGGTCCAGGTTCAGGCTATCCCGGCTCAAAAGGACTTCAGAGAAATTCTGAAGCCCTACGAATTGCCCTTCTTCGTTTGAGAAACTCAACGCAAGGGTTCGGATAGCCGGCATAACGACGAGGAAGCCGATTAGGACAAGGGCCGGGGAGACAAAGACTATCACCTCAAACCATCGCCTGATTTGCACCCGCATGATGAATCCCTTCAACTCACCTTATTACTAGGGCGGGGGCTACCTAGATAGTCCCCGCCCTAATCTTCCCGCCCTGGAAGGGGTAATCCCGATACGCCTGTCAGGGCTTACCCGTTTGCCGGTTAGGGCATCTTCTCCTGCAGAGTCGTTAGGACCTCATCCAGAGCATCCGGCTGGACCCACAGCAGCTTGAGCTGGTCCCAGAAGGCAACCTGCCACTCGCCGCCGATGGTGTCATCTAGGTCCACCAGAGTCATGAGCTTACCCGCAGCCTCGGCGACGGCGCGGTCCGCTGGCGGATAAACATCGAGCGAGACGTCGGCTCGGCTGGCCAGCTTGCCGCCTCCCTGGCAGCGGATCTCCTGCCCCTCCTTGCTGATCATGAAGGCGAGTAACTGCTTGGCCTCTTCGATGCGCTGGCTGTATTTGGGAATGAACGCCCAGTCCGTCCCGCCCACCACGGCCTGCGCGCCCGGTAGGGTGAAGACCCCAAGATCATCGGAGTCCTCAACCATGCCAATGATCCAGTTCCCCATGAAGTAGAGACCGTATTCCTCACCCCACCACAGTTCAAGGGCTGAGGTCCATTCGATGGGGTCGCTGAAGGCATCCTTCTCCAGCAACGGGACCAGGTAGTCCTCGAAGACCGCCCGCACCTCGGGGTCAGTCCACTTGACCTTCCCGTCAATGATGTTGTAGATCAAGTCTGGTCCACCGAAGGTGGCCAGGAAGTGCTCGGTGACATCGCTGATGGGCCAGCCGACCTCATCTCCGGTGACGATGGGGTTCTCAATCCCAGAGATGGTGGCCAGTTTATCCACCAGTGCCAGGAGCTCCTCCCACGTGGTGGGCGCCACCAGGCCGTTCGCCTCGAAGAAGGACTTCTTGTACCAGAAACCTGGCTTCGCATACCTCAAGTAGGGGGGAGCATAGACCTTGCCTTCCACGGTCGCCGAATCGGCGAGGAACTCAATCCCCTCGACCAAATCGGTGAGGTCAACGGCGTGCTCGGGGTTTTCCTCGATCCACCACCTCCACATGAAGATGATGTCCCCAGGGGCTTGCCCGGCCTTGAACTGAGCAGGCAGGATCGGACCAAGGTCCTCCCCTCGCAAGGTTCGGTAGTCCGTCTTGATGCCGGTCTTTTCCTCGAAGGCCTCCAAAACCGGCAAGAACGGTGCCGCTTCATCTCCGGCCCACGGCCCAATCACGGTCACTTCCTTTCCAAGGCGCGCTGCCGTGAGCTTGGCCACGAGCTCTTCGGCCGTCTCTGCGCTGGGGATGGCGAGCTTCCAGCCGGGCTGGATCAGGTTGGCATTAGCGATGGTGGCGAAGGTGGCGTCCTCCTCAGCCTTTGCATTCGTGGCCTGGACGATGGCCCAGTAGGCTGGTCCACTACCCAGGTACTTCTCGGCCAGGGTCCAGAGGTTGTCGCCCAGCTTCACGGTGTAGGTCAGCTCCTCCTGCGCCGGCGGGGCAGCGCTGACCACGCTGACCACCACCAGGTTGGCCACCACCATCACTGCCAGGGTAACAAATACTGCTTTCTTAAACATGTTTCTCCTCCCATTAGTTTTGTGTGCTAACACTAAGTTAGCTTGGCGAATACCAACCTCTGTTGATTCGATACTCATCACCTCCTTGTCCTGACCAAGGGTTCGAAAAAGAGCGCTGGCTATAAGAAACCAGGTTTTTTGGCCAAGGGCTTGGCTCTTTTGCACTACAGAGAGCCCAAAAATGACAAGCCGTCCATTCAGGCAAGGAAGAACCTGGTTTCTCTGCCTAACGGATGGCTTCCTCCGTCTGGGGATCGAAGGCGTGCACGTTGTCCATGTTCAGCACAGCCTCTATCGTATCCCCCACCCTGACGCCGGTTCGTGGGTCAAACCGACCCACGAAGCTCCTTTCGCCCGTCAAAAGATGCACAAAAACCTCATTCCCCATCATCTCCGTCACATCCACCTGGGCCTTGATCTTACCCGCCGTGATGTTGGGAGGGGTAAACTGGGGGTCGTGGACGTCATCAGGCCTTATGCCGAAGATCACCTTCCTGCCTTTGTAAGGAAGAAGCGCCTGCGATCTCCCCTCGGGAACTTTCAGGCGGAAAGTACCACCGTCCACGTACAGGTCTCCATCTTCGCTCACCAGGGTGACATCGAAAAAGTCCATGGCTGGGCTGCCGATGAAGCCGGCAACGAAGAGGTTGGCGGGGTAGTTGTAAAGTTCCTGAGGCGCGCCCAACTGCTGGAGGACGCCGTCTTTCTGCACGGCGATCCTGGTGCCCATGGTCATAGCCTCCACCTGGTCGTGGGTCACGTAGATGAAGGTCGTCTCAAGCCGCTGGTGAAGCTTGGAGATCTCGGCCCTGGCCGCCACCCTCAGCTTGGCGTCCAGGTTCGATAACGGCTCGTCCATGAGGAAGACCTTGGGCTCCCTGACGATGGCCCTCCCCACAGCCACCCTCTGTCTCTGGCCTCCCGAGAGCTGCTTGGGCTTGCGACCCAGAAGCTCCTCGATCCTAAGCATGCGGGCTGCCTCCTTCACCCTTCTATCAATCTCACTCTTTGGGGTCTTCCTCAGCTTCAGCCCGAAGGCCATGTTGTCGTAGACGCTCATGTGGGGGTAGAGGGCGTAGGACTGGAAGACCATAGCGATGTCACGGTCCTTTGGGGGAATGTCATTGACCAGGCGGCCCGCAATGTAGACGTTGCCCTGGGTGACCTCCTCCAGGCCGGCCAGGAGGCGAAGGGTAGTGGTTTTGCCGCATCCCGAGGGGCCCAAAAGGACCAGGAACTCCTTGTCGGCGATCTCGAGGTCCAGGCCGTTGACGGCCACCACATCGCCAAAATGCTTGGTCACATGCTCATAGATTACATCTGCCATTGGATTTACTCCTTTCCTTTTTATGTTAGGTGCGGCCTCAGCGACCGCCTTAAACCTTTAAATGCAATCCTCAAACCAATCAGATTCGATTCATTCAATTAGACGAAAATCTTTGTAATTATAACACATTACTAAAAAGGGGGCAAATCAAACCCATAAAATCACCTCCCGCCTAAGTCACAGAGTGAATCTATAAGCGAGGCGGGGGCCTGACACCGATACGGTAATACAACTCCTCGCGGGAGATGGAGCGGGGGAAGGGCCTCACCACTCTCAGAGCGCTCCTACGAACTCCCGCCCAGCTTGGTCAAGTAAGACGGAGATGTGGGGCTGGTGCGCCCCCTAGAACCCTGCGGAAGGTGTAGGCGTCACGCAGCCGGTCGGTCTCCTCCAGTGAGATGAAGTCAACGAGGGCCTCGCTGATGGCCAGGACATCGATGTGACCAGGCGGAATCTGCAATGGCATCTAGAGCTATGCCCCTCCTTTAATTCCACTGGTGGCCACGCTTTGCACGAACCCCTTCTGGAATAGCACGAAGACGATGAGCACCGGGACGGTTATCATCGCCGCGAAGGCCAAGATGCCCCCCATACCTTCGGATCTCGGCCAAAGAACTGCTGCATAGCGATGGGCAGCGGCCGAACCTCGGGACCGGGGGTGACTATCAGCGGCCACAGGAAATCGCCCCACTGGGTCAGGAACTGCAAGATGGCCACGTTGGCCGGCTGCCATCGCTTCAAGCGGTGCCAGGCCAAAAGGCTCGTAGAGCGCAGTCAGGATGAAGACCGAGTACAGCTTGGCGAAGAACCGGTAGCGCGCCACAAGTTCGCCCTGGCCACGCAGCGCGAACATGGGGACCTGGCCGCGAAGCTGTTTCCAGTCGGTGACTTCAATTGGCCCGCCCAACACAGCTACCAGAAAGCCGGTCTTGCCGTCAATCACTTGTAACGGAACACCACCGACGCTGCCGCCGACGACAGGCTTCCCTTTCCATAGGGCTTCGGTCACGGCAAGGCCAAACCCCTCGGGAGAGCACCTCTGGACGGCGACGTCGCTGGTGGTCTAGAAAGCCCCTATCTCCAGTGCCCAGGCCGTGGAAGTCGTGCAGGACGTGGACGTCGAAGTCGTCTCCGGCGTGGCCGATGCCCTTGTCCAGGTAATGCCAGCCCTCGGGGTCGTCCGAGGCCATCGAGCCCACCGGCGGTAGCTGTACCTGGGGCACCTGCGCCTTGACGATGCGGCAGGCATCAATCACCGCCAACGGGTCCTTCCAGGGGTCGAACCGGCTGACCTGGGTGATGAGCGGACGGCTCGCGTCCATGCCGAAGCGGGCCACGATCTCCCGCGCCTGCTCCGGCGCCATCGACGCCTTCTCAGGCGAGACGGGGCCAGTCGTTAGGGTAATGACCGCCAGGTGCTCAAGTGATTGGCAAGCCGGTCGCACGATTGGTCGCCGGACGAGGGATGACAAAGTCCCCCGGTGTGCTCGAGAGACCGGGAGCCGGTCGTTGCCCAGAGGCGACCGAATCCCTGACCTCGAAAGGTCAGGCCGAGAACAGCCTCAGCAGGTCACGTGGAACAGTCCGATGACCTTGCCCTTGGCCTTGTTCCATAAGCGGATGGCATCGGGTGTGGCTGCCAGTTTCGTCCGGCAGTTGTGCTTCTCCAAGTATGCCTGCGCTTCCTCCGAAAGGCGCACCGAGTCGTACTGTCCTGTCCCAATGATGAGCCGCTCCGCCCCCTCTTGGTACACGTATTTGGCCTCGTCCAATGAAATGGTGTGAGAGGTGCCGTAGAGTCTCTTGGACAGCTTCTTCTTGCGCTTCTTGACTGAGCCGTCCAGTCTCAGGATGACGTCGTTTCTGATCTTTCGACCGTCAATAGTGATCGAGCCAAAGGTCGCGGCCTCGATTCTTGGTTTCATAAAGGTTCCTCCGCTCTCCTCCCCCAGGCTCTGCCTGGGGGAGGAGAACAGGTCCAGCGAAGCTGGACAATTGGATTGCCCTCCAGTAGAATAGGGCTGAGACCACCAATGACGATCTTGCTGGGGGGCGAAGATGGCTAAGACTCAAAGTTCAGGCCACGCTGTGTACAGAATCAGCTATCACTTCGTGTGGGCGCCCAAGTACCGGAAGAAGGCACTCAAGGGAGAGATAGCCGAACGGATAGCGGAACTCCTAGAATGGACAGCGAAGAAGTACGAATTTGAGATAGAGACAGTGAGTGTACAGATTGATCACCTGCATGTACTTGTGTCGGCACCACCTTGTTACTCTCCGGCGGATCTGGCCCGGATGATGAAGAGCATCACAGCGAAAAAGATCTTTGAGGAGTACCCTGGACGGAAACGGAAAGAGTTCTGGGGTGGGAGGCTGTGGGAAAGAGGGTACTATGTTGGGACCAGTGGTGAAGCAGTGAGTTCGGACTTAATCAAGCGATACATCGAGTACCGTCAGAACCAACAACAACTGAGGCTGCTCGACTGAGAAATCAAGACGCGGCAGTGGGAAGCCGCCAGGCTCTGCCCTGGCGGAGGTTTCACTGAGGTGGAGGACTATAAACGCTACCGTCAACAACAGCAGAGCAAAGCTGCCGCCTGACCCGGCGCTTACAACTCGCTCTCCATAGCCCTCATTTTCCTAGCAACAGGTTCGAGAGTCCAGTTGTTAATGTGCCGAAACTTACTCGCCCAATTGTCTGGAGCTTTCCGACAAGCTCCTCTGGGTTTCGTGTTCCCTCGTTTCAGTTTTCAGGCTATTTCTCCGCTTGACAAAACATAGGGCGTCTTGTGGGATTTCTAATTGGAGACGGATTTACTATCCGTTCCCTAGGTCGCTGGTGCAGTGTCCAGCAGGAGCAGGTGAATCGTTACCTTTAGCAGTTTGACAACTTCAGTAGACCACAATGAGCTGTAGCTGCGGTCCGCTGTGGCCGCTTCTGTGGGCGGACAGAGCCGTCCGCCGCTACGAGTGAGTTGTAATGCACTGAACTTCACTGTGCCTTCGAGCGCAGATCAGAGGCTGGCTCTATCTTCCGAGGGTCAAAAGACAACAGGCTCTTGAACAGAGTTACTTCCTCCTCGCTGAACGTCCCCAGTAGGATTAGGGCCAGGAGGTAGATCAAGCCACTCAAGGGTATGGTCAAAAGAAGGCTTGCATCGCGCAACGACCACAGTAGGCCGCCCATCAGTGCTGCGGCCAGGGCTGGCCGCCAGAGCAGCCTCCCCCAGGGCACGGGGGCCAGATGCCTGCGCAGGCAATAGTAGAAAGGCAGCAGCAGAGCTAACTCAGAAAAGAGGTGGATGAGAGCCGAAGCCCGATAGCTGTAGATGGGGATAAAGACGAGGTTGGCTACGACAGCGAAGGCCAGGCCAATAGCGAAGGCTTTGGTCAAGAAGCGCTGCTGATTCAGGGCGATTAGGACGTAGTGGGTGACGCTGTTGATGAAGCCAACTGGTATTGACCAGATCATGAGCTGCAGGGCGACCCGCGAATCGGGAAGGTATTGGGAGCCGCCTAGGAGATAGACCAAAGGCTCGGCCAGGGCGGTAGTAACAATGGCGATGGGCAGGGCGACGATGACCAGCAGGCGGACAGATAGAAGATAAGCCCTCATCAGCGAATCCTCGGCCGAGGCCGCGTAGCGAGACATGATGGGGAAGACGGCGATGGTGAAGGAGGCAGGGAGGATGTTCAGGGCATCTAGGAACCTATAGGCCACGCTGTACAGCCCAACCACGGCGTTCCCCCGCATGGATTCTAGGAGGACCACATCAGTCTTGAAGAAGGAAAAGGAGAGCAGGTTGTTGAGCATCAGGGGCCAGGAGAGGTCAAACATCCACCGCTGGAGGGCGAAGTCGAGCTCCAGGTGCGGCCGGAAGAAGTGGCGGATCAGCAGACGTAACAAGATGGCCACGGTGACCACGTTGATCAGGATAGAGACTCCGGCCAGGCCGACGAAGCCCAGCCCGAATAGCAAGGCCAGGGTGCCCAGCACGACCTTGAGCACGGTGGCTACAGTCGTGATGGCCGCCGGGTACTCCATCTTCTCGAAGGCGTTGAAGACAGCGGTGAGGCCGTTAGCCAGGCTGCCAGGGAGAAGGCCCACGGCCAAAAGCACGATGGCAACGATGGTATCGCCAGCCAGGGGGCGGGTGAGCTGGCGCAGGCCAACGAAGCCAGCCAAAAGCGGCGCGGCGACGGCGATGAGGATCAGGCGCAGGATGGTGGTATTGGCCAGGTATCGGTTGGCCAGGGCGTAGTCCTTGGCCACCTCCCGCTGGAGCAGGATGTTCAACCCGAAGGTGGTGAAGATGTCCAGCCAAATCCAGATGGTGACGGCGAAATAGTACTTTCCGGCGGTATCGGGGCCCAGGATGCGCAGCATCAGTGCCGCGAAGGCGGTCTCGATGGCCTTGTTCACCAGTTGAAGCAAGATGGGAGCCAGGCTATTTTTAGCCACCCGCGTGGCATCAGAATCCTCGACGCCCTCTCGGTAGAAGCGCCCCCACAACCAGTAGCCCAACAGCAAGACGAGCATCAACCCGGCCACGAAGCTGACGAAGAGCCCTAACTTGAAGGACATCGGCGTATACTTGAAACGCACTGTCGATCGGCCAGCCGGAATGGAAACCGCTCGGAAATTGCCATCGGCGCGGTAGATCTCCTGCTCCTGCTCCTCACCCTCCCCTGTCCCTTGAGGTCGGCGGAAGGCTTTCCAGCCAGGAAAATAGCTGTCGGCCAGGACGAGGTAACTCGGCTCTTCCAGCTCCACGTCAATGAAGACTTCGTTGGGGGTGTAGGAGGTGACGGTCGCAAGTCGCAAGTCGCAGGTCGCAGGTTCCTCCCCTTGCTGGTTTCCAACTTCCAACTTCCAACTTCCAACTTCCAGTACCACGTATCGGCGTGGGTCGTGGGTTCGCAATGCTTCTGCTACGTCATCGGTCACGATGGCGCAGTTCACGGGCAGTGAAAAAGCGCGGGGCATGCACCCCTCATTACGGTAGACCCGCACCTCTCCGTCGTAGACCAGGGTGTACTTGGGGTTCTCAATCTCCTGGGTGGTCAGGACATATTTGACGTTGAGCAAATCCAAAAGGGGTGAGTCCAAGGCCTGGCGGTGGTCGGTGTAAATGGGGGCGATGCGATTGTATTGGAGTTCTGACTGTGCATAGATGAGGCCCATGTAATCTGTGTATTGCTTGGGGATAGTGGAGTCGTAGCCGCGTGTGTCGCTGAGGCCGTAGAACATGCCCACGTTGGCGTTGAAGGTCTTCTCACCGGGGGTATTATCGGTGCCGGGGGCATTGTAGGTAGTGATGCGGTAGAGGCTCTCATCCTGTTGGAGGAACTCCACCACCGGCGGCTTGAAATCAAGGAGCTTAGGATCAACGGCTGGGTTGAAGCCGTGGCCGAAAACGAAGACATCGAAGATTAGGACCAGCAAAGCTAGAGGCTTCCACACCTCATACCCCCCTAGGGCTTTCGGCAGGCGAACGGAGCAACGAGCGAGAAGCAATACAGCTCCACTGGAGGCAACGAACAGTCCAAAGATTAGCAGATTGCGCAGCTCGTAGGAGTAAAACATCCGCCCATCGGCGAAGGCTTCGGGGGCTTTGGCCAGGCTGAGCATGGCCCGCTCGGCGAAGGGGATAACCATATCCGGGAAGACGAGACTGAGGCCCAGGGCAGCCACTAAGCCGAGGCCGGCCAGCAGGGCAAGCCAGCCCAGCTTGTGACCAATTTCGAGTTTCGAATTTCCAATTTGAGCCTTGAGCTTTGAGCTTTGAGCTTCACAATGATGTGCCCCAATCCCTGCCAGCACCGCCACGCTCAGCGTGTAGGGGAATATCCACCGGAACGGTGAGTGCAACTGCTTGATGCCGGGCAAGAGGTAGAAGAGCAAAGCATAGAGAGGAGTGCCGAAGACAAAAGCCAGGGAAATGGCAGCCAAGCCGGCAAAAATCCGAACGTATTTGTCGCGCCGTCTGAAAATGGCAATCAGGGCTAACAGTAGAGGCAAGATGCCGAGGTAGCTGCCCCCTTCGACGTAGTTCTTGATCCCCCAATAAATGGTGCTAATTGGGTTGCCGTAGTAATCCCTGGTCACGTTAACTGCCTGGCGGCTGAAAACATCGAAGTAGCTGTGATGGCTGGGGTTGCCGAAGAAGTCGGGGATGATAAAGGCGATGAGACGTCGGGGCTTGTAAGCCCACTCTACTACCTGCTGGTAGCTAGCTGAACTCTGCCGGAAGCTCCTGCTCACTAGCTCGTAGAGGGGGATAATCTGCACTGCCCCCAAGGCCAGGCCAAGGATGACCATGACGATTAACCAGAAGGAAGCTCGGCCCACTTCGTTGATTTGCCGATTTGCTGATTTGCTGCCCCGCGCCAGTTGCCATAATCTGATTGCGGCATAGAAGACCATGACCAGCAACACGTAGTAGGAGATCTCTACGTGGCCAGCTAAGAACTGCAAGCCGAGGGCAACAGCGCCGAAGATAACGTAGAGGAGTGGAGGAGAAGCATCCCCTCGATTCTCACCCACCCTCTTGATAATCAGCTCTATCATCGCCAGAAGCAACGGAAGCCAGGCGGCAGCGGCGATGATCATGGTGAAAACCACGCTGACGATCATGAAGGCGCTGAACATGTAGGTAATAGCAGTCACAGCGGCTCCCAGGCGCCCCAGGCCTATGACTCGAGCGTAGATGAACGCAAACAGGCCGGCCAGGAAGAGTTGAAGGACAGTGAAATAGCCATAGGCGCAAGCGATGGGCAAAACGTAGAAGAGGACGCTGAAGGGGTATAGCGCCGAATGTTGGCCTGCGGCCAGGAAGGGTAGGCCAGCAAAGATGTAGGGGTTCCAAAGAGGAATCTGGCGAGCCTTGATGGACTGAACGATGAAGCGTTTCCAGATGTAGTTCTCCAGGATGAGGTCGCTGAGGAGCTCGTTATGGGGCACGGAGATGCCGAACTCGCCGGCGAAGGAGCGCCAGGGCTCGAAGCTGAAGAGGTTGTCGGCAGGCAAGAGGGTTTTGCCGCCGAAGATAACCGGCCAGAAGAAAAGGATAGTAAGGCTAAACAAGCCGACGATTACAATCAGGGTTGGGAACTTGTTTCTATCAAACTGGCTCATTAGATAGCACCTTCTGGCTCATTGCCGCACTTAACAGCGGCAAAGCGATTATACTATGGGGGAGGCAAAAGGTCAACAAACCCAGGGTTGAGAATCTGCTTCATAGATCCGAGGACAAAGCAGGCTATCCAACACCCTCCCATCGCACCCCTTTCGTATGTAGCGAGAGCCCCGCAACTACAGCATATTGGGTCTTTCAATGAATTGAATCTACTACAAGTTGCGATCATCGCGAGACATGCCTGTTATTCAGGCACAGTGATTCCACGCAGTTGCCTTAAAAAGATAATGTGCTATAATATGTTTGTTCCTCTTGGCTTACCCGCTTTGACCAGACTCTTCTGATTCATTGCTGCCCTCTTGCTGCTTAGCTGGTGCTCTGAAAGAGCCGAAGCCATTGCCACCGAAGCTCATTGAGAATATCTCAACAGCCGCATAGGAAAAAGCAATGACCGCAAGCATTCTGCTCCTCGAAAAAGCCAGGTCTCCGATAGATTGGATTCGCCAAAGCCTAGAGAAAAAAGGATACGAGGTATCGCCGGTTCGCAGCGAGCGAAAAGCTGTCCAGCAAGCAACTTCTGAGAAGCCCAATCTAATTATATTGAACGCTACATCCTCTAAGATGGATGGACCAAGAACCTGCCGAACCTTGCACGAGAAAGTCGCCGAGATCCCCATTATCTTGATCCTGGCCGAGGGCGAGGAAAGCCATGATATGATGGGAGCTACTATTATTCTGACTCCCCCTTTCACCTCTCGAAAGTTGTTCAACCGCATCAGGAGGGTTTTGGAGAGCAAAGAGGGAAAGATCCTTCAGGCGGGAGGGCTAACGTTGAGTTTGGGGACGCACTGCGTTAGCAGGGGAAGCAAAGAGCGGAGATTGACTCCCAAGGAGTTCGAACTGTTAAAAGTTTTTATGTGCAGCCCAGGGCGAGTTTTGAGTCGCAAGTTTTTGATGAAGAAAGTCTGGAAAACCGACTACATGGGCGACACCAGGACTTTGGATGTCCATATCCGTTGGGTGCGGGAGAAGATAGAGGAAAAGCCGAGCTCACCGATTTATTTACGCACGGTACGCGGAGTGGGCTATCGCTTCGATATACCGGAGGAAGCAAGCGAAGAAACCAAATGAACAGCTTCTGAAATGTTGCACCTGGTTCAACCCCAGTGCAACCAAACAGATTTATTCAGTCCAACGAGCTAGGGCCGGGTGCATACCCTGGCTTGTTTGCTTAAGGGCGTTTTTGGTGCTACAATAATATGATGCCAAAGAATCCGTCTCTATTGCTATCGAGGAAAGCTATCTGGTAGTTGGGGTCAGGGAATGGCTCAAGATAAGCTCATCGTGCAAGGCGCGCGAGAGCACAATCTCAAGAACATAACGGTTGAGATGCCCCGTAATAAGCTCATCGTCGTCACCGGCATCTCGGGGTCGGGAAAGTCGAGCTTGGCCTTCGATACCATCTACGCCGAGGGGCAGCGCCGCTACGTGGAGTCCCTATCGGCCTACGCTCGCCAGTTCCTGGGCCAGATGGAGAAGCCCGACGTGGATCAAATTGAGGGCCTCTCCCCAGCCATCAGCATTGATCAGCGAGGGGCCAGCCACAACCCCCGCTCCACCGTGGGCACGGTGACCGAGATCTACGATTACTTGCGTCTCCTCTACGCCCGTATCGGGGTGCCCCACTGCCATCAGTGTGGCCGAGGGATCACTCGGCAGACGGCGGAACAGATGGTGGATGCCATCATGAACCTGCCAGAGGGCAGCCGCATCATGATCCTGGCTCCCCTGATCAAGGACCGCAAGGGCCACCACAAGGGAATCTTCGAGGATGTGCGCAAGGCGGGCTACGTGCGGGTGCGAGTAGATGGGGAAGTGCGAGAAGTGGACGAGGAGATCGAGTTAGACCGCTACAAGATGCACACTATTGAGGTAGTCATTGATCGGCTCGTCGTTCCCCACACGGATGACCTCACCGACTTCCGCTCTCGGCTGGCCGACTCGACGGAGACGGCCCTGCAATTGGGCGAGGGGATAATTATCGTCCACAACCTCTCTGCCGATCCCCCCGAGGACCTGCTCTTCTCTGAGCACTTCGCCTGCGTTCATTGCGGAGTCAGCCTGGCGGAGATCGAGCCCCGTACCTTCTCCTTCAACAGCCCCCATGGGGCCTGCCCGGAGTGCCAGGGGCTGGGCACTAAACTGACTATTGACCCCGACCTGGTCATCCCTGACCCCGACCTCTCTCTGCGGGATGGCGCCATCCAGCCCTGGCAGGGCAGCGGGAAAGATAACGGCTACTACTCTCAGCTTTTGCAGGCGGTGGCTGAGCATTACGACATCCCCTTGGACGTGCCGGTACGGGAGCTTTCCCAGAGCCGGTTGCACGTCATCCTCTACAGCAGCGGGCAGGAGCGCATCCCGCTGCGCTACCGCACCCGGGAGGGGCGGCTGTGGCAGTACGAGACCACCTTCGAGGGGGTGATCCCCAACCTGTGGCGGCGCTACAACGAGACCACCTCGGACTACGTGCGACACAAGATCTCCGACTACATGACCCACAATCCCTGCCCGGCCTGCCAGGGGAAGCGATTGCGTCCCGAAGCCCTGGCCATCACCGTGGCGGGGAAGAACATCGCTGAGGTGACGGTGATGTCGGTGGCCGAGGCCAAGCGGTTCTTCCAGGAGCTGCCCGACCATCTCAACCAGCGCCAACAGATCATCGGCCAAAGGATTCTTAAAGAGATCGTGGCTCGCCTGAGCTTCATGGAGAACGTGGGCCTGGACTATTTGACTCTGAACCGCACGGCGGTGACCCTCGCGGGTGGGGAGGCCCAGCGTATCCGCCTAGCCACGCAGATCGGCTCTCAATTGATGGGGGTGCTCTACATCCTGGACGAGCCCTCCATCGGGCTGCACCAGCGGGACAATGCCCGCCTCATCCGCACTCTGAAGGGGATGCGCGATCTGGGCAACACGGTTGTGATCGTGGAACACGACGAGGCGACTATCCGCG
>Ga0209986_10000208_pt1 | contig 54344 bp, 56 predicted proteins | sample BlataG_FD_183168 | JGI IMG/M metagenome (GOLD analysis project Ga0209986, IMG submission 183168) | Deep subsurface microbial communities from Black Sea to uncover new lineages of life (NeLLi) - Black_00105 metaG (SPAdes) (version 2) | ecosystem: Environmental > Aquatic > Marine > Oceanic >... | reverse complement strand
AGGCGATTCATTCAGCCAATATGGGGATTGAGCTAGCGCCTGAGGAATATGATCCCAATCTTGCAGTCAAGCTGCATGCATTAAAAGCCGGCAATAGCCTCCAAGCAGGTCAAGTTGATATTGCAACTATAACCGTGCTGCAGGGACTCCAAATCGAAGATGTTACTAATACACGCGCTAGAAACATCTTAATTATCTATCAGGCTGCTCTGAATCCCCAGGCTTAGCACTTGGATGGGCTTTGTCGTAGACCTCACGCTTGAGACGGGACGAGACTTTCGTATAGATTGTTGTGGTCACAAGGGAGCTGTGACCGAGAAGGACTTGGATCGTTTTCAGGTCCATGCCATTTTCGAGCCAGTGTGTTGCGATCGTGTGCCGAATAGTGTGGGGAGTCACACTTGAAGAGAGACCTGCGGCAAGCAGGTACTTGGCAAAGTTTCTATCAAGAGAGCGCATAGTGATGCGCTTTCCCCATTTGTTGAGAAAAATGGCCTGTTTGTCTACTTGCGCACGGTGTTGTTTCCCATCAAATTCTCTCTCGGGATGTTGTAGATAGTCCTGAATCCATTTGCAAGCCATTTCCGTAATGGGAATAACGCGCTCTTTTTTCCCCTTTCCCATGATCCGTAAACAGAGATTAGCTTGATCGAGGTCTGTGCGATTGAGATTTCCTAGCTCACTGATGCGCAGTCCAGAGCTATAGAGCAATTCCATTTTGCACCTGTCTCGAAACCCTAAAAGAGTTTTTGTATCAGGTTGGGAGAGGAGTCTTTCCACCTGCTCGTAGGAGAGGGATTTAGGTAGGCTTTTTTCCAGTTTGGGGCTGTCGATCTCCTCCATGGGATTAGAGGTGATTTTCTGCTCTCTTTTACAGTATTTAAAAAAAGAACGCAGGCAAGCGATGCGGCGCAGAAGGGTCCGCTTGGAAGCTTGTGCCGCAAAATTCAGATGTGCTAAATAGGCACGAAGAAGTCTTTTATCCACCTCATTTAGCGAGACAAGTTGGATCTTTTCTTCCTCAATAAAATTTTGAAACGACTGCAGGTCCTGGCGGTAACTGCGCAGGGTGTGAACCGAGGCATTTTTCATCGTCTCGAGATAGTGAAAAAAATCTTTTGTCGCTTCTTCAAACGCTCTTGTCATGGGGGCCTATTTCTGCTATACTAGCCCCATTGTATGATTACACTTAATAAAGTTACAAAAAAAATGGGTACGCGTCTTCTTTTTGAAGATGTTACCGTCACTTTCAATGAAGATTGCCGCTATGGACTTACCGGTCCCAACGGCGCTGGAAAGTCTACTCTGCTCAAAATTGTCATGGGCCTTGAAGAGCCGACATCTGGCTCTGTCTCTTTGCCCCGTAAAGTGGGCTTTTTGAAGCAGAACATTGAAGACTACGCTGAAGAGAAAATCATCGATACCATCATCATGGGCAACAAGCGCCTCTGGGATACACTCGTTGAGCGCGATCGCCTCTACGAAGAAGAGATGACAGACGAAGTGGGCATGCGCCTAGCCGAGCTAGAAGAAATCGTTGGCGAAGAAGATGGCTATACAGCAGAATCCGATGCCGAAATGCTACTAGAAGGGATGGGCCTTGCTAAAGAATTCTGGCATGAGAAGATGCACACGATCCCAACTGACATTCAATTCCGAGTGATGCTCTGCCAAGCTCTCTTTGGTTCTCCACCAGCACTCATTCTCGATGAGCCGACCAACCACCTCGACCTTGAATCAATCACTTGGCTTGAAAACTTTTTGCATAGCTACAGCGGCACACTAATTGTGGTCAGTCACGATAGACATTTTCTCAATGCTGTGACTACCCATATCGCCGATATCGATTTTGAGACGATCATCCTCTATCCAGGCAATTATGATGAGATGGTCGTTGCTAAAACATCTGTTCGCGAAAGAGCCGAGCTAGACAACAAGGCAAAAGAGAAGAAAGTCGCTCAGCTGCAGGAATTCGTCTCAAAATTTAGCGCGGGAACAAGAGCTTCTCAAGTGCAGTCTCGTATGCGCGAAATCGAAAGACTCCAACCCACAGACCTGAAAAAATCTAACATCCAACGCCCCTACATCCGCTTCTACCCCCCAGAAACGCCCTCTGGCCAAATGGTCTACCGCTTAGAAGAGGTCCACAAAACTTATGATGGCCCCGAAGTGATCAGCGGATTTTCCTACGACATCGTTCGAGGCGATAAAATTGCTGTTATTGGAAACAACGGACGTGGCAAAACAACTCTACTCAAAATGCTTGCCGGCGTACTAACTCATGAACAAGGCCGCATTGATGTAGGCCACCAGGTAAGTGTTGGCTATTTCCCACAAAACCATGCAGACCTTATCGATAAAGCAAGCAAAACAACCATCTTTGACTGGTTAAAATCTAAGCGCAATGGCATCTACGATAAAGACATCCGAAGCATTTTAGGCAAAATGCTGTTTACTGGTGACGATGCCTTCAAAGAAGTTGGACATCTCTCCGGAGGAGAGACCGCACGTCTCATCATCGGCGGCCTTATGCTTTGCAACCACAATGTGCTCATTCTCGACGAGCCCAACAACCACCTCGATCTCGAAGCCGTCTCAGCTCTTGGCTGGGCTTTGCAAGACTATAAGGGAACGGTCATTTTCGCCAGCCACGACAGAGACCTCATCAACCATGGCTCCAAGAAGATCATAGCACTCGAAGAAAAGGGCATATCCCATTTCGACGGTACTTACGAAGAATATTTCAAAGCTAAAGCACTTTCTTGACAAGATAATTTTCTCCCCATTAGAGTGAAGTTTCACTTAAATATTTGGAGAAACTTTGTCTATACCACCTGCTGGCCCCTCGCCATCCCAACCTTTGCCACAAAGGCCCGATATCCCTCAAACCGCAAGTGAGCTGAGCCGAGCGCTCGGAGAGTTCATGGATGATCTCCAAAATGCAAGAGAACATCCTCACCTTGTCGATAGCCCTCAGGCCTTGGAAGGTTTTGCAGGAAAAGTCCGAGAGCTCCACACCATCGCCATACAAGCAGGAGGATAAATGCTACAAGAAGACCTTGAAGACGCCGCTTCCATCATTGACAACATCCTCACACAACCCCTTTCTGTTCCCGGCGCAAAAGCAGATGTAAGCTTGCTCGATGCAGCAAAGAATTTTCAACCCCAAGAAGCTATGACCTGTGATCTGCGCAAAATACTTCTTAGCTTTTTACAATTCCCTGAGCAGACAGATACGCTACTACGTGAGCTTGAAATCATCAAAGATGAGCTCTGACCAAAAGAGCGAATGACGACAGCGCCTCCCATCGGAGGCCCAACGCCAGGACAACCCCTAAGCCTAAAAGGGCCAGAAGTATCCCAGTTAAAAGCACACGTTGGCCAGGTATTACAATCTTTGAACACACCTAATCTCTTGGATAGCCCTGATGCTTTAGGCGCTTTAGCCTCTCAAGTCAAAGACCTCTGCCAGTCTTTTGCAAATATTAAACATTCGAATTTAGGAACGGACTTAAAAGAGCAATGCAGCCAAGTACTGAATACTATTGATAATGTGACGATTGTAACGGGTTCAAAGGAATTCAAGGCTGATAGCAACTATAAACAGTCGCACCTTTATGAAGTACTGCCTGACAAAGCAAATGTAACAAAGGTAACTAATGCTTTAGGCGCTCTTGGGACTGTACTCGGAGCTATAGACTAATCGACAGTCCCAAGCGCCTTAAACCCTTGACTGCTCTAACCCGGCTCTAAAGAGCCGGGTCTATATCACAAAACATATCGAACAGACCGGGTTTTTCCAACACGTCTAATTTTACCCTCTTGCAACAATTTGTTTAATTTTCTTACGGCTGTTGCTCGAGCAAAACCCAAATGTTGCATTACATCTGAAATAGTTATGCTCTCATTTTGATTTATTAGAGACAGAATTTCTTCCTCATCAGATTGCAGTTTAACATCTGCTATCTCATCACGCGGAAGAATACATTTAATAAAATTTTCGCCCTCTATTACTTGAGGAGTAGAAAGCCCCCGCTTTCGGTAGCTCTCAAATATTTCAATAAAGCCAGTACCCAATTTTTCCACGTATCCTACTTCTCTTAAAATCTTACAAATCGAAGGATTGCGTAAATATGTCACACCAGTTTGTAAATTTTTAACATTCATAGGGCCAGGAAATTGCCCAGGGCTAAATATTTCTACTCGATTGTCAAAAATAGCAATTTTTATGGGAGCTTTAATGTGGTAGTTTCTGTGGACAATCGCATTTAAGAGCGCTTCCCGAATTGCAATTTCAGGAAGCTCTAATTGTTCTTCTCTTTTGTTTCCTTTAATATGAAAGGACCTATGCAGCCTCTGCACTAAGAAGGCATGTGCTTGATCAAATTGTTCAAATAACGTTCCTTCACAATCGATGGTTGCCAGCGCTTTTCTACCCGAATTCCCCTGAAAATGAGAACAAATAATCATGGACTCCGATAGGTATTGTTGCGTGCGAGATCCGAATAATAACACACCTGCTACGGTTGGATATTTAAGCCCTTGCTCCTTTGTTGTGAGATGATAGGACTCATATATTTGATCCGTAAGCAATGCTTTTCCGCCATTCTTACGATTTTTCAAAAAGTTCTTGATCTTTTCTTCATCCAAATCGTCTTGCGTTGCGGTATAAACAGGCAAAATTTCATAGTCAATGTTTCTAGACTGCCACTTTAGTTCTTCTAATAATTCGGTCGTCGCACGAATTGTATTCCGACCCAATCGTATATATGTACCTTTATTCGTCCCTTCCTTTTTTCGACAATATGGCTTATTCATCCCTGATGAAACCTGAATGACAACAACAGCTTTTTGCCCCATACGTTTGATAAAAACTTGCGGAATGATCGGAGGAGATGTAGCTTCATATATAGCCTTATCTAAAGAAGATAAAATCTGCTCAATTTTTTTCTCAGAAATTCCAACCACTTTTCCTTGATCGTTTACTCCGATGATCAGCTGCCCTCCATTTTGATTGCAGAAGCCAATCATCGTTTTAATGATTTGATCATTTTTCGGAAAATCCCGTTTAAACTCTAACATTGAGGATTCGGACTCTGGATAATACATTCTGAAACCTTCCCTTTTGACTCAACTATGACACAAATGAGTCAAATGAGTCAAATTTTTGATTCTTGAGTCGATTTTTTGACTCATTTGACTCATTTTGACTCAAGTGAGTCAAAATACAAATACTTGACAGTTAGCAACTTATGTTATTTTTGACTCATCGAGGGAAATCAAAGCGCTTGAAGTCGTCTGCGACCTCGGTGTTGGGGAAGATGGCTCTGGCCTCTTCGAGGAAGGGCTCGAGATCGAGGTAGCGAGCAGAAAAGTGCGTGAGGATGAGCTGCTGAGCCCCTGCTTCTTTGGCGATTTCTGCGGCTTGTTTAGCGGTCATGTGGCGATGTTTCTTGGCAAGGTCGCGGTGCTCTTCTAGGTAGGTCGCTTCAGAGAGGAGGATTTTGGCATCGGTGGCAACGCGGATGGCATTGGGGCAAGGGAGGGTGTCGATGACGGTGGAAAAGACGTCCCCTTTTCGCACGTAGCCAACATCTTCGAGGGTGATTTTTTTTCCATCGATGGTGAGAGATCCTTTTTCTTCGAGCTCGCGCACGAGTGGGCCTTTGACTCCATGGGACAGGAGTTTTTCTTTTTCAAATTTTTGCACGTCGGCTTCTTTCACGCGATAGCCAAGGTTGTCAACGCCGTGTTTGAGGAAGTAGGCCTCGATCTGGAATTTGCCATCGTCATGCACTAGCCCTTCATCGGTGATGGGGTGTTCGATCACTTCGATTGTCTCGTGATAGATGGTCCCGTAGCGGAGGCGATCAAAGTATTTTTTGCCAGATGCTGGGTAGTAGCAGTGGATGGGGTGGGAAACTTTATCGAGATTTAAACGCATAAGCATGGAACCAAGTCCAAGACAATGATCGCCATGGAAGTGGCTAATGAGTATACGGGTCACGCAGGGCGGCGCTACGTTTGCAAAAATAAATTGGCGTTGAGTTCCTTCTCCCGGATCAAAGAGGAATCCCTCGTCATTCCAACGAAGTAGGTAGGCTCCATGGTTACGTCTACGGGTGGGCTGCTGAGAAGAACAGCCAAGGATGGTGAGATCACGTACACTCATTTTGCCCCCCTGCCGAAATAGGCTATGCGACCAAGAAAATACCCGGTGACTCCACCAATGATATGGGCGGTGTTTGCAATGTTAGCGGAAATTTCCTTAGCAAAAATAAGAGCAGAGAGAAGAGAAATGATTTCTAAGGCAAACATCGCACCTATGTAAATCAGAACGAAGATGAAGGTCATTCGATTGAGAGGATACCCTTCCCATGGAGCCACTTTTTGTCTGGACCAAATGAAGCCAACTAAGCCGACGACCACTCCTGAAAATCCCAGAAAAAAGGGGCCACTGATCAGGTATTGCGCAACATTTGCCACAACGCCAACTATGAGGATGAAAAGGAGAATCTTTATCCTAGATAATCTCTCTTCCACTTGTCTAAGTAGAATCCAAGCCCATGCCATATTGAAGAGAATATGTAATAGCCCGCCATGCAAAAGGGTCGGCGTAAAAAGGCGCCAGAATTGTCCTTCTCGTATCTTGGTGAACATGGGCCCATCCACGGGCTGCGTCGCTGGGATTTTTCCAAAGTAGCGCAGTGCTACGGCCAGCCCCCCTTGCCATGTAGGAATCTGCCCAGCTGCGTTTAGCTCTGCCACAGCGCTGGGTGGGAGCTCTTTGAGGTCTTTGTATTCTTTGAAGGATTGCTCTTGAAGAAGCGCGTCAATTTTTTGGTTGGGCGCTGGATAATCAAACATGAAGTGTTGCTGGAGCGGGGTCATGCCGATCTGTGGAGCAATTACTCCATCATCTCGGATCATTGAGTATTGCTGCATGCTGTTTAAAAAGTAGAGTAGAACACAGAGGAAAATCACAAAGTAGGTGAAGGGGTAGGATCTAATTTTTCTAACCTGGGGAGGAATTGCTTTTTTCTTTTGCTCGTCTTCTTTTTGCTCAGCAATCAAATCTGGCGGTTGAGGAGGGGCTTTGGGGAACTCAACTTTTGCATACTTGGGATCTTGGGGATTTTGTTTAAAATCTTGCAAATAGAGCTGCGCGCTTTCGGCTGCGTCTTCTTCATAGATCCAAATAGCCACAACGTCTTTTTTTTCCGTCTCATCATGGATGGTCTCATAGGTACAATGGATACCTTCTGTGAGAAGAAATGAGTAGAAGACAAAGGCTTGTTTCTCGTTTTCGAGATGTCCAATCAGTCGCATGTTTTCCGTATTTTGTTTATGAGATTCGTCGTTGAGTAACCATCGATCAGATTTACAACATGGATCGTGCCCCCGTGTTTTTTCACAATAGGCGATTCGATGCAATTTTCTCCGTACTCTCCTCCATTGACATGAACGTTTGGGCGTACTTTTTCAAGGATTTGGCAAGGATCGGTCTCATCAAACCAAGTTACAAAATGGACCATTTCTAAAGCGGCCATATTCTGTAATCTTACTTCCAAGGGGTTGAGTGGGCGATCGGGAGCTTTATAGGCTTTGATCGAAGTATCGGTATTGAGAAGAACGAGAAGCACGTCGGCCTGGAGAGAGGCTTGATAGAGCATTTCAAGATGGCCTGGGTGGAGCAAATCAAAACTTCCATTGAGCGTGGCTATGCTCTTTCCGGACATTTTTAAGTTTTGGCAAAACTCTTCAATGCCCGCTGGCTCAACATACTTTCTTTGGATGGCACTTGCAAAGGTGCTATTTTCTTTTTGCGAAAGCAATGTCAAACACCTCCTCATAGTGGGATGCGAAGTGGATCTGAACGCCTTTTTTGATATAGTCTGGCAGCTCTTCAATGTCTCGCTGATTATCTTTAGGGAAGATGAGTGTTTTGAGTTTAGAGCGTCTAGCTGCAATCACTTTTTCCTTCACACCGCCAATGGGAAGAACCATTCCTGTAAGGGTTAGCTCTCCGGTCATCCCTAGATCGTTTTTGATCGGTTTTTTTAGCAGTAATGAGTAGAGCGCTGTTGCCATCGTAACACCAGCGGAAGGACCATCTTTGGGAGTTGCCCCTTCTGGGATATGGATATGGACTTGATGGTCTTTGAAAAAGGCTTTCTTAGGAGCTAGTTTCTCCATCGAGCTGTGGACATAGTTCCAAGCAATCTGGGAGGATTCTTTCATTACGTCCCCTGCTTGCCCTGTGAGTTTCATGTCAGTTTTACGCGCCTGCATTTCAATGGTCTCGATATAGAGAGTAGCGCCGCCCATTGAAGTCCAGGCGAGGCCCATGGCAACGCCAATGGGTGTTCTTTTGAAATAGCGATCGCTTGTAAAGACAGGTTTTCCAAGGTAGTCTTTAAGATCTTTTTCTGTGACCTTAGCTATTTTGCGAGGCGCTTTTTTCTTGGCCTCTTCCTTCTTAACGATTCGGAAAGCCACTTTGCGCAGTACTTTCTTGACATAGTTCTCTAAACTCCGCACACCTGCTTCTCGGGCATAACCGTTGATCATTTGTTTCAGGGCAGCAACGTCAAAAGAAATATCAGCCGCTTTAAGACCCATTTCTTTTCGATTGCGTGGGATGAGGTAATTCTTCGCAATTTGAACCTTCTCTTCCATGATATAGCCAGAAAGGCGCATCACCTCAGAGCGATCGCGTAGGGGCTCTGGAATGCTGTCTAAGACATTACCAGTTAAAATAAAGAGAACATTGGAAAGATCGACTCGTACATCGAGGTAGTGATCGAGAAAATCTTTATTCTGCTCGGGGTCGAGAACTTCTAAAAGGGCCGATGCGGGATCTCCTTGATAGCTCATTCCAATTTTATCCACTTCATCAATCATGATGACGGGATTCATCACTTCTGCCTGCTTTAAGGCCTGGACAATCTTCCCAGGCATAGCGCCCACATAAGTACGGCGGTGACCTTTGATCTCGGCCTCATCACGCATGCCGCCTACTGAGAAACGGTAGAATTTACGACCAAGGGCTCTTGCGATGCTTTTCCCAATACTCGTTTTCCCAACTCCTGGCGGCCCAATAAGAGTGATGATACTCCCTTTCACGCCACCTGAGAGTTTTCCAACGGCAATGAATTCTAAAATGCGCTCTTTTATATCTTCGAGGCCGTAGTGATCTTCTTTCAATATTTTTTCGGCAGCTCCTAGGTCGTGCTGCTTATCCGAGCCGATTCCCCCACTGAAAATCCCCCAAGGAATGACAGTCAGCCAATCTAGATAGTTGCGGCAAACAGAATATTCAGAAGACTGCACTTCTAAAATATTGAGCTTATCCACTTCTTCTTGAATGACTTTCATCACATCTTCTGGAACTTCTCTTTGGGCCAAGCGATCTTCGAATTTCTCGAGGTCATGAGATTTGTCATCCTTCTCAATACCTAGCTCTTTTTTAATCGTTTTGAGCTGCTCTCTTAAGAAGAACTCGCGCTGGGAATGAGAAATGGTCGCTTCTATCTTCTGGTTAATGCTGCTTTGTAGTTTCGAGAGGTCGAGTTCTTGCTTGAGCAAAACGAGTGCTTTTCCAATTCGATCATACAGATCAAATGCTTCGAGAACGCCTTGCAGCTCATCGCGCGAGGCAGTAGTTAAGGCCACTGCAAAGTCAGCAAGTTTTCCCGGCTCGGTAAAATCCGAATGACTAAGAAAAATCTGCAATTCCTCTTTAAAAAGAGGGTTGAGTTTCAATAGTTCTTTAATTGTTGTGATGATGCTGATCGAGTAAGCCTTGAGATCCTTGGTATGCTCCTTAGCGGAAGGGTCATCGTGATATTCAATTTTTGCAGCTAAAAACTTACTCTTCTTAATAGGCTTTTTGATTGTGATCCGTTTTTCCATGTTAAGGATCACTTGTGCGCCTCCCTGCTCCATTGGAATGATGCGCAAAATTTTTGCAGAGACACCTACTTCGTGAAAGTCGTCTAAAGAAAGCTCGTAAATATTTGCCGTTTCTTCTTGAGTGAGAAAAAGCCCCATCGTCTTGTGGTCTGTACTCGCCACTTGCTTGAGCATTTCATAAAAGACTCCAGGCTCAATCACAAGGGGAGCTGCCATCCCTGGAAAAAAGGGACGCTTAGACAAGGGCACCAGAAAAAGCTCTTCTGGATCTTGGATGATTTCAACTTTTTCTTCTTTTTTCGACTTTTTTGTTTTGCTCAAAATTTCTCCATGTAGAAACTCATAAGTCTAACATCTTAAGAAAAAACCTGCAATCTGCTATAGTCTCCCCATGACAGCATTGATTATTGATTCTAGTCAAAAAATCTCTCTACTTGGGACTGCAGAAGGGGGGATTCTTACTAGCAGCAAAACCCTTGAAGGACTTTCTTCCTCTTTACCCTCCGCTCTAAAAGATTTTTGCGAGCTCAATAAACTTGAGGTAATTGCCGTCGGCGTGGGGCCAGGCTCCTATATGGGCATCCGAACAGCCGCCACCATTGCAAAAACTCTTTCTTTTGCCCTTGGCATCCCACTCATTGAATTCCCCTCACCGCTCGCCTTTCTCCCCCCAGGTGGGAAAGACTGGACTATCGTTGGAGATGCCAAAATGGGCGAGATTTATTCAATGACAGGGAATATTGAAGAAGGTCTTTCTGTCCCCAAACTGGTTTCTTTAGAAAAATTTACCCTCCCCATGGATCGCGTTCTGGACCTGAGAAAAGAGCTCACCCCCTACTTAGATGGAGTAGCCAAATACGTTCACAAGCAGTTTATTAAAGGAAACACTATAGAATTAAATGGGCTCCAACTCCAATACCTACGCTAAGACGTTGAAAAATAAGAGTAGGCCATCTACAATGGCACCATAGATCAAACTTAAACGTTGAAGGACCAACCTAGATGACAAGTGTAAAAGTTCGCGCTGGTGAATCGATCGAAAAAGCTCTCCGCGTGCTCAAGAAGAAACTTGACAAGGAAGGCGTCATGAAGGCGGCAAAAGCGCACCGTTTTTACGACAAGCCCTCCATCAAGGGAAGAGCAAAATCCAAAGCAGCTCTTAAGCATAAGAAAAGAGCCTACTAATATCATTTAATATGAGTGACTATTATTCCGTCCTTGGCACCTCCAAAGGAGCCTCTCAAGATGAAATCAAAAAAGCCTATCGCAAACAGGCTTTGAAGTACCATCCTGACAAAAATTCCGGGGACAAAGAAGCCGAGCAAAAATTCAAAGAAATTTCCGAAGCCTACGAAGTGCTCAGCAATGAGCAAAAACGAGGCATGTACGACCAATACGGACCCGATGCATTTAAAGCTGGCATGGGTGGATCTCCTGGCGGCGGCGGAATGGGCGGATTCTCCTCAATGGAAGAAGCTTTGCACACCTTCATGGGCGCCTTTGGTGGTGGTGGTGGCGGAGGCGGAGGCGGCTCGATGTTCGACTCCTTCTTTGGCTTTGATTCTGATCCAAGATCCAGCAACATGCGCCAAGGTGTTTCTAAGAAGATGAACCTGACCATCTCCTTTGAAGAGGCGATCCGAGGTGCTGAAAAAGAGGCAACAATTACCAACCACACAGGCTGCTCATCCTGTAAAGGTACGGGCGCTGCTAAACCAAATGCTGTTAAAACCTGCTCGCAATGTGGTGGAGCGGGGCAAGTACATCAGACGCGCGGCTTCTTTAGCATGGCCACCGTTTGCCCTAGCTGCCAGGGCCAAGGAAAAGTAATTACTGACCCCTGCACAACCTGTCGAGGAAGTGGAAGGGAGAAAAAGAAACAACATATCCAAATCAAAATACCCCCCGGCGTCGATAGCGGTATGCGCCTTCGCATGGGCGGCTATGGCGATGCTGGTGAAGGCGGAGGACCTCCTGGTGACCTCTACGTCTACATCAACGTCCGTCCTCACGATATTTTTCAGCGCGAAGGAGATGACATCGTCATCGAACTTCCTATCTCCTTTTCCGAAGCGGGCCTTGGAATCAAAAAAGAAATGCCCACTCCCTCGGGGAGCTCTGTGCGCATTACCATCCCGGAAGGGACTCAAAACGGCAAAGTTTTTCGCGTCCGCGGCAAGGGAGCTCCCAATGTCCATGGCGGCGGCCTTGGCGACCTACTCGTCCAAGTCATTGTAGAAACCCCAGTCGGCCTCTCTGACAAACAAAAAAATCTCCTCAAAGATTTTAACAAGCTTGAAGGGACACATAACTCCCCTCGCAGAAGAAGCTTTCTCGACAAAGTTAAAAGTCTTTTCTCATAAGATTTTATACCATTTATCGAAAATAATCTCGAAAAAGAACAGGAGATTTTTTAGGTAAAACTTTGTTTGGAGATTGCGACTAACTTAGGAAGTTAGCAAAATCGAAAGCGGAGTTTTGACCAAAAAGCTCTGTCAATTTTTCAAAATTATTTTCGATAAATGGTATTATCACGTATATATAGGGCTTATGCCCCATGTAAAAGCCAATGACATCAGCATTTATTATGAAAGCTTTGGAGACGGCCCTCCTCTTTTCCTCATTGCGGGTTTTGCCCAAAATCATTCTTACTGGGAAAAATGCATCCCTACTCTTTCAAAGCATTTTCAAGTGATCGCCTTTGATAACCGGGGCTCTGGGCAAACAGATAGTCCCGAAGACAGCTACAGCATTGAAATGTTTGCACAAGACACTAGCGCCCTTATGGAAGCCTTAGAAGTAGAAAGCGCGCATTTTATGAGCGCCTCTATGGGAGCACTCATCACCCAAAAAATGTGTCTGTCCTTTCCAGAAAAGGTTAAAAAGATCGTTCTATGTGCGCCCTTCTCTCAACTTCCCCTCATTGCCAAGCACAACATTGAGATGCAGCTCCAACTCCTTGGCAGCGGAGTTCCCAGACAAAAACTGATGGAGCTCAATATGTCTTGGCTCTTAAGCAATAAATTTATGAGCGGACCGGGAAATAAGGAAAAATATCTCCAGAACATCTTATCAGACCCTTATCCATCCCCCATCGAGGGGCTGCTGGGCCAAGTGGATGCCCTCTTAGCTGCCGACTTTAGAAAAGAAATCCAAAAAATCCCCCATCACACCCTCCTGCTTGTGGGAGAGGAAGACATCGATACGCCTGTACCGTGTGGAAAATACATGAAAGACAACATGCCAAACTGCAAAATGCACACTTTTAAAGAAGTAGGACACCTCTTCCCCTACGAAATCCCCGAAGAGACATCTAAAAAAGCTCTAAGCTTTCTTCTTGCGTGAGATCCAAAGTGGAATTAGACAAGAAACGAGCATCCCACCAATAAGAAGTAGTTCATAAGTCCAGATATTGCCAGCAGGGACTTGGCTTGATGGGAGAAATCCCAGAAAAAAGACCGTCAAGCAAGATCCAATCCCAAGTAGACACACACACCAAATACCAAATTTATTTCCTGGGATCGTGAAATGGCGCTGTACATCAGGCTTAGAATAGTGGAGCTTGATTGCTGCCGCAAAAAGGGCAATATAGACAAGCATAGCAAGTTGTGCCGTAATTACAGAGAGGAGCCAAAACGATTTATTGATCGTCGGAAAAATAGTATAGACGAGTGCTAAGGAAGAGACTATGACCGCCTGCAGAAGCAAAATTCTAATGGGCGCATCGTGCTTATTCGTTTTAGAAAAATACGACGGCAAACTGCCATCTAGGCTGGCCACCAAAAGTCCTTTGGTCGGACCAATGATCCAAGCTCCCACGCCACTGAGTCCCCCCAAAACAATGCACCCCGCAATAATTGGCACGGCCCACGGAATACCAAAAGCATTGAAAAAGACCGTAAAGGCCTGCATGAGTCCAACAGCCAGATTTAATTCTCGATTGGGAACCGCGATGGCAATGGCCAGCGAGGCAAAAACAATCGTTCCCAAAATGATCCAAATGGAGGTGAAAACAGACTTCGGATAGTCTCTCGCCGGATTGCGCATTTCTTGAGCGTGAGTCGCTGCCATCTCTAGACCCAAAAGACCAAAAAAAACAGTCGTCAAAAAAGCCAAATTATCCCAATCAGCGCTTTGCGGAAAAAAAGTATTCCATTCCAACGAAATAGCCATCTGATTGCCTTTCGCGATCCAGAAAATTCCCATCGCTGCAATCAGGACCATAGGAAAAATGGTTCCTAGTAAAGCCCCCAGAGTGCTGAGCATGCTCGATGCACGCATCCCCAGACTATTGATTAGTGTGGCTCCCCAGAAGAGAATCAAAACCGCACCGGTCATATAAAAAGCATTATCAGCTAAGGCCGGGTTGAAAAAGTAGGCAAAGGTTCCAGCGATCAAAGCAAGAATTGTTGGGAACCAGAAGACATTGTAAATCCAGTTGAGCCAGATGACGAGAAAACTCATCCTTTTGCCAAAAGCCTCTCGCACCCAAACATAGATCCCCCCGCGGTTCGGCCACCCAGTGCCGAGCTCTGCAGAAACTAATGCCGTGGGAATAAAAAAGGTGATCGCAGCAAGTAGATAAAAGAAGACAAGGCTAAAGCCATAGACAGCAGAAAACGGCAAAGTCCGAATACTGTCGACGGCGATCACATTGATCATGACCAGCTGAAAAAATCCAAGCGCCTTTTTCTTATCCATAAACTTGGTTTATGGTAGCAGAAAAAATTCTCCTAAACAAGAAAAGTGTGGGGGCTACGCGATTAGCTAATCCCCCACATGAATAATCTACTTTCTTTTCCAGCGTTGCTGGATAGCCTTGTATTGAAAAATTTGGTACAAAGCGCTTACTCCTACTAAACAGAAGATCAAGCGGGTGAATGCTGACATTTCACCAAATACTGTTCCAATAAGATCAAAGTTGAAGAATCCAATAAGTCCCCAGTTCAGTCCGCCAATAACTAGCAGAATAGTAACTATTACATCCAATGTTTTCATAATACATCCCCTCCAGAGGTGTTTGTCTCTATTCTTAAATAACTAAATAAAATTATTATTTTACACAAGCTTTTTCCACGTTTTATCTGAAAAAAGCTTGAAAAACAAACAAAATAGAAGAGAAATTACGATACCAGAGACTCCTGTCATGCCCAGTAAAAACGAGGAGGGCTCCCTATAAACCATCCAAGAAAAAGAAACGCCAAGACTTGCCATCCCATGCATGGCAGCCGCCACCATAATAGCGCCGCCTTTGAGACGAAAATAGGTAAAGATAAAGCTGAGCAGCACCGTATATATGGGCAGTAACAAACATCCAATGAGGGGAAATTCGGGATAAATCGTCCCCAAAATAGTTGCACCTGACAAGTATTGGCTAAGAAAGAATAGAAATGGAAAGTGCCAGACTCCCCAAACGAGTCCAATAATCACAATTGCCTTTCTAGGAGGAAGTTTTTTCAGCTTTTCCCATAAATATCCCCGCCAATAAATCTCTTCTCCAAGCGCAAAGATCATGCTTCCCGTTAAAGACAGAGAATAGCCCCCAACTAAAATCCCCAGAAGCTTAAAAAAATCAAATTCTGCACTTTGGACAAAAGGCATGGCCACAACAAAAGCACAAACCATCAAACCCAAAAAAAAGAGAGGCCCAAGGAAAAAAAATCGGTTTGGTTTTGCAAATATTTTAAGAGTAAGCCCCTCATTTCGAGCAAAAACTAGGCCAATCACCCCAGGAAACCACATCGCAACTGATAATAGCCCTCCAGCCAAAATAGGCTTTTCCAGCAATTGCCCCCAATTGGGCGATAAAACAACCACATAGATCGTTGTAATAACATAGAGCAGTAAAAGGGAGAGGATCCCTCTACTCACGAGATTTTATTCCACCTTGCTGGGGAATAGAGTCTTAGAAGAGCTGAGTAAATGATTACGCACGCAATAGTAAGACCTCCATAAAACCCTATTGTCGATGTCTTTGCAATTGGGAAGAGGACAATATAGTAAAGAAAGGAAGCCATTAAAGAACTATAAAACAAGGCTGATGTCAAAACCGATTTTCCCATTAGTCGATAATAGGCAAGGACCGGAGCTAGAGTAAAATTGAGCAAAAACGTCCAAAGAATGTTTAAGGCCAAATTAGGGATCCCTGGCGAATAGGCCAAAACAATGATTGGAATCTGCCAAAGACTCCAGAAAAGAGCGATGAGCCATACCGCGCGAAAGAGCCCCTGCTTACGCCATTTTTCTAAAAGGTATCCTCTCCAATACAACTCTCCTCCCAAGAAAACCAAGCCGAAGAGAACCGCCACAAACAAATAGCTCGTAAAGAGAAATAAGAACCCATAGCCGATTACTCCTGCAAATGATTTGCCAGCAAAAACGGGGTTTGGATTATCCAAGATGCCAAAGGGAATACTAACTAGAAAAGCACAAAGACAAATGATCATCGTGACAAGAGGAATCATATAAAAATATCGATTCGGTTTGGCAAAAATCGGTAGCCGGACCTTTTCTTTGCGAGCAAAAACAAGACCAATGATCCCAGGAATCCATAAATAGACCATCGAAAGCAGCTGTCCAAATAGCGGAATTCCTCTGAAATAGGGACGGAGAAACAATTGCAAGCAAACGTAGGCAATTGCTACGAGGAAAAGAATAATCAAAGAACGTTTAGTCATAGAACCCAGCATAGTATGACCAAAAATTTACCTCAAGAAAAAGACTGGCGATATTATTTAGGGATATGCCTTTTACTCTTGAGCCAGTTTCTTCATATACACAAACCAATTCAAAACTTGAAGTTTGAGCAAGAAGGCTCCTCAACTTTTTCATCAATGAAGAGCAGTCGTGTTCAAAGACACGGCGCGATGAGTTGATGAAAAAGTTGAGAAAAAGCCGACGTAGCTCAGGACCAAGTTTTGAATTGGTTTGTATATACTTAGCGCGAACTTTCTGGGAGAAGTTCAAGCGCCTTTTCCGCTATTCATAAAGCTCCAAAAAGTGTCTACTCGTCCTGCAGCCTATCCAACAGAATCAACAAATTAAGCGTATCCCAGAAGGATCCCCCCCCTTGCGTATTAATAGGCCAGCACGCATCTGCAATAAATGCGGAAAAGACATAGAGAGACTGAGGGTCGATCACATCCTCTTGGACCACTTTGATGTTCCAGAAGTAATCGCCACCTGGGACATACGTACGGCGAAAGATCGCAATTGGAACGCGTTGATTGTGAAAGTCCATAATGTTCACGCTTGCTTTATTTTGATCAAGAAAAGCCACCGCGTAAGGATGCTGATTCTCGTCATAAAAAACGAATTTTCCAGCAGCTGTTGTAAAAAACTCACCCTGGATAGAGCCTAAGGGTTTCTGATAGTAATCAAATACATCGATCTCACGCTTGGAGTTCACTAGAGAGCCTAAGGAAAGAAGTCTGGCTGTTCCGTTAGCATATTCCCCTCTTTCATCGCAGAGAGACCAAATCGTGTTCAGATGAAACCAATCTTTTTCCACAGTAGTGATATATTTATCTCCGGAATAAATGTCATAATGAGTTGAAAACCAATAGCTGCGAGGCTGAATGACATATTCATAATCTGCAAAAGCAAAACTACTTGTTAGCAAAAGGAGAAAAGCGATTATCTTGTTCATATATACTCCAGGTTAAAGATGACCAAAGAGTGTACAAAAAACTTTTTTTTTCTTCTAGAAAAAATGCTTCTCTAATCGCTTTGCAACTTGACGGGTTTTTTTATCGCCTATAACAACAGTAGAAAAAACTCTTTCTTCCTGTATTTTCCACTTGAAAAAAGTAACCTGGGCATGATTTTTCAAGATTAGATCTCTGAACTTCTGCAAATCTGCATCTTGCTTTAGAGAAATGACTAAAATAGGGACGTCTCCACCCTCGGAAAGAGAAACAGAGTGGATATCACTTATGGAGTTAACAGTTAACGTACTCATAAGACACCTCCTTTGGAAAGGTGAGAAAAGGTTACCAAGAAATCCTCTATTTGTTCTATTTTTTTGTTCATGACAATCTATGATATTAGCCTCACAATTTCACCCAATCTAATTGGCTGGCCAGGAGATGGCGCGGCCCTAATAGAGCGTGTCCTCAAAATAGAAGATGGAGAAATCGCCAACGTCACTCATCTCAGTATGAGCGCGCACACAGGTACTCACATCGATGCTCCTTACCACTTTCTAAAAGATGGAAATACAGTTGAAAATCTTCCCCTCGATGTTCTTATCGGCGAGGCCTCTGTTATAGAAATTAAAGAAGCGCCCCTACTCACTGCAACGGTCCTTAAAGAAGCTCATATCCCTCAAAACACAAAGCGACTTCTAATTAAAACACGAAATTCGGAGCAGTGGAAAAAAGGAGCTAAAGAATTTATCGAAGACTACGTTGCCATCAGTGGTGATGGTGCAGAATACCTAGTCGAACTTGGAGTACAACTCATCGGAGTGGATTATCTTTCTGTTGCTCCCTTTGACGATCTGGTTCCCACTCACCAAACTCTACTAGGAGCCAACGTCGTCATCGTGGAAGGGCTCAACCTCGCAGACATTGAACCAGGGGCCTACACCCTTTACTGCCTCCCTCTAAAGATCGCTGGCTCCGATGGAGCCCCCGCAAGAGCTATTTTACAACGATCAGTGACCCATTAGGGCTTGATTGCAATCAAAACTTATATTTCCAAGAGGTTAAGCAGCCTAAATCAAGAGGAATATCTTCTCGACCCAAGTGGCTTAATACTAATGTTGCATCCTTTGCTTTTCTTGCATGCCTAGTGCATCGATCTTGATCTAGTCTTCTGGACCTCCGATATCTGGGTACCCGGCAAGCCAATTTTCGGGCCTGACAACGACTTTATCTGGATTTTGATTGAGCCAAGCGCTCCACCAACTAAAAGTTGAATTAGAGATAATGTTATGCTTGCATAGGCTCTGCAAGAAGAAATCGATCCAATAGGGCTCATTTTCTACGAAAAAGACGTTGCCTTTGTCTGTGGGGATATTTTCCCGAGCAAAAGGGATATTGTCGCTGGTCACGATAAATACAGAAGATTCAGGGAAAAGGGCCATCGCCTTTTCAAAGTACTCTCTGTCGTATTGTATAAAAGTATCTTCATCGGGTTTTTCTGCGTAGTAGTAGCGAAGGTGCACACTAACGGCCTCAGGGTGCTGGAGGATCCATTGGTACTTTTTCTGTATGTATCGCAAGTCATCTGGATGCGGAGCGAATAGCTTGAGCAGCTGAGCGCGATGATGGGCGAAGTACTTCTCATTTTGACAGTAGCCGGCGATTTTCATGTTTGGCTTAAAACGGATAGGACGGTATCCAAATGGATCGGCTTTCCACTTATATTGGATCTTTTTGCTGGGGGGCTTAAGATTGCATCGAAAAAATACGTGGTTATAATCGAATGAATTTTTGTTTATAGGAAGAAAATCTGGGAAATAGGCTTCTGCATCATTGTCCCAAGCCACCGCACAGGCGGTTGCCACCTCAAACAATTGGTTCCCCAATTGTCCTAGCAATGATCCAATTACATACGGTTTTTGTTTAGGATGATATTCTTTATGACTTGGTTTAGCTTCCAAAAGGAGGAAGCTTGGAACCAAAAATAACCAAATTAAAAAAAGACCTCGACATATTCTTAGTCACAAAGCTTGAGGCTTGATGGGCTCGAACCATCGACCCTCTCATTAAAAGTGAGATGCTCTACCAACTGAGCTAAAGCCTCAATGTGACCCCAAGGGGATTCGAACCCCTGTTACCAGAATGAAAATCTGGTGTCCTAGACCAGGCTAGACGATGGGGCCTTTATTTTTCAACACATGGGGAGTGCTAAAGGTTTATAGTATAGCAAACAGGCTGTTTTCTAGGCAAGCGCTAGACTGTCATGATTTCTTTTTCTTTCACGCTAAAGAGTTCATCAGCTTGTTTGCAAAAATCATCGGTGAGTTCTTGGATCCGCTTTTCTGCTGTTTTCATCTCGTCTTCAGCGATATCACCATCTGCCTTTTGCTTGCGGACGAGGTCGTTGCTCTTGCGCCTTACTTCTCGAATAGCAACTTTGGAGTCTTCCGCTTTCTTCTTGGCCTGTTTCACAATGTCTTTGCGCATGCTCTCATCCATTGGGGGGATGTTGATGCGGAGGACATTCCCTTCTAGGATGGGCTGCATGCCAATATTGGCCTTTTCAATGCTTTTGCCAATGGGCCCTGCGGTTTGTGGATCGAAAGGGGTGACGAGGATCTGTCTGGGTTCTGGCGTTGAAACGCTAGCCAGCTCGCGAATACGCATCTGTGTTCCGTATACTTCAATCGGTACGGCGTCGAGCATTCCGGGGTTTGCCCTGCCGCTGCGTAATTGTGAAAGCTCTTTTTTGAAGTGCTCAAGGGCTTCTTGCATTTTAGCTTTGGTCTCATCGAGTGTATTCATTGCGTTATTCTCCAGTAACTAGGGATCCTGCTTTTCCTTCTAGAACAGCTTCCAAGAGCGATCCTTTTTTGAATAGGTCAAAGACGTAAACAGGAAGTTTGTTCTCTCTTAAAAGCGCTAGGGCTGTTCCATCCATGACTTTGAGGTCTTTGGCTAAGGCCTCTGAAAAACTCAAAGTGGGGTATTTTTTTGCTCCGCCATTTAACGCGGGATCGGAGTCATAGACCCCGTCTACTTTTGTCCCTTTCAATAGGATTTCCGCTCGTACTTCGCTCGCTCTTAGTGCTGCTGCGGTATCTGTTGTGAAATAGGGATTGCTGGTTCCTCCGACAAAAATGACTATACGCCCTTTTGCCAAAGCATGCATCGCATGCGTCCATTTATAACTTTCGGCAATCAGTGAGCAATTGATGGCACTCATGACTTGACTCTCAATCCCAACGCCAGCCAAAGACTGCTGCAGAATCAAGCCGTTGATCATAGTGCCGAGCATCCCGATGTGGTCTGCGGGAGTCTGCTCAAAGCCAAATTCTTTGGCTTGACGCCCGCGGAAGATGTTACCTCCACCGACGACGATTCCAACTTCTAGCCCTAAATCACAAATCTCCTTTACAGAGTTTGCAACGTGAGCACATGCTTCATGCTGCATCCCAAACTCTTGATTCCCCATGAGGGCTTCACCGGAGATCTTAAGGACTACGCGCTTGTATTTTGGTTTGGGCATCTTATTCCCCTATTTGCCAACGCAAAAAGCTTTGAACACCAAGAGTTTTGCCAGCAGCTTTAGATTCTTTTTCCAAGAAAGCCGCGATGTTCATGGAGTTATCTTTAATGAATTTCTGATTGAGTAGACAGAACTGATCATAAAAAGCTCTTAGCTTGCCTTCGACAATTTTGTCGATGATATTTTCTGGTTTGCCTTGGACTTGACTGCGTCCAATATCTCTTTCTCGTTCATTGATTTCACTTGGGACATCTTTTGGAGAAAGGTACTCAGGAGCTTCAGCTGCCACGTGCATCGCGATATCACGGGCTAAGGCTTCATTACCCTGGCCACCTGTCATGACAACAGCAGTGACAATTCTTCCACCCATGTGAGAGTATACGCCGATAGAAACATCCTGGCTTTTGGCCAAGGTCTTCATCCGCTTCACTTGGATGTTTTCTCCCAAGCTTTGAACGGTGATCGCACGAAGTTCATCAAGGGTGATACTAGGATCGCTTTTGCTTTTTTGCTTTAGAAGTGCTTCCAGGTTTGCCGGCTCAGACTCTGCGGCTTGGGTAGCGACTTCTTTGAGGAATCCTTTAAACTTATCGTTTTGGGCAACGAAATCAGTTTCTGAGTTCACTTCTACAAGTGCAATAGCCTTGCTGCCCTCTTCGATAGCAATCAGTCCTTCATTAGCTTCTCTACCTTCTTTTTTCACGGCAGAGGCCATTCCTGCCTTACGCAGATTCTCAATTGCTTTTTCAATGTTGCCTTCAGCTTCTTCTAGCGCAACTTTGCATTTTCCCATCCCCACGCCAGTACGCTCGCGGAGCTCTTTAATTAATTGAGGGGTTACTTTACTCATTATTTTTTCTCCCCCTCTTCTTTTTCTTTCTCTTCTACTTCTTCGGCTGTCTCAATTCCAGCTTCGCCTTCTTTTTCTTCTTTTGGCTCTTTAGTTTTCATCTCGTTTTTTTGATCGATGATCACTTGAGCTAGAGAAGAAAGAACGAGTTTAATACTTTTTAGAGCATCATCGTTACATGCAATCACATGATTAATAGGATCGGGATCACAGTTGGTGTCTACAAGGCCTAAAATAGGGATGCCCAGTTTATTGGCCTCTTTCACGGCAATATGCTCACGCATTGGATCTACGAGAATGACAAGCCCTGGAGTTTTACGCATCGCACGAATTCCAGAGAGGTTGCGCTCGAGCTTTGTCTGGTCTTTACCCATCAGAGACAGCTCTTTCTTAGTGAAACCTTCCCCTCCGGTAGAGAGTCTTTTTTCAATGCGCTCTAGTGTTTTGACCGATTTGCGGATTGTCGATAAATTCGTGAGCATTCCACCAAGCCAGCGCTCAGAGACATAAAACTCTCCAGCATCTTCTGCACACTCGCGGATGACGCTTTTTGCCTGTTTTTTTGTTCCCACGAAAAGGATCGATTTGTGATCTTTTACTGTTTCTCTTACGATCTCCCATCCATTTCGGATTTGTTGCATGGTTTTGGCCAGATCGATGATATAGATGCCGCCTCGGGCCTCAAAAATGTATCTTTTCATTTTTGGGTTCCAGCGGTGCTTTTGGTGCCCGAAGTGAGCTCCACTTTCAAGCAGTTCTTTGATAGTAACTTGTTTTTTATCTAGTGTTGCCAAGCCTTGTTCCTTTTGTTTTAACACGGCATCCTCCACCTAAAGTGAAAGATTTCGGTCTTGGTTTTGCATTTATACTTTCCCAGCGTACGTACTGGGAAGTAGCGCCTGGTCAGAATCGAACTGACGCTAGTAGCTTGGAAGGCTACTGTTCTACCATTGAACTACAGGCGCAGGAAATAGACCTCATTTGTAATCGATTCTTTCTTTTTTTCCAAGGAAAATGCTACAAAATGTGTTGTGAACATTGTTAAGTCGCCCGCCAAAACAACGCGGATCCTCAATTTTTTTCTTGCTTGCCTACTGCTTATTCTTTTGCGGATCTGGTTTTTGAGCGTTATCCAATACGATCACTACCATGAGCTTTCGCAAAAACCAAGGACGCGGACGGTCATTGAGAGGCCCGAGCGGGGGACTATTCGGGATCGTTTCAATATTTTACTTGCTCATAACGCCCCTCAGTATAATGTGGCCGTTTGCTATGCCGACATCAGGCAGATTCCTAGCATTAGGTGGGAGAAAGATGAAAATGGGAAAAAAGTGCGTATTTTCGCTCGTCGAAAATATATTGAGGAATTTTCACAGTTCCTAGCTAAAAAGCTGGAGCAAGACCCTCTCGATATCGAGGATCTGATCCATGGCAAGGCCTGTCTATTTCCCCACACTCCTTTTGTCCTTAAAGAGGACATCCCAGAAGCTCTTTACTACCGCCTTAAAGGAGCTGAAAAGGACTGGCCCTCTCTGTCGATGCAGCAAAGTGAAAAAAGAGTTTACCCTCAAGGAAAGCTCGCCTGCGATGTGATTGGCTACATGGGTGCGATCAGCGAGCGAGAATATCTCCAGATTGGGCAGGAAATGAAGGCTCTGCGCGCCTACCTCAAAGAACACGACGGAGGCCAGCCTGTTTTCCTCCCCAAAGGATTCTCGAGTCCCGATGAGGTCCAAAATCGACTTTTAGACCTGGAGGAGATGGCCTACACAATCAATGACCACCTGGGGAAAAGTGGGATCGAAGCCTCATTTGATGAGAAATTACGCGGCTCTATTGGCAAAAGTTTCTATGAGGTAGATATCAAGGGCAATATGCTGAAGAAACTACCAGAAGAGAAGGCAGCTACTTCTGGAGAGCGGCTTGTTCTCACGATTTCTGCAGAATTGCAGCTCGAAGCCGAGAAGCTGCTCGCCGAGTACGAGCATCTGCAAGATCTTCGTGATAAATCTAGTACACGCAAAAGGCGCACGCCTTGGCAGCGAGGAGGGGCTATCGTAGCCATTGAGCCCAATACCGGAGAGATTTTGGCTTTTGCTTCTCACCCTCGCTTTGATCCAAATGATTTTGTTCCCATGCAAACAGCAGAAAAGCGAAAAGAAAAACAAGGCTCTATTCTCAAATGGCTCGAAAATCCTGTTTACATCGGAGAAATTTGGGATGGTTTGCGTCCCTTAGAGCGCGAGATCTTTGTTGATGGCGAATTTACAACAGATAGCTTCTATCTTACTTGGGATAAATACCTCGATCTCATTTTAGAAGAGAATTGCTCCGTTAAAAAAGCATTAAGCCAAATTGAATGCATTGCGGATGTGGTCCAACTTAATGAAACTCTTCTAGATCAAATCCCTTATGAAAGAGACCAATGTCTTCTTCTCGATCTTTTAGCCCTCGCCGTTCCTAAAGAGAACTTCACCAAAACTCTTCTTTCCCAAGTGGGCAATCAAACCATCGAAGAATTTCGCTTTTTTTCTCAACTCATCTGCTGTCAGATCCCCACTCTAAAAGAAGAAGCGCGCAAAGAATTTCACAAGGGAGATTTTCGTAGCTGGCGCACTGAGCACTTTAGAGATTTTCTCAAAGAAAAACGGAAACTAGAGAAAACCAAACACACCTGGGCTAGGCCCTATACGGATTATTTGGAGCGTCAAGAGCGTGAAATGTTCACAAGCTATTGGCAAAAAAATAGATCTCGCATTCTTCTAAAAGCGATTTCAGAAAATCCAGATCTTGCGCCAATTAAACAACTGCTAACCCCCCTCACTAAAGCAGATCAACTCTCTTATACCTCTTCTTTGCGCAGCTTTTCTGATCTTGACCAGCCTTTGCAAGGCAAGTACCCCATGCTCAGAAAAGAGAACGGTCATCACGTTGAAAAACATCTAGCTGCGGCTTTTTATCCCTACAGCGGCTTTGGCTACGGCAGATCACAAGCATTTAGACAAGACAGCCCCATGGGGTCCATTTTTAAAGTAATCCCCGCCTATGCCGGGCTAAAGCAACAATACGATCTAGGAAAGAGTGATCTCAACCCCCTCAGTCTTACTGATGACATGCAGTGGACAGCGCGCCAGGGGAGCAATTCTCAAGTGCTGGGTTATTTCCCAAATGGCGAGCCCATCAAACGATTCTACAAGGGCGGACGCCTTCCAAGAGCCTACCCCAAAATTGGAGAGCTCGATGTAATTAGCGCAATAGAGCGCACGAGTAACATCTACTTCTCTATTCTCGCAGGAGATGTCCTCGATAGCCCCAACACGCTTTTGCAAACGGCAATGGACTTTGGCCTTGGCACCAAAACCAAAATCGATCTACCGGGCGAGTACCAGGGGAGTCTTCCCGACGATATCCTCCATAACAAAACAGGCCTCTACTCCTTTGCCATCGGACAGCATTCTCTTGTCGTCACTCCCCTGCAATCGGCGATGATGTTTGCGGCTATTGCTAACGGAGGCAAAATATTAAAGCCTCAGATCGTTAAGTTTGCCATTAACAAGGAGAGCATTCGACATACATCTCCTCAAGTAGAAAGAACCATCGATATGCCAGACCCTATCCGAGATCAAATCCTCTCAGGCATGCACAAAGTTATTAACGGGGAAAAAGGAACAGCGCGCCCTTCTCTAATACGCTCTGCATTTCACGATAAGGCAGCTCTCGCTTCCTTTCGCGCTCTCGCTCCTCAGATCGCTGGTAAAACAGGCACGGCAGAGATTTTTTATAAACAAACAATTGATGCGCAAAGCCCTGCGGAGATGGAAAAACACATCTGGTTTGGGTCAATTGGCTTTAAAGAAGACACTCTAGAAACGCCCGAGCTTGTCGTTGTTGTCTATTCTCGCTTTGGCTCTGCAGGAAAACAAGGGGCGCCTATTGCGGCTAAGATCTTAGAAAAGTGGCGTGAAATCTATCATGCGCACTACAATGAAGAAAATGAGTAGTGATTATTATAAATTGGCCTCGCACCACATGGAAAAATCGTGGCGGGCTTGGGAATCAAACAGCTCTTTAAAATCTTGGGGCCACACGATCCCAGCCAGACTCGCCTATCTATGCGAAACAGTAATCAATGCCGTCAGCCTTCCCTTTGCCATCATCGCCATTACTTTTGGCTCTCTTCATGCGCTCTGCACCTGGAATAGACAGTCTGCGCTCTTTCAAGATACATACGCCACCATTTCAAAGGTTGCGAACCGCCTGTTTCTATCCGGGTTTGGCGCTCTGTTCTCGCCTGCCGTCACACATAAATACCGCGACGCCAACATCACTCCATTCATCATTGCGGCAAGGGTCGTTGTAATCTCAGGCGGTTTGCTCTACGCCTTCTTACAGAAATAATCGGATAGCCTCATTCTCATGTTGATATTTTTCCCAAATATCGACACATCCCCAGCTTCATGTCGATTTTTTCGCATTTTTTAAACATGAACTCATTTAATGAGGGCAATTCCTCTGGGACCAGATCCGACCTTTATTGTTGCGACTACGGCATTTCTTGCCGTATCGATCACACTAAGAGTCTCACTTTCGCAATTGACAACGTAGACCCACAGGCCATCTGGTGAAGCATGAACGCAAAGCGGGCAAACACCTACGGGAATGGTTGCAATCGCTTTTTTCTTAGCCACATCAATCACATTGACAGATTCTCCTTGAGAATTGGCAACATACATCCGTTTGTTATTTGGAGAAATAGCAATGCCGGCAGGAGCATTTCCTACAGGGATAGAGTCTGTGACTGCATTTGTAAAAGAATCAATCACATCAACAGTATTGCTTTCAGCATTTGTCGCATAGACCTCTCTACCATAGGGAGAAATGGCGATTTGATCTGGCCCCCTTTCTCTTTCTATTGTGTCAGCTACCACATTTTTCTCTGTGTCAATCACGCTAATACTGCCAGAAAAAAAACTGGCTACATAAGCCCATCTTCCATTTGGGGTAATGGCAATCCCCATGGGGTCAGTGCCCACAACAATAGTCGCAACCACTTGACTTGTTTCTTCCTTGATCACACTCACAGTACTATCAGTGCTATTGGTGACATAGACGTACTCTCCATCAGGAGTGATAGCCACATCCCTAGGGCCATTTCCGACTGTAATGCGCAAGGAAACAATATTCTCTGGAGTCTCAATCACACTGACGGTATTGCTTCCTAAATCGGCTACGTAGATCCTCTTTTGATCGGGCGTAGCAGCCATGCCCGCTGGGCTATGTCCAACGGGAATTCTCTCAATCATTGTATCTTTAGCAATGTCGACTACATCGACAGTGCCTGTATCTGCATTGGATACGTAAATCTTTTCCGCAGCGCTAAGTGGCAATAAGAACGCAAGTAAGCAAAAATAGAGTTTTTTCATATGGTCCCTCTTTAATCTGAAGTTTTCAAAGTTACACTTCCAATTTCAACCTCTAAGTCATTGATAATGGCTGTTACAAAGTAACTAAAGGTTGTGTCCTTTGGCAAGTTATGCTCTTCAAAGATAAATTGAGAGGCAGGAAGCGCTGTAATCAAATCGGATAGCTGCGCATCTCGGTAGATTCGATACTCCGACACAGTTGAGACCACAGTGGGCGATGTCCACATAATGCGGTTAAACAGCTCTGTTTGCGTGAGGAAAATGTCTTTTCTAGCTTCTCCACTTACAAAAGAAAATGGGGTCACGGCAAGACCATATGGCTCGTTACCTACCGTTACAAGGGTGACTGTTGTATTGCCTGCCGTTTCAACGACGCTCACGGTTCCCTCAGTAAAATTTGAGACGTAAACCCTCGATCCATCGGTTGAAAACGCCAAATCAATCGGGTTTGTTCCTACTGGAAAAGTTGCAGTAACCGTATTTGTTTGGGTATCGATCACAGTGATAAAATCATCCCCTAGTTGTGTCACATAAACACTACGGCCGTCTGGAGCCACCGCTACCCCAGCAGGATCTGGCCCTACTTGAATCGTGTCCACCACCATATTCGTAGCAGTATTGATGACACTCACTGTTCCATCCGTTACATTCGTCACGTAAATAGATTTCCCGTCAGGGGTGGCAGCGATTCCATTAGGACTAACTCCTACAGGCACGGTTGCCACGATAGCATTCGTGGAAGTATCGATTACGTTAATTGTATTTTCTTCATTATTGGTCACATACGCTCTTTGCCCACCAGGAGTCAATGCAATACGTGTTGGATTCGTTCCCACCACGATGGTTTGGACGACTGTATTGGTGGCAGCATTGATTACACTGACCGTACCTGCTCCCGCATTTGCAACATATACTAAATTTCCATCTGGAGAAACAGCAACTCCATTAGGAGTAATGCCAACAGGAATCGTGGCAAATGCAGTAGCTGTTGCCACCTCGACAACACTCACTGTCTCACCAAAGTTATTGACCACATAGGCCCTGCGCCCATCTGGTGAAAAATCGACCGTTATTGGCGAATCGCCCACCGTGACCGTCGATACAACCGTGTTGGTTGATGCATCGATTACTTGCACAACAACATCAGTGTTATCAGGCACATAAACAAGGTCTGAGGCTCTTAGCGTGGATGAAAAAAACAAAACGATCAAGGCAAGAAAACGGGTGAAGGACATAGCTTAAGGCTCCTATTTGAATACGAGCCAAAAGCTTAAAGGATCAACTCTTTTTTAGAAAGAGTAGCCTAGACCACCACCAAAGGAAAAGCCGCTTAAGTCCGCATCGTGACGCACAACGGGCTTATCGGATGGTACATGGTCAAATCCAATACACATATAGGAATAATTGATAAAGGCATCGAGAAACAGATTGCACCATATGTAGTACAGAGTTCCGACTTTAGCCGTAGCTCCATAGCCCCACTTTTCATTTTTTTTAATGACATAGGGAGAGTGGTCATCAGTTTTCATGTGGGTAAACAACGGGCCTGCTGCAATATAAGGATTAAAACAATCACAGCACCAGAGGTATTTCAGACCAAAGGCCACGGGAATGAGGGTGATTTCCGTTTTATTTTTCTCGCCAATTGACCTTCCCGACTCATTAAAATAACTCACGTTGGCGAATGTGTAGAGCTGACACCAAGTCTGGACATTGAGCTCAAAGGTATAGATCGCCCCGCCACCATAGATATCTCTAAATCTAGAACTTAAAGGGTGGAAATAAGCCACTTCAACTTCTGGCGAGATGCAACAGAACGCCTCCAATTGCGTAGCTGTAGATAACACCAAAGCAGCTAAAATAGGAAATAGTTTTTTCATATGGGGGTCCTCTTTTACTTTTATGTAACAAAGCAGGAGTCAGGACGTCAAGTTTTTTCTATAAGAAACATAGGCGATGGTTTTATTTAAGCCTTCCTCAAGAGATACTTTAGGCTCCCATTTGAGCTTGGTAGTCGCTGCAGTGATCACTGGTCTTCTTCTTTTGGGGTCATCTTCTGGAAAAGGAGCATAGGAAATAGATGACCCACTATCCATCTTACGCAAAACAAGCTCAGCAAGTTCATGAATAGTATACTCATCGGGATTACCGAAATTAATGGGGCCATTTTCTTGACTATTCATAAATAAAATCAGGCCCGAGATCAGATCATCGACATAGCAAAAAGAGCGCGTTTGTTCTCCTTTTCCGTAAACGGTGATAGGCTCGTCTTCTAAGGATTGAACGATGAAGTTGGAAACCACGCGGCCATCGTCCTCTTGCATCCTAGGACCGTAGGTATTGAAGATGCGGGCAACTTTGATATCAATGCCATGCATCCGTTTGTAATCGAAAAAGAGGGTTTCTGCGCACCGTTTGCCCTCGTCGTAGCAAGCTCTTGGGCCGATTGGATTGACATGGCCGTTATAGGATTCAGGTTGGGGGTGGACGGTCGGGTCTCCATAGATTTCACTCGTTGAGGCTTGGAGGATAGGAGCGCTATTTTTTCGAGCCAGCTCGAGCATATTGAGCGAGCCGATCACGCAGGTACGGGTGGTGAAGATGGGGTCTTTTTGGTACTGCTCAGGAGAAGCTGGACAAGCTAAGTTATAGATCTGGTCCACCTCGAGGGAAATGGGGTCGCAGACGTCATGCTCTATTACAGAAAAATGGTCATTAGATTGGAGGTGAGAAATATTATCCATACTCCCCGTATAAAAATTATCGAGGCAGATAACGGAATATCCTTCGCTGAGCAATCTTTCACATAGGTGGGATCCGAGAAAACCAGCCCCCCCGGTCACAAGAATTTTTACTCTGTCAGCACACATAAGCCTTTTTTTCCTTCAAAGGGTACTAGATCTTCGGCTTTTTCGTCTTGAATCTTTAGAAGAAAGCGATCGCAAACAGAAAGGGCATGCAAAGCTTCTGGCGAAGAGGCCGGTTTTGGGCAATCGTAAAGATCAATCCCCTTTTCCTTCATAAGTTTTTTCATCGCGCTTGTCCAGTGGGTACCGATAACGGCGAGCTTCTCTCCTTTATCCATCTCAAGGTTAATTCTTTCCACTATTTCTCTTTCACTGCTTGCTAGCTGAAAATTTCGATCGCGCAAATATTCGGTCGAGAGGGGAAAGCCTTTGGCAAAAGAGGCTCCAAGTGATCCTACTCCAAAGAAGAAAACCCCTAAAATCGTTCCCAACAGTGAAAGCAAAAATAGATGGGGCGCCTCTACCTCTAAGGGCGCATCGGCTCTATCTAAGGGTTTGGATTCCACGTGGAAAAGGTGACTGTTGACCAGTTTGGATTCAGAGAGCTGAGTGAGCCCCTCTAAGATCTGCATGTTCAGCTCTTTTTTGAGCTTGAGCTGGCTCTCTAGCCGCCACTTCTCGGGCAGCTCGCCCATTTTCTCACCAAGTTCTATCAGTTTTTGCTCTGTAGCTTCTTTCTCTTTTAGCAAGAGCTCTAAGGCTCTTTGTTTGAGACCTGCCATTTTCTTTTCCAACTGGAAGAGCTGTCCTTTTAAGACTCCCCTTTTTTTCTCAATGTGCTCTTCTAAAAAGGCTTTTTGAGTAACAAGGGTGGAATTTAGCCTTTGACGCTCTTTTTCACTTCGGTTGGCATAATCTGCCAGTTGCAGCGAAACTTCTGCCGCTTTTTGGATGAGTTCTTGGCTCACAGCATCTGTCAAAACTTGCGATAGCGCGCTCAAACCAAAATGGGAATCTTTTAGCTGCGCTTGATACGTTTTGAGCTGACTTAACTCCAGTTGGAGTCTGTCGCCTTCATGGCCATACTCAGCATGCAGTTTTTTTGCCGTTTCTAAATCGATCCCTGAAAATTCTTCGGTTGCAATTTCAGCAGGTAGAATTTTAGCCTCTTCCCACTGAAGCTGATTGAGCTTCTCTCTTCCCTCTTTCCAAGGGTGGGTCCAATTTTTGATTTCGAGATCGATTTTGTGTTTTTGCGCTGTGTATTTTTCTTTCGGCTCGCTGAGCATTTCTATTTCTTGAGCTAGCCCTAAGAATCCCTCCACCCCAAGGGTGTTTTTTAGATAAGTCGCATGCTCCTCAAGTGCTTGCTCAAAATCTTGTCCCAACTGATCCCGCCGCTTCTTAAGATAGCTAATTTGCTCGAGCGAGAGCTCTTCATGCGCAGTTTGCAAATACTCTTGGTACTGGTGCATGATCGAGTCGAGTATCCCGATAGCAGTCTGCCTATGACTTGCCTTCGCTTTAAGAAGAAGGAGGTTGCTATCCAATCTGCTCGTTTTGATTTTAACCCGCTTTTGGAGCTTAGCTAGAGCCGTCCTTTTAGGGAGCAATTGAAAAGCGGTGTATTTTTTCTTCAATGGCATTTGCTTTAACGTCCAAGTGGCATATTCCATGTGGACGGGCTGGTGTAACAAGCCGGAAGCGAGGACCTTTTTTTTCGGATCGAGCACTTCAAAAGTCGCGGCAGACAGGGGCCGAATGAAAAAAGTTTGAGTGTGATCGCCATTATATTCTACGTCAGAAAAGAGAAATGGGAGTTTTTCTTTTCCAAGCCTCAGTTCTCTGCTTAAAAGCGAAAGAACCCGAGACTCTCCTAAAGCTTCCACCTGCAGTCCTTGCTCTTCTACAACTTTACCAAGAAGAGTTTTGGACTGCATAACAGATATTGCCAAAGTGTCTTCGCTAGAGCTCCACATCGATTTCAACATCGATTGAACCGAATTGCTATCGCTCATCTGGCTCTGCACTTGCCGAAAGGAGCTTTCAGCCAAAAAGTGGGGTTTTGAAAAGGCAAGAAGAGCTGTGAAGGTAAAAGCAAAACAAAGAAGACCTGCGAGAAGAAGTCTGTCTTTCCTCTTTTTAAAAAAACGAAAAAATTCAGCCAGATAAAAGATTCGCTCTGTCATGAGACCGTTCCATGGGGGCTAAACGCAAAAAAAGAGCAGTCAGATGGATGTAATGGTCTCATTATGGAAGGGTGATTCCTATGTTTTTCGTGCCGCGCGTAATGAGGTCGATCCCAACTAGGGTAGGTAGAATTTGCTCAACAAAACGGTCCCACTCGGCAATAGGCGTTGCGGCAACGTAGACAATGTCTCCAGGAATTAAAAGGAGCGAATCGGTTGGCAGACGGACCACATGCTCCCAGTTGAGCGTATAGATTTTTGGATTGATGATGTTGCCTCGCATCACCTGGATGAAACGCTTATCCCCTGTAATGGGAAGCCCTCCTGCTTCAGCAAGAGCCTGGCGCAAACTCATAAATCCATTAGGCAGATCTATCACACGCTGCTTGTTCACCTCGCCAAGAACCATCAAAGGAGAGGCTGATGGATCGGCAATGTAAATCTTATCGCCCCCGCGCATCACAATATTTTGGCACATGTCGCCATCTTTAACGAGTTTGTAGAGATCGACAGGAAGCATGCACCCATCGCGTACCACATAGCTTTTGAAAAGATTGGCATTTGCCGGCACCTTTGCTAAGGACAGCACCTCAAAAAGCCGCATCTTTCCATCGATGGCGATGGAAGAGCTATCAACAAGCCCCATAAGCTCCACCCTTTGATTGGGGCGCTCCTTATAGGACAAGAAAATTTCGATATCGTTAATTTCTCTGCAAAATGCTTCCTGCATTTTTTCTTTCGCCTCAGAAAGAGAGTACCCTCCCACCTCGACGCTGCCAAGATCGGGAAGGTGAATGACTCCATCTGTGACTCGATAGCCAACAGTTCCGCCCACATGAGCCACCGCGCTAGTGAGATCCAGGCGTGTGGGGTGATGAAGGGTTACTTGAAGGAGGTCACCATCGCAGATCCGATCTTCGTACTCATCGAGCATCTCCTCATCCAAATACCCGTAGCACTCCCCTTCCATCTCGAGTATGCCAAATTTTCCTTCTTGGATCTGATAAGAATCGATCACAAAATCATCGGCTCCACAAACATCTCTCCCCTTATAAGGAGGATTGGTGCAGCTCGCTGCAAAAAAAAGGAGGAGAACCAAAAAACGCATAGCCCTATAGTATAGAGCATGAGTAATTCGCGCAAACGGATCTTTATTACAGGAATCGCCGGATTCATCGGATTTCATTTGGCAAAGGCCTGTGAAGCAGAGGGACATTTTGTCATGGGATGCGATAATTTCAATTCCTATTACGACCCGGAGCTTAAAAAACAGAGAGCTGCGCAGCTTAACCATGTTCACACCCTTGATCTTTGTGACAAGCAAGCTCTTGAAAAATTGATCTCAGAGAATGAAATCACCCACGTTGTCCACCTCGCAGCCCAAGCAGGCGTTCGCTACAGCATCACCAACCCCGAAGAATATTTTGATGCCAATCTCAACGGATTTTTTCATGTCTTAGAGGTTCTGCGCAAAAACCCTCATATCCATTTCACCTTCGCTTCCTCCTCCTCTGTCTACGGTTTGAACAAAAAAATCCCCTTCTCTGAAGAAGATGCAACTGACCAGCCAGCCAATTTCTATGGAGCAACGAAAAAAAGTAATGAGCTGATGGCGCACTCTTACCATCACCTATATGGCATCCCGATGGTTGGCCTGCGCTTTTTCACTGTGTACGGACCATGGGGACGCCCCGATATGGCCTACTACTCTTTTACAAAAGCAATCATTAACGGCACGCCCATTCGCGTATTTAATGAGGGCAATATGCAACGCGATTTCACCTACATTGATGACATCGTAGCAGGCATACTCTCTGCCTTGGATTACAAAACAAACTTTGAAATTTTTAACTTAGGCAACAATCAACCCGAAGAGCTCCTTCATATGATTCGCCTTCTAGAAACAAACCTAGAAAAAAAGGCCATTCTCGAAATGCTGCCGATGCCCTCTGGAGAGATTCAAACAACATTCGCTGACATCTCCAAAGCGCAAAAACTCCTTAAGTTTTTCCCAAAAACCTCTCTAGAGCAAGGACTGAAAAAATTTGTCCTGTGGCATCGAAACAATTCCTTTGCTAACATCTAGCCTATGCTGACCTCCATTTTAGAACGCGGCTCCTGGATCATTATGAAATTCGGGATGCCCCTAGTTTTTTTCTACCACCTCCTTCATGTGAGTGTATTTTTTAATACTGCAGCAGAAGATGCTGCCGGCTTAGAAAAATGGGGTAATGTGGCCTTAGCGCCCATGCAATATTTCTTCGAAGGGAAAAAGGCGATCATCACAGAAGAGGGCAACTACCAGCTCATCCGAAGGTTTGACTATGACAACCATTTTTTTGTAAAAACAGCCGCCTCCTGTGCCGCTCTCCCTATAAGCATTACAGTGGGTGCTGCACTTAAATCAACCGCATACCTCTTCCCCGCGACAAGAAATCGAGCAAACAAACTCTATGCGACCGCCCACTCTCGAAAAGTCGTCTCCAATCACAACTATTACAAATCAATCGGCATGACCATTAGCGACTACAGCAGAGCCGAAAAAATCGCCCCTCCAAAATGGAAAAGACACCCCAAAGCAGAAAACCGCCTAGAGACAGACGCAAAAGCCCTCAAAGAAATCGTCCGCATCCTCTCAAAGCACAACATCCCCTTCTGGCTCGACTGCGGCTCGCTTCTTGGAACCTATCAGTACGGCGGAGCGATTCCCAATGACTGGGACATCGATATCGCCGTTCTCATGAAAGACTTCGAAAACATCAAAAATGCCTTGCAAGAGCTGGATCCAAAAAAATATGTCGTTCAAGACTGGTCGGGAAGAGCCCACCCTAAATCATATCTAAAAGTCTTGGTCCACGAGTCTGGTGGCATGATCGATCTTTACAATTTCGCAATCAATGAAGAAAAGCAAGAGGTTCACACCTTTCTCTCCAACGAGCACAATATATTCCTCCCCACCGACTGGAGAATACGCGAGCTCCGTTACACAAGGCCTATGCCCTACTCGCATGTATTTCCCCTAAAAAAAGCCCTATTCGAAGGCATCGAAGTACCCGTCCCTGGAGAGGCAGAAAAATACCTCCAAGTTTTTTACGGAGAGAATTTAGCACCCGCAAGCCTTTACAATCCAAGCACTGGAAAATATGAAAAAGATCCTTCCCATCCTTACTGGCAACTTTCGAGCAATTAAGCTTGCCCTCTTGCTCTTTCCCAGCCTTCTTGCGGCCGACTGTTGCTGCGAGCGTCCCGCTCTACTCTCCATTGGCGCTGGTACCTGGGACACTCTCCGCCCTAAAGAACGCATGCTCCAATTCCAAGCTGAATATAAATTTAGTGCTTGCTGGCACGGAATCCAGCCCATCGCCTCTTTAATGTTTACCGAAAAAGGGTCGACCTATTTTTGCTTTGGAGCCTGTTATGATATCTATATGGGCAACTACATCGTCCTCACCCCCAGCTTTGCCCCTGGCATCTACATCAAGGGTGGGGGTAAAGAGCTTGGCTATCCTCTCGAGTTCCGTTCTTCGATCGCACTCGCAGGAGAGTTCCGTAACTGCCACCGCTTAGGGGTGCAGTTCTACCACATCTCCAATGCGAAACTTGGATTCAAAAATCCTGGGGAAGAATCCCTAGTTATTTTCTATAGCTTTGCTCTATAATCTCCTGCATGAAAACACTATTTTTTTTGATTCTAAGCATTTCTCTGCTCGGCTTTGCAGAGGAGATAGAACTTCCCAGTCAATCCACCCAATCAATTGCAGTTCCAGAGGTCAAACGTCAGACCCACATCTATGCCGCATTTGGATTCAACAAAGGCTCTGGGCTAGACTTTGCACTCGGATGTCAATATGCAAATGGGCACAACGGACTTGATGTCGGTGTCAGCGCTGGATATCTTTTTCTCATTTATGGAACAGAGGCGCATGCCGACTATCTCTTTTATCCACAAAAAGACAAAAACAACTTCTTTCTCGGAGCAGGTGTCGCAGGTGGACACCATGACGAGTTTTTCTTTGGCCCCCACGGCTACTACTGGGGCCCTCACGCATGCATTGGCCAAAGATTTGAGACCGGCAAGGGTAATGGAAGGTTTTGGAAAGTTGGTGTTGTCCGCCCCCAAAACGAGGGCTTTGACGAGCCATTCTACAATTCTCGTATGGCTTTTTGTTTTAACCCACTTGCATAAAAAAAAAGAATGATACATTCTTCATTCCAATCATAAATATTGGGGTGGATTATGGGGCGATTATTTTTCTTCTTATTTTTGGGCTGTTTTTCTCTTTTCGCAGATGGGAAAATCTACGTAGTAAATCAAGATGGCGATACGATCAGTGTCATTAATCCTGCCACCAACACTCCCCTTGCTACCATTACAGTCGGAGAATTTCCACAAGCAATTGCCATCACTCCCGACCGTCAAAGAGCTTATGTAACGAATTCATTTGACAACACTGTTAGCGTGGTCGACATTCCAAATAATGTCGAGATTGCAACGATTACAGTTGGGGAATTCCCCTTTGGAGCTGCCAGCACTCCTGCAGGAGATCGCATCTACATCACCAATGAATCAGCTGCCACTGTAAATGTAATTGATGTTGCATCCAATACTGTGATTGCCACTATTACAGTTGGATCGACGCCTCGAGATATTGCAGTAACACCAGATGGCAAATATGTCTACGTTACAGGGGATCCTATCAGCGTCATCGATGTGGCAACCAATACCATCATCGATACAATTTCACTAGCAGAGCGTGCTGAAGGAATCGCTATTTCACCTGATGGAAGATCTGTCTACGCAACGTACCAACCCGAATTTACTGGAGTAGTAGCCGTCATAAACGTCTCCTCAAATACCGTTACCGAAAATATTGCTCTTGAATCTAGCCTAACTGGAATTGGAGTGACCACTACACCAAATGGAAAACTTCTATACATAACAGGAGAAGACCTCATGATTATGGATGGCCTTATTTCTGTCATCGAAACTTCAAACAATACCGTCATCGCAACTATTCCTGTTGATCCTGTGCCCACAGAAGTTGCATTCTCAACAGATGGCACACTTGCTTATGTTACATCCTATGCTAACAACCTTGTCAACGTGATCAATGTCGCTACAAGTACGCTCTCTACTAGTTTCCCTGTTGGAATGAGCCCTGCAGGCATCGCAGTATGCCCAAATTTCAATAAGTTAAGTGCTAGTGCTAAGAAAGATATTTTTCTTACACAAACAGAGCTCTTCAATGCCTTTTCTTGGACAGCATTTCCAACAGTTTTGCCCACTTCAGAATTCAGGATTTATCGGGACGGGTCGCTCATAGCAACACTCCCTCTCACACAAACAGAGTATAGAGACCACAACCTGCCGAAAAACACGACCTACACCTACGTTATTACTCAGAGCATCAATGACAACGAAGTTGAAGTTGGCAGCGCCGTCATCACCACGGGTGATTAGATTTAAGACCTCTTATCGTCAGACAAGTGCCAAATTTTCATTACATCGATTGGATGGCTTCTGGAAGGAAATGGATCAGATCGGTAGCGATGATCCCATAGGAGGTTTCTTCGCGGGCAGCGATCTCCCCCGAGAGGGCATGGAGATAAGCGCCTAAGGCTGAGGCATTTCTGGGATCGAGCCCCTGAGCTAGCAGGGCGGCGAGGATGCCCGTCAGGACATCGCCGGTGCCGGCGGTGGCCATGCCAGGGTCTCCATGGGGGATGATGAGGGGTTTGGTGTGGGGATGGAAGATGATGGTGGGCGCCCCTTTTAAGACGATGGTCACATTGCGATCTTTGCAGTAAGCCAGGCAGTTTTCAATGGTGGGGGGAGACTCTAGTATCCTTTGCATCTCTTGATGGTGAGGGGTAAGGATGGTGATCTCAGGTAGAGTCATTTCTTTGTTTTGAGCGAGGAAGTAGAGAGCATCTGCATCAATGACAGTCGGCAGGGTTGTTTTCGCAAGTAGGGTTTTAACAGCCTCTTCAGATTCTGGTGAGCGGCCCATACCAGGTCCAATAAGTAGAGCTTTAGCTCTTTTAGCCTCTTCTAATATTCGGGTGTCATCTTTGAGGTCCCAGGCTTCTTTAATGAGCTCGTAAGGAGCAGTTGTCAGCTCTGCTTCCATCCCTTCGGGGAAAAAGAGACGGATGATGCCCGCTCCCATTTTAAGAGTAGCTAAGCAAGACATCATTGCAGCACCTGGCATGCTTTGTGAGCCCGCAACGGCCAACACATAACCGGCTTGGTACTTATGCCGTGATCTCTCCATTTTAGGAAGAGCCTTGGCCGCTTTTTCATGTGAGAGAAGATAGCCAACTGCTTTGGCATCTTCGATATACTTTTCACCCATTCCAAAATCTACTCCAATCAGCTCTCCGACATGATTCCACCCTTGATCGAGATAAAAGCCGATTTTGGGAAGGCCGAGGTAGATCGTAGTAGATGCTTTAATGGCAACGCTCTCAACTTGTCCGGTATTGCCATTGAGCCCAGACGGTATGTCGATTGCATAGATGGGAAGGTCCGATTTATTGGCATGCTCGATGATCTCTGCCAAAAATCCTTCCGCGGCCCCTTTAAAGCCGGTGCCAACAAGCCCATCGAGGATGACCCCCTCTTCAAAGGCGGGCTCTGATTGGAGATGGATAAGTTTTCCTCCCGCTTTTAAAAAGCGCTTGCTCATTTTTTGTGATAGAGGACTGCACTCTTCGATCGGATAAAGGTGATAGGCTGTGACTGGATAGTTTTTGTTAAGGAGAATCGCACCTGCAACAAAGCCATCTCCGCCATTGTTGCCTTTGCCAATTAAAATGTGGATAGGGGCTAAGTTAAGAAGATCTCCCTGGAGCACTTTTGCAATGCCAACGCCGGCCCTCTCCATATACTCTTCTTCATTCTCTCCTGCAGAAAAAGCTTCAGCTTCAAGCCTCTTCATTTCATCTGCAGTGACAACAGAAGAACCGTTCATAAATGCTCTTCCTTAATAGTTCTTTGCAAAAGAGTTTTGACCGCATCTTTGGGATTCAACCCTTCGTAGATGATGGCATATACTGCTTCTGTTATGGGGACAGGGATATCGTTTTTGCGCCCGAGCTGCCTGGCTGATACGCAGGTGTACATCCCCTCGACGACCATCCCAATTTTTTCGCGCGCCTCATCAGGTGTAAAGCCTTCTGATAAAAGTCTGCCAAATCGGTAGTTACGCGAAAGTGTAGAAAGACAGGTGACGCAAAGATCTCCCATTCCCGACAGGCCGTTAAGCGTTTCAGGCAAGCACTTTTTTGTGACAGAGAGTTTGCGGATCTCGTGCAGTCCCCTTGTCATCAACGCTGCTTTGGTGTTATCGCCAAAACCCAGACCGTCGGATATTCCACAGGCAATGGCCATGATGTTTTTCATTGAGCCGCCAAACTCTACCCCATTGACATCGCTGTTTGGGTAGACTCTGAAATAGGGAGAGTTAAACAGATCGCACACTGCGTGCATCAGTTTTTTGTCGTGAGAGGCTGAGACAACAGATGAGGGTAGCTTTTGGACAACTTCATCCGCTAGGCTCGGTCCGCTTAGGCAACAGATGGCAGCGTTCTTGCCCAACACATCTTCTGCTACTTCGGTAAGCACTAGTCCAGTATTCTGCTCAATCCCCTTCGAGGTGATGATAAGTGGTCCTGGAAGAGGTCCGAGCTCTAAGGCTTTGCTTAATACAGGACGAAGCCCTGATGCTGTGACTGATTCAACGATGAAATCGGCACCATCAAGCGCCTCAGACATATCTGCGGTAAAAGTAAGCTTTTCGTCTACGTCGCATTTGGGAAGTTTGGGATGCTGTCTTCTTGCACTTAAAAGGGCTGCAAATTCTGCATTTGAAGTCCATTGCACAACGCGATGGCCATTGGCCGCTAATAATGAGGAGAGGGCAAAGCCCCAAGCTCCCGCTCCGAGATATCCTATTTTCATTCCTTCAAGATAACATAGTTGGGCTTAAGGCTCAATGTAGGAGCTTTTAGGCACATCTCGCTCTTTCCATTTTTCTATAAGAGCCTCAGTAGGATAATGAAAAGCAGCATCTAGTTCGAAGATTTGTTTGGGCGCCGTTCCTGTAAGTTTTTCGATACAATTTCGATCTCGATCGAGTAGAGCCCGCTGCACGGGGCCGACGTCGTCTCGATTTTTAAGCGGCGCAAAAGTCTGCTCTCTTGGGTAAAGAATCACTTCAATTTTCTCTGCATGGGGAAGGAGATCAAAAATAAAACACTCCCGCTTGATAATGGGCGTTCCGCTTAAGAATTTCTTCACCTCATGGAGGGGAAGATCAATGTCTTTGACTTTTTCCACAAACGACATGCTAAAAGAAAAGAGGCTGGTATTGGCCAAGTTCCATTCTTGGGGAGGGCTTTCAGAGTATTCTACAATGCAGACTTTCCCCTCTTTTACGCCAATGACGCCTACACTTTCAGTAGGACTCAATTTCTCCACGGCCTTCAAAGTAATATCAGCTCCCGTTTTAAACTGGATGCCTACTTGGTTTGGGTCAAAGGGTTCGGCTAAAGGGTTATCAATGAGAATGGTTTGGACATATTCAACACCCGCAGCTTTCCAGTTTTCATATAGTCCCGCGTCATAAAAGCACTTTAAGACCTCTCCATTGCCATTGGGGCGCGACTCCTCCAAAGGATTTTTTTCCATATCAAGCAAGGGGATGAGTTTTTGGCTAAAATGATCGATGGAGCCAGTGAACGCTTTTTCTGTTGTGGATTGATTGATCGGCGAGGCCATGACTGCGCATTTGAGGTCTCGATTAAAGTGGACCCGAGCGGCACACACTTTTTCCTCTAGCATTTGAAATAGGGTCTTTTGTTTGACAAGAGAAAGAGGAAACGTCCCCTTAGGTCCGTCCCATCCTAATCTACTTCCATCACCACCGGCTAAAACAATACAGCCCACTTTTCCCGCTGCAATGAGCGCTCTTCCTAAGGCAATATCATCGGGATTTCCCGCTTTGCTATATGTATCCATATACCTCTTCTGCAGTAATCGCGGAGATATCTTTATCTTTACCTAAGATCGGAATATGCTGCAGTTGTTTATTTGGGGAAGCAACGTTTTGTTTGAGGATGCCCATGAAAGGATCAGCCCAAAGGGAGATGTGCTTGATAGGAAAATCTTCATTTAAGTAGTAGACCATGCTACTCACTCCAGAATCGGGAACCACTAAGGCCTCGCACCGATTTTTGATGATTGAGAGCAGTTCAAACAATGGAGTATCCCCCCTTAAGTCGATCACCCCATCGATGCTAAATTTGTCATCTTTTTCAAAACCAAAAAGGAGCACTTTCCTGCCGCTACTTGTGATCTTACTAAAAAGCTCTTGCCAAGACCTTAGAGGCCAATTGCGCCAGTGGGCATAATTTGTCTCTGTTTGTACATGCGCGCCCACATATTTTTCGTTTGGATCAAGACCATATTTTTCGCAAAGATCGTCCCATTTCTCTTGCCAGTGCAAAAGAGGGATAAGAGAGCCCCGCTGCCAAGTCACCCATCTAGATGGGTCGGGATTTTCGATGATCACATCGAACATCTTAGGATCTACAAGAGTGCGCACATCCACCCTGTCTCCGCGCTTGAGATCTCGTGCCACAATCACATCCACACCGCTTAGCAGAGTAAATCCATCTTTTAAATTCTCACGAGTCAAAAATGTAATCTTTGCATCTGGAACTTTTTCTCGGATCCGGTGGACGATCGCAAAAAGCCCTAAGGCAATATCCCCAAGTCCACGATTCCAAAAAAGAAGAAACGTTTTGGCTTCTTTTTTTTGCGCTTTTTTGAGCAGGGCATCCAAAGGATTGGGGCCGAGTTTTCGAAGGAGTTTTTTAAGCATCTAAGCCGTGATGTGGAGTTTAGATTTTTTCTTATAGCACTGAAGGATGGCTTGATAGACCTCTTCGGCTTCAATCTCCTTCATGCAGCGAAAGTCGATCGGACACGTCCTCTGATAGCAAGGGGAGCACGCCACGTGCTTGTGTATCACTCTGCCCGTGCGATAAGGACCTGTAACAATTTCGTTAGTCGAGCCAAAGAGAGCCACTATCTTGGTTCCAAGAGCGTCTGCCATGTGCATCGGCCCGCTATCATTTGTCAAAAGGACATCGCACAAACTAATGAGTGTAGCCACTTCCCTAAGCGATGTAAGTCCTGCTAAGTTGATGACCCGAGGGCCAAGCCCCTGACAGATCTGCTTAACTAGCGGCGCTGTTGGTTGATCCCCAAAAAAGACAATGCTCACATTGGGATCTTTCAAAAGTTTTACGGCTACCTCTCTAAAGCGCTCGGGAAGCCAACATTTTGCTGAGCCATATGTGGCACCGGGATTGATTCCAATGATCGTCTTTTCTTTTGTCACCCCATGTTGCACAAGCAAGGTACGCGCTAGGGCGACTTCTTTGTCTGCAAGAAAAAGGCGCGGGTGAGTATTGGAAACTTCAATACCGAGAGGCTCTAAGAGCATTTTGTAAGTCATGACCAGATGCTGGCGTTCTACACTGGGAGGAAATGCTACCGGCTGGGAAAGCAAAAAGCGCCTTCCATTACAATCATAACCAAGCCGCGTTTTGACGCTGCCCTGCCAAAACCACCACGCAGAAGAGAGCGAATGGGTCAAAAGAATCCCCAAGTCATACTTTCCCTGGCGAAGTTTTTCGATGATATCTTTCTTATCACTTCTTCTGGAGAAACTACTCGTTTTGCTAAAGCAAAACAGCTCATCTACGTCTGGATCTTCTTTTAAAAGATCACAAATGGGAGCGCGACACATCGCTGTGATTGAAGCATTGGGGTAGCTTTTTCGAAGATCAGAGAGAATGGGCGTTGCCATCACCATATCCCCAATCCAGTTGGGCATCCGTACGATGATGTTTTTGAATTCGATTCCTTGAATAGACTTCACGCACCTAACCGTTTGTAATTTTCCAAAATAGCAAATACCTCGTGATTTTGTACACCCTAGAATATATATTAGGGGTATGATCATTCTTGGCATCGACCCCGGCACCCGCGTGACCGGATACGGCATTATCCTCCACTCTTCCCATTCATCAAAAGCTATTGACTACGGATGCATCCGCCCTCCCCTAAAAGCCACCAGCTCGAAAAGATACTTAATTATTTTTGAAGCCATAGAAGACCTTATAGCCAAACATAAACCTCAGGCACTTGCAGTCGAAGGCCAATTCATGCACAAAAATGCCCTCAGCGCCATGAAACTTGGGATGGCAAGAGCCATGGCCATACTCGCTGCAGAAAGAGCAGGCATCCCCATTTTTGAGTATGCCCCTAAAAAAGCCAAAAAAGCCGTTGTGGGTTATGGCGGCGCTAGCAAAGAACAAGTCCAAAAAATGATCCAAGCCCTTCTCAGTTTGGCCGAGCTACCAACGCCCGACGATGCAGCAGATGCACTTGCACTTGCACTTTGTCATGGCCATGAAGTAAAGTGGAATATACACGTCGAGGCTCAAAAATCGGGAATTTCGCAAGGAGGCTCTCAAAATTTTTGACGAGGACGAGTTGCAGTGTCCATAGACACGGAACGAGGAGTAGATGAAAAATTTGAGAGAAAACCGACGAGGCGAAAACCCAATTTTTGAGCTAGGACGTGTATATGTTTGAATACGTAAAAGGCACGCTCGTAGAGGCCACCCCTCAAAAAGCAATTATTGATGTAAATGGAATCGGCTATAGCTTACTTATCTCGATTGCCACCTTTGAAAAACTCCCAAGTCCCAATTCTGAGATCAAACTCTTCACATCCTTTGTGGTTCGCGAAGACTCTCAAAAACTTTTTGGCTTTTTAACCCCCAATGAAAGAGATTTTTTTCATACCCTCTGCGACATTTCAGGCATAGGCCCCCGCCTGGCCATAGCCATCTTAGGCCACATGACAATCGACGATCTTTATCTCGCCGTTTCCCACCACAATGCTAAAGCAATTTCTAACATCCCCGGCATCGGCAAAAAAATGGCTGAAAGGCTCATCCTTGAGCTACAAGGGAAATTTGGAACAACTAGCAAAGAAAAAGTTTCTTTAACGCAGACTGCCAGCCCTGGCCCCATATCCGATGCGATCTCCGCCCTCATCAATCTTGGCTACAATCCGATGGACGCTCAAAAGGCTGTTCAAGCCGTTGCCACAGAGGGGAAAGAGCCCCCTCTTCCCGAGCTCATTTCCCTCGCTCTTAAAGCTAAAAAGGGGTAAACTTGCTGGCCATGCCAGCATCTATTGAACCTACAACTCTTTTTCAAGCCTCGTGGCCCGAAAGGCTTGACCCTGCACTAAAAAGTTTAGCGAGCAAAGTAGGGAATATTTTTTGGAACATCATTTCTGTGATGATTTTTCCAATAGGGCTCATTCGCCTGGCAGGACACTATATACGTAACATTACTTTCCGCTGCATCGTTCCAGGCATTCCTACTTTAGACGCGCCTCTATTCTCACAATGGGATATGACAAAACTTATCGCTCGGTTTCTTTTCAATCCAGATATCTGCAAAACGGATTTGACAGAATACGGAAAATTCCAACTCAAAAGACTCAAAGGAGAGTCTGTTCAATTCACAGCTCCTGACGGAGCCCAGATCGATGGAGCATTCGTCCCTGGAAAACACAAAAATAAAGTGATCCTTTTTGTCGGAGGCAATGCCGAGCAGTGGGAAACACTCAATTGGCATGAAATTCTTGAGCCAACAGGAGCCTCCCTACTTTTTCTCAATCCACGAGGAGTGGGTGTTAGCATGGGTTCCCGTAATAGTGAAGGCTACGCTCTCGACACGTACGCCTCTTCTGAATACCTCATCCACCAAAAAAAGATCGATCCAGAAAACATCCTGTTCGCCGGATTTTCTATGGGAGCTGCCAACACGACTCGAGGGGCTGCTCTTATCCAAGAGAAATACCCAGACAAAAAAATCCAAGCGATCAACATCAACTCCTTCTCTTCTCTAGAGAATGAAATCTATGAAATTCTAGGATTATTTGGATACCCTGGCCTTATCGCTTCGAAGCTCCTTGGCCTAAACAAAGATGTTAAAAAAGCTTGGGATAGCCTCAAAGGGAAAAAAGTAATCTTTCACAACCCAAAAGATCCAGTCATCCCCTATCTAGCCCAACTAGCTACAGCTGTAAAACAAAAACCTGTGGGAACAAGTCACATAGTAGAACTCCCCTCCACTTTTAACCATGTTCCATTTACAAATGAGCAAGAAGTAAAGACATTCCATTCAGTAATGAATCATCTGCTTGCAACACGTACTTCTTGGTTTGATAGAAATCCATTAATAGGAAAAGAGATTACACAGGTGGCGCTATGAATAGAGTCGCCCCCTATCAGCTAGCCGCTGAACAGTACTACAGGCAAATGACTGGCAAACACTGTTCCATTAAAGTAAAAGTAGACCCCGTAACCACCTACGCAGCGGCTCTAACAAACACAAAAACCCTCTACCTGCACCCGCTCACCCTCATCGGACCAAACGACCTCCCACCAAGCCTTCGCGTAAGCGGACCAGACGACCCCAAGCTAAAATCTCCCCACTACTTCCGCCAGCTAAAAAGCTATCTAGCCAAAACTTTCAACGTTGACCCGAGCAAGCTATCCAACCTTCGAAGCGTCTTCGATATGCACCTAAGAACTTGGAAAAATCCTCACCTCATCAAAAGAATCAAACACTTTGCCATTGCTCACGAAGTGGGACACATCTTTTACGAGCATACAACCAAATCCTGGGACAGATTTTTTGGTTATCTTATCTCCGTGATCCTCTCGCTAGCGCTTTTTGAACTACTCCCCTTCTTCGTAGCCATTCTCTCCACAATCGTGATAGCCGATATTAGCTACCGAGCCTTCAAGTCCCTCCGTGAATATTCTGAACAATACCAAGAAAAAGAAGCCGATCTCAAAGCTTTGGAAGTGACCCGTGATTTCATTGGAGCTAGGGCCTTTTTCAAAGCCCTTGATAAGGGCTACAAAAGCGATTGGAAAAACTTGAACCTAGTAGAAAAATGCAAACGGTATTTTCTATATCCCGAAACCCTCTTCCACATCTCACACCCCTCCCCTCAAACCCGCATCAACTATTTACGGAAAGCCTAAGGAGAAAGTTATGCTTAAATTTTGGCCATTTACCACTCAAACACCTCCTCGCCCTTTTTACGAAGCCCGAGAAGATGAGATCGCAACTCAAGCAAAAAAATATGCTCAAGATTTGAGTCCTCCAAAACTTACCGCTCTTGACGAACGAGAATTCGAACAAGATGCACAGGATTTCGACGAAAGCACTGCTCAGTTTTTGCGACAAGACCGTTTAAACAGCCAAGGGAAAATCGAAATAAATGTGACGCCTGAGGCTTTCATGGAAGCCGGTACCCTCTTTGAAAGAAAAATCAATCTACATCCCCTCTTCCTTCTTACTCCTCATGACATCAAGGGGGTTCGACTAGAAAAAAACCACTTTTTTGCAGATCTAAAAAAGAAAAACATCTGCCTTTTAAGATCAACGCCTACGCAAAAAGAAGAACAAAAAATCCTGGCATTACTCCCCGTATTTAGAAAACTATGGAAAGAAGCTTCTTTATTTCAGAGGATGAAAAATTTCAGTATCGCTCACGAAGTGGCTCACATCCATTTCGGCCATCAGAAATCAATTTATGGATTTTCCCCCTTAATTACCTATGTTTTAACCCCAATAGCATCGATATTTTTAGCCACTTCCTTTGTGAGTTTTGCATTATTGTTACCCATTTCCTATCTGGTAATAAACCTCGGCGTGAAATTTTTCCTCCGTTCAAAAGCCCATGCGAACGAAAAAGAAGCTGATCTAACAGCTCTTAAACTGACAAAAGACCCCGCTGCACCAATAAAATTTTTCTCTCTCATGGGTAAGAGAATGAATCAAGCTTGGAAAGAGGTACCACTTTGGAAAAAAGCCTGGACCTCCATTACTTTCCCTGATTTTGCATTCCAACTCTCGCACCCCTCCCCTCAAACCCGCATCAACTATTTACGGAAAGCATGAAAGAGACCATCGCCGCCATCGCAACACCTCCTGGAGAAGGAGGCATCGCCGTTATCCGTATCTCAGGGCCTAAAGCCCTCTTCATTGCAGATACCGTCTTCTCTGGCCCTGTCCACAATTACAAAACCCACACCGTCCACTTTGGCAAAGCCCTATCAGACAATGAAATCATTGATGAGGTCCTCCTCGTTGTGATGAAAGGCCCTAGATCCTACACAGGTGAAGACACCGTCGAAATCCAGTGCCACGGCGGAAGCCTCATCACAAGACGCGTTTTAGAAGAAGTCATCAAAGCAGGAGCTCTTCCTGCCGGCCCCGGAGAATTCACCAAACAAGCCTTCCTCAATAACAAAATCGATCTGGCCCAAGCAGAAGCTGTCCAAACCTTTATCGGCGCGAAGAACACCCTCTCACTCGATGCAGCCAAACACCAACTCTCAGGCGCACTCTCCACCCGCATCCAAGCCTTTCAGCAAGAGCTTTTAGACATTGCTGCCATCTTAGAGGCATGGGTCGATTTCCCCGAAGAAGGCCTCGAATTTGCCAGCAAAGAAGAAGTGATTGCCTCCCTTGAAAAAACCCTCTCTAAAATGCAAACCCTTGCAGACACCTTCCACGAGGGGAGAAAAATCCATGAAGGCCTCAAACTCTGCCTCATCGGCTCACCTAACGCAGGCAAGTCCTCGCTCATGAACACCCTCCTTGGTCATGAGCGAGCGATCGTCACCCCCATCCCCGGCACCACTCGCGATCGACTTGAAGCCGACCTCCATCTCTTCGGCCTCCACTTCCAACTCACAGATACTGCCGGAATCCGCAACACAGATGAAATCGTCGAAAAAGAAGGCATCCGCCGCAGCAAACTCGCCATGGGTGAGGCCGACCTGATTCTCCTGCTCATCGACGCCTCTGCTCCCCTAACTGAAGAAGACGAGGCGCTCCTTTCTACTACACCACAAGAAAAAACCCTCGTCATCTGGAATAAAACCGATTTGCCTCACACCATCCCCACCAAACCACACCCTCATCAAATTTCCCTCTCCGCAAAAACCGCCCAAAACCTAGATGCCTTCAAAGCCAAGTTAGAAGAAATGATCTGGCACGGCACTCCGCCTGCCAAAGACGAAGTAGTCCTCACCAGCATCCGCCACAAAACTGCCCTCTCAAACGCAATCGCCGACCTACAAACCCTAATCACCGGTTTAAAGACAGACATCTCTCCAGAATTCCTCTCCTCTGATATGCGCAGCAGCCTGAACCACCTAGGTCAAATCATCGGCCTCGACATCTCAGAAGACATCTTATCCGCTATCTTTGCTACGTTCTGTGTTGGGAAATAATTTAAGCCTGCTTAGAATAATATATTCAACCACAGAGAACACAGAGAGAAAAATGCACTACCATTTTAAAGTTCACAAAGAAGGCAAAGGTTTTTGGGCAGAGTGTATCGAACTCAAAGGATGCATTACCCAAAGCGATACGAAACAAAAACTCTATGAGAATATGGAAGATGCTCTTAACTTATATCTACAAGAACCGCAAGATTCAACTTTTCTAACTGCGCTTCCAAAGAAAAAAGTGAAAGGGAGAAATATTCTTCGCGTCCCCGTAAATCCTGAAATTGCTTTAGCTTTTATAGCCCGTTCATCATGAAAAAAAAGGAAAGAGCTCTCCTCGTTCAGAAAACCTTAAACAAGCTCTATCCCCACCCCCAAATCCCCTTAAGCCACACCAGTCACTATACCCTGCTGATCGCAGTTCTTCTCTCAGCCCAGTGCACTGATGCGCGTGTAAATGAAATCACCCCCAGATTATTTGCTAAAGCTAAAACCCCTGAAGAAATGGTCAAACTCACCATCTCCCAAATTGAGGAAATTATCCGCCCTTGCGGCCTCTCCAATAACAAGGCCAAAGCGATTTGGAACTTATCAAAACAACTTCTAGAAAAGCATGGAGGCAAAGTCCCTTCTACCCTTGAAGAACTAGAAGCCCTACCCGGTGTCGGGCACAAAACCGCCTCTGTCATTATGTGCCAAGCATTCAAAAAGCCCGCCTTCCCTGTAGATACCCACATCCACCGGTGTGCAAAGCGTTGGAAGCTTTCAAGCGGCAAAGACGTGCGCCAAACAGAAAAAGACCTCAAAGCCCTTTTTCCACAAAAAGACTGGATCAAGCTCCATCTACAGATCATCTACTTCGCTAGAGAATACTGCCCAGCCAGAGGGCACAAAACAGCTGAATGCCCCATCTGCAATCAGCTTTTGCAAGGATTATAAACATCTATATAGCGATCTTTCCCATAGCGCAAAATTTTCTGATCGCAAGTCACTAGAACATAATTTTTTTCATGTGCTGTAGAAATAAGTAATCGATCTGCAGGATCACCATGAACATCTCCTGGCAACCTAGAGCTTTGAACAGCAATCCTAGGCGAGATAGCCTCCACCTCGAATCCAGAATATTCTAGAGCACTTTCCACCCACTCTAACCTGTCCATTTCAAGCTGAATTCTATTTTTTTCAACAAGAACGCCCACTTCCCAAATAGAAATGGGTGAAATGGAGGTCATGGTTTTATCTTTCCGTGCGCCCAAAAACCCTAAAAAGGAAGGCTTAAATACCTTATCACCAGACATCAACCAAATCCAGATATGGGTATCCAATAGGAGCTTGTGTTGTTTTAAAGTTCTAATCAAAGACATCCCATTTCTCTCCTGTATCCTTTACAATATCCCCTTTGATCTCGATCGTTCCTTTCATACAACCAAAAATGGGCTTTTCTTTTTCCCAGTCCATCGGCACAAGTTGTGCAACAGGAATATTTCTCTTGGTAATGACAACTGTTCTTCGTGTTTTTTTCACTTGATCCATTACCTTCAGACACTCAGCTTTGAATTCACCCGCTTTCATAGACTTTTTCATTTCCTTCTCCTTACTTGGATATGGTCATATTACCATGGTCACAAATCAAAAGTCAAGTAGACGAAATCCAAAACCAACTCTGATTAAAAAATCAAATCGACTGATGGGCCTTGCTTAAAGCTTTGGCCGAGATGGCCTAAAGTCCCCTCCATCTTCAAAGAACTCGAGGCGCTGCCCGGTGTCGGGCACAAAACCGCCTCTGTCACATTATGTGCCAAGCATTCAAAAAGCCCGCCTTCCCAGTAGACACACATATCCATAGATGTGCAAAGCGTTGGAAGCTCTCAAGTGGTAAAGACGTGCGCCAAACAGAAAAAGACCTCAAAGCCCTCTTCCCTGAAAAAGACTGGATCTAGCTGCACCTACAGATCATCTATTTTTCTAGAGAGTGCTGCCCAGCTCGGGGCTACAAAGTGGCTGAATGCCCCATCTGCAATCAGCGGTTTTAGTTCAAGACATCCCATTTCTCTTTCTCCTTGGATCTTAGTTAGATAAAAAACAAAACTACCCTTTGAAATTAAAAATATTTTTGTCGTTTTTTTTAAAAAAAATGCGGAAAAATAAAAAGTATTGATTTTAATATCAAATTATAATAAGATTTATTGTAAATAAGTAATAAAAGAGGTGAAATTCATATTATGTCAAATGTAGTGCGGTTTTTTGATTTCTTTGAAATTATTCCCTTAGATCATGTGCCCTTTTCTCAGGGGCCAATTTGCCAGGATTTAAAAAAAGGAGAAAACGAAAAACTATTTCAAGTAAATAATAAATATGGAGGCCTATGCGAAATCATCTGCAATCTAGTGCTATCAAACAAGCTTCTAAACAAAGGAAATAACCCCAAACGCCTCTTAAAAAAAATAACCATAGCCTCTCTTAGTGATCCAAAAATTCAGAATAGCCATACCCTGGAAGTATATTCTTTGTTTCGAAAAGCTCTCGCTTTTTTGTTTGGCATCTATCCTGACAACCTCTTCTCCATTTTTGAGCAACGGAAATTAGTGGGCAAAAATAGGCTCGACACTGTTGTAAACCGTGAACTTCTAGAAAAACGATTCAAACAGGTTGAAGAAGGGGAAACTCTCAAACTCCACATTTTTCATAGAACAAAGTCACGTTTTACCGGACACTCACTCCTTATTCAGAAACAAGCTAACGACAAATACACCTTTTTCGATCCAAATGTTGGAGAAAAGAGGAGGCTGACTTTTGCTGATCTCTGTGCACTTATTGATGAACAGCTGTTGCACCAGAGTGGAACAGACATTTTTCTTTCGAAAGGGGAAACGTTTCTAAATAAGCTAAATACAATTTGATGAAAAATTTGAAGGATAGCCGACAATACCTAAGACAAAATCTAAATAGGCTTATGGGCCTTGCCCAGCTTCTGACCGAGATGGCCTAAAGTCTCGAGACCCTGCTGAGTGTTTTCGAGCAAATCGTGATCGAGTTGGATGCGGGCGGGCTCGAAGAGGAGAATGATGCATGAGCCACCAAAAGAGAAGTAGCCTTTCTCCTCGCCTTTGGCGCAATGCTTACCTGGTTCGTAGGTTTGGACGATGGATCCCACGTTTGTTGCGCCTACTTCTACGTAGAGAACCGTGCCAAACTCCTCTGTTTTGAGATGGGTGATCACCCGCTTATTCTCAGAGAGAATCTCGATGTTATGCTTAAGCGCGATTGGATTTACCGAGTAGAGAGGGCCATTGATACAGGTGGGCTCAGATGGAATGCAATTGAAAGGGAAATGGAACCGGTGGTAATCGACCGGCGCGAGGCGGATAATGACAAGCGAGCCGTGGGCATATTTGTGGGCGAGCTTGGGTTCTCCGAGGAGTTTTTCCAGGGAGAATTTCTTCCCCTTCACCCAGATCCCCTCTTCGTGGTGGATATTGGCAAAGGCCAGGTATCTGCCGTCGGCGGGAAGGGCAGCCACATCGTTACCATTGGTGATGGGGCGAGCCGAGGGCTTGAGCTTGCGAGAGAAAAAAGCATTAAACGTGGGATAGGATTCAGGTGGATCGAGAAATTCAGTGGCGTCGACATTGTATTTTTCGATAAAGGGAATGATTTTTTTCTTGCTTGATGGCTGGTCTTGTAATGAGCCAAAAAAACGAGAAAACCACGGTGTTTTACACAGAAGAGTACGAAAAAACCAGGAGAAAGGATTGCCCAAGTAAAGCAGCTCTAGACATGTTTTACATGGGATTTTTTCTTTTTCTCGTTCTTTGGTTTGGCGGTTTATGTAATAGAGATCAGTCATTTTTGCTTCCAATAGCAGTATAGATTGCACAGTCTTCTAAAAAATCTGAAGAAAAAAGGTGATAGAGGTGGTGGGATTGAATTAAGTTCAAACATTTATTTGCCGCATGAATCATATATTTTGCATGCAGCTTAGACTCTTCCCCTTTTAAAAACATCTCTTTATTGTGCCTGATCTCACCAATTAATATTTTAATTTTTTTTTGAGCTTTGAGCTGTTTTTCGGTCAAAAGAATGAGCCGATCTATGGTAACCAGCTCATCTTCTGTGGGCTCTAAGTTGATTTTTTCGTTTAAACTGTTTTCTGGAATCTGCGGGTCTGCATATAATGCGCCTAAACCCAGAAAGGGGCTTAGAAAGGCATTCAAAAAAAAGATTGTCCGTTTTGCTTTTTTCATGGGCATCCATTACAATAGAGAACTCTTAAACTTACGTAGATAACATGTTTGACATTTTTAAAAAAATATTTGGAACCGCACAAGGGCGCCTGCTGAAAAAATACAGTAGGATCGTCAAGAAAATCAACAAGGTCGAAGTTGAGCTGCAAAGCCTCTCCGACGCTGAGGTGCGCGCTAAGACGGCTGAGTTAAAGGAGCGCTATACCAATGGCGAAACACTCGATGACCTTCTCGTTGAAGCCTACGCTGTTGTAAAAAACACGTGCAGGCGCTTAGTTGGAACTCAAACACACGTTTCTGGGTATGACCAAGAATGGGACATGATCCCCTTCGATGTACAACTTGTGGGTGGTATCGCTCTGCATCACGGATCTATTGCAGAGATGCAAACGGGTGAAGGAAAAACACTCACCTCAACCCTCCCCCTTTATCTCAATGCACTTTCTGGCAAACCAGTTCACCTAGTCACGGTCAACGACTACCTAGCCAAGCGGGACTGTGAGTGGATCGGAGAGATCTTTAGATGGCTCGGCCTACGCACTGAATCTCTAACAAATGAAACCCCTCCTAACGAGCGGAAAGAATTATACAATGCTGACATTGTCTACGGAACAGCCTCAGAATTTGGATTTGATTACCTGCGCGACAACTCCATGGCACAAGCGGCAGAAGAACAGTGCCAAAGAGGCCATTTCTTCTCGATCGTCGATGAAGTTGACTCTATTTTAATCGATGAAGCCCGTACTCCGCTTATTATCTCAGGACCGACAAACGATTCAAAGCAAATGTACGAAGTTCTGCAAACACCCGTTGAAGAGGTTGTTAAAGTACAACGCGATCTCTGTAACAAATTTGCAACAGATGCCCGCAAGACTTTAGAAAGCCTTGGAAGACTCGAAGAGAGCGAAGAAAAGAAAAAGCTCACAAAACCAGAGCAAAAAGAGTTTGAAAGAGCGTTCAAAGGTCTTTGGCTTGTGAACAAGGGCAATCCCCACAACAAGATCTTGCGTCGTATCAAAGAAAATCCCGATTTGCGCGCTGAGCTCGACAAACTCGACGTCTACTTCCACGGCGAGCCCAATAAAGAGGAACGCTTTGCAGAGCTTGCCAAGCTCTATCTCATCGTCGATGAAAAAGCGAGCGAATACGAACTTACTGATAAAGGGATCCACTACTGGGTTGAATCGATCGAAGGGACAACTGAAAACGACTTCCTCATGCTCGATCTTGGTCATGAGTATGCTCTGATTGACGAACAAGAGAGTGGCGAACAAGAAACCATGCAGATGAAAGTGGCCCTTCGCGAAGAAGATGCAAAGCGCAAAGAGCGCTCGCACAATTTGCGCCAGATGCTCCGCGCCCATCTTCTCATGGAAAAAGATGTTGATTAC
>Ga0209986_10000207_pt1 | contig 54368 bp, 54 predicted proteins | sample BlataG_FD_183168 | JGI IMG/M metagenome (GOLD analysis project Ga0209986, IMG submission 183168) | Deep subsurface microbial communities from Black Sea to uncover new lineages of life (NeLLi) - Black_00105 metaG (SPAdes) (version 2) | ecosystem: Environmental > Aquatic > Marine > Oceanic >... | reverse complement strand
AAGATATTTGCCCAACTATAGTCCACTTTTGATTTGGTTCTGTACCGTATTGGAATAATAAATTTTCTCGGTCATATTGCAGGTAGTTCTTATTAAGTCTGCCTAAAAGATAGGGAATAGAATCTGTGCCTGTAGGATATATTTTTAAGCTAATAATTCCTTTGTACATTGAGTTTATAAATCTTGATATTGACTTTATGGTACTACCCCAATCCTGAGCACCCATCTCTTTTAGCATATCTCTTTTTGCTTGTTTCCTTTTATCTTTGGCTGAGTTCATCGAAACCAATTCGGCAACAGTTTCCGGAAGTTCTTTTATCATTGTGAATGCATTGTCTAAATATTCATAGTCAAATATTTTGACATTTGCAGTAATTTTGATAAAATCCGTCTCTTTTAAGACTTCTCTTATTATGCCATTAACCCAATCTTTTTCATCAAACTTCTCGTTCAATACCTTGAGTTTTCCCAAATCATTCAGTTTATTTTCAAATAATACGTAAATATAATGTTGTAGGCTTTTTGTTTCCGTTTTTTCTTGGCGAAACAATAAACTACCCTCAAGTCCGCCGCTTATCAAAAGAGGCACACCACCCTTAACTTTTCCTTTAATATCTTGTTCTTTTCCATTTTTTGAATCTATGGCCTCTGGAATCCCCTCAAAAAGTTGTGAAGTAAGCGATCGAATGCGGTCTATATCGAGGTATATAAAATCTTTCAAATCCATCGTTATCACCTTTTAGTTAGATTGTTGTATTTATATTTAAAGATTCTTTTCCACCACCCTCACCTCCCCCTCCACCAGCCCATACAAATCATAAACCAGCCGGTCAATCTGCGCATCAACAATCGTTATCTGCCGTCCGTAAAGCTCTTTATCTCGTTCCATCTTTGCATCGTGATATTTCTTCTGCAGTTCGAGCAGGTTATCCACCAAAGCAACGAGTTTATCGTGCTGTGCTACGTCTTCAGGATTGGAGAAGTCTATGGTGCGGATTGGAAGTTGTTTCAAGTCGGCCATTAGTATTTGTGGAAATGCTTGCTTGTTCGTAATCATTTTCTGCCGAACAATGAATGTAAACAGCTTCGAATTTAGCAAGCCCAAGAGGTACAGAAGGGGCTTTCTATTTGCTCCAGCCACGATGTACAAAGTGCTTTCTACAAGTTGTGGTTCATCGGAGAATGTAGCGCAGAGATAATCACCAGTTCTTCTTACGAGAAGCCTGGGACATTCCAGATGTTTAGCCAGCACCTTTGTTCCTCCAACGATTGTCAATTCATTATAGGATGTGTAAAATTTGTATTGTAACCTATATCTATCTAAATTACTTCCAAGAAGAAATGGCAAATCCCCTTCTCGTAACTCTGCTCGCAAGTGATTTTTCCTATTCTTGACGACCATTCCCTTATAGAATTTGAACATCTTGTCCGCCATTGGGTAAGAACTCTGAATCTTTGCTACCAACATTGAGGCTGCCGATTCGGGGGTTGTCTTCCACATATTATCCGCTGTCTGTTTAACCGGTTCACAAGGGATTACACTGATATTCTCAATAGAGAGGTTACTATGCATACGTTGAACCTTATAAGATTCTGCTTGATGCTCCGTAGTCAAAACAAAGATTATGTTGCCTATAACCGCATTTTCAAAAACTCGTGAGTCAAACAGAAGAATGGATTGAAGCGTAGCATGTTCCGTCATTAGCTTTCTTGTAGTGGCATAGCTTCTTGTTCTTGCCAGACCTTCAGGAACGATAAATGAATGATATGCGTTAGAAGACATAAGCTGAAGCGATCTTTCGATGAATATTGCAAATAAATTCTTCGATTGTGCGGACACAAAAGACTTGTATCTCTTGCCATAATAGGAAAGCACATCAGCAGAGCAGGTGTTCACGGTCAAGTTGAGATAAGGCGGATTCCCGATAACGCAATCAAACCCACCCCTTTTCATAATCCCTCCAAACCCTTTCCTATCGTCATCCCAATCGAAAACATTAACCCGCCTCATCTCCGCTTCATCAAACAGCATTTCCTGCTGCCCCGTACCATAAAAATCCGGTCCAATCAGCGAATTCCCGCACTTGATATTACCCGCGAGATTTGGCAGCACACCCTCCAGCCCTAACTTCATTTGCTGGTCAATGCTCTCGCGGCTTTCGTGCTCAAGCACCTTCAACAGCAAACTCAATTTCGTCACCTCCACCGCCTGCGGGTCAATATCAACGCCAAAAAGATTATTCAAAAGAATCCGCTTCTTCTCTGCCGTGGTCAAATACCACTCGTTCTCTTTAGCTTGAAAAACAGCCGCTTTATGCCGCTTCGGCTCGTTGCTCACGTACCAATCCAGATGATACCGCAGCAAATACGTGTATGCACCAATAAGAAAACTTCCGGAACCGCATGCAGGGTCCAGTATCCTTATTTCTGCAATCTCTTCCGGCGTCTTCCCCTCTATCAGTTTACCAATCGTGTTCCTGACAATATAATCAACGATGTATTGAGGAGTGTAATACACGCCACCCGCCTTTTTAACCTCCGGCTTCGTTTCCACCTTCGCTTGATGCCCTGCGGTCAGCCGGATGACCTTACCCAAGAATTGCTCGTACACGTTCCCTAAAATCTCTACACCGAGCACCGAAAACTCGTACGGCGACTTCGGATAATACAGACTCTGAATAATCGTTTTCAAAACGCGGTCGTCAATCCCCAACGCAGGCGTTATCCTGTCCGTGTAAAAATCGAATATCCCGCTGTCGTATTTCGATTCGGCTAATTTAAAATGGTTAAGCAAATGCGTGTACACGTCACCCGATTCCGCTTTCGTTTGCAACTGCCCGTAAGGTTCAATTGCTCGGTCTTCACAAATCCGCAGGAAAATTATCCGGTCAATGATTTTCTGCACCGCATAGTTCAGTTCGTAAATAGACACGTCTGGATTTCTGAGTGCGATATTCTTAGCCAGCAGTTCTCGCCAGCTTTCTATCTCCTTCAGAATTTCGCTATCCACTTCCGCAGTGCCTTTCTTACCCTTTGTTGATTCTGCACACTTATCAAAACCCCCTTTGAGCACCGCTTCTTTTGAAAATACATCGTATATCTCGTCAAACGTATCGCTGTCGAGATATTCGTCAAACGTGTAGTATGCAATCCTGCCCACGCTGGATTTGTCGTTTGGATTGGGCTTGATTCGGCAGTCGAAAACCGAGAACTCTTCAAAATCCGTTACGACAGACAACGGCAGTTTCGCACTCCACGCGTACCGTCTCAACTGGTATGCCGGGCTGACGTCCTCTTTTATGTTCACCGCAGGTTTCTTCGCTTCGACAAAGAACTTCCTTTGACCGCCGATCCGGAAACTGTAATCCGGTGCTCTGGTTGAACGCCCCACTTTTATCGTATCCTCGTGAACGACCTCCTTGTATTGTTCCGCATAGCCTTGTTTATTGCTCACGTCCCAGCCCAGCGCTTCAAAGAACGGGTCAATGAATTCTCGTCTTACCTGTGTTTCGTTATATGCCGATTTTTTATAAACGTCAATATTATACCGGAATCGCTCAACGAGTTTTTTCACCTCTTGTTTTGCTTGTTCTTTTGTGTAAGTCATCTGCCAAAACTATGTTTTTTAATCTATATAATCATTCATAACATTTAAAAATTAACCGTTAAGCCATCTGGTGCCAGTAATCACCGCTAAATCCTTATCCATCGAAACAAGATCGTCGCTATCGAGTTTGTTAACATCGTCTTTCCCCACAATCCGGGTTAAATTAGCTATTTCCTGGGTTGCTGTGGTAACAAAATTAGATAGTTTTTTAATACCTTCTTCAACGTCAAGCTGCTTGACTAATGCCGGATTATGAGTAGTTACGCCCGTGGGACACAATCCCGTGTGGCAAATTCTATATTGCTCGCAATTGATAGCGATCAAGGCTGCTGTGCCGATATACACCGCGTCTGCTCCAAGAGCAAGGCATTTTGCAAAATCAGCAGAAGTACGCAAACCTCCACCGGCGATAATAGCAATCTTATTTTTCACACCACGGTCTGTAAGAACTCTAAAAGCACGAGGCAATGCTGCAAAAATTGGAATACCCACATTTTCTCTCACGTAAAATTCTGTTGCTCCTGTACCACCACCAAAGCCGTCAAGAGCGATAAAGTCAACCCCGGCATCAACTAAAACCTGAATATCCTTTTCTACATTGCCACAACCAATCTTTGCTCCTATCGGAACGCCATCTGTAACCTTACGTAACCAGGAAACTTTTTCTTTTACTTTATCTTCTCTGTTCAGAGGAATTCTGTGCACCTGTGCGGGAATGAAATGCAGGTCATCTAAAGAGAACGGTAGCTTTTTCAATGCCCCCATTGAACGAACAACGCTGGTGCCCGTGGCTGCCATATCTTTGATGTCCACGCTCGTTTGATAAAAAGAATCCTCTTCATCAGACCTCTTTTTACGCATCAAGAACCTGCTTCCCCCAACTTCTTCTTTGTCGCAGAAATATAGCCCTTTAAGTTTATTCTCATGATAAACAGGACAGATATTGCAAATACAGCCCTTTACTTCAATGTCACAAGTGCTTTTACCCGTAGCACAATACAAAACCTCTCCTTTACAGTCGTGAGGATAACTGGGGCACCTCAAACAAATGCATTTCTTTCTACTTTCTTCCGAATCTTGAACCATACCGTTATTGCTTTGCCTTTCCGTCCCGGCAGTAATAGCCCATTGGCTTTCCGCTTGCTAAATCGCATTCTTCCCAGATAGGACAATCACCGCAGATGCACATTTGGTTTGTGTCAATGTCCTTGCACGCAGCGACACCACTCGCACAGTACAGCCCGGGAATATCTTCTGGCTTTGGCATCATCCCTTTTGCTTTTTCCATCTTTTCCTTTACACACTGGCTCGTGTTCTGAACTGGGCATCCGGTGCAGATACATTTCTTAATGTTTTCAACCGTAAAAGGAACTTTTTTGTTAGTTTCTCCCATTTTTATACCTCCTAATTTTTTATCCTCCCTATAATTTATAGGAGCTTTGCCCTTTTAAAATATATGCAGGCAATCCAATTTTTAGCCGAGCTGAGACATAAGTCTCCTCTTAGAGGATACATTCCCGGTAAGTATTCCTCAATGATATCGTCTGCTTCGCATTTAGGTTGTCCTGATGGGTCCATCCCAAAATAGGGACAGCCATCCGTAAAAGAGAATTTCTCCGCATTATTTTGTGCTGGCGTAAATGCCATTTGATAAACACACCCCTTCAATCAATTATAATAGCACATAAGTTTATGAGCATAAAAAACTTTTGGGTGGGGGATTAAGGGGTAAGGAAAAAATGAAAGGGGGTATAAATCCCGGAAGTAGGTGGGAAATCATTTTGGATATATATAAAGCCTCTTTTTAAGCGCTGAACTCACTTCTTTCACTTTTTCCGTCACTTCATATTTCCTTATCGCTTTTCCCTTTGACTTCGACAGCTCAGATATTTCGTAATTACTGCTCAGGAATCCATGCTCTTCGAGGGTGAGCAGGTGGTAAGAAACGAGCCTCCTATCTTCTCCCAACTCATTGCTTATCCCGTTTATATGCATTGGCTTCTCTGCAAGCAACTCCACAATCCTATACCTTATCGGATGCAGGAGCACACGAACTTCCTTTAACAACTCGTCTTCGATTTTCATCTCGATTCCTTGACACCGCCTTTACCTCACCCTTTTTTATTTGTTTTTTCGTTTGCTTTGTTGTGGTGATGGTTCGCCTTATAATATTATAGAAATTACAAACGTCGATTTTACAAAGCTCTATTTTTTGGGCAATATAGGCGATTTTATGATTTATGGCAATTGCTATAGTTGTTTGGACATGATGAAATGATAGTCACACAGATGATGCAGAATGAATGAAAAGTTTAAATAATGCAATATCAATACCAGAACAGAGCACGACCTACATGGTAGCGGCGAGGAGGGGAGTTTGATTGAAAACGAAAACAAATCAAGAATGTAGAGCGGCATATTTAAATGTCGCGGGACACAAACTGAGAATCGAGAAACTATCTATTGAAGACGCAACAGGACCCATCAGTTTCGCGTTACTGTGCCACCGTGACCGTTACAAAAGCTTTGACGTTGAGCCTTATGATGCGAGAAATGCCCTCTGCTTCGGAGCAGGTCAGTTAGCAGGTTCTAAGCTCTATGGTTTCCACCGCCTGATTTTTGCAGCAAGGTCACCCCTCTGGAACGGTTTTTTCATAAGTTCTATGGGTGGCGCGGCTCTGCCACTATACCACGCAGGTATAGATTACATGGCGGTTGAAGGCAGGTCTGAAGATTATCTTATAGCGGCAATAAAAGGAGCTGGGGATGGAACCATTGAAACACGTTTCGAAGAAATCAGTGAACAGGATTTAAAAGATATTTTCCATGGCTACGGAGGTAATAGAGGATGGTATGCCTTACAGCAGTACACCTATGAAAAGTTCAATGACCTGTTTCTCGATGAGCATAAATATATGGATTTCAGGATACTCACCGTCGGTCCGGCATCTTTGAATACGAACTTTGGCGCTATCGGCTCAACCGTGATACGCAACGAAAAATTCCGATTGGGAGTTGACGATTGGGCAGGTAGAGGAGGCATGGGTTCTCTCTTGGCTCAAGCACATAGAACAGTCGCAATTGCATACGGAGGCACATACGATGGTAAAACGTTTACTGAGAACATTAAAGACATTAAAGTCGTAAATAACATCTTTCAGGAGGAATTTCATGAAAAATATACGGATTATGTCATCAGAGCGGGGAAAAAATATAGATACGACGAGCACGTTAAATCTTCCGGCACTTTTGGCGTGAACATGTCGGTTCTGGGAGAGTGGCTTCTCTCGTTCAACTGGGAATCCGTCAATCTCAGCGAGAGCGAGAGAAAATCATTGTATGCGCTCGTAAAAAACCATTATCTAAAACAATTTAATGAAGAGATAGTAGAACCAAGAACGTTCGCCACCTGTGGGGAGCCATGTCCTCTAACCTGCAAAAAAATCTACCATGAACACAAGAAGGACTACGAGCCTTACGAAGCTATGGGTCCTAACTCGGGTATCTTTGATCAACGAGCTGCCGAGAAGGCGGTGAAAGAAGTAGAAGTGATGGGGTTTGATGCCATCGAGTTTGGTAACGTGAGTTCATGGATTTTGGATTGTATCCATAAAGGACTGCTCAGAAAAGAGGAGCTTGGACTTGAAGACAATGTTGAATTTGACCCACGAAATTACCGGATTGAATTCTCGCAAGCGAATGCGAAAGCGTTAATAAAACTTGCCGAACTCGTTGCCTACCGCAAGGAGGGAATCGGAGCTATCTTAGCCCACGGTGTCAGGGTTGCTGCGAAAGAACTGGACAAGCGATTTGCAGACCGGGTAAGGAGTTTGGGCGATACGTTTGTTGATAGCACTCTATACATACCATACGGAGAAAACGGTTGCATTTCGCCCACACAATATTGGGTGCCAGGCGTATTCGCACCTGTACCTATCCAGGGGAAATACCTCACTGATTATTGTATAAATTCTCTGCCACCAGGAGAGTTGGGGAAAAGTTGTGCGGAACGCGCAATAAGGGAGATGTATTCAGAGGAAATGGGGATATGCAGGTTTCACCGCGGTTGGTCCGAGAGAACCGTTGAGACGCTCCTGCGTCGAGGACGCGGTGTTGACCTCAACCTTTACGAACATTGTAGAGCGCTGCTACAAAAAATTGTCGAATATGACCGTAAAGCAAACCAGTATCCCGTCTTCTGGGAGACAAAGAAGACTAAAAATGTCATCCACAGGTATCTGGCAGAGATAAAGAAGAAGATGCCTGAAGGAAATGAAGGATTAGACCTCTGGATTAATAAGTTTAACGAAAATCGGGAACAAGCAGCGAAAGAATACTGGGAAGAAATCCGGGAAGGATATGAGGAAATAATTGGGGGTTAGGTAGCTCATCAAAAACTAAATAATCTTTTTAATTTAACGATGATCAAACTAAACCCCTTCGGGACTTGCGGGGACGTAGGCGGAGCCCATGAATGATTTTCTAAAGAAAGTTTATGTGAAAATCTGAGTACCCTTGTGGTTATAAACGGACGATTTCCGGAATTTTTCCCCATGTTGCGAGCATGTCCTTGTATATTATAAGCGCACCTTCAATGCCCTCCACGTGTTTAATCGAGTGAAAAGCTTTCGGGATAGAATGAGCATCAGTTACGGAATTACAGAGCGCAGTAGCTGCGGCATCTGATAAAGATGCGCTATTGCTTATCACAGTAGCAGCATCGGCGTTTCCAAAACTTATGGAATGCCCAACAGTCCCGGAAGACGTGCATATACCTAATAGTGAGGAGGAAGGTTTTATCCGGAGAGCAATCCTGTTTGAGAAAGGGCTTTCTCCTGCATATATGCCTACAAGCACGTCCCTATCACTTATCAATGCAACGTCGCCGCCATTATCCACCATTGCATAAGTAGCCCCTGCGTCTCGCATCGCCTCTACTGCAAACTCAGCTAAAGTGCCGGCAACTGCTGACATCGGTCCCATGCCAAATTTTACCGTAGCCTCTATCATTCTTCTCACTATCTCTGGTATCTTATCCCTTTCTTCTATCCGGTAACTCTCGAGCGTTACGAGAAAATAGGGATGCCAACGCACGAATCTTTCCAATTCTTTCCTACGCTGTTTTATCTCCTCTTTTGCAATCTCTATATATCTCTTCTCGTCTGCGGTTATCCATACGAAAGTCTCTTTTAGCCGGAAACTCTCTTTCATACATTTTTATTCCAAAAGATTCAGTGGCATAACCCACGCCACTACACTCCCCATCCCATGCTCGCACCCGTGGAACAACTAATAATAGAGCCTTTGGTAGTATTAACTTCCTGGTAGCCTCCGTGTATCACCCCTACGAAACGCGCCTCCCAGAGATCGTCATTAAGGCGTCCGCTTACCTCTACGACCTGCCCCACGTATCCTGCCAGATCAAGCGGCTGAGGCGCCACCGCAGCCGACATTGCGTTGGTCCAACACTGAAATATTCTCCCACTGGCACGCAATGAATTAGGACCGATTACTTTACCTATAATCCTATCCCGTTCCATCACTTTTACCCCCCCCCAACTTTCAATCCTGTATAGTATAATGACTTTCGGACTATATAAAATAATTTTCCTGGCTCTCCGCGTTCTCTGCGGGCTCAGCGGTTAACAAGTACAAATACCTCATTTGTATGCACCTCTGAACTGTATAGCTCTCACGAGGTCGGTCCTGGAGACGATACCCCCCATCTGCCCACCATCCATGATTATCAAGCGACCCAAATTACTGGCGGACATGAGCTTGAGCGCATCAAAGGCATCTGCATCCGGTCCGATAGAGATTATCTCGCTCTTCATGACGTCCTTGACCCTTGTAGTGGCTCGCTCCGGGGCGGGTATCCTCTGGACGTCTGCGAAGGTTACTACTCCAAGCACCGGAGAAGTCTGGCTTTCCTGCACCGGATAACCCATGTGTCTGGTCTTGAACATCACCTCTATTAACTCTTCGAGCGTCCAGTCAGGGGGCACGTAGATTACGTCCGGAACACCGGTCATAACGTCCCTGACCTTCACGCCTTCTAAGGTGACTGAAATAACCGTTGCCTTCTCCTCCTCGGAAGCACCAAAGTAGATGAATAAGGCTATGGCTATTAGAATAGGACTCAATACGAATAACCCAAAAAGACCCATAGCAAATGCGAAGCTCTTACCCACTGCAACTGCCTTTCGGGTTGCATCTACATAGGGCATACGCGTGGCAAACAATGCCCGCAATATCCTTCCTCCATCCATGGGAAATGCGGGAATGAGATTGAAGAGACCAATGACTATGTTGTAAAATGCAATGATACTTACCACGATGAGCGCGGCATTGTTGAACGTCGCCTCAATTTCAGTCACGCTTACCGGACCAAAGACGTAGTAAATGGCATAGCTAAGGGCGCCTATGCTCAAACTGAGAGCAGGACCAGCAGCCGAAATCTTTGCCTCCATTCGCGGCTCTTTGGGAATCTCCTCCATCTGAGCCATGCCACCGATGACGAACAGGGTTATGCTCCTTATATGCACGCCATAACTCTGTGCAACGAAGGAGTGACTGAGCTCGTGAAAGAGCAGGGTTGAGAAAAAAAGAACCGAAGCAATGACACCCCACAGGTATTTTAACCACGTCGAAATGTTCATGCCTCCGAAACCGAGAATTATGCCAAGTGTTTTAATTCTAAACTCGTTAACTGCGAATATCCAGATAAAAGCCAACAATATTATCAGGAACGTCAGGTGCAGCTTTATCGGTATCCCCCGGATACTGCCAATCTGGTAAGACCATTTCATTTCAACACCCTCATACGATTTTATCAATCCACGGACGCCAAAGCGTTGAGGGGACACGCTTTTATACATACGTCACACCGAATACACTTCCCCTCCTCAAGATGTATAGTCCATGCCTGGTCAAACGTGAAAACATGAGCAGGGCAAACAGAGATACAAGCACCGCAGTGAATGCATCTTTCTTCATCCCATGCGATTAGCTTCGTCAATCGCCGTACCTCAAGTCCTTTCTGCCTAAAATGCTCTGCTACCTGCTCCAGTTTATCACTCGGAACGTCAATGATGAGATCGGCCCGCACTGCGTCCACATTCGCCCTATCTATATTTATCTTCGCTCCTGTTTCGAGGATTACTTCAGCCATATACGGTGTTTCATGTAAATCTGAGGTGTATCTCCTCACTAACAACTTCATTTTGTCCGTACTATATTTGACATCCCATGCATATAAATTATGATAAATCTATCAGCCATTATTCACCACAGCTTTGTATATCTTCCAGTAGTGTCTCAAAATCATCCTCGTGCTCTATTTCGTCCTCGATAATTTCTAAAATAACGTGGTAGGTTACCGGGTCTTTCTGCCTTAACATATCCAATAGCTTGTTGTAAACGTCAATGGCGCATCTCTCACCATCTATCACCTGTTTTAATATCTCTACCGAGTCGGGATTCGCAGGGTCTGCATATTTACAGTTTGCGCGCTCGTTCAATTCCGTTATATTTGTTATGGGTGCTCCTCCTAACTGCATTATCCGCTCAGAAAGCAGTTCTGCATGCCTTAATTCATCTCCCGCATGTTCCGTGAGTTCTGAAACCACTTCGTTCCTCCTTCTTCCCTTTACTATTTGTGCAGATACCCAATACTGGTAGTATGCCAGCCACTCATCTGCATAAGCGTTCTTCAACAGCTCTATCAACGTTTTTACATCCACCTGCACAATTTCTCTTCCTTTCGTTCCCATTTTCTTATCAGCACCGTTAATATTTTATTTCAACACCCTATAAAAGGCTTTAAGTAGAAATAACACCTGTCAGAAACATATAGAAATAAAAAACCACGAGATTTCACGAGATTAACACTAAAACTTTTTAGAAAAAAGTTTTATCTTTGGTAAAGCTTTCTTTTTTAAAGAAAGGTTTCTCGTGAAATAAACCCTTTCAGGGTTTGCGGGGACGTGGGCAGAGCCCACGATGTGTAATCTTGTGGTTATATAAGGAGCTAAACAAATACAAACAATCTTCTTCGCTGATAAAAATTGAATTCTTCCGGAAACGGGTATTTGAAATCTTCTTCTTCTTTTTCTTCTTCTTTCACCTTCTTTTCCCCTGCTAAAAATTTCTCGATACCATCAGGACTCAAATAGTAATAATATTCCACGAGTGCAGGGGTCTCTTCTCTTACGCAGGTGATGATCGCTCTATCTATGAGTTCATAGAGTATTTTCCTCACCTCTTTTGGTGTCACACCACAAGCTCGGGCAAGGTCAAGGTCTCTGACTCCTTTATCCTGAGTCAGGTTGGAGAGTATATTAACCCCTTCCTCGCCCCAATAATTTTTAACGTTCCTGATCAGTTCTATTCCCTCCTTTTCAACGAGAAAATCAATCCCTTTTTCAATCTTGATTTTTTCTATTTTTTCTTTTAAGCCTTCAAGATTTTCTTTCACCTTTTTAGGCAAATAAGACCGATAATGGGGTCTGTCTTTCCTTTTTGTTATCTTAATGGTGCCAATTCCTAAATCCTTCAATATGCTCGCTACATCGTCAAGAAAGTCTATCGAGCGCGAGATTAGCTCATAAGTTCTTCTTGATTTATCCAGTTCAAACAACGTCTCCAGAACCATGATTTTAGAGAGCGTCTTCTCGTGAAACGGGTGTTGTTCCCATCTCTCCTTCATTTTTTCGGGTATTCTAATGCCGTTTCTTCTACAACCCGGGATTTGATAATAATTCTCAATTATCTTTCTTATGGTTAGGGGTATCCGGTCGCTTTGAAATGAGCCGAAAGTGTGGTGTAGTCTTTTAAATATCGCCTTTTTATGTTTAGCGGGATGTACCAATCCATCCGCATTCATGAGTATTTGAAGCGCAATAACGTCAAGGTCAGAAGAGACTTCAATAGGGAGTTTATACCGCCCTTTATAATGGGGGGATATTTCAACCCCCGGAGGAAGACAATAGCTTGATATTACTTCTCTCTCCTCAATATCCACGTTGGTAAAATCGGCTATCGCTATCAGAGTCCATTGAGGAATATTAGTATTTCCTCTCCTCCATTCTTTTACCGCTCTCGCGAGTGCGAACTGATTTTGATACCATCGCCCATAAGACGTGGTTTGAAAACGTATCCCCGCACGATCACAAGCACGCTCATAACTCGGCCACAGAAAAGTTGCCATCTCCAATTCCTTTATAGATAGGGCATTCTTTCTTCTTTCACCCTCGTGTCTCATATCGATTATTCTTGCAAAGTCGGAAACTCTAACACGGTCGAAACAATCTTCTTTTAGCGCCCACCGCTCTCCTTTCTTTTTTATGCGTTTTTGACCCTTTAACCACATTATAGCGTGGTAAATGGAATTCGCGGGGACGTCAGGATTTCTTTCCAGTATCTCCCTCGCTCTTAATGGACTTTTTTCGAGTGTTTTCAATATCTTTCCACGTACTTTGCCAAAGTTCAACTCGTATCTCGATATTTCAAATTCTTCTTCCACCGAGTTCCAGAACTCTTCCGGAAGAATGCCTACTTCAACCTCGCTCACGCTCTTCAAGAACTTTGTGAAGATTTCCCTTCGAACTCTTTCCTCAAGTTCGAACCTGATGAAAGGTGGAAAATCTCTTATATGTATCTCTTCTCCCGCCATAGCCATCACTTCTGGAGCGGGATAGTTTGATAAAGAGGATAGCGATTAAAGAAAAAATGGGGAGACCGAAGATTTTTTATTCTCTCACCGAGAAAGCGGAGAAATTCTTTCCAAAAGCATATTCTGACTTCTTCAAATGGATTATCCGTGATATAATCGAGAGGGAAGGGTCAGAGAGGGTGAGGGAGATGATGGCGCGATTGGGCGCGGAGCAGGCATCTTATTACAGAGAAAGACTGAACGGGGCTGGCGATGTGGAGTCCGTGGTGGAATTGTTGAACGAACTGGGAACATTTGCAGAGCTGAAGCGAGAGGATGGTAAAATAATTATAAAAGAATACAATTGCCTCATCCATGAGATTGCCATGGAGTTCGGTGAGCTCGTATGCGAGTTTGATATGAACTTCATCGGTGGTTTGCTCAATACACGCGTTGAGTTAAAGAGCTGTATGGCAAAAGGAGATAGGTTCTGCTCCTTTGCCTTTGAAGTATAGCACCCACACTATATTTTAATTGAGTGGTGATAAGGGGAGTGTTGGAAAAGGTAATGGTTCGAGTTGGCGTTCACGTCTCAATCGCAGGGTCGATAGATAAGGCAGTGGGACGAGCAATAGAGAAGGGTTGTGATACCTTCCAGATATTCTCGAGAAACCCACGCGGATGGAAACTCAAGGAGCTTACGGAGATTGTGATAACGCGATTCACTGAGAGTGTTGAGCATTCCGGGATATTTCCTCCTGTGGACCACATGCCCTACCTTCCAAATCTTGCTGCACCGGCAGATAAGGTTTATCAGCAGTCTGTGGCAGCTCTTATCGAGGAATTGAAGCGCAGCGGCTCTTTACGGATTCCCTACATTGTCACGCACCTCGGGAGTCATCGCGGATATGGAAAAGCAGAGGGGCTTCGGCGGATAGTGAATGCGATAAACACGGCATTCAATGAAGTTGATAACCGCGTGATGCTGCTTTTAGAGAATACCGCCGGGACGAAGAACAGTATGGGAGGAACCTTTGAGGATATACGACACATCATGGACCGTGTTGAGCAGCAGGAACGAATTGGAATCTGCTTTGACACCTGCCACGCTTTTGTTGCCGGATACGAATTACGGACTGAAAAGAGCCTGAAAGCTACGATGCAGCATTTTGATGCGGTCATTGGACTTGAACGTCTGAAGCTCATCCATCTCAACGATGCAAAGGCAGGTCGGAACTCGCGACTGGACAGGCATGAGCATATTGGGCTTGGGTATATAGGAGAAGAAGGTTTTCGAGTGATGCTCAAAGATGAGCGTATCAGGGAGTTGCCAATAATCCTCGAGACTCCGGTTGATGATCGGAGAGGCGATATTGAAAATATCCGGAAGGTGAGAGAACTTGCCGAATGATATTGAGAAGGTGGTGCAGATTCTTAAAACGCGGTATCAAGAGGAAACGTCGGCATTGATGGACGTTTCAACGAGAAAAGACCTTTTTCTTACACTGATTTCATGCCTTTTGAGTCTTAGAACAAGGGATGAAGTGACTGCCAGAGCTTCCGAACGGTTATTCGCATTAGCAAAAACGCCTGAAGAGATGTTAAACCTCAAAAGAGAGGAGATAGAAGCTGCAATCTATCCTGTCGGATTCTACCGAAGGAAGGCGGCGCAAATACTTGAACTCTGTCGTGTCCTGATTGAGCGCTATGATTCTAAGGTCCCGGACAAGATAGATGAGCTCTTGAATCTTAAGGGTGTTGGTAGAAAAACCGCAAATATCGTTATCACTATGGGCTATAATAAACCCGGTGTCGCCGTTGATACTCACGTCCACCGCATATCCAATCGCATGGGACTCGTAGCGACTAAAAATCCGTATCAGACAGAGTTTGCATTACGAAAAACGCTTCCAAAGCGGTACTGGATTATCTTTAACGACCTGCTCGTCATGCATGGCAAAACTATATGCACGCCTATCAGTCCAAAGTGCAGCATCTGCCCGGTTACTGAGCACTGCAAAAGGGTTGGCGTAACTCGGTTTAGATAAGGTAAACGAGTTGAACTATGCAGTGCAGAAGTTGTTAGACAGGATTACCTTCTTGCGGATTTGCGAAGACCGTGGAATCGAACCTTCTTCAATGCGTTATCCTGGGGTCTTCGAGGAGTTCTTCGATGAGAACTTGATTCATCAGTTCTGTCTCCTTCACCGGAACAAGTTAATCGTCTGTGATTTTCCAAAGAACACGACTATCGAGCAGGAATTGATGAAATAATAACAGAAATGTCGCTTCAAATTGGGAAGGTGGAAGAATGAAAGAAGCTTTAGGCAAGGTGGCTAACAAGAAAAGTATAATAGGCGAGGAGACATATATAGAAGATGGTGAGAATGGATAAAGTAGATAAGATAGTTAAATGTCTTATGCAGTATGAGCCTGAAAAGATAATCATTTTTGGCTCTTATGTTCGAGATGAGATGGATGAATACAGCGATCTGGATTTTGTTGTAATTAAAAAAACCGAGAAGAGATTTATTGAAAGATTAATAGAAGTAGCAAGACTTATAGACTTAGACCTGGGAAAAGTTGATGTGTTCGTATACACACCTGAGGAAATTGAGAGGATGATTGAATGGGAAAATCCATTTATTGAGCGAGTGTTGAAAGAGGGGCGGATTTTATATGAGAAGGAGTAAAGAGGAATCGGAACGGTGGTTTGAGCAGGCTGATTTTGACTTAGAGTCCGCTAAGAGCAATTTTGAGCGGGAAATATATTCTTATACTTGCTTTATGTGCGAGCAGGCTGCTCAAAAGGCATTAAAAGCGTATCTCATCTTTAAAGGCGAACGATATATCTGGGAGCACGCAATACAAAAACTTGCAGAAAAATGTAGCCTTTTTGAAGCGGAGTTTTCTAAATTCGAGGAGTTCGGGGTTATTCTTGATAAATATTACTTGACTACCCGATACCCGGATGCAATAGCCCCTCCTGCGGTTCCTTATGAATCATTTACCGAAAAAGAGGGGTCTGATGCTATAAAGATGGTGGAGGAAATTGTCAATCTTGTAAGGGTTAAATTACGAGGCGATTAGAAATATTTCCGTTCCGGTAGATGGTCTCTCCCTGAGGGAATTGCCGTGTGAAAAATGGCATGGAAGCCTGAAAAAATAGAGGGGGAGGCAAAATATTATGCCCCTTCCCCTACACCGCAAAATCCAACTGAGCGAACACTTGCCGGTCTCGGAAATGCTTCAGCGACATCGCACCTGAAGGGCAATAAGAAGCGCAACTTCCGCATCCTATACAGCCATCATTGACCTTCGCAACCTTCTTCATCCCGCTTATCACCGTCACTACGCCGAAAGTAACCACCGGCACCGGCTCTTCGGTCAACTCTATCGCCTCAACCGGACACATATCCACACACACGCCGCAGCCTGAACATATCAGCTCGTCAACTACGGAAGTCACCGCAGGCGTCTCGAGGAAATTCTTCGCTAACAACACGCATGCCCTCGACGCTGCTGCACTGCTCATCGCAAGGCACTCATCTACCATTGCGGGATAAACCGCGGAACCACAGATGAACACTCCCTCGTTCACCGTGTCAACCGGAGTTAATACCATCTTTGGTCGTTCCTGCGCTTCCATGAAGAACCCCTTTTTAAGCGGAATCTTGAACATCTTGCTCAGTCTCTCGTTCTCCTCTGCCGGCATCGTCTGCGTGCTGAGCACCACCAAATCCGGCTTTATCTGTATCTCATCGTTGAATATCACGTCATAGACCGAAACAATCCCGTCTTCATATTTTGGTGGCTGCTCCTTATCGTATCTGAGGAATATCACTCCTTTTTCTCTCGCCTCTTTATACAACACTTCCCACTTACCGTATGTCTTAATGTCCTGGTATAGCACGAATACGTTCAAATCCGGGTTCTTATCTTTCGCTTTTAACGCACTATCCACCACTTCGATGCTGCTATACTTTGCATTTACTCCTTCGTCCGGTCCCACGTCTTGAATCATAACAACCGTGTTCGCATCCATTTTAGCTGCCAGCATCTTCCCAAATTCTCGAACCGTTACCACGTTTTTATCGTTACCATATCCATAGTAACCTTCAGGCACGAATTCCCTCGCTCCGGTCGCAATTACGCAAGCACCGAATTCTATCTCATCATCCACTCCATCTCCGACTATCCTCGCCTTAAATGAACCTGCTCTTCCACTGACGTCCTCTTCCCTCGCATTCGTATATACTTTTATCCCCTCGTTACTCCTTACTTTATCAATAAATTCTTTTACAACGTCAGCGGCTTTCTCCCCTCCCTGTAACTCCGTGGCTTCTCTCAAACCGCCACCAAACTCTGCGGCTTTCTCCACCAAATATACTTCGTAGCCTGCATCTGCAATCCCAAGCGCGGCATTCATCCCTGATATACCACCGCCGATAACAAGCGCCTTTGGTATCACCGGATACCTCTCAACCGGAATCTCTTCAAGATACCTCGCTCGTTCCACCGCCATGATTATCTGACCAGCCGCCGCTTCCGTTGCGTCCCTCTTACCGTGCACCCACGCACATTGCTCCCTTAAGTTCACCATTTCAAGCAAATAAGGATTTAACCCTGCCTTTGCTACTGTATCCCTTGCCATACCTTCATACTCTCTCGGCGTATATCCTGCAAATACAATCCTGTTCAGCCCCTGGTCCACTATTCCACTCTCTATCGCTTCCATCGTCTCTTTCATTGTGCTCGTCTCCCCGTTCACAAAAACAACGTCCTTCAATTGTTTCGTTCGCTCCACAACCGCAGGTATGTCCACCGAATCCGCCACTTCTCCTTCACAACCGCAGATGAAAACGCCTATCTTCCGCTCCTCTCCTACTTCTACGTATTTCCTATCTTCCTGTCCCGGAATTGGCTCCGTCCGTTCTGAAAGAAGCGCAGCTTTTAACGCCGCACCGCTCGCCTGCGCAACGCTTTCTCGCACTTTCTGCGGTGCCGTTGCCGTTCCACATGCAAACACACCGCGGACGTTCGTTTCCAGCGGGTTCGTTATGCTCGTCTCAATATATCCATATTCATCAGTTTTTACGCCCGTTATTTCTGCAAACTTGCTTAATGTTTTTGATGGCAGAAGACCAACCGCAAGAACCACCATATCGAGGTCTAACCGCTCAACCGTATCGTTCTCTAAATTCTCAAACTTAACCGTCAGAGTCCCTTCTTCCGGTATCACCTCCGGAACCCTTGACCTTATGTACTTCACGCCGTATTTATCCTTTAACTCCGCCACCAGTTCCTCATCTTTTCCAAATACCCTTGTATCCATATAGAAAACGTAAACCTCAACGTCCTGGTATCTTTCTTTCACTGCCCACGCCTCTTTCGCCGTGTATGCGCAGCACGCCGTTGAGCATATCTCGTTCTCCTTGCATCTCGACCCCACACACTTGATAAAACCTATCCTTTTCACTCGCTTACCATCCGACGGTCGCAACAATCCACCCGTCTCACTCGCAGTCGCAGCCTTGAGAATGCCTTCAAACTCCAACGAAGTGACAACGTCCGGCTGCGTGATTGCATAGCTCTTCGGTATTTCATCGAAAACATCGTATCCCGGCGCCAGCACTACGCTCTCCACTTCTATCTCTTTTCCCGACACTTTCAACTTGAAATCTCCCGCTGACCCCGATAAACTCTCCAACTCGCTTGACAACATCAGTTCTATGTTCGGATGATTTTCTATTTCCACTATCTTTGGTGATAACCCGGTCTTGCATTCCGCAAGCTCCGCCATCTTTCCACCGAGTTCCGCATTCTTCTCTATCAAATATACTTTGAACCCCGAATCCGCAAGGTCAAGAGCCGCCGTAATCCCTGCAACTCCACCCCCGATAACTGCTATTCCCATCTCTCACACCACCTTCCCAACTATTTCCTTCGTATCCACGACATTTTTATTAAGACCGAGTTTATTCGGCTCTATCCCAAGCGCAAGACCCAACAACTGCGTGATATAAACTATCGGCATTTCGAACTTGATGTCCAACGCTTTTTCTATATCGGGCTGCTTCGCATCCAGCATCATGCCGCACAGTGGACAGGCAAGTGCAATACAGTCCGCACCAGCATTCTTCGCCGACTCCAGTATCTTCCTCGCCATCTCAAATGCTATGTCCGCTCTCGTCATCATCAGCGGTCCGCCACAGCACTTCGTCTTCATGTAACTGAACTGAACGTTTTCTCCCCCTATCAGCTCTATCAACCGGTCCATCGAAACCGGGTCGTCCGGGTCATCAAAAGCTGTCTCTGGCGGCCTTCCTATATAACAACCATAATACGGTGCAACCTTCACCTCTACTTTCTTCACTATCTTACTTTTCAATTCGTCCATGCCTATGTCATTTACGAGAAAATCGATTACGTGTTTCGGCGTTACCGTCCCGTTATAGTCAAGGGAAGCGTCAATCTCCTTTATTTCCGCACGTAATTTCTCATCCGCCCTCAACGCCTTGTCAGTCCTCGCTAAATTGTAATAACAGATACTGCATGGAGTTACGATGTCTCGATTGTCCTTTTCGGCAATAGCGAGATTCCTCGCATTTAACGCATACACTAACCTCGGATCCTCTGCTTCTGCCGCTCCACAGCAGTTCCAGTCTTCCAGTTCAGCCCAGTCAACACCTAACTTATCAAACACTGCCTTTGTTGAGATGTCTTGCTCCTTCGCCGTCGTCTCTGATGGACACCCAGGATAATATGCAAGTTTCTTTTCGCTCATTTTCCTTCCACCTTCTCGAAGATTTTCTTCATCACTTCCTTCTTCTTTATTTTCGATGGAAGCATTCCTTTTAACGGGCTACCACCACCAAGCGGTCCCATTTTTCCCTTAAAGAACATCCGCATACCGAAACCCATGTAATCTTTCATCATCGCTTTTTGCCCCTTTATGAAAGACCCTTCCCTTTTCGGATAATATTCCATTGCCAGTCCTATGTCATAGAGCCGCCCGTACTTTTCCACCGTATGCAGAAAAGCCTTCTCAAACAGCGGTCTGGGACTATCTATCTTTATATTGCCTGCTTCCTCCTCTTTTTCTGCTATCCGCCGTATTACCGCGAGCACGTCGCCAACCACCACGTCCTGCGGGCATCGCGCCGTGCACGTCTGACAGATAGCACAAATCCACAAATCAGGGTTTGACAAAACTTCATTTCTCATTCCCAAAAGGCTCATCTGGATGATTTTCCTCGGATTGTAACTCGGCACGATTTCAGTAATCGGGCATCCCAACGTGCACGTGCTGCACTGGAAACACGCCGTGAGGTGCTCTCCCCCCGGCTCGTTCATTATCTCATTCCTGAAGTTCGGGTCCAGTTCCCACGTCTTTATCGGCATTTTATCTTAACTTGTCTTCCAGCTCTTCCTCTTCATACGTGATGAAAGGTAGAGGCTCCTCAACGTCCTTCCCCGGCACATACTCGAAAATTTCCTGCACCTTCTCTGCAATCACCGGATATAACCGCGTCAATGGTATGCCCTTCGGACATGCGTCCTCACATGCACCACATCCAACACACGTCGTGCTGACGTGATACACCCTCGTGAGATGGTACATCAACCGATTTGCTGGCACCTCTATCGCCTCGCGTAACCCTGCTAAGTTCAACAAATCTCCACCAGTGGGGTTTCCTAAGGGTTGGTCAAAGAAGCACTCCTTGCAATAACATACCGGACACATATCCCGACAGTTCTTGCACACTATGCAGTCCCGCAGAAACTCCTCTAACTCTTCCATGCTGCTTATCTTTGGCAGTTCCTCTTCCCTCTTCTTCGCCTCTGCTACTATCTTCTCTTTTTCCTCTTTTCTTTCTATCTCCTTATCTTCCAGCGGTAACTCTAAAGCTGTCAACGCTTCAACGCCCATCTCCGATAACCCCGCAACCTGCACCTTCTCTCCATTCTCCCTTGCAATAATAACGTCTCCAAAGTCGGCAAGCCGATGTTCACATATTTCGCAGGCTTCCCTTATCGCAATGCCTTTACCTTTCAGTCCCTCTATCTTCGCACTGTCCACCAGGTCGCCTATCTCCGCAAAATGCTCTGCATAAACCTCATTCGTGAAGGCGCCCGAACAATCCACGGTTATGAGAAGCACACTGTCCGGGTCTAATTGCTTCAGTTTTATCAATTCTATTGCTGCTCTTATCTCACATGGCTTTGCCACAATTCCTACTTTCTCCACTATCGTCCAGCCCTTCGCGATATTCGCAGCGTTTACACCGAACGAAGGTGCGAAAATAGCCGATGCTGGCGATTCTATCTTATCCCCGTCCTTTACCATTATGTAAGATACGTTATTCCCTGTCCTGTGCGGTAGTACCAGACAATCCACTACTTTCTTATCGAGCAATCCCTTAAACACGCCTTCCAAATCCTCATACTTTAGCTCTGTTCCTTTCATAGTATCTTACCCCTCATTGGATTGGGTCCCAATTTCTTTATGTCTTCCGTCATTTCCTTCATAGTTCTTGCAAACTTATCTCCCTCTGACGCGCTAATCCAATATGATCCAACCCTGTCGTCCATCCCGAATTGCTTTAAAATAGTCCTTAACGCCGCTATCCTGCGCCTGGCATAGAAGTTCCCCTTTATGTAATGGCACTCCCCAGGATGACAGCCCCCGATAAACACTCCGTCCGCACCATTTAGTAACACTTTGAGCACAAACATCGGGTCTAACCTCCCTGAGCACATAAGCCTTATTATCCGAACGTTCGGCGGGTATTTCTTCCTCGACGTCCCTGCAAGGTCTGCTCCGGCATACGTACACCAATTACAGGTAAATCCGATTATTTTCGGCTCAAATTCCTCTTTCGCTTCTTCTCCCATTTATCTCACCCATACCTATTCTTTCTTTTCACAATAACTTTTTATAAACTTTCCTATTTTTGTAGCATATATAAATCTTTCGATATTTTCGTGTTCCGTGGCATTATACTATTTTAAATTTGATGTTTAACAAGAAAACACCATCTAAATAACTATGTCATCAGAGAAATTCAAATCAGAAAAAGAAGAAGCGGAATACTGGAACCAGGTAGATACAACAACCCTGGATTTAGAAGAAGTTGAGCTGGAATACGAACCAGGAATACCAGATAATGTATGTGCGATTTGTGGCGAGGAAATGGAAGAAAGAAAGATGGATGTTGATGCTTTTGGCGGTAAGATTACTATTCATGGCGTAAAGGAATATTATTGCAAAAAATGTGACAGGTTTACAATTGGCGCTGAAGAGGCAGAAAGACTATCTCAAATATTAGCAAGGTTGCGGCAGCAAAGGGAGTTAGAATCTATATGCGTTATTGGTTTTGACAAAGAAGGATATCTTGTTCGAATTCCTATTGAGCTGACAAATAGGATTGGGATTGAGAAAAAGGACAAAGCAAAAATTTGTGTTGAGGGTAAAAAGATAATCTTAGAGTTTGAATAGTAAAAAAACCTAACCGTAAAGGAGTTGGGACTGGAGTCGAAGTCAAAACAGGAAGAAGAGCACGAAATGTCAGGATACAAATAAAATACAGGATAAAAATGAGCTTTCTCAATCCACATTTAATCTTACTCCATGCACCAGCGGTGTATGATTTTCGGAAGCACCCCCTGATGTTCGGTCCGATTGCCGATGGAGTCCCGTCAACGCCACTATTCGAGATGTATCCGATAGGCTTCTTTTCTATCGCGGAACATCTGGAGAAAGCGGGAATAAACGTGCGAATAATCAATTTAGCGGTGAGAATGCTCGGCAGCAATGGTTTCGATGCGGAAAAAATGATACGAAGGCTTAAACCAAAGGCTTTTGGAATTGACCTCCATTGGTTGCCTCATGCGCAGGGAAGCCTCGAAGTAGCGAAGATATGCAAACGATGTCACCCCGACATTCCCGTCATCTTCGGCGGATTCTCTGCAACTTACTTCTACGAAGAGCTGATTCGCTATCCCGAGGTGGATTTTATCATAAGAGGGGATTCTACCGAAGAGCCGCTTCGACAGCTCATGAAAGCGATTAATCTACGTCAGCATTCCTCATTCCACAATATCCCGAACCTTGTATGGAAGGATAGTAGCGGCGAGGTGCACATAAACCCGTTCGCTCACGTTCCAACCGAAATGAACGAATTTTCAAATAATTACGTCTATGTCTTCAAATCGGCTTTGAAATATTGGGATGTGAGAAGTCTTAGCCCCTGGAAAGGCTGGTCTTCACAATGGCTGGACTACCCTATCACGCCGGTGATAACCTGTCGTGGCTGTATCCACAATTGTACATTCTGCGGAGGCTCCAGGAATGCACTCGCGCTGTATTGCAATCGAAAGAAGCCCGCTTTTCGAGACCCGCAATTAATCGCCGGGGACATCGTAAAAATTACAAAATATACGAAAGCGCCCATCTTCGTCATCGGCGACCTCCTTCAACCCGGCGATGAATACGCTTATACCGTCCTGGAAGGCGTGAAAAAAACGGGATTTGATAATCATCTCGTATTTGAGTTGTTCAAGCCTGCTCCGGAGGATTATTTTGAGCTCGTGGCAGAATCCGTTAAGAACTTCAACTTTGAAATATCCCCCGATACCCATGACGAGAGAATAAGAACGGCAGAGGGAAAGCGGTATAAAAACTCGGAGATTGAAAAGAACATAAGGTGGGCTTTGGATTCGGGCTGCAATAGATTTGATGCGTTCTTCATGATTGGTCTTCCGTTTCAGACCTCCGAATCTGTGATGGAGACCGTTGATTGGTGCGGGTATCTGATGGACAAATTTGGCACGAGATTTGTCCCTTTTATTCTTGCTTACTCACCTTTTATTGACCCCGGCTGCATCGCATACGAGAATCCCGAAAAGTTCGGCTACAAAATTCTTTTCAAAACACTTGCGGAATATCGAAGCGCAATGCTATCGCCGAGCTGGAAATACGCCCTGAATTACGAGACGAAATGGATGACGAGGGACGAAATCGTTGACTGCACTTACCAGGCGGGGCTGAAACTGAACAAACTGAAGGTGGAATATGGATTGATTGACGAAGATTCTTTCAAGGCAACGGAAAGGAGGATAAAGCTCGCAATTGGCCTCACCACTGCGATAGACAAAATAAAAGAGATAAATGATGCAGCCGTCCAGCACGAAAGATTGATGCAACTGAAACCGGAACTCGATACGATGCTCGATTCGGTTATCAACGAGAAGAGGCAGATGGAGTGGCCTGCTGCGAAGAGGAATTTAAAGATTCTTTCTCTCCTCAAGGCGGCGATAGTCGAATATTTAAAATCTCAAACCGGACCAAAACGCAAATAAGTTTTATAAACATTCAAATACTTGAAATACAGGGGATGAAAAAATGGGGGCAATGCTGGAAATAAAAGATTTGACGGTGGAAGTAGAAGGTAAGGAAATTATAAGGGATTTGAACTTTAATATTGAACGAGGAGCGGTGCACGTATTATTTGGACCCAATGGTTGTGGAAAAACGACGCTGCTGATGACGATACTTGGTTTTCCTAATTATAAGGTCACAAAAGGGAGTATAACGTTTAAAGGTGTGGCTATAACCGATTTACCAATCAACGAACGTGTGAAACTGGGAATGGGGCTGTCTTTCCAGCATCCGCCCGAAATAAGGGGCGTAAAGCTCGGCGATATGGTAAATATTGCGTTAGGAAGAAAAGAAGAGAAAATAGACGAGGACGTGGTAGAACTCGCGAAAAGGCTTAATATCTCGCTTGATTTCTTGAACCGGGACGTGAACCTTGGCTTTTCAGGTGGAGAAGTCAAAAGGTCGGAGATACTTCAACTGCTCGCGCAATCCGCAGATTTCATCATGTTCGACGAACCTGATTCTGGCGTGGACGTTGAGAACATAGAGCTTATAGGCGAGGTAATGAGTGAGCTTATGGATAGAAACAAGATACCGAGTAAAAGAGAGCGAGCAGGACTTATAATTACTCATAGCGGGTTTATAATGCGCTACATAAAGGCAGACCGAGCACATGTGATGCTTGATGGGCGGATAGCTTGCACCGGGATGCCTGATGAGATAACGAAGCACATAATGGAAGACGGGTTTGAAAAATGCGTAGCGGTCTGTGATGAAAGGGGTATATGCTGAATGAATAAAAAAAAGATAATTGAGCAGGCGGCGGAACGTGCAAAGACGAAAAAAGCGGCTTTAGGCGAAGACGTGGACGTTGAAAAATACACTACGGAGACAAAAAATTACGATGCCCTCAACTCACTGGACGAATTCCCGGAAGAATATAAGCAGAATTTGCTCGATGCCGGTATTGAGCCTTCCGGTAAGGAAAGGGCGGGTTCATTTTTACAGCGAGACCGTTGTGTGGTCTTTTCAAAGGCGAAATACAAGGGTTTGGAGCTTATGAGCACGACAGATGCGATGGCGAAGTATGATTGGCTTGAAGATTATCTATGGAAGGCGATTCCCGTGGATATGGATAAATACACCGCGGAGGTCGAATTAGCTCAGAGTCATGGCTATTTTATCAGGTCTGAGGCGGGCTCAAAGGTAACGATGCCGGTGCAAGCTTGTCTGTTCATCACGTCCGATAAAGTCAGGCAGAACGTGCACAATATCATAATTGCAGAAGAGAACTCGGAACTTCATATCATCACCGGCTGTTCGGTCTCTCATACGGTCAGCTCGGCGCTTCATCTCGGAATTTCAGAGTTTTACGTGAAGAAAGGTGCGAAAATCACGTTTACCATGATACACAACTGGGGCGGTGGCATTGAGGTCAGACCGAGAAGTGCGATGGTAATAGAGGACGATGGCGTCTTTATCAGCAACTATATCTTAATGACGCCTGTGAAATCGCTTCAAATGTATCCAACGGCTTATTGCGTGGGTAGAAATGCAAGGGCAACTTTTCAGTCAATTGTTTATGCCTCCGGTGGTACGAAGATTGATTTGGGTTCAAGAGCAGTACTTCAGGGCGAAGGGAGCAGGTCTGAAATCATCTCGAGGGTGATTGCTACCGACAATGCAAAGGTTATCGCACGTGGCGACGTTATAGGAGAAGCGTCAAATGTGAAAGGGCATATTGAATGCCGCGGATTGATGCTTTCTGATAATGCGGAAATAGATTCGATTCCAGAGCTCAAAGCGACACTTAAAGACCTCGACCTTTCGCATGAGGCGGCGGTTGGCAAGATTGCAGAAGAGGAGATTCAATACCTGATGGCGAGGGGTTTGAGCGAGGACGAAGCTACTTCGGTGATTATTCGCGGCTTTTTGAATGTGGACATCACGGGACTTCCTGACGCGCTTGCGAAGGAGACGAAGAGGATGTTTGATATGAGTTTGGAGAAGGTGATGTGAAGTAGATACGATATATAATAAAATTGTATTAGTTTAGCTCCTTTTATAACCACAAGATTACACAGATTTTCACGAGAAAGCTTTCTTTTGAAAAAAACTTTCTTAGGAAGAAAGCGTTTACGAAAAGAAATAGGAGGAGGACAAAGCATTCAAAAATGATCTCTGTGTAAAAACGTGATATGCAATTGAATGTAGAAAATATAAAGAGAAGAAAAGGAATAAAATTCACTGACCATGCGAGAATTGAAATGGCAAAGGATGGAATAAGTGCGGATGAAGTGATGAAGGCAATAGAAAATGGAAAAGTTATAGAGGAATACGTGGACGATAAGCCATTTCCAAGTTGCCTTTTGTATGGGAAATCAGATGATAAACCAATTCATGTGGTCTGTGCGTTGCCACAGCACATTAATATGTTAATAATCGTAACAGTATATCTACCAGACCCGATGAGGTGGATAGAGTTTGAGAGGAGGAAATGAGAGCAGGAAAGTGCCCAATTTGTGGTGGAGATACAAAAGAAGACATTGTAGAGGTGCAAGAGATGATTGAGGGGGAGGTATATATTATAAAAGGTGTGAAAGCGGAGGTTTGTGTTCAGTGTGGGGAGAGGATGTATTCTCTGGAAGAGATGAGGAGGATTGAGAAAGTAAGAGAGAAGATAAAGAATAGGCTGATAAAGCCGATAGAGGTGAGAAAGGTGGGGGTGGTGTCTTTATGATGGAAGTTTTAAGATTTTATGTGAGGATTGGAGAAGATGGCGGAATTGAGTTACCGGATGCTGGAAAAGGAAAAAGGATTTTTTAGAGATATTGGCGATGACATCTGGGAGAGAGTGGATGAGAAAGGGGAGATTATGGGGCTAGCAATTCTTAACTTCAGGAAAAGAGCGGAGAAAGGGGAAAATAGAGCTGCCATACAGGTTGAACCTTTCAGTCTGTTTAGCTAAAAAATAGAAAAATTTATAAGGTGTGGATACCCGTTCTAAAATTGGAATGGATGTTAGGGGGATAAAAAGGGGATGATGGAAATGCAGAATAAACCCATTTGGAAAATATCGGCAATTCTATTTGTGTTGGTGATGCTCGTAAGTTGCGTGACGCCTTGCATTGCATTTGCTGATCATTTAACAGACAACACATACGACTTTTTTCCTTCAGAAAACATAACCGCAAATAATACGCCTTTTCCTTACCATAGAATGCCAATAGACGGTGATATGCCTTTTGATCCGTATTTTGATTTTAGGCACGGTTATGTTAGTCGTGATAGAAATTTATCCGAAGTATCATTGCAGATTCCATTTATAGAAAACGAAGGTCAAATAAAAAATGAAAGTGTAAAGTATTATGCAAAGACATTAGGAGGAACTGTCTTTATTACGAAGGACGGACAGGTGGTTTATTCCCTTCCGAACTTTGAGAAAGAAAAGGAGGGGAAAGGCTGGGTAATCAAAGAGAGCTTTATTGGAACTTCTATCTCTAATGTGAAAGGAGAGAATGAATCCACAGCCAAGGTAAATTACTTCAAAGGAAAAGACTCTTCAAAGTGGAGAACAAACATCTCAACTTACAATCTGGTAAGTCTGGGAGAGATTTATCAGGGAATAGAGCTGAAGCTGAAAGCTTGCGGAAACAATGTAGAAAAACTCTTTTATGTAACGCCCAATGCAAATTCGGAAAGGATTAAGGTAAAGATAGAAGGGGCTGAAGGTTTAACAGTGAATGAAGAGGGGGAGCTTGAGGTAGAGACAGGTCTTGGAGTGGTGAAATTCACAAAGCCTGTGGCATATCAGGAAGAGGATGGCAAGAGGAAGTATGTAGATGTTGCATATACGGTAAAAGGGGATGAATACAGCTTTAAAGTAGAAGAATATGACAGAACAAAATTGATGGTGATAGACCCTCTCCTTGCCTCCACATTCATAGGAGGAAGTTATAATGATTATTTCGAGTTCATAGCTATTGATTCTTCAGGGATTATCTTTGTAGCAGGATGGACTTCCTCATCTGACTATCCAACAACGGCAGGTGCTTATGATACTTCGCATAATGGTGGTTATGATGTCTTTGTTTCAAAGCTTGACAGTGATCTTTCTGCTTCCCAGCCAAACATCTCTCCCACGGCATCCTTTACATACTCCCCAGAAAATCCAGTTGTAAACCAAACAATAACCTTCAATGCTTCCTCCTCATACGACCCCGATGAAAACATCACCTCTTACGAATGGGACTTCGGCGATGGGAACACCACAAATATAACAGAACCTATCATAACCTACTCTTACGCATCAGCAGGAACCTATAACATAAATTTAACGGTGACAGATGATGGTGGGGCAACAAATTCAACATCTAAAACAATAACTGTTTCTCCACTAACAGCAATCTTTGACACCGGCTCACCCGCCAATCCATACCCAAGCATAATGGGGAACCATACGGGTACAATCAAACCTAATCATACCGTTATTGCAACCAAACTTTACACCTATCCATGCGCAGGAACTGGCGGGCATACCGAATATGCGGAAATCACTAATGCAACATGGAATGCAACAGCAACCTGGAAAGGATATGCAAGCGATTGGCATAACATCACTTTCGACAAGACCGTTGTTCTATTAGCAAATGAAAATTACTACTACATGACTTTCGGTCATTTGGATTATAGCGACGCATTAAAGTGAACAAATTTGAAATTATACCTGCATCCATTTGTATCTTCTATCCCCATACGATTGATGATATCAAATGCAGATTCTAACTTCCTCATAATATATTCCTGTTTTGGATTTCGCTCTATAAATATATTTCGTTGATCACCCTCGACCCTCACATTACCGCGAAGAGCGAATATCGTCTCAAAAAGCCGCTGTAAAGTCATTTTCTCACCATTAAAGCATTCATCCAGCAGATAGCAGCATATATTCGCGAATGAAATCCTGAAACAGGTCATTATCTGATCCAACTCCACATCCACACGATAAATCTTCTTCTTGTCAAAAAACTTTTAAGAAAAGTTTTATCAAAAACGCTTCGCAGTTCTTGCGAGTTCAGCCTTTTTCTTCTTCAACGATCGGAAAGGCGTCTCGTGGCCCTTTTCTATCTTCATTATCCTCCTCTTGAGACTGTTTATCTCCTTCTGAATGCGCTTCAAAGTTTCCGCATCGTGCTCGGATAGCTTCCTCTCCCCGTTCACCACCGTGGACTTCTCCCGGTATATCATCTCCTCGTTGATCCCTGATTGTAGATTCCTCTCTATGCCCCTTATCTCATTTAAAGGAGCCTCTAATTCTCTCTCAAGCTCGCTTATCTGTCCCTGGAGCAACTCAATCTTCTCCAGAACCTTTTTATTGTCCACCAATTTCTTACCATACCCCACCACACGATGTAGATTGACACCGCCCTTCATATCTTTGAAATCCAATTCCTGCATGGGCCACCGGTCAAAATATTCTTGAGATATTCACTTATCGTATCCATCATCCTCAATGCGTTCTTTCCGAGATCGGCATGACCATTGAATGTCTGAAAGTATAAGGGATGCCCCTGACCATCGTGAACGAACACCTGTTTCAGGCAGTTCATTACCCTGCCCAGCATCGTGACCTTACCCTTGTGACACGACTTCGATGACCACAGCGCTTTAGTGTTACCATCGATGTAATAGCATGCGAAGATGCTATCCGACTTGTTCCTGCGGCTCCAGAAGTCAATCCAGAACTTTGCCGTCGCTTCTATCAGCTCATTGGACACCTGAAGGTATTTCAATTCGCTGATGTACTTATCTACGGTTGACGCTTTGTAGTTGAACCCGCACAGGTATTTTAAAGCATTGCCTCCGGGATTGTCGATACTTCTGACTCTGCCGTTCGCGGTGACCAAAGGTAGTGAAAAGAGGGCAAGCGTGTATCGCACAATGGATTCCCTTGAAAGATTGAATATCCCCATTGAGGCAAACCTTTTGCCGCCTACTTTCTCTTCTAATGGCTTGAATCTCGATTCTCTCACCTGCGGCAAGTTATTATATTTGGAAGTGAACCTGCCTTTTGAGCGCAGGTCGGAATGATCCTTCTGAATCAACGCACTTTCCTTGAACGCCTCGGATTCTCTCTTCTTTTGCACGCACAGGCATATTGAATCGGTAATTGTGTCGATTAAGCCGGTGCCAAGGGCGAGTGCAATCGGGATTTCAGATGCTCCAGACTCATACAAGGGGTTATGGTCGCTCTTAGGGCGAATCCAACTCAAATCGTTCTCCCTACGATAATCCTTGATTACCGTGTTGGAGATGGTAATTCCAAATTCGTTTTTGATCGCATTTTGGACATCCCGGGAGGTCATAGTCTGATTATATTTGAGCAAACCCTTCACAAAATCCCGTATCTCTTTCGTAAATTTTAAATGATTGCCTTTGCTTCTTTGGTCATATAAGCCTTCTACGCCTCTTTCCCTCAGCGCCTTCTTGTAAGTGTAATATTGCACATATCCAAAAGGCGCATCTTTCTCCTTAAAATACCGACTGACCGATAGCGAAGAGTTTTCCACTTCTTCCATGATTCGTAAAATCTCTGCTAAGCGATTAGCCTGGTTCATTGTTGTCACTATATTTGTACCATATACTTAAATATTATACAGTTTAATCAGTCGCAGGAATATTTATAGCCGAAAGTCATGTACTACACTATCAGGACAGGCTCTTATCCGCAGATTCACCACACATCTGCACTGCCAACAACAAATGGGTGGATAAACTGCACTAAATTTACTGATGTCAATGGGAAAAGCCATAATGATTGGATTCCAGCGATAAGGTTGTGGTCATGAAAAAGTTTCTTTGGTCAAGCTTTCTTTTTAAAAGAAAGGTTGAAAGGAGGTGAAACTAAAATAATGGCTGAAATAGTGATAAGAACAGGTAAGCCGGAATCGGTCATGCCCGTTTTAGATTCTGCTATCCGTAACCAGTTAAAATTGCTCAAGGCGAGCATAAACAGAACAAAAATAAGAATTAGTAGTTTTGAGCAGAAATAATTCATGCGAAGGAGCATGAAACAAAGGGAGGGAACATAACCTGCACAGAATTCGTAGATGCAAATGGCAAGAAATATAATAACTGGATACCTGCGATTACGGGGGAATAAAAACAATAGTATAACTTGACAGTGTCAGATTAACCGCAGAGTTCACGGAGAACGCAGAGGATATATTTAGGGGTTTAGCGGTTTAGCGGTTTAGTCTAAATCGCTAACGAGCCAAGCCGCTGAACCGCTTAAAATTAGGGGTTTGGAGGTTTAGCTAACGAGCTGAACCGCTAATAAACTAAACCTCTAATTCAGCGTTCTCGGCGGTAAATTTTAAATATGACAAAGTCAAGATAAGATAAACGAGGAAAATCAATCAACCATGAATGGCTGGAGGAGATAATATTATGAACGACGAGAGACTGAATGCGCTTGAGACCGCCATGAAACTTGAAGAAGACGGCAAGAAGTTTTACGTGGACGCCAGTGAGAAAGCTACCAGCGCGTTTGCTAAGGATATGTTCAGGTCTCTGGCAAAGGACGAAGACGTGCACCTGGAAAAAGTGAAGGAGATATATCAGAAGCTAAAAGAAGAACGGGAATGGCCGAAAGTGGTGACAGCCATAGGTGACGTGGTAAAGACAAAAGCAATTTTTCCTGAGGATGCGAAAGACCTGAATATGACAGAGGAAGATATTTCCGATACCGTAAAAGTACTGAAAATAGGCATTGAAATGGAGGAGAAAAGCATTACGTTCTACAATGAGCTGGCGGAGAAAGCCACCGACCCCTTTGAGCTCAGGTTCTTTTTCGCACTTGCGCATGAGGAACGAGGACATTATCTCAGTCTCTGGGATTATCGTGAGTATCTTGAGGACCCGGCGGGATGGTTTGGTATGAAAGAGGGATTCAGGTTGGATGGCGGTTGAAGGCAAATGGTTAAACTATTTGGTGTTTCGGCAAGTCCAAGAATGGCGGCTACTGACTGGATTATTAAAGAGGCGTTAAGGTATGCAGAGGAGAAGTGGAATGCAGAGACGCGGTACTTCTCTGTTCGCAGTAAGAAGCTCAACTTTTGTCTGCACTGCGACCACTGCATCAAAGAAGGAAGTTGCATTCACGACGATGCGATGAAAGAGGTATATTCTGGGTTCGAGTGGGCGGAAGCGGTCTTAATTGGAACGCCCGTGTATCAAGGAACACTCAGCGGTCAGGCAAAGGTGCTTCTCGACAGGATGAGAGCATTTGTAGCGAGAAATCCGCATGCGCTCCGCGAAAAAGTAGGTGCAGCAGTTGCGGATGGTGGTGACCGTATAGGCGGGCAGGAGCTTGCAATCAGGGCTATCACTGACTTCTATTTGATAAATGAGATGGCCCCGTAGGAGGAGGAGCTTTCGGTGCGAACCTCGGTGCAACCTTCTGGTCGAAGGATAAAGGTGCAGAAGGCGTTAAAGAGGATGAAGAAGGTTTGAGAAGCCTTCGTAAGACGGTGGATAGACTTATGGAAGTTTGGTTTATGATGAAAGAAGATGGAAAGGGCGTATGAGTATAAAGATAGCATGGGGGATAACAGGAGCCGGTGATTTTCTGAGCGAGACTGTAGCTCTGATGAAGGAACTCACAAAGAAGTACAACCTGGAGGTTCATGTCTATCTCTCTAAGGAGGCTGAGGTCGTTTTAAAATTCTACAATCTCTTGAACGAAGTTAAAGAGCATTTTCCAAAGGTGAGTGCAGAAAAAGGACCAAATGCCCCTTTCCTATCAGGAAAAATACAGTTAGGCAACTACGATTTCGTTTTGATTGCGCCCGCTACGGCAAATACAGTGGCAAAAATCGCATACTGCATCGCAGATTCGCTGATTACTAATTCCGCGGCACAAGCCATGAAGGTGGACGTGCCCGTGTATATCTTCCCGGTGGACCAGAAAGAGTGCGAAGTAATAACAAAGCTTCCTGACGGCAGTGACTTGAAGATAAGAATTCGGAAGGAGGACGTGGAGAACGTGGAGAAGTTACGAAGAATGCGTGGTATCACGGTTTTAAGTCGAGTGGAGGAGATAGAAAAGGTGGTGAAGAAGATATGCTAAGACGGTTCGGAGGAATAACGTTACTAAAAAGTCTAAAATCGAAAACGCCATTCTAAAATTTATTGCGTCACCGAGTGCTGCCACCATTCCATAATGTACTCAGGTAGCCTGAACCCACGTTGATGCAATCGTTCCACCAAATGCAGTGGAAGAGGACTGAGCACAAACGTCGCACGCTCATAAAAAGTCGTAGGTGAGGCGTCTATTATGAAACTCGCGGACTCCCTCGACAAGGTGGATTCATTACCAACGATGGAATGAACATAGCCTCCAAATCCACTCTGCTCCTTGCACCATCCCAGAAGCGGTTCCGTCTCTCCGGACCATGAAATTAAAAACAAAATATCCCCGGCTCGATGTCTTGGTGCAAAAGGCCCGGATAAATAAGCTTCATCGCCAATGGCTCTTTTAACGTGCTGCAGTCTTATTGCAGTCATCTTCGCAACGTTCCTCGCAGGACCCAACCCACCCATTGTTATGTGGCACCGCGTCTCGAGCCTGTCAATGATATGCTCGTAATTATCCGATTTGACGAATTTACGCACAACTGTTCTTATAATCTTTGATTCATCCTCTATTTTCTCAAACGCACTCATATAATCGTTCTGCTCATTTATGGCTTCCTTTGTTTTCTGAAATAGTAGCAAAGAACCTAATTCATAAACGTCGTTCATTATGCCATGTTTGAGAAACGCATTAAAGCTATTAGACTTTTTCTCCCGCCCTTTCAGTTCGACTACGTTACCATATTCTTTCTCTCTTATCATTCCTATCGAGGAATTCCGATTTGAGACGACGGCGTCAATGGTAAATTTATCGCTTTTTTCTCGCTCGATATAATCCGCGAGTTGTTTAACCACTATTTTAGGCGTTGAGGTCTCACCACTTCCGGAATTAACAAGCAGTGCTATTCTATCATACTTTTTCGCCAATACCGGTGCTGCCTCCACGATGTCTCTGCCTGGAAAATCTATGTCCACCGTTGTTTTCACCGCTTTGTCCATTTGCCCCAGTCCTATGTACAATGCGCTTTGCGACCTCCCTTCACCCACGAGAATGATACAATCCGCGGCGTTGAGGTCATCGTAAAAAGGCTCAAACTCACTCTTATTGAGGTTACGAACGTTCTTCATTACTCCGTTGATATACCCAATCCCTTTTTTTACTTCACTTATCATAAGCTATCAAAAATTGTCCCCATCAAGTAAGGATTTATCATTGGTTTTAAACTTTTCGATTGTTTTTACTTTCTTGTAGCCGTTTTTGTTTACCGCCGAGAGCGCTGAGATGAGGTAAACGATTTTCTTAGCTCTCTGTGTTCTCTGCGGTAAATTAAAAAGTGATTCAATATGCTCTTGCAACATATACCCCCTTCGCCTTCCTCGAACAAATCATGCATTTGCCTTCGCTTTTTACTCTTTCTCCATTCTCATCCCCATATATCGCCTCGCCTAATACAGTTACCCCAAGGCGCTCCTCTACTTCCCGACCACACCTTTCGCTCTCGCACAGGAATATAGAAACGATGCCTGTTCTTCTCAGTTCTTCCAGCTCCCCTTCGCTTTTATCTTTATCTTCACCTTTACCTACGCCGCTGTCCCCGCTTTTATAGACGTTAGCGAAAAAAGTTTCTTTTGCTCGCTCGTGAACGGAATCCTGGATTGCTTTTAGCGTCCCTTTCACTTCAGGCACCACATCGCCAAGAGGAACTTGCATCCTTGTGAAGTCGTCTCTCCTTACGAATTCACATTTGTTGTTTCTTACATCTCTTGGACCTATCTCTATCCTCAAAGGCACTCCTTTCATCTCCCATTTGTAATACTTCGCTCCCGGTCTTTCCTCGGAGTTATCGAAGAATACTCTTATGCCTGCTCTTTTCAATTCCTCATACGCAGCAATGCAAACTTTTTCCACTTCTGCACCCCCGCTTGAATACACAATAGGCACGATAACCACCTGTATGGGTGCGACTTCAGGGGGTAGTACCAAACCATGCTCCTCACCATGAACCGAAATCACAGCGGCAACGCACCTTTCCGAAATGCCATAGCACGTCTGATTCACGAACTTCTGCGAGCCGTCTTTATCCTCATATTTTATGTCAAAAGTTCTCGCAAAGCTCTCGCCAAGCAAATGGATGGTAGCAATCTGCATTGTCCTCCCATCTGGCATGAGCGTATCAAAAGCAATAGAATACTCCGCACCCGGGAATTTATCCCACTCCGGTCTTCTCGTGATTACGTAAGGAACGGCAAGCAGGTCGAAGAAATTTTTGTATAAAGCAACCGCCTTTTTTATTTGCTCCGCGGCATCCGCCGGGCTCGCGTGTGCAGTATGTGCCTCCTTAAAGGAAGTTATTTCACGCAGCCGAATGAGCGGTCTCGTATGCTTTGTTTCGTATCTGAAGGTGTTCACGATCTGGTATATCCGGAGCGGCAAGTCGCGATGCGACCTTATCCAGACTTTAAACACGGGGTATATCGCGGTCTCGGAGGTGGGACGAAGTGCAAGAGGGACGTCCAACTCGGTGCTTCCTCCTTTTGTAACCCAGAAGACCTCCTCTTCAAACCCTTTTATGTGCTCCTTCTCTTTCATCAACTCATCTTCCGGTATCAACAGAGGAAACAGTGCCTCTTCATGTTCCTTATCCATCAGTGATCTCAAAATCTTGTAAATAAGATTCCTCAGTTTATAGCCGTAAGGATACCACACATATACCCCCTTCACCGGATACCGCACGTCCAATATCTCCGCACGCTTCAGTATCTCGTTATACCATTCACTGAAGTTATTTCCCTTTTGCAACACGGTTTCTTCTTCTTTCATCGTATATTTTGTCTTTGTTTTTTATCTTAATTAGCTATACAGATACAAAAAAGGTATTATGTTTACCGCTGAGAACGCAGAGATGACGGGAAAAGAAGAAGTGGGAGAAGATTATGGATAATATAGGAAAATCCGTGATTATTTTATCGTTGTTGGGCGTTGGCATCTTATACGGAATATCATTAACTTCTTTTGTAGAGTCGCCTTACGTGCCTTTGGAAGCGGTTGCGGTTGGAACTCATGAAGGTGCGTTCATACGTACAAGAGGTGTTATCACCGACTTCCGCGTCACCGAATACGGAGACGTGCTCACGATAGGAGTAAACAAAACAGAGCTGCCGATATTTGTTGACTCCGCGGGTGAGGCGCTATTAAACCTGAGTTATGGCGATGAGATAGAGGTTCAAGGCAGAGTGCAGTTATACAAAGGCAGTTGTAGTATTGATATAGGATAAAATATCGAAAGTCTTTTATACCCATGTCGCTTATTTATTATTGGTGATGAAAAAATGGGTGCTGCTAAGATAACCTCGGAAGAGGAAGAAAGGGTAAAGGTATTATCAAAAGAAGGGAAAGGGACAGAAGAAATAGCACATATCCTGGGCAGACATCGGACAGCAATATCGAGAGCGAAGGGAAGATTGGGAATAGAGGAGGAAGGGAGTGAAGTTGAGAAATGGATAAAGGATAATCCAAAGGTAAGTGAGGCTTTTTTATATTTGAAGACAAGGCATGGGAAGTTACAATATGCAGGTTCTTTGAAGAAGTATTGTGAATGGCGTGAATTGAATCCTATTGAGCTTTTAGAAGAGGCATACAATGATTTGGATAAGAAGCCTTACGAAAGGGTAGCGAAAGCACATGTTGCCAGATTTAGGGAAGAGCTTATCGCAAGTGGCAAAGCAAGTAAAACGGTGAGTGTATATCTTACGGCGATAAAATCTTTTTTCGGTGCTTTTGATATTGAGATGAACGGGAAGAGTGTAAAAATTAGTGTAGTGAACAAAGAAGAGAACAACAAACATGAGTTTACAATAGAGGAAATTAAGAAGTTGTTAGATGTATGTTCTATACGCGATACAGCGATATTTTTAGTACAATTTCAATCCGGTTTAGCAGTAAATGAACTTAGCAATTTACGAATAAAGGACATAGGCACTTACGAAAATGGCAAAGTGGAGATAAATCAGAAAGATGGTATAATACCGTTGCACATAAAGAGAGAAAAGACCAATAACCATTTCCATACATTTATAGGCAATGATGGAAGGAACGCAGTAGAGGAGTGGTTAAGATTCAGAAATAGCGGTAATATCTTCTTGGATAATCCAGAGGTTAGCGAACAAGCTAAAGTGGAATCTGGAGATGATTTTTTGTTTGTTAGCTATGACAGAAAAAGGCAAAAATGGGGAAAATTGACCACAATAACCATAGCAAAGGTGATGCGAGAGTATTGTAGAAAACTGGGTTGGATTGATACCTCTAATTTCAGAGAGGAAGGGCGCTTTAATCCGTTTCGACCACATGCGCTGCGGATGTCTTTTTCATCAATACTAAAAAATGCTTATGTCCCCTGGTATTTTGTTGAAGAAATGTTGGGACATCGCTTGACGCAAACAGATAGGGCATACTTCAATATCAATGAAGAGAAGCTATTTGAGGCATACAAGAGAGCGGAAACACTGTTGAGTGTATCAAGAGTTGAAGAGAAGATAACAGATGAGAAGTATAAGGAATTGAAAGAAGAGCTGCAAAAACGGAGTGGCTATATTGCAGAATTACAGAGCGAAATCAATGCGCAAAAGGAGGAAAGGGAAAAAGAAAAGCAGGTTAGAGAGAAGCTTACGGAAAGGATAGAGGCAATGGAAGGGCGAGAAGACGCGAGAGCGCCTTATGATGACAAGATGAGCGTATTGATGAAGCGGTTAATCGCCAATCCTGAGATGAAGGAATTGATAAAGAAGGAGTTGGGAGAGATAAAAGATGAAAAGCATTAACTCACATCTTATCCTCTAATCTTCTTTACGTGGGAGGATGGAGAAGGACTGCCTTGCGAAGTTGAAAAAATAGAAAAATAACGTTTCAAATTGATCACCCACAAAATCAGTAATCTTTGCCTTTAGCTCAGGATGTTTATTCGCATCAATAAGAAGGGAAGCATATAAGCCCGCCGCTTCTTCATCAATGGCATGGTCATGATCACCCCACTTACTGACATCCCTCTTCCTTATTGTTAATTTTAGCAGGTGTTTTGCAACCTTTACTTCTGGTGATCCGAAAATCTTATACTGTAAAAACGTTGGTGATAGTTTCATCCCTTCCCTAAAAAATGCTGTGACCTCATCTGGCAAATCATATCCTAAAAGAGGAGGATAAAGGCTAATCATTCTTTGTGCATATTCTGAATTGAAAAAGGAAAAGATGTCGTTTTCCTTTTGCATTTCACTATAAATTGTCTTGAAAATAACAAGATCGAGATTGGGCTTCCAAATGTTTTCTTTACCTATTTGGGTTTGCTTAATCAAAAACTTTTTCTCTTTTAACTTCTGTAAATGGTTGATTATGCCCTTTTTCTCTCTTATGCCGTGGTTTTCTCTTAACCATTTTCTTATCTCTGGTTCTTTAATTCCATCGGGATAGTCGGACACAAATTTTATAATCTCTCTTTCAGTATAACCTGGAGGATACCTTTCCCCTTGCTTTCTCTCTTTCACCATATTTACCATCGTTAATACTTTGGTATTGACTATATAAGAGGGTATGGTATGAAATACTATGATATTTGAAATACTGTTGTATTTAATCGAAGTAAATATCATAGGGTATTTTGAGAAAAAAGACCATAGGGTCTTTCGTTGCATCAGAACGTTTATAAGAGAGCTTACTTACCTATTTACAGTGATAAAAAATGTTCGATTTTGGAAAGAGGAAGATAAAGGCGATGAATTATACCCGACATATCTCACTGCCAAAGGACTGGCTGCGGTTCAAAGGACTTGATGCTGGAGATGAGGTTATAGTGGAGCTTACAGAAAGCGGGGATTTGTTAATAAGACCCATGAAAGGAGAGGATACCCCATGAAGCATATAGAGCTACCGGGCTGGTGCAGAATACTGGACGAAATCTCGGAGATTGCGGAAGAGTGTCCAGATAATAAAGACGGCGTGGACGTTGTTTCCGACACACCATCCACACCGATAGGCAGCGAACACGACACGGAAGGTGATCGCTAATGATAGATAGTAGTTCAAGTGATATAAACCTTTCAACCGACAACCTGAGAGAGGCATGGGAGAACTTCTTTAAGAGATACTGCCGGGATGCGATTACTGAGCTTGCCAATGAATATCCTGAAAAACGCAGTCTATCTGTTGACTTCTTTGATGTGGATAAATTCAGTGATAAGCTTTCCCAGGGACTACTCGAGGAGCCGGACATATTCTTAGAAGCAGCAACCGAAACTTTACGAGAAATGGACATCAGGAACGGTGTCAGATTAGATAAAGCACATGCCAGAATAAAAAACCTTCCTATCGTGACGAATTTAACCGAAATTGATCCTGACACCACAGCGAGTAAACTTATCACTATCGCGGGCAGCACGGTCTTACAAGTGAAGAAATCAGAGCCTAAGATTAAGATAGCTGTGTTTGAGTGTCCATTTTGTCATCACATCTTTTCAATAGAACAACCGCCGTTAACCTTTTCAGAGCCAAGGGAATGTCCAGAAGAGGAGGGAGGTTGTGGAAGAAAAGTGCAGCGCTTTGAACTATTGGTGGATAAATGCACAATCGTTAAAGCACAACGAATAAGATTGCAGGAGCTATCAGAGAAGAGAGAAGAAAAAGAAATCGAAGTAGAAGATGACCTGATAAATCAATTCTCTCCCGGGGATGAGGTATTAATCACGGGCATTATACGTTTTTTCCAGAAGGTGGCAAAGTATGAAAAGACGCCTTACCTTGACTGGCATATCGAAGTTAATTCAATGGATAGGGTTGTAAAGGAATACGATGAGGACACCAAAAATAAATCTATTGAGTTGCTTAAAGACCCCGAAATCCTTGACAAGTTTGCACAGTTCTTAGAAAAGCCGGGTTTGATCAATGGTAAGCTAAAGAAAGTAATTACAGGTGAGGATAAGAACAAACGGCTTTTGTTTTGTTCGGGATTAAGTGCAAAGTATAAAAGGCGAATCCACTGCATTCTAATAGCACAGAGTAGCGTCGGAAAGTCCCGGTTGACGTTCTTATTAAGTTTGTTTTTCCCAAGACAAATTGAAGAGCTATTTCGGACTACGGAGCGGGCAATCGACTATTTAGGGACTAATTTGGATGGCAAAATTCTTTTGCTAAAAGAAATGGCAGGGGGGCAATCTGCACAGTATAGCCTGAGGATCACCATGGACCCAGAAAGTGATGAGTTACGAATATTGACGGTTGTAAAGGATGAGAAGACAAACGAACCAAAGACAATAGAGAAAAGAACATTAGGCACTCCAGTCTTTGTATCCACCACAACCACTGCATATTTCGATAATCAAACCAAAAACCGGGCTTTTCTTTTACCATTAGATGAAAGTGAAGAGCAAACGAAAAGGATACATGATGCAGATGACAAAGAGAGAAGCGAGATACTTCCGGATTTGACATCGGAGCTAAATAATTACCTATGCGCTCTGGATATGCTGCAACCTATCGAAGTGAAAATACCGTTCACCATTGGCTATCCAACAAAAAACGTGAAGGCACGCCGGTCACGTTCTCATTTACTTGATCTGGTGGAAGTGATTACTTTTCTTCGCCAATATCAAAGAAATTTTATAGAGATAGGAGAGAAGGAGAACGAGCTACACCGATATTTGATAGCAACACCGGAAGACTTTGAATTAGCGAAAGAGATAGCCGAGAAATCTCTTTCCATGGATGTTGAGGACTTATCGCCAAACGCCGAGAAACTATTTGAACTTTTTAAAGAACATGGATGGAAAACAGATAAGAAGGAAAAAAAGGCATTCACTCTAAAAGAGATAAGAGAGCTTGCTCCGGAATATTTGGGTCGGTCTTATTCCAAATCCGCAATCAGGGATTTCTTAAATGAGTTAGACGATGCGAACCGCATAGTCGGAGATGGTGGAAAGCCTAAACGTTATTACATTCTGGATGAGGGTGGAGAATGCACAGAAATGAACAGTGTGCATATACGTGGTAGCTTTGGCGAAACTGAGCTATCTAAGTGGTGGGATACTATGAACAACAAACACACTTTTTGTAGGTATGGTAGTGGCGATGAACTTCTACCAGATATAGGCACAACCAAAAATGTAAATGTTGATCATAGCAACGGAGCAAGGAGAGATACTCAAACAGGCAAAACATGCTTGGATAGTGCGCATTGTTCAAAAATGCGCATTTAAAAAGGAGATAGGGATAAAAAGTATGCAAACGGTTGTCAGTTGGTTGTCATCTTTTGACGGTAAAAGTGCGGTAAAACCTCCGCAATTTAATAAAAAAGTTATACTTTGGTTGATAATTGGTTCATAGTTTTTGGCAATTTTGATAGTCAGATAAGCATGGAAGAAGCATTATTAATGAAATAAAGGTATTTAAAAACAGAAAGCGTATTAATAAGATGGACATTATTGGACATAGGAATGGCAAAAACTGAAAAATTAACCACAGAAAAAATAATAAAGGCAGTAAAAGGCAGCGCTGGTATAAAGAGCGAAATAGCTTTAAAGCTCGGTGTCCACCGACATACTATTGACCGCTATCAAAAGAAATATCCAACGGTAAGACTGGCAATAGAGGAAGAGGAAAACAATATTTTAGACGCAGCGGAAAACAATATTTTCAAAGCGATTAATGCCGGCGATATTGACGTATCTAAGTGGCTACTCTCCAGGCGTGGACGGTCCCGAGGGTATAGCGATAAGTTAGATATTGAGAAGGACCATAACGAACCGACCGTGCTAAAAGTTATTTATGAAGACGTTGACGTGCCTGAGCAAAAGAGTAAAGACTGAAAAACTAAAAACAAATGTAACATTTAGCAAAAACCTAAAATAAGCATCCTGAATACGTTTTAGAGGCTATATGCTTCTAAAATTCTTTATTGAATCTTTCTTAAACTTCACAAAAGTTTACAAAAGGTTACATTCTATCTGTGCATAGGATAGGTAGGCAAAAGGTAGGCATTTGTTGTCTTTTTTTAGATGTAACATTTATAACATTATCTGTAAAAACTTCGTAATTGGTGTTCCCCCGGGTTGTCTTTTTTTAGATGTGCCATTTATGCCATTATCCGCAAAAACAGGCAAAACATCGGCAAAAGTTCGGCAAAAAATTGCACCGGGATTGCACCAAGAATGCACCAAAATCTACTAAATCCAGAAACATAATTGGGAATAAATGGACATACGATAGACAATAAGAAAGTCCTATCCAATCAATAGCTTCCATGTATGCGATTTTATGGGCTGCGAGGTATGAAAATAAGGATGTGACTCAAATAATCGCACAGAACGCAACTATGAAAGGGTCAGAAGTAGCACCAAAGAAATGTCGCGAAATGTGACATTTTGTGAACTTTATTCAATCGCCGAGAAGCATTTAGCGGGCTTTGTTTCAATATAGTTCCGATATAAAGCGAAATCAAACAGCAAATTAAACTTCACATGCGACACTTATCATATCTATAATTGTGCATAGGCAAACGTCTATAAAGCAAAGCCCCCCGGAGCGGAATGTAGTGGAATGACCCGGAAGCGGAGGTGCGGAGTGGAGCGGAACGTAAAAGTCTTCGTAGCGTCAAGACGGCAGCACGGGCACGGAAAAGTCTTCGGAGCGGAACGGAATGTAACGGAAAGACCCGGAACGGAATGAAGTGTAATGGAATGCCCGGAGCGAAACGGAAGATGTCAAGCGTGCAGGGCAGTCTTATATAGCGGGAGATTACAGACTGAATCATAAATTATGCCCGCCCTGCTAAGCGTTATAATCTTGGTTTTATGACACTCGGAGCGTCAAGACTTACAACGGTTTCAATACCTCAACACGGTAAGCGGAGAGTGTCAAGCGAAGCGGGTAAAACCTCAGATTATATGACTTCTGGAGTGTAGCGGAGGGCATGGAATGGAACGAAATGTAGTGGAGGGGGGCTTATACCTTTCTATTCGGAGATTTCTTATACTTTTCTGTTCTTTTATTTGCTCGCTTATTCTTCGGACAGGGCTTCCGTGGGTTTTCCCCTCATCATTGACGCTTACAAACTGGAATAAGCTATGAGAAGAATTTCGTAGAATTGAAATAATGCGAAGTTTTAATTATGGTGGATATGTAGAGATAGATGTAGGGAGTTTGTTATGATAGGGCAGATAGAAGAAGGGGATACGAAGGGAGGGATTCTTATTCCGAAGGATAGGAGCGGACATTTGGTTGGGAAAGCGATGAGAACGATTCCAGAAGAGGATTTTGAGTTGATTAGGAAAGTAATAGAAAAATGAATCATAACGAAGATCTTAGAATAAGGATAAGGGATTTTCTTTCAGAGATTGATTCAGCCGAGGATTTATATAAACTGTTTAAGCTTCTAAACTATCCAGAAAAGAATCTTTTTGATGCCTCGTCTAAAAGGAAGATAGAAGAGTTCGATTTTAGAAAAGATGAACGAGATAAAATAAAAACTATCTATACGGTACTGAGCTTTGAAAAGGATTTATCTGTCTTTTTGATAGAAGTAAAAAGTCTTTCACCGTCATTTATTAGATATGTGGCAAAGGTATTTTCAGATAGATACCTAAGACTGCTTTTGATATTCACCACCAATTACGAAGATTTTGTTTTCGTTTTCCCTCAGTTTCAGAAAGTGGAGACTGGAAAACATAAGCTATATATAACGAGATTGGTCTTAAACAAAAGTGAAACTTATTATACAGACATCGAGACTTTATCAAATTTGTTTTATGACGAAGAAACTACTTGGAGGGATGTTTGGTTAAAGTGGAAAAAAGCGTTTAATGTTAAACGGGTAACTGATAAATTCTTTGGTAGTTATAGCGACGAGTTTTTGGGATTGAGGAATAAACTAATCGCACAGGGAATACACAAAAAAGATGCGCATGCGTTCTCACTCCTATTTTTAAATCGAATCATGTTCATCTATTTTATATCTAAGAAAAGATGGCTCAATAATGATCCAAAATTCATGAGATGGTTCTGGAGGAGATATTTACAGGAAAGAAGTAAAGGCGCACTCAATGAAAATTCGTTCTATGATACATGGCTGAAACCACTCTTTTTTGAGGCGTTTAATGGCAGCAAAGACAAAATTTTTGAAAGAAACTTACCTGACGATCTCAAAAAGGTTTTAGGGAAAGCTCCCTACCTCAACGGTAGTCTATTTAGAGAAGATAAGGAATTGGACAGGTTACCTATCAGGATAGAAGATGCTCTATTTAAATCTATTTTTGAATTCTTTGAGCAATACAATTTCACCATAAAAGAAGACATGCCATTGGATCAAGAGGTTGCTGTTGATCCACAGATGATCGGTTATGTCTATGAAGCATTGGCGAACGTTGCCGAAGAGATTTACGATGCAAACGATCTTGGAATCTTCTACACGCCGAGAGTGGAAGTAGATTTTATGTGCAGAAGGTCTTTGGTTGAATATCTGGATAAAAGTTTACCTCAAATACCAAAGTCACGGATTTATGAATTCCTTTTTGATGAAGACAGGGAAAAAGTGGAAAAATACTTTGAAGAAGAAAAATGCTGGTATGAACTTGAAGAGGTCTTGGATAATCTTTCTGTTGTAGATCCTGCTTGTGGTTCTGGTGCATTTCTCGTTGGGATGTTGAACGCATTGACAGAACTCTACAAGATCATTTATAAACACATAAGCATAAAAAGAGATTTTAGAGATTTTGAACTCAAAAAAAGGATTATTAACCGTTCTTTATATGGCGTTGATGTAATGTCCTGGGCGCTGGGTGCCGCAGAGTTGAGGCTTTGGTTACAGCTCATCATTGAGTCTGACCTGAAGGTAGAGGATTTACAAAAAGAGCCGTTGTTACCCAATTTAGATATCAACTTAAGGGTAGGAGATTCGCTTGTTCAAGAGATTGGGGGAATAACTCTACATTTGAGAGATTCCAATATTTCAGACCGGCTAAAGAAGAAACTCGATAATCTTAAAAGTGAGAAGGAAAAGTACTTCTGTAATCCTCGAATGTCGAAATTCACGGATAAAGGAGGGATAATTAAAGAAGAAGCAAGAATATTTGAAGAGATCGTTAAGGAAAGAGTATCAAACCTTGAAAAGAAGGTAAAATCACTTAAAGAAGAGATAGATAAGCTAAAGAGAGTAAAACAGATAAACCTTTCTGGAACGGTTTCTGAAGGTGAACAACAAAAGATATTCGATGTGAGGAAAGAGAAGGAAAGAGAGCTTGAAGGAATAACAAAGGGGATAGAAGAACTTGAGAAGATAAAGGCGGTTCTGAACGATCCTGAAAAGAAGCCGTTTGTCTGGGATATTGATTTCGCAGAGATTTTTGGGGATAAAAATGGCTTCGATATTGTAATTGGGAATCCTCCTTATGTGCGGCAAGAAAAAATATCTCCCCCGGATAGGTTAAAAGAAGATGTTACTTTGGATGATAGGAAGGAATATAAAGAGAAGTTGATAAAATCTGTTGTTGCACATCTTTCAGTTATTGAAAAGATTGATAGAAAGAGTGATTATTATATTTACTTTTATCTTCATGGGCTATCGCTCTTAAATGAGAGAGGGTCATTCTGTTTTATCACATCCAACTCATGGCTCGATGTGGGTTATGGTAAAGGGTTACAGGAGTTTCTTTTAAAATATGTCCCAATACATGCTATCTACGATAATCAAGCAAAGAGAAGCTTTGAACATGCAGATGTAAACACAATTATCGCTTTATTTGGTGCTCCCGCAGTTGAAGAAGGGGCATTTGGTAGTTTAATGATTCAAAGAGACAAGCGGGCTTATTTGAAAAATACTGCAAAGTTTGTGATGTTCAAAAAGTCATTTGAAGAGGTAATTAATACAAAGAACTTATTAGAGATTGAAAATGCCACAGAAGTTTTAAAGAGGGATGATTTTAGGGTTTATCCAATAACGCATAGGGATTTATTAGAGGACGGTTGGGAATATCCCGAAGGCTATGATCCGAAGAAGGATGGGTTTTTCAAGAAGGGTAACTATGCGGGCAATAAATGGGGTGGGAAATATTTGAGAGCACCCGACATTTTTTTCACGATTTTGAAGAAAGGGAAAACTAAAATTAAAAAATTCTCTCAAATAGGAAAGATACGAAGAGGGTTCACATGTGGTATTAATGAATTTTTTTATCTTTCAGAAGACCTAATTAAAAAATTCAAAATCGAGAAAGAATTTATTCAAAAAGTAATAAAATCTCCTAGAGAATATAAGGAAATAATCTTGGATAAGAAAAAAGCATCTTCTAAAGTCTTTATTTGTAATAAAAACAGATCTGAACTAAAAGGAACAAATGCTCTAAAATATATAGAATGGGGGGAGAAACAAAAGACAAAAGAAAGTATTTTCTGGAATAAAGTTTCTACAGTACAAGTTAGAGATAAATGGTATAAGATATCAAAAAACGATGACACTGATTTAATAATACCAAGAACCTTCAATGACGCTTACTTGTGCTATCTTGGATGTGCAAACCACAGTGATAGATTCTATGGCATAAGATGTAGAATGAAAAATTCTTTATGTGTATATCTAAATAGCTTTGTATTTATATTATTGTCGGAATCTCTTGCTAAACAAGGGTTAGGGTTAGGTGCCCTTGATTTGAATATTAGGGAGTTTGTAAAATTGCCATTTATATTACCTCCTGAAAAGAATTATCAAAACACTCTTAAAAAAAGAAAAAATAGATCAGTTTTTGAAGATTTGAAAATAAATCCATCAAAACCAATAAGGGAGCAAGAGCCAAGACCACTTCCAGACCGGGCAGAACTTGATAATATCATTTTTGATGAACTCGACTTGACGGAAGATGAGAGGAAAGAGGTTTACTGGGCGGTTTGTGAGTTAATTAAACAAAGATTAGAAAAGGCAAGAAGTTTTAAAAAAGGATAAAAATGACATGGAGGAATAATTATGTTGCTTAAAAAAGAAACATCGGAAAGAAGTGAAAAAGAAAATCCCGTCATGCCATATTTAGAAAAGCATGGTTTTTACTTAATATCCTTTGAAGGATTTACAATAAAAGACAAAAAAGTTTCCGCAGTTTTGGATAAATATGCAATAGAAAATTGTAATCTAAAGGAATGCGATGAACAGGAATTATTAGGAAAGATATTAACGATAGAGGTGAAGGAAAAATGGGTGGAAAAAATAAATATTTCCAATACTTTAGGTGTGCCCTTTTTTATAGTGCTATACTCTTACCCCCTTCAAAGAATTTTTGTGTTTAAAGTTGAACATTCCGACAATTTGGAGAAAGAAGGAGTTTTTGATTCCTTAGAAGAATTTGCTAATTGGCTTTACACATATAGAGATATGCTTATGACTTCACAATATGAAGAGAGAGGTCTACCAGAATTTGATAAAAAATTAAGGAAAATAAATAAACCTTGGCCGGGAAATCTTGATTGTATATTGGGTAAAAATGAAAAAGGTATCTTGGCTGTCATTGAATTTCAGACAACCATAAAATACTCTGTAAGAAACCATTGCAACAACATGTTCTTTCTTCCGACACCTTATAGAAAAGGTGATGAGCAAAGATGGTTAGTTATGGATATTATAAGAAAACAATTAAATAAGCCTCTGATAATATTAGTTTGGTCACCAAAAGAACATGATGATGAGATAAAAGTAAAGAGAGTTGATTATATTGTTTATTCATGGCAAAAAACAGATGAGAAAACAGGACTTTATTATTCTATTAAAGAAATTATGAAAATAGAAAATGTAGCAGAATTTATTGAAGAAATAACATAGAAGATTAACATGATAATTCCACCAAAGATTATAGATAACAGCGAAGGAAATAAGTTGGCATCCTTTCTAAATGATGTTTTAGAGGCTACGCCAGATACAAAACTCGATATAGCTTCCGCATTCTTCGATGTTCAAGCTTATTCAATGGTTAAAGACCACTTAAACGATGTAAGCCGTTTTAAACTACTTCTTGGAAAAGCACCTGAGATAAAAAGCGATAGAACGCTTGGTGAAGAACTGCTCAGGATGATGAAAGAAGATGTTGAAGGCTTAGACTTAACAAAAGAAGATGAGAGTAACGTAAAAAGTTTAATAGACTTTTTAAAGAGGAATAATGTTGAGATACGGCTTTACGATAAAGAATTCCTGCATGGCAAAGCATACATCTTTGATAATCTAGTTATCATCGGTTCTTCAAACTTCACGTTTTCAGGACTTACGCATAACACCGAGCTAAATTTGGTCTCTCTGGATTCAGAAGCGGTTTACGCGAGGGGAAAATGGTTTGATCCATTCTGGCAAGATGCCAGGGATTTTAAAGCAGAGCTTATCGAACTACTTGAAGATTCGAGATATGGGAGCAGGAAGTATAAACCCTACGAAATCTATATCAAAGCACTCTATGAACTACAAAAAGAAGATCTCAAGGCGGAAGAAGAAAAGGAAGAGAGAAAGGGTTTGGCGCCTTCTAAGGTAAATCTTGCAGAGTTTCAAGCAGATGCCATTAACAGAATATTTTTAAGACTTGAGAAATACGGTGGTGTGCTTGTAGCCGATTCTGTTGGTTTGGGAAAGACATGGATCGCAAAGAAAATTTTAGAAGAGATGGGATACTATGAAAGGAAGAATGTCCTCGTAATATGTCCCGCACAATTGAGAGGGATGTGGAAAGATGAGATGCGGTCAATAACGATAACAGAGAGTGTTCTCTCACAAGAAGAGTTGGCATCGAGTGACTTTTTAGATCGTGTAAAAAGACTTGTTTCTGGTGGTAATCTAACCGATATAGAATTGGTTGTGGTTGATGAAAGCCATAACTTTAGGAATCCCCTATCGAATCGATGGGAGAACTTCTTTACGCTGGTTAATGATCACATCTCAACAGATGGTAAAAGACCATGTATTCTATTCCTCACTGCTACACCGATAAATAATACAATCTGGGATTTATATTGGCAGATAATGCTTCTGGTATCAATGGATAGAACCGCATTCATCAAAGAGAACATCTCTGATTTGTTCAAGTTCTTCAAAGACGTGGATAAAAAAGAAGACCCATCTTTGTTAAACGACTTGCTCAATGAAATTTCCATCCGGAGAACCCGAGAGTACATAAAGAAAAATTATCCCGATGCTTATATTTTAAAAAAGCTACCCAATGGAGAAGAGATAGAGGAAAAAATAGAATTTCCAGAGAGAATTCTTGAAAACATAAGCTATGAATTGGATAAAACATATCAAGGGATGTATATGAGGATTTCTGATGTTATTACCAGCGAACTGACAATGGCTTATTATAGGATACTCCAATACAAAAAAGAGGAGAAGTTGACACAGGATGAAGAACTGACTCTGGGTAGGATGATCGCTTTAGAGGGTATACTTAGAACAATCTTTCTTAAAAGGCTTGAGAGTAGTGTTGATGCTTTTCGGATAAGCATTGATCGACATATAAAATTTTTGGGAAGATTAAAAGAATATCTTTTAAAGAGAAAGTTACTGACAAAGAAATCTTTCAATAAATATTTGATGAGCGTCGATGAGGAATTAGAAGATTTTATAGAAGATTTAGAAGATTTCAAATTAGAAGATTATAGAAAGGAGGAACTATTTGAGGATATTGACAAAGATATAAAAATGCTAAGCGAAATTTTAGAAAGAGCCAAGAAGATAGGGCCAGAAGAAGATGCTAAACTAAAGGTTTTGAAGCAGAATCTGTTAGAACTATCAAATAAAGGACAAATAGTTGTATTTACATACTATGCAGATACATTAGAATATCTCTATAAAGATATTTTAAGTGATAAAAGATTTTCAAATTTGAAAATAGAGGCGATTTCAAGCTCGGGTAAAATTACAAGTAAAAGTTCAAATAAGAGAGAGAAGATTATAAAGAAATTCTTTGATAAGGAAGTTGATATTTTGATGAGCACAGATGTCTTATCAGAGGGAATGAATCTACAAACAGCGCAATTTTTAATAAACTATGATCTGCATTGGAATCCAACAAGAATGATACAAAGAGCGGGGAGAATTGACAGAATTGGCTCGCCCTTCAAGGAGATTTGTATCTACAATTTCTTTCCAGAAGATGAACTTGAAGAGTTGTTAAGACTCGTTCAAATTTTACAGAATAAAATAATTGGCATCGATGAATCAATCGGTTTAGATCAAACGATTTTGGGAGAAGAGATACATCCAAAGGTATTTGGAGTTATACGAAGGATAAAGGAGAAGGATTCTACCATTCTTGATGAATTGGAAAAACAGGTTTATGGTGGTGGAGAGAAGTTTTATCAACCATTAAAGGAGTTTTTGAATAAAAAGGCTGTTGAAGAACTGGAAAATATCCCGTATGGTGTGCATAGCGGGTTAAAGAAGAATAGAATATCAGGAGTATTCTTTTATTATAAATATGGCAATGATTTTCACTTTTGGTATCTTTATGACGTAGAATCCGGAGCAGTAATAAAGAACAAGACAGAAATAATTGATTTTATCGAGTGCTCACCAAGCGAGGGGAGAGTGATTCCTGATTTCTTTGAAAAGATATACGAAATCAACAAAAGTATTCTTGAAAATATAAAGAGCACTTATAAAGAATTAGAGCAGAAACAGCGCGTGGACTCAGCATTGGTTGAGCTTGATAGAGATTCGAGCACTAAATTTGTAAACAAAATGATAAGAGAAATCGAGTTAGAACTTAATGAATATCTATCAGAATTTCCAGAAGATAGAGAGATAGAAAAACATTGGGAGGCGGTAAAGGATAAATTGCTTTCGATAGCATACACGAAAAAGCGATTAAGTGAATTACGAAAGATCTGGAAACGATACAGAGAGGTTACTGATTGGAAAAGGTTAATTGGTGATTTAAACAGCTTTTTATCTGAAAAAAGTACTTTTGCTAAAGAACCTATTCCACCATTTGATGAGAAATTATTAAAATTGGTTGTTGTGGATTTAATCTCCTAAAAAAATTACTTAATTCTGTCTAACAGAGCGTATCAGACTTACTACGCACATTCACCCATTTTTGCTTTCTACGGTCGCAAACCTCGCATAGCCAGAAAACATTATTTGATATAACCCCTCCTAAAACCAAAAAACTTTTCAGCTTTTCTGCCTTCCCAACAACCTTCTCCAATCCACTACAACCACTATAACCCCTGCGATTAATGCCGATGCTATCTCTTGGATAATAAACATCTCTGAACTCGGAACTATCCCATAAGAGCCAAATAAAACAAGCGTGTTATGTGGAATAGCTATTGATTCAAAGATTAATAAATACACTGCAAAGAAGTCGCAAAGCGTGATGAGTATTCTAACTGATAATTCTGTGTTATTAACATAAAGTAAGGCGGTTAGAAAAGAGATTATAAGCAATGCTATTACGATCGCCATTTCAATACCAAGATGAGCAGGGTTCTTTTGCCCTAAGATATTGTAAACCGGACTTAAATCCGCAAACCGTCCATATAGCTTTGCGGCTATGAAGGTTGAAAGCACATCATAACTTACCATGACAACTGCGAGAATGTAGGCGAGTTTGCGGGTGTTCATTTTTCAATTATTCCAACTTTATAGCAGGTATCCAATCATTATATCTTTTTCCATTTGCATCCACAAACTCTAAGCAAGTTATTTTCTCTCCTGAAGTTTTTAGCGTGTGGTTATGGATATACTTAGGATAAGAGCCTGTTTTTATTTCGTAGGTGTAACTAACATTTTTCTTAAGTTTAAATGGTTCATCAAACTCTATCCAATGATAATCACCACTAAAATAACCATTCCAAGTTGCATTGGCTAATTCCGTTCCATCAGGATGGTAAAAAACAATAAATTCGGTATGCCCTCCAGTTCCGGGACATGAAGAGGTAAAAACCCTATGAACAATTATATCATAAAATAGCTTTATTATCCCTTTAAAAGTTCCAAATATACTTGGATAGTCTGCTTTCCACTCATAAGGGTTAAACTCGGAAGGGGGAATATACATTATCTCAGCATATCCATCCCTTAGCAATTTCTCATTCAGGTTTGTTTCGTTGACATAAACAACCGCTAAAATCCGATAATAGCGGTCATACTGCTCTCTATCATCTACATCAAGCTTAACCTCTTCTCCTAAGCAAGTTTTGTTTACAAATTCCTTCGCTTCTTCGTATCCTTCTTCTCCTCTCTCAGGGGTATTAACGCCAACTAACCTTATCCTCTGGATTCCATAAATATCGAAAGAAACATCAACCGTATCACCGTCAACCACGTTCTTAACGCATCCGCTCCATATCTCCCCCCTCTCTAATTCTTTAACGCCAAATATCCACTCGGAATTATTACGCATCCAATAGCGATTATCGTTCTCATTATCGCTTACAACTGGAGTGCTATCTATCTCTTCCCCTTTTGAATCGCATAGGGTTATCGCTTCATCGCTGTTATCCAGCCACTGATAAGGCGGGGAATATATGTAATAAGCGGAAGGGTAAAGCATAGTGCCTTCGGGGATAGTTTCCCTTTCGCCATCCGCAGTTTCTAAAGTCCAGTTTCCTATGTCTGCGCTTTCATTAGAAGGGTTATAAAGGGTTATCCATTCATTGCCCTCATCCCTTCCCGTGGGGTTTTGGTCAAAGGCGTATATTTCTATATCTGAGGAAGCGGATGAAGTTGCTAACGCTATCCCTGTGAATAGAAGCGTCAAAGTTATTCCAAACAATAACGCCTTCTTTTTACCCATGCTATCACCTTTTATTTAATGCTTTATCCTTCCCTACTTTCACATGAAAAAGCGATGAGGGGGAAGCGAAGGGGATATGAATAAGCTTTGAGAAGTTCTTTCTTATCCATGCTATCACCTTTGTTAGCGTTTTATCCCCCCCTACTTTCACCTGAAAAAGCGATGAAGGCAAAACGGATAATTTATTAAAGCGATCAGGGAAGATGTTATAATTTATTATTTAAAATACAAATTATATCAAATTCATTAAAAATAAACCTATAATACATTTATAAAGGCAGGTATGAACTCGTAGCCGCGGAAAACGGAATAAAAAAGTTGATTTATGGAAATGAAAATACTTCGTTCGTCTCGCAGATAGCAATGCGCCCGGAGGAGTATGAAGGAAGAAGGGTAAACGTTGTGGGTTACGCCGGGGACGTTTACAAGCGCGTTTTTTATCTGTGCGATGAGAAAGGCAAATATCGTATGAGAGTGAAGGTGGAAGCGGAGGCAGGAGATTCTATCATATCAGAGTTGCAAAAAGGAGATAAAATAATTGCAGAGGGCGTATTTGTATATGACCCGGAGAATACGAGGTATGAGTTGAACCTGATTTCTTTGAGGCGGTGTTAGCAGTAGAGATGTAAGGCGATTTTTCAAAGGTGAAATCAAAGTAGGAAAATCCGTTTATACTTCACACCGCCACAGATTGAGCTTTTTCAAAGCTCTGAAACCGCAGTGTGAGTAAAGAGTCAAGTTTTTGTTTGTGGGTGGTATCAGTCTGGTTCAGGCAGTTGGAGATGGCATTTTTAAAA